>QGNH01001495.1_pt2 | contig 12214 bp, 18 predicted proteins | sample 1735481 | NCBI WGS metagenome assembly QGNH01 (sample SAMN09239004, study PRJNA386568) | Viral metagenome, whole genome shotgun sequencing project. | reverse complement strand
TTACTCCAGCAAAGTTCCCATTCGCCCAGCATCTGAATCGGCTTCTGAGTAATCGGCGATATCTCTTCACGGTACAAGCTGTAGTTTGGCAGGTTCTTGATATCACGCTTCTGAATCGGATTACAAACAATCGTGTCCATCATGAAGTCGCCGGCGTTGATCAAAGCCTCAGCATTGTTAAAATCTTCCATGCCTGCAGTGCCTGCTTTGGTGAATTCGGTGCCTGTTACAGTGATTGTCTTACCGGTACATGCGAAGCTATTTGCGCTTGGAACTGCAGCTAGCATTACTGTCCAGCAGTCAAGTTCAATCTGATACGCTAAGCGTCTCCCAAGCCTCTTGAGTTGCTGGTTAACCACTGGCAGATCGACGTCTTCAACGTCTTCTTTAGGAATTTCCATAGCTTGCATACGTTTGTATGGGCTAATGGTAGCGTATTTCATAGGTGTGTAATCGACGGGTGCAGCGGTGCCTGGAGCAACTTCGCTTATGCCGACACTGTGAGAGCCGTTTTCAATCGCGTAAGTCTTAGTTCGGCCATGCTTCAAAATATCATCGGTGAGTAATCGTTTCAGAATCAGGTTTGGCATAGTCATTTCTATGATGACCTGGTTCAGTTCCGGATACTGAATGGCAGCACTATCAACAAAGGTTAAAGCATCTTCTACAAAACTCATTTTTTTTCCTCCAAAAACAATTTTTCTTGATTTATCTTAGTTTTCTAGCTTTCAAAAAAACTTGAAAGGATCCTCGGTTACCCGAAGATTATTTGAACTTGCGCGTTATTTGCGCCACCAACAACTACGACTCCGCGGCGATTTGACAAAGCATTGATGATTGCTGCGAGACCTGAAGCTGTGATTACTCCTGTGGTTGTGTTAGCCGTCAATGTTGCGCCAAGAGCTGCATCTGTAGTAGCTGCCAAAGCTGCGATGCCGCCGTTAGCTGAAACGACAACTGCACCAGCTGACAATGTGCCGCCTGAAGTGTTCTTGCAGCGTATCCTATGACCGAAGACGTAAACGTTTAGCAATTGGTTTCCGAACGTGTCTACTGGAGGCACTGACTGGACAAAGCCGACGAATGCTGCGTTAGCACCTGCACATTTACTGACCGCGTTGTTGCTTGAGACGTAAACTGGGTCACCTACTGCTGGCGAGGTATAGCCTGAATCTGCTAGGAAAGTCTGCTCTAAGTCAGGAATTACTTTAGGTCCTACACCGTCAAAACTTGACATTACTCTGCCTCCTCAGGATCACTATGCGTTATATCCGCGGTTAAGCTGCCCATCCGTTTTGCGGCTGCAGCTAATTCGAGCCCAGCTTTCTTCAAGTTGCCCTTCGATGCAAACATGTTGTTTAAGCGTTGTGCGTCATCAATTCCTGCGCCTACACCAAGGCCTGGTCCCGCTTGGCCTTTCCCGTTTGGTCGAGGCTTAGGAACTGCGGCTTCAACTGCAGCTTTAACAGTTGTTTCTATCTTAGCTTCCAATGTCTTTTCAGAAGCAGCAATAGCGGCTTTGCAGGCATCCATGATCTGCGATGTATTCTTCGTTAATTCATCTTCTAGCTGTTGGTACGTCAATTCCGTGCCAGCTTTAGGTTTTTCACCTGGAGCTGTCGGAGCGACTGGTGGCTGATTTTCACCTGAACTCATTTTATTTTTTTCTCCTATTAGATTGTTAAGCCCGTGTAAGTCAGGCTGTAACTTTGCTCTAAGTTCTTTTAGGCCACAAGGACAACGCGACTTATCCCCACAGTCACAGACAGAAGCAACTAACCCCCGACGCTGCGATTCATCCATAGCTGCGGCGAAGCCTTTTAGATGAAAAAGATTGTTAGGATAGGCTCCCTCAGCTACAATGCTAAGTTCTAAAACGCGGGGTTGATGCACGATCTCCCAGGCACCCGCGCATAGGTGAACCATCATCATATTGTCGTCGCGTGTTTTACCCTGGCATAAACTGCAAACAATATTATCTGAGACAACTCGCGGGCTAACCATACGCAGATATTTCTTTTCAATCTGGGTCAGAAGCACCGGGTCGCTTGAAACTTCAGCCTCAAAGAAAACCTGATCACCAACTCGGTTAGCCTTAGTAACTAAGCCCTTAACTTTGTCTGCCTCTTCTGAACCACCATGGTTAATACGTAACTGAGCATTCTGCAGACTAGAACAGAAGAAATCAAGATCTTCCTCTGGGACCTGCCAACGGTTCTTGTTAACAGAAGAATCTATCGCTTGACCTTCGATGATCCCAGTTTTCCTAATATCATCTAGGCTGGCTTTGACGTCAATGTCGTAATTTAATTCCAAAGACAAATTCTCCGGTTAACGCAAATTTTTTAGTTGATCTGAGATTTTTACGCAGAAGCAACCGCAATTCGGGTGTACATTGCAGGCGAACGTATCATCAGCAACAAATTCTCCCCAAGGGAAAATATCCCGTAAATCATCTGGGTCTTCAAGCTCGTATTCGTCGCCGTCGTAACCTTCGCATTTAACGCACGTGTTAGGACTTTGCGAATTGTGAAAGCACCAAGTAGAAGATTTCACGTTAGGGTTAACAACCGCAGCTTGTACAGCTCTTACAGCATGAATCGCGTTAGCCGCCTCTCGATACATCTCTTTTCCACCCTCCATGCTTGGTCAAGAAATTTGGACTAAACTTAGTCAAGAAACTTTTACGGAAAGCCTTTTAGCGTAAACCGTTTCAAAGAGTAATCTGTGAGGATAGTTTTACTCCATGCTTTTGCAATTAGGAATGAAAGGCAACTTGAAGAAAACATTGGTAATTGTATTTGTTGCTATTCTGTGTTTATCGATGTTTTCAATATATGGGTCAAAGGTTAATGCTCAGCAGTCAGCCGTAGACTGGTGGCCCATGTTCCATCATGACCTGACACATACAGGTTATTCTACTTCAACAGGGCCACTTACAAACAAAACCCTCACCCTTTGGACTTTTGCAGCTTATTACTCGGTCTCATCTTCCCCTGCCGTTTTAGACGGTGTAGTCTACGTGGGCTCTGATAATGGCAACATGTACGCTGTGAATGCAGCGACGGGTGAAGACTTATGGAGCTACAACACCAACGGGCAAGCTGTTGCGTCTTCTCCTGCTGTTGCTAATGGTGTAGTTTATGTCAGTGCGGAAGACGACAATTTGTACGCATTGAACGCTGCAACGGGCACAAAAATATGGAGTTACAAAATCGGCGATTCTTGGTTTTCTTCTCCAGTCGTTGCAAACGGTTTAGTATACGTAACCTGTACCGATGGCAACGTTTACGCTTTGAATGCTGCCAAAGGAACAAAAGCATGGAACTGCACAATCGGCAGTTACGCGGATTCTTCTCCCGCCGTTGCTAATGGTTTTGTCTATGCAATCTCAGGAGAGGGCCATTTGTACGCTTTGAACGCTGCCAAAGGCACCAATATATGGAACTATACAACAGGGAACTACGGATCTTCTTCCCCCACAGTTGCAAATGGCTTAGTCTATGTTAATTCAGAGGACGGCAACATTTACTCACTCAACGCTTCCACGGGGACAAAAACATGGAGCTATCCCACTGGCTCCCCCAGTAGTTCTACGATTACTTCTACTCCTGCAGTGGCGAACGGGGTTGTCTATTTTGGCTCATATGAAGACAATTTTTACGCTTTGAACGCAACAACGGGTGCATACTTGTGGAGCAACAGTATAGACAGAAGTTCTTCCCCTGCCGTTGCAGACGGAGTTGTCTATGGTGGCTCAATAGACGGCTATATGTATGCATTGAACGCTTCAACGGGTGCTTTCATATGGAGCTTCGCGGTTCCTGGCAAAAATTCCGCTGTGGTGTCTTCTCCTGCTATTGCAAACGGCGTGGTCTATATAGGCGCATCTTCAGATACCGATTTCGACGGTAAGGTTTACGCCTTTGGTGCAATTGAGGTCCCTCAACCCTCTCCGCCTATATCTTCAACATCGCCAACGGTTCCAGAGTTTTCTCCGATGTTGGCTATTTTGACATTGATAGTTGCGGTATCTATTTTCTTTGCGGTTATGTTGTCGTGGAGTCAAGACAGAGCTCGCACAAGATACGAAGCCCCCGCCCCATCCCTTACAAGCTGCGCAGGAACACCCTTACCTAAAGCCTTCCGCGGTTGCCCAGGTGTCTGAAATTGCCTTGTTTCAGGCAGTGTCTCCGGTACTGGCTGAGCTGCGTTAACTGTCGGCTGAGCTTTCAAGACTCCATCGATCTTTTCCGGAAGGCCCAGTTCGCCACGTGCTTCTTTATCGCCCATCAACATGTTATTGTACAGGTCGATCACGCGGCTCATCTTGACATCTGTTGGCGGTTCCCAAATCGGCTTCCATTTTATCTTAGGGATCTTATCCGGTATGATCAAGGCTTCTGGGAAGTCGCCACGTAAGATCAAAGGAAATAGCTGCAGTTCATAGACGCCACTGCGGTGTTTCTGACGCATACGCAGCCTAGTTATAAACTCCTGCATTACAACATCAGCAGTAACCCTGTTGCTTCCTTCTGTTTCTCCCAAAAAGATCTTAGGCACACCAAGTTGGCTGTCACGTTGACGCTCCAGGTACTCTATCCACCATTCAGCCTTCAAGTCCTTGGTTAGAGAGGACATTGGCGTAACCTCGACGTCACCTCTAACTGTCAGATCCGTGCCTTGGTCACGCACAGCAAGAGTATTTGACATAACATCTAGTTGGGGATCACTCCATGGTTCAGGCATCCCGGGTGCACCGTTGCCACCGCATTTAGCGATCAACATCGGTTTAGTGTAAACTTTCATGATTTTAGCCATGTCGACTTGGAAGTCATCGATCAAAGCTTGAACATGCAATATGCTGCGCAGAGAAGAGGTTCCGTAGGCATTCTCAAAAAACCAGCTGGAAACGTTGTTGAGGGTTCGGTAAACTTCTTCAGGGTCAAAAACCACAGGCGGGTATGAATTAAGCTGGGCATAGCCGAAAATGTTTTTGTAGCAGTCTTGGCGAATCCGCATATATTCGGGATCAAGAGTTTTTAGCCACAGTACCTTGGAGGAGTCTTCATCCATAACTGGCTCAGTGTAACTGGTGCCGAAAACCTGTGCGTCTTTCTCTTCCGATCGCATTATATCAAGGATGTCATGGCTTTCAATCCAATCCTCAAGAAAATCGCGGAAAGTGTTTGTGCCGCCTTCCAAAGTGAACCCGTTTGAAATCTCCAAGTTAACTTTTACGTCGACTGAAGCCTGGATACGTGGAACAAAAGAGTATAATGCCTTGAATTTTGGCAGGTCTTCAACAGGTGTGACTCCCCAAATGCGATCCCAAAGTGACGTGTAGGGGCTGCTGACAAAGCCGATCCCTGAAGCTGCCAAGTTATAATTGTTGACGTACTGCATTAAGTTCCAGTCGCCACGCCAAGCAACCGGAACCTCTGTTTCACGCTGAGAAACCGCAACGGCATTTGGCACGTTGCGAAGCGGGTTAGGCATCGCTAACGAAAGATCTTTTCTCAGCAGGACCATCAAAAACCCCTCATTGTTTCTTTTCAGGTTCAGATTTCTTAGAGGCTTCAAGCGTGATAGAAACTTCTATTTCATCAATTATCACATTCTTGAATTGTTCTACCCCGTTAATGCGAATATGTAAGCTACGCATACGTGATGCGTGCTCCATACTGAGAACTTTGACAATCTCGTCTTTTGCACTTGCAGAAACCAAAATTTCATCGACCATTTTTAATCATCCTCGATTGGTTGTTTTTTCTTAACTACAGCTACGCCTTTTCCTTGAGGCATCGCGGTNNGCGAGCCATAACTTCCACGCAGTCTAGTGCGTCGTCATGTGCACTTCTTGGGAACTGGACCCACTCTTGGAAAAACTCGCTTTGAGTGTAAGGCCAAGCGGGGTTAAGGAAGGCACGTCTAGATTCAAAGTGACTGCTTAACGGGATCAAGCGTTCTTCTTTGCCTCTTGAGGTCACTGTCGGCACGATCGGGAGGCCTTGCAGCTGGGGCATATACATGATTACTTTTTGGAAAGCGTTTGACTCCACATAGATCTTAGCATAGTTATGGATCCCGTGAAGCTGCAGCAGGAGTTGCATTGCAGCCGGATACGGCAACAGCTTAGCGTAAACATCATAGAGATACATCCGGTTAAGAACGCGGTCATAGCTCGCGGTGCCGACTGCGAATAAGTCGCCTTCGCCAAGAGCTGGGTCCACACCAGCATATTTTGGCAAATGAGGCGAGGGCACAAAGTTGTTATCAACTTCATTCCAGGGATGAAGCCACTCAGACTTAAGCAAGTCACCCATCATGCCTGTCGGGTCATTCTGATATTGGCTGTTAAAGTAAACCGTGCCGATATCGACTTTTTTCTGCATCAAACGCTCATAAGACCACACTTGCGGCCAGAGCACCTGAGGCACTTCGCCTTTCTCGACGCCCTCATAATTTTGGATGGCTTTATAGACTTTGAACGGCCAACCTTTGCCGCCCTTCACAACTGACTGAATCAAATCATTATAAAGATCTGCGTAATGCCACCGAGTCCCAATCACTAAAGTGGCGCCATGCGAAAACAAAGTTGTAAGCAGGACCTTGAAGAACCATCGGTTGACTTTCTCCAGCTGATTGGGTGTGTTAACGTTTTCTTCATCAATAATGTCGTCGGCAATTATGAGGTCAAAGCCACGACCAGTTAAGGAGCCGCCTAGACCGCAGCCATACAGAGTTGGAAATTTGCTGATGGTTTTGCGGTTGACGAAAAATTCGCTATCGGTCCATTTCTGCGGGGTCTTAGGCTTCAGATCGCCGAAAACGCTGATGTAGTGCTGATCGTTCTCAATCCGGTTGCGTATGGCCGCCACAGTTTGCTCGGCTAAAGGCGCGGTTTTGCTGACGATCCCGATTCTAATTTCAGGAAAGTTCCCAATTAACCAGGAGGGGTAATTTATGGAGACGCATTCGCTTTTCGCGTGCTTCCGCGGAGCTTCCAAATGAAACTGTTTTAACGCTCGACTATGCCAGGGTAAAGGGCTAAAATGACGCGAGTCATTCTCCGGCTGAAGCAAATCATACCATTCATCTTGAAACCAAGCAGTGTCAATGTACCCAAGATAACGCGCGTAATACTGCAGATTACTGCGGGCCAGTAGCTGTCTCTGCTCTTGAGAGAGCCTCTTCAGCTCGTAGGAGGGCTTTTCTATCATCTTCAGACATCTTGGTTAGATCAATCGTTATTTTAGTCTCAGTCTTAGCATTTACCTGCATAACATTATTCTGCTGCACAACAACAGCCGGCGAAATTTGCTTAGGCAACAAACCTAAACTTTGCCCAATGTCAACCTCCGCTTTAATAGATTCTATAAACTTGCCAATCGCGCCCACCCGAGCATTAGCAGACTTACAGGTCTTCATCAAAAAAAGGGCTTCTTCCCGAGCCAACTGCAACTGATGAAAATAAGCCATTCCATCCTTATGAGCTTCTTGATTTGCCCAGATAAACGGCTCCCAATTCGCACGGTCTTCCAAATCATCAAGCAAAGCAGCCTCCGTGCATTCAAATTCAATAGCCATCTGTCTAAGAGCTAAAGGGTTTAGGTGACCGCTATGATAGGCTATCAGCATTGTTTTGCGTCGATGAAAAAGCGGCAAGGTCATTCTCACCATTGGTTCCTTTGGCTGTTTACCCGCTGCGCAGACTTGTTGAGGCATTTCTGAGGTTATTCCAAGAGCCTCTTCCAACGCGGATATGCGCTGGCCTTCAACATCTTCTGGGAGAGTCGACATAACTTGACACTTCAACTAATTCTGTTAGCTTTCATTTTCTGTGCATCAAAGATGTAGCGCTGCTTCTCAGATGCTTCAATTAACTCGTTAACTGCTTTTGTAGATGACCGAACTTCAAGGTAAAACTTTACGCCCCTCTCAGTTAACCGGTACATTTCATTATACCGGGTATTTGCAGCAGAAGTCAAGCGTTTACCTTTAGGCGGCTTATTTGTAATCTTCACTTCAACGAAACCAGTCTTCACCAAAATATCCAGGATATTGCGCAAAATCAGGCAGTTGATATTAGCTTTGTACATGATATGAGTAATTTTTGAGGGCTGACTATGCAGCACTTCGAGAACCGCATAAATCAACTCTGCTTGAGAACGTCTCAATTTTCATCCGCATCCACAATTCGCTTGATAGTAGCAATTCGATTCTTCGCAGACTCAACAATATCCACGAAGACAATCTCCTGCAGACCCGTAGGTAAATCAGCGATCTCGCATAGAATCTCCAGCCAAGCCTTTTCCTTCTTAAAATCCATTCTGATCACTTCTAATTATTTTTCAATAAGTTTAGATACTAAGTCCATTAATTGCGTATGAGATAGAAGACCGTAAGCTAAAGCAAAAGTCAAAAGTGAACTGACAACCGCAACTGCCACAGGCTTAGCAAAATTAACCCAGCTAGTCTCTACCTTACGATTCTTCTGCAACTGAGTAATCGCATGAACGATCCCTTCTTTCATACCTGTCCCATCGGGTCCCAGCAACGCCAAATCTATACGATCAATCTTTTTCTTAATCTCAGGACAAGCAGGGCAAGTCCCAAATGCAAATTTAGCCGAATCACTTTTACGACTTCTACCCTGATGAGTATCCTCTGAAGAAGCCATTACTGAAACGCTCCAGTACCATAAGTATCCAGGACAACTAAGCCTTGAGGAGTTTCGGGAATAAACTCAGGAATCACCAGTTCTTTATCGAATTCCTTGTTGACAGCTGCAACTACTTCCTCTTCATGCTCCAAATAGATTAATTCATTTTTTTTGGAATCAAAGAAGCTGTGAGCTAGACAATAATCTTTCGCAGCACGTTCTTCTTTACTGAAGCGACTCCTCTGTCCCCTATGTGTATAACCCAACAAAATTTCCTCTCTCTTCAATTTATTTGATACTTACCAGTCGAACCGCACAATTCCTCTTTTGGATGAGGCAGGCGAAACTAGGCATTAATTCGAAAGCCAACCCGACTAAACTTGCGAGAGTATAGCTATAGCAAGTCAGCAAGCATCCTGCTTATAAAATCTATGATTGCACAATATTATTTTATTTTTCTTACCAGAAAAATCTATCTTCAAAAGTCTTAAATTATAATTTATTAATTATTCAAACTATGGCAGGGGAGAGACCTTTACACTAAAAAGAGATACAAGAAGGTATTTTACACCCACCCAAAAGAAAGAAATTCTCCATCGGCAAGATAACAAGTGTGGGATATGTCACAAAGAGTTAGACCCAAGAGCCACATACTTCCATCATGAAAAACCTTGGGCATTGGGTGGGACAACAAACGTAGTTAATGGACAAGCGTTATGTCCCCATTGTCATGAAATTTCTTCCCATGAACAGCGATTGAGCCAAGTAGATGAGAAACGGAAATCGAGAAGCGTCACAGGAGATTTGAAATTGTCGGGTTCAAAAAAGAGTGAAATAGCTGAGCAGAAACTTAAAGAAAATTTAGACAACAGGAAAAACGAAATAGAGCATACGAAAAAGGAGATAGAATCTGCCATATGGTATGGAAAAGGGTTTGCTATTCGAGCAGATTGTGGTCTTGATGTTGAGGTGGAATTTCATCAACTTATAGGACTTCTTATTGGAGTTTTTAATGACATAAATTTTAGGCTTGACCCAGAGAGACTTGATGATGTCTTTGTTGGTTACTTGAGAAGTCAACTAGAAATACTGAGAGGTTCCGCTCGGCATTTTTGGGATATTCAAGAAATTAGAAAAGATGACTCAAATGGAGGGAAGAAAGCGATTACAGTAATTCAGAATTTTAGACCACTACTTTTTGAGTTTCAAAGAAATATGGAATCTTATCTTAAAAAGACGGAAGTAAACAAAGTAGTTGAGGCTTATTTGGAGAAGTAAGTTTTCATTAGTTAGATTTTTTTCGACAATAAAAATCTTTTAAGCTGTTCAGCTTAATACATTATCACTTGGTAGTGAATCTAAATAACATGGGCATTCTCAAAGGGTTCAGCAAACTATTTGCTCCATCTCCACAGGCGAAACTTTCGTTAGTAGTAAAGAAGAATGAATTATATTTTGGAGATGAACTAAACGGTAGTCTAAACATTAGTTCTCAAGAAGAGTTAGATGTCGATGAAATTTCCGTTTCCTTACGCTGCATAGAAACAGTTACTAAAGTTAGACGTTATCAAGAATCGATTGAGGTTGAAGATTTTGAAGGAAATCCAAGGCAACAATTGGTTTGGAAAGAAAAAGAATATGATGATTGGAAAACGTTGTTTTCTGGTCATAAGAAAATCGTGAGTTTTGTACATTTAACAGTTGGTTACAATGCAAATTTCCCTTTTGTGTTCAAATTACCAATTACTGGAAGAGAAACATACCACAGTGTCGATAAAAATCTGACTTGGTCACTGACCGCTTTCATGAAAGCTAAAAGTCGCAAAACCTTGCTTGCCCAAGGTGGTGGAGAAATTATGGTTGCAAAACCCACTGTATTAGCTACACCAACTAAAGAGGTTGTCCGTGAAGTAGTTTTAATACCCTGTGCATATTGCAGTGGATTAATGCCGCAAACAGCTATTTTCTGTCCTAACTGTGGAGCAAGAAGGAAAGCCTAAAGATGCAATAAGTCTTAAATCTGCAAAGCATAAGGTAGAACTGTATGTCAAGTCTTGAAGTTTGGAGTCTTGTTATAGCTAGCCTTAGCCTTATTATAACTGTGGTTGGTCTTGTTCCACTCTACTTAGACTTTTTATCAAGAAGAAAAATCAATTTCGAACTTTTGCGATTCCAAGAATTTTCTCATAAACCTGTTGAGTCTATTTGGAGTATAAGAGTGTTGCATCCAAACAAGCCGATTGAGATGTGCTCAGTCTCGTATAATGGTGTTAAACTTCCTTGGTGGGATAACCCGATCGAACCCCAATACGAGAGATTTGTTGAATTGATGAGTGGCGGAAATGTACGAATACCAAAGGGAGCTGAAAAAGACGACGCAAAGGTAGTAGTTAGAGACGGTAAAAAAATAATTAGGAAAAGAAAATTTCAAAAAATACCTATCGTTCCAGCTTGAAATCATCAATAGACGAAGTTTCACATACAGAACCAGTAGACGAAGAATTCACAGAACCTGATTGCATAATAAACGCTTCAGAAGCGTCCAACAATGGTTTTACCATAAAAAGTAAATCAGCATATTTCTTAATGAAGTCATGACCAGCAGGCGAAATCTTATAGAATGTAGATTTACCGATTTCCTGCTTAGTCAATAAACCCGACTTAATTAATCCCTCAATTACTTCATAAAAAGGCAAGCTACTAACGTTTGCTTTCCGTGCAATATGCGAAATAATTAGGGGCTTAGCACTGCAGCAGTTAAGAATATCGTAAATTATCCGAAGTTTATGTCGATTGCGTATCCTGCCCTTAGACATCTTATGCCTCTCTCGTTTTATGCTTTGGAATGTACTGTAATGATACGCTTAGACGCCGCTTGGAATTTGACTTCACAAGCTCCCGATTTATCCTGCTATTATTTCTTCCACTAGAGCCATGGCCAACACGCTTCACACGCCAACCATCCAAGTTACTTCGGATAAGCTGAGGATTACTCGTAACCAGATAGAAAGGAATCTCCGGCAGTTGAGATGTATAAAGCTCAGCAACAAAATTCAGTAAACGCTTCCCTACACCGATGCCCTGGTAATCAGGCAAAACCACAAGACGACTAACTCTAAAATAATTAACAAGCATATGCACGTGTGCAACAGCAATAAACGCAATGGGCTTATCTCCCATCTTGGCAACGTAGCAGCGAACCCCGGCGCCAAGACGCTCAGTATTCAAATAATGATGCTCCCTAAAGACCTGCCACATGGATAAATTGCACTTATGAAGCGTGAGCTCAATTGTTGGGTGACATCGTTTTTTTTTACATTCGTATAATCAAAGAATTCTCCAGAATCAACATTGTAGATCCAGTCAGGTTCAAGCCAATCTAATACATCAAAATGGCATGTAACAGCTATGAACTGCTTACCTGGATGATGCCGAATTGCCCTACTTATCGCAAAAGAGCCAATTTGAGCAACATTCCGATCAATCACTGAAGTAAACTCATCAAAAACAACCAGCGGCTGACGCAAACAAAGCGCATGAGCAATATCA
>QGNH01001191.1_pt1 | contig 12215 bp, 17 predicted proteins | sample 1735481 | NCBI WGS metagenome assembly QGNH01 (sample SAMN09239004, study PRJNA386568) | Viral metagenome, whole genome shotgun sequencing project. | reverse complement strand
TCCGAGCAACGGCCTGCGCAGCCTGTCGATCACCCTCACAGCACCACCTGATGACCGTTCCCGAGACGGACGATGACCAACGGGGCCGCAAGGACCGAACCATGAACACGATCGCGACCTGGCCGGTCTTTGAGGCAGCGCTGGTGAGCCGCGAGACGGTCGCCGAACGGACCATGGCGTTCCGGTTCGCCAAGCCGGCCGGCTGGTCGTACCGCGCCGGCCAGTTCGTCGACATCACCCTGCTCGATCCGCCCGAGACCGATGCCAAGGGAAAACGCGCGGCTTCTCCATCTCGAGCGCGTACACCGCGGTATTGCTCTTGTAGGCCGCGCTGATGAAGCCCGGGAAGCTGTTCTCGATCTGCTCGATCTTGCCCTGGAGGGTCTGGGTGAAGAGCAGGCCGTTGGATTCTAGGAGCGCCGCCCAGTCGTCGAGGCTGATCGTGTTGCCCGGTGGGGTCGAGCGGACAATCTCTCCGCGGGGACGAGTCAGTTGTGCCAGAGCGCCCATCAGGCTTGCCTCACCAGTTGCAGGATGAATGCCACGAGAGTCAGCGCGGCGCCGGGCACGATGAGCCCGAGCGGCGGCCAGATCAGCGCGAGACCGGCTCCGAGGAGCACGATCCCGCCGTAGAAGACGCGCTCGAACGCATCGAGGCCGGCCAGGATGCGGAGCGCCGCGCGGAGCGCGGCACTGATGCGGCTCTGCTGCGGCAGTGTCGAAGCGACCAGTGCGGGCCGGGTGCGATCGCTCACGACTCCACAGCCCATTCGGTGACACCGCAGCACAAGTCGTCGTGTGCTCTCCATGCCCGCGACTTGGCGCCGGATGGCGTTCGACTCACGATCTTGTCCTCGGCCAGTGCCTTGGTCAAATAGACGCCCACGACATAGGTATCACCCATGTCGTACTCGCGGTCGTCGTGGATCAACAGCCAGACGGTCAGACGCTCCGGCAGCGTCGAGGCGGTCAGCGGGGTCACGCTCATCGGAATGCAAACATCGGTGGGCCCATCGTCTCAATGGGCTCAGGGAGCGTCATCGCGGCCTGGTAGGCGAGGACATCAGCCACCGCGCCGTCGATCCGGCCGTGGTCGTCGCCCTTGACCAGCACGTAGCGGGTTCGGCCGTCCTCGTCCTGGTCGGCGAGGCGGACCTTGCGCAGGTGGGCCGCCTTCACATGCCGATCGACGAGCGGGTCGCCGTCGTGGGTGTGGGTGCCCTCGCGCAGCCCGGTCAACCAGCGATCGACCGCCGGCGCGAAGCGGAATGCCTTGTTCGTGTCGAAGGCGAGCACGACTTCGGAGCCGTAGAGCGTCGCCCAGCTCTCGATCTCGGTGTACCAGCGGGGTGTATCGCACAGCATCAGGCCAACGTCGTAGGTGGCGAACGTCTCGGCCACCGCCTGATGGACTTCGGAGCGCGTGACCGACCAGTCGGTTTCGCCCCGGTGCTCGGCCAGCCAGCGGGCGAGTTCAGGCCCGACCGGACGCTCCCATTCGGCGATCTTGAAGCTGTGGCCCTCCGTGGTGCAGGCTCGGATGACCGTCGCGTCCTGGCTGATCGAGCCGTCGAAGCCGACACCGATCCGGGTCTTAGCCGGCACCTCGACGACCGATCGGCGGGCATCCCACAGCCGTGGGTCGACCGCCCGCCCGGCACCCGAGGTGCGGATGTTGAACCAGAACTGGAGCGCGTCCTCCCAGGGCGTCGCCGGATCGCGCATCTCGCGCAGGAGTCGCGGCGGGTCGCTCCACGGCGCGTCGTCGTAGATGGTCCGCAGGGTCACAAGAAGCCGTTCGTCGGGCCAGTTCGGATCGGGTTCGACCGGCGGCCGACGGGCGTAGTGGAGGACGCCCGGATCGGGGCGGTCGGGGTCGGAGTGCTCAGCCACCGAGCGCTCGCCCAGGATCGGCGCGTTCGTCGTCTCGACGCTCCGGCCACCCATCTTGGCGACGTTGCGACGGAGGGTGCGAATGAGCTTCGTACCGCCGTTGCGCGGGTTCCACAGCCACGTCTCGTCGGCGGTGACCTTGGTCAAGCGCTGGCCTTCGCGCGAACCCGCCGAGGCAGTCACAGGTTCTAGGCGGCCAGGGCGATCGCGCAAGTACAGGCGCGTCCGACCGAGATCGATCCGCAGCTCATCCGCCGCCCGGCCATCGTTGGCCGCGAGCAGCGAATACATCGCTCCGTACGTGTTCTCGGTCTGGTCCTCGCTGACCGCAGCGACCTGGATCCAGGGCGTCGGCCGTTCCCCGGTGCCCCACGGCACCCCGACTGGCTCGCCATCGGCATCCCAGCCGTCAAAGCAGGCCGGACCCACGAAGTCGATGATGTCGAGCGATCCGGCGAACGGGCTCTTGCCGTAGCCTTTCGCCTCTTCGAGGACGAGCCTCAGCCAAGGGAACTCGCAGGTGACCGGGTCGACCTCGTACCAGCGCACGATCCGGCGGGCCTGCTCGTCGGTGTAGATGAGCGGCTTCTTCTCATCCGCTGGACTGGGCAGATACGCGTAAGTCCAATCGAGGATCGCCCAGCCGAGGCTCGGGAACGGTCGCGCTTCGGTCGGCCCGCGCCAGCCCCGCGTGCGGTGGCGAACGGTCGGCCGAGGAGCGAGAGCGAGGGTCATTGCCCGACCACCCGGAGTCCGGCGTACTGGCTACCCGAGGCAACCGCGGCAGGAGCCTGTTCATCGGCCTTGGGCGGCGCCCAGCGCCGGTCTTGCTGGCCCTTGGGGGTGATCCCGTAAGTGTCCATCTGGAGCCGGAGCTCGGACGCCCGGTGATACTCGCCGCGCTCGACCTGATCGTAGAGGCGGACGATCTGGCGCAGGGCGGGCACGTCGTCAGGCGTCCAGTGCGAGGCGAACCAGGCGTGGAACCAGGTTTTCCAGGCAATGCGGGACGCGGTCAGCATGTGGGCGGGCAACGGCGGTAGGTCGCCGTGCTGCCAGCCAATGCCGGGCGAAGCCTGCCACTCGCCGCGAAGGGGCACGTCGGCCTTGTTACGACGCTGGGCCTTGGGCGCCGGACCATGGCCGGACATCAGGCCGCCACCGGGCTGTACGAGCTTGTACAATCCTGCACATGGATGTACTGACTAGTTCGGAGTTCAGGCGACGCTACGCCAGTCTCAAAGTGCCGACCGAGGTGACCGTCAACGGCCATGTCATCGGAACGTGGGCCCCATACGCGCCCGGCCCAGGGGACGAGTGGTTCTCGAGCCGGACGGACTTCGGAACGCTCGTCACTGGCGATCCGCCGATCATCGGCACGCACGGCAGGTTCGGCCGGCCCCGACCCGCTCCCAAGCCCGGCAAAGGCTGAGACTCCGAGGCGCTGCGATCGGGGTTTCTGGCGGCTTTCCAGCATCCCAAACTCCGACACAATCGTTGCGGGGTAGCCGAGGGTGCTGGGGGGAGGCGCGCATCGCCGTTGACATGCCACCCCCCCCCGTGCCATCCTGTAGGCATGATGTCCACAGCGACAAGAACCGACCTACGCTCGGTCGACCTGGTAGGCGTGGTCGAGCTCGCACAACGTGCGGGCGTGCGTCGTGTGACCGTGCACGCGTGGCGCGCGAGACATCCAGACTTCCCAGCGCCCGCGGCCATGCTTGCAATGGGCCCGGTATGGTCCTGGCCCGACGTGGCGCAGTGGCTCGAGACTCCGAGACCGACGGGGCGCCACACAACCTAGTCCGGCTGGCTACCCTCCCGTAGATAAACTCTTGACACCTGTCCTCATGTGTGTATCCTGTAGATAGCCAATCCACAGGAGGACAGAACCGATGACCCACAAGGCACCGACCGGCGCCCGTCATGCGCCATGTACCACCCATGTCGAGCACGCCTACCCGTCGAACGGCTGGCTTTGCATCGATGACGAGCCCGGCCGCGCAGATGCCATGCGCGCGTTTGCCGATCACCTGGTGGACGTAGCGGCCCGCCATCGTGTCGCCGAGCTCGATCGGCCCGGGACGATCGTCACGGACGCCGCGCGCAAGGTTCGCCCAGTCAATCCCTCGCCCGCCTCGACGTTCGATCCGAGTGGTCTGGTTTGGCACAGCTGCAGCGCCGCGGCCGCCGGTGTCGACCGCGGGCGCAAGGTCCGGTCGCACTACCTGAACGCGGCGGGGCAGTGTCCCTTGTGTGTCGACGATCGATGCGCCATGCCGGCCGCGCGTTGCACCGTCGCGCGCTGCGAAGGTGTCAAAGACGCGCCCGTGCACGATCTGACCGGCCAGAACCTGCACCACTCCATCACGCCGCACACGTTCGCGCCACCGGCCATCCTCGGCGAGGCTACGCCGCTCAGCGTCGACGATGCTCGATGGGTCCCGGTCGACCTGTATACCGCCGCGGACCATCGTCCGATCGATCCCGCGCCCGTCGCCGAGCCCGTCAAGGTTCGCAAGGCATCGCCCGCGATTCGCGCGTCGCGACGGCGCGAGCTCGACGAGATCGCCGCAAGCCTCGCGCACGTATCGGCCGAGGAGGCCGTACGCCTGGCGGATCTGTTCGCACGCAAGCCGCCCGGACTTATGGCGGGAATCGCCGAGCGGATGGGGCCCGTTCTGGCCGCGCAGCTCGAGCCCGTCGACGATGCGCCCGTAGTCGAACGCTGGAGCGCTTGCGCCGCCACCATCGGCTCGAGTCAGTGCACGGCTGGCACGACCGGCGATCCGGGTCCGCATGCCGTCTACGTGCACCACGAGCCCGTAGCCGAGCCCGAGACGATCGACGAGCCGGTAGTCAAGCCCGAGACCGTCCGGCCTCGCTCGATCGCGTTCCAGCCTGCTCCGGCCGTCCTGGCGCCCGTCCTGACCGTCGTCCAGCCGTCCAGCCGACCGACCTGCGCCCGGTGCGGTCAGACGTTTCGCCAGTCTGGCGCGGGCGCGGAGTGGCACCGCGTCAACCGGCCCGATTGTGCGGCCAGCGCGCGGCCCGCCGTCCTGGCCGCCGTCTAGCGTTCCACCAGCCACGGTAGGCGCCGGCCGTCGGCGTCCTCCGCGGCCGGTCGACCGATCGACCTGTATCAGCCCGAAGGAGTACCTGCTATGACCTATCGAGACCGCCGAGCCGCTCGCGCCGAGCGCTTGCGCGGATGGGCCGACACGCGCGTACAGCGCGCCCGCGCCACCCTGGCCGCCGACGATGCCCAGCCCTTCGCCCATGACATCGCGTTCTTGACCCAGCCCGGCCGCATTCCCGAGCGGACCCGGATGATCGCCCGCGAGGATCGGGCATACGCGAGTCTCAGCAAGGCCGCCAACATGGCCGCGCGAGCCGACAACATCGAGGCGGCCGCCGGGCGGGCGATCTACTCCGACGATCCGGACGCCGTCGCGCGCCTGGCCAGCCGGATTGCCGAGCTCGAGGCCGAACGCGCCCGGATCACCGCGTACAACGCGAGCGCCCGCAAGGCGCACAAGGCCGACCCGAGCCAGCACGTCGGCGACCTTGCGCTCCTGGACGACCGCCAGCGGGCCGACCTGGCCAGTATCGCGCGCCATTGCCCGTACCAGCTGCGGGCCGACGGCGCATTCCCGGCCTACGCCACCGGGAATCTGTCCGGCAGCATCAGCAAGCAGCGCGAGCGGCTCGCCGCGCTGAAGGGAGCCTGAGCCATGACCGATCGAGATACCGCCATCGCCGCCATTCGCTCGGCCCTGCGCCGTCGGACTGGCCGCGCCTGGAGCGTCACCGGCGGCCGCGGGACCGCCTGGGGCTGGATTCGGATCAGCGCGCCGCCGGCCCGGCGCACCGAATACGGCTGCCTGAACGACATCGACCGAGCAGCGCTCAGGGCTGCGCTCGGGCTGGACAAGGTGCACCAGCAAGGCGTGTCGATCCCTGCCGGCCTGGATTACCGGACCGAGTACATCGACCGCGCGGAGAGTCGCGTCCCGTCGCGCATCGGCGAGCCGTACTGGGATTGACACTCCGCCGCCCACGGTAGAGGCCGATTGCGCCTCTACAGCGGCCGGCCGATTGTGAGCCGATCGAGAAGCTAGGAGGACTGAACCATGAACACGTACACCCCGCCGACCGCTGAACAGTCGCGCGCCGCTTGGATCGCCTGGCTCGAAGGCTACGGCGCCGATCGGTTTTACGATGCGTTCCTCGAAACGGCACAAGGCGCTCGGAGCCAATGCGTGCCGTGCGGCCAATCCATCTACCTCGATATCGTCGAGGGCGGGGGAGTCCCGGATTGGTCCGCCCACGGCGACTACGGTTGTGACGAGTCGCCTGACACCAATGAGAACGGCTGCGGCAGCCACGAGCCCATCCGCGCCATCGAGTTTGTGGTGGAGCGCTGACCGATGATCGTCGAGACATTCCGCGACAAGTGCCCCGACTGCGGCCACGTGGTCGCCGTTCGTGGCGTCGACGGCCACCGATACCACCTTGACGCCTGCCCGGGCTGCGGCAAGGCGTGGGACGTCGCGCCCGGCCACGTATCGGGCTGGGGCGGATCCGTGGCCGTCATCGGATTCGGCAAGCACCGAGGCCGACCGCTGCCGGCCGCCATCCTGGAGCGCTGACCCATGACCACCTGGACGCTGCCCACGCTCGATCTCCTGGACGCTGCGCTGCCGGCTAGCGGCGTCGATGGGATCGCCGCGGCCTCCGTGACGATCGCGGACACGCTCGAGGCGCTGGGCCTGCCGGTGACGGTCAGGCGGGCCGAGGTTGGGCCCGTGGTCACTCGCTACGAGATCGAGCCGGCCCCAGGTACGCGGGTCTCGAGGATTCGCCTGGTCGCGCCGGACCTCGCCGTCGCGCTTGCCGCGCCATCGGTCCGCGTGGAGGTCCCGATTGCCGGGCGGCATGCGCTCGGCGTCGAAGTCCCGAACGCGCGCCCGGCCGTCGTCACCCTGCGTCAGGCTGCGATCGGGCCCGCTGCGTCGACCCTGACCATCCCGCTCGGGGCCGATGTCGCGGGCACCATCCGCTCGGGCGATCTGGCGGGCATGCCCCATCTGCTGATCGCCGGCGCGACCGGTTCGGGTAAATCGGTCATGGTCAACGCGATCCTGTCCAGCCTGCTCCTCCGGACGAGCCCGGCCGAGCTGCGCCTGCTGCTCGTCGATATGAAGCGGGTCGAACTCGCCGCCTACCACGACATTCCCCAGTTGCTCGGCCCAGTCATCACCGAACCGGCCGACGCCAAGACCGCTCTTGGCTGGCTGGTCGCCGAGATGGAGCGCCGCTATGCCCTCCTGGCGGGCGCCGAGGTGCGCAACCTCGAGGCGTACAACACCGGCCATGAGCGGCTGCCCTACATCGTCGTGGTCGTCGACGAGCTGGCCGACCTGGTCATGCGCGGCAAGGGTCTGGAAGTGCCCTTGACCCGGCTGGCCCAGAAGGCGCGGGCGACCGGGATTCACCTGATCCTCGCCACCCAGCGACCATCGGTCAACGTCGTCACCGGCACGATCAAAGCCAACTTTCCGGCGAGGATCGCGTTTGCCATGACGAGCAACGTGGACTCCCGGACAATCCTCGACAGTGCCGGCGCGGAGGATCTCGTCGGACGGGGCGACATGCTCTACCAGCCCGCCACGGCGCCCCACCCGATCCGCCTTCAGGGCGTCTACGTCAGCGACCGCGAGATCAACGCCCTGGCCGATCACTGGCGGGCGCAGGGCCCGGCGCCCGACGTGATCCCGTACCGCCCGGTTCGGATCAACGCGACTGTGCCGACCGCGCCGATCGAACTGGGCACCGGCTCGAAGATCTTCCTCGCCGTCATGCGCCAACTCTTCAACTAGGCGGGAACGACGAGCGCAGGCACCATGTCGCGACGGCTCGGCTTGCCCTACGTCCGCTCGGCGCTCATCCTCGAGCGCCGCAGCAAGCTCGGCATCGCTCGGTGCTTCGAACGTCCTGCCGCACGAGCAGGAGCAGGACGGCGTCCGGTGCGGCGCGAGGAAGACCACCGCGTCGATGTGGTGCTGTGTCGGCGTCATGACGGCACCCACGAGTCGACGAGGTCGTCGCCGAAGATACGGAGCGCCGCGGCCATAAGGTCAGTTTTCCTGGTTGGATGGCCGGGCGCGTTGGTGCAGACCCAGCGTCCGGGATGCGCCTCGACCTTGACCTTGCCGCAGTCGCAGGTCGGGGCTGGGCTGAGTGGTAGATCGCGACTTACCACTCCGCTGTCGTCGTTCGATTTGTCCCCGGCCGGGGCCGCGGACAAAGGTGACGGAACTTCGTCCACCAACCCGCTACCCCCGCTGTAGCCCGCTACCCCGTTACCTGCCGCACGCTCTGGGTAGCGTGGTAGCGGGTCTGGACGGGGGGTAGCGGGTTCGGACAAGTAGCGGTCCCAGGAGTCGACGAATGATTCCTGGACGAAGCCGCGGTCATTCGTCCCGGCGATCTTGACTTGCTTCGATCGGATCTCGAATGGCCGCAGGAGTTTGGCCAGCCGTTCCGGGGTCAGGGGCCGGTGATCGTCGACCCACGGCGATTCCTCGTCGGCCTTCAACGCCTCGATCAATGTCGCCGTGGCCAGGCGATCGGCATCCAGCCGGTCGAACACGAGCCGGGTGTCGGCCAGCAGCCGGAGCCCGAGCGAGTCGTCGTCGGCGCGGTCGGCATGGAGGATGATCGCCGCACGGCGAGCACGCTTGGGCCACTCTCCGCCGGCCGCGTCGGCCAGGGCGAGCAATGGCTCCCAGGCATCCGCGGCGCGGTCCGGTAGCTCGTCGGGCACATGTGCTTCGCGGGCCGGTGGAGCGGCCTCGATGGCCGCCGCCAGGGCGAGCGCGATCGGCTCGGCCTCGCGGCTGGCATGGCCCTGCCGGAACTTCTCGACCACCTCGCTCCGCTTGCGCTTGAGCATCCGGATCGGGATCGAGCGATCAGCGACGGTATCGGGCAGCTTGCCGATCCCCGCGAGCACCTTCGGACCAAAGACAGGGAAGAACTGCACCTCGTGTTTGTTCCCGGTCGTAACGGTCCGGGGCACCGTCGCGCCCCGGCGATGGCCGGCGTTGATCAGCGCCCGGACTTCCTCATACTTGTCGCCGCGATCCTTGAAGACGGCATCCAGCTCGTCCAGCAGGAGCGGCGTAGACGGGTCCGCCTGGAGCATCCGGTAGATCGTGGAGGCGGTGGGGATGATGAAGATGCTGGGTCGACCGTAGGCGAGCAGCCCCAGGCACTCGAGGAGCCGAGTCTTCCCGCTGCCTTTCTCCGCCGATGTCGCCGCCAGGTATGGGGTTGCATCCGCGAATTGAAGGGCGTAGGTGTGGCCGATCCAGAGGACGATCGCGACAGACGCCTCCGGCCGGCCGAAGACGACGAACCGCCGGAGGAATGACTCGACCGCGGCCAGGGCACCGGCCAGGTCGCCCGGGGCGCTCAGCGCCACGATCCGCTCGGCGATCTCGCGCTGCTCGGCCTCCGGGGCTGGCACGAACTCGAACGCGGGGCCATCGATCGGCGTGCGTGGCACGGGTGCCGTGCGGGCTGTCTGCCGGGCGATCGCGTCGAGCTCCGCTTCGCGGTTGGTGATCATCGGACGGCCCGATCGAGATCGGCGGCGATCCGTCCGGCAGCTCGCGCCTCGGCTGGCCGGTTGCCGGCCTCGAGGATCTTCGCGACTTCGACCAGGTGATCGACGACGCGATCGAGGGCCGTTCGGCGGGATGACGGCAAAAGTCGAAGGGTTCGGCGTGGGGTAGGCATGCTATCGGTCGACGGGGCCATGGCGAGTGGTCCTCCGATCTTGAGCCGGGCTCGGCGTCTCAGTGACGAGCCCGGCTTTTCCATTGGCGGCCGCGAGCCGGGCCATCTCGGAGGCTGGTACCCAACGTCGGCCGGCCAGTACGACCGCCACGATCGAGCCCGAGTCGGCCCAGCGCGTCGCGGTCGAGCGACTCACGCCCAACCGACGCGCCGCGGCGGTCAAGGTGAGCAGGGCGGCCGGCTCGACCGGCTCATGGCGCGCGACCAACAGATCGCCGAACGCGTCACGGAGCGCATCGAGAGCGGCCAGGACGCGGGCCTCGGGCGTCATCGCGTCCGCTCCTCCGGGCCGGGCTCACGAGCCCGCACGGACGCGCGTTCGATTGCCTTGTCCAGGAGCAGTGACGCCTCATCCTTCGGGCGTCGGAACTGGCGCCGGGCTAACTCCGCGAGTTTCTCGGCAACCGCGTCCGGGATGACGACACTGATCGGGCGGTTCATGGCCCGATAATCGTCGCCGGCGGTCAGTGCAGCTAATAGCCCCCCGAATGCGCAGGCAATGCGCTGGTTATTCGATCGGCCAGGGCAGCTCGTATGCCGTCAGGTGGTCCTGGAGCGTTCGTACCTCGATCCTCGGTTCAAGGTTCGCGACCAGCTCTTTCTGTGTCGGACGCCGCCCGTAGGTTGTGCTCAGCGCTCGGAACTTCGCGACGATCTGATCGCGAGGCACCGATAGCGTTCCCTTCGGTCGACCGGCTGAGCGGCGCGGCACCACGCCCGCGGGTTCAGTAGGCGTCGGCGGCGCCGCAGGCTCCTGGCCGGGGACGAGCTCGAAGCTCCCCGGCATCTTGAGCACGAACGGGTCGTCTTCGGCATAGAGCCGGTTGTAGTCCGGGACGCGCCGAGGGTCGTCCATCACGAAGACGTGGAGCGTACTCCGCAGTCGGTACAGGCGCGTCATCTGAGCGCCTCGCCGATCGCGGCGGCGATCGTTTCTCGGCCGCGTTCGATCGGCCCGGCATAGCTGCGCAGCAGGACGGCGGGGTCATGGCCGAGCACATCGGCCAGGGCCTTCGCCGGGACACCGGCCGCGAGGGCGAGCGTCGCGTAGGTGCCCCGCAGGTCGTGGAAGCGGAGCCCCTCGAGCCCGGCCCGTCCGCGCAACCGACGCCAGCGCTCACCGGCCCGCTCCGGGATGAGGGGTGCTCCGTCGGCCGTGGCGACCACCGGCCCGCTCCGTCGTTCCTGGGCGGCCAGGGCGTCGATTGCGAAGGCCGGCAGGGCGACGGTGCGCACGCCGCGCCGGCTCTTCGTCGGTCCAAGGCCGCCGCGCGATCGTGAGCGCTCGATCGAGATGGTCCCGGCGCCGAGATCCACGTCGGACCACTCGAGGGCGAGCAGCTCGCCCACCCGGGCGCCCGTGCCCAGGGCCAGGACGACGAGCAGGCCGGCGTCGGCATCGTCCCGGGCCAGTTCGAGCAGGTCGCGCGCCTCAGCGGCCGTCAAGGTGCGCCGGCGGGTGGTCCCTTCGACGCGCGGGGCGTGGGCCAGGCGGGCCGCGTTACGTGGCGCCCGTTCGTCCCGTTCGGCGTCGGCCAGGCAGGCGGCCAGGACCCGCCGGCTCAGGGCCACCGTCGACGGTCGCAGGCCGCGTTCGGCGAGTCCGGCAGTCCAGCGCTCCACGTCGCCGGGCCGGAGCTCGGCCAGCGGCCATGAGCCAAGGGCCGGGACGACATGGCTGCGGATCACCCTGGCGTAGCTCCGGAACGTGGCCGGCCGGATCCGGTGAATGACGGTAGCAAGCCAGCGCTCGGACCACCATCCGAGGGTGGGCGAGTCGGCGGCGGCCGTCTCGCGGTGGCCGTCGGCGATCGCTGCGCGTAGCCGGCGATTGGCCTCGGCAGGGGTGTGACCTGAGACGTACTTCCGGATCCGGCGGCGGCTCAGGGGGTCGGTGACGACGTACGCGCCGCGCCAGAGGCCGCCGCTCGTCTCATACAGGCTGCCAGCGCCGGGCGTGCGGCGCGGGCGGGTGCTAGTCTCGTCCATCGGCCCGGGTCCTTTCCGAGTCGAGCGCGATGCTGGTCCGGCCGCTCAGACCGGCTGGACCGCCGCGCTACTGGACGGAGTGTATCACGGTGCTGCATCGGTGCTGCACGGAGGCCATATCACGCACGAGAGCGGACTACGCAAAGTAAGCGAGCAGAGGGTCGTCCGCCTCGGCAACCCGACCAACGGGGACGCTCCGCGGCCGGCTGGCGCCTGCCGGGTCCTGATGATCGGCGACGTGATCGGCAAACCCGGCCGCCTGGCGGTCGAGGCGCTCCTGCCCGACCTGCGCGGCGCGCGGGGGATCGACTTCGTGACCGCCAACGGCGAGAACCTGGCCGGCGGGATGGGCCTGACCGCGGCCACCGCAGCGCTCCTCTTCGGGGCGGGCGTCGATGTGATCACGTCGGGCAACCACATCTGGGACAANNGAGCTCGAGCGCAGCGATCGGATCCTGCGCCCGCTC
>QGNH01001745.1_pt1 | contig 12221 bp, 13 predicted proteins | sample 1735481 | NCBI WGS metagenome assembly QGNH01 (sample SAMN09239004, study PRJNA386568) | Viral metagenome, whole genome shotgun sequencing project. | reverse complement strand
ACTCCGTTCCATACACCGTCCAGCCACCCCTTCACTTGGGCTTTCTTTTCCGCCGGCGGATTCATGATCTGGTCCGCTGCTTCGAGAATTTGCGCTCCCACCAAGTGCTGCGCTTCCACCGTCTTTCTCAGCTTGTCCGTGTCGTCGGAAAATCTCCTCTGTCCCGTCTCATCGGTCGGATACCGGGCGGTGTTTGCTTTCATCAAGTCAAGCGCGGCCTTGTACTCCACCTGCGAATTAATATTCTTCAGCGACCAAACAGTGTCTGCGTCCGCCGTGGTCATACCCTTCAGAACGTAGGGCGTCAACTCGGATTTGGAGTGGATGTAGGGCAATTCGTTGAGCGCCTGCACCTTGAGCGCCGCGCTCTGCTGCTCTGCCTGGACCTTGAGAGCCGCCCGCGCCGCCACAGTTGGAGCGTTCATCTCGCGTGTTGCCTGTGCCGATTTGCTGCGAAGATGGTCAGCCACTTTTGGAGGAATCCAGTCGGGGTCGGATGGGTTCAGGCGCTCCCGAGCGTTGATCTGCTGCGGAGGAATCTTCAAGCTCGTTACGTCCGCATCGAGGCGGTCGTATACCCTCTGATCTCGCTCGTTGTTAATCCTTTCCTGAAAAGCGGCCTGGTGCTCCAGCAACTCCTGCGCCGCCCGCTTCTCCTGGGCCGACAGCGTTTCATCTTCTCCGACTTGCTGAGATTTTTTCAGATAATCCACTTGGCCGGTCTGCGGGTCTTTGAGTGTGGGGTCTTTTTGCGCGTCCGCAAGAATTGAATTGGCCTTCGCATCCGCGCCTATTTTGCCCTGACGTGTCTTCGCCTCAACCAAAGCACGGCTCACTGTATCCCGCATCTGCTCCAGTTTTTGAGGGTCGCCAAGATGGTTGGCTTGGTATTCTTCGAGTCGGGTCAACTCCGCTTCCATGATCCCGGGCGGGTTGGCCGGGTTGATGGTTCGGGTAACCTCTTCATTGATCGTCCCCTCCACCATGCGCTTTTTCAGGTTTTCCGCATCGATCGGAGTCAGGATTCCATTGCGCACCTGGGTATCGATCTGCGCCGAAGTCGTGACCCATGTGTGCATCTTTCCGTCCAGATCGGGCGTGGTTGCCGCTGCATCGATGGCGAGATCGACTCCCTTATCTGCGGTGATGATGCCGAAATCCTGCGTTAATTGCGCACTGCGGGAGTTCACTGTTCGGTTGAACCCATTCAACTCCTGCCCAAGATACGGCTCGATGTACCTCCACAAATCGGGTTGGTCGGAATACTTGGCCGCATATTTCTCCCTGAGCGCGTCGGCGGTCTGCTGCTTCACGTCCTCTGCGTGATCGAAGTCCGTCCACTTGGAAAGTTGCGCTTCCGCACCCTGGATGTCGCCGACAATCTGGTTTTGCGCATCCCAAACCTTAGCCTCGTCTTGCGCTTTCTTCAATTTCATTGCGGCTTGCACTTGCATATCCGCCACGGATGCAAACTGGTCCGCAGATGCGGCGACAGTCTGGCCGGCGCTGCCCGCCTTGCGCGGGTCGATCTCCGGTAGCGGAGTGAGGTTAGGAGCCGTGACTGTGGGTATTTGCGGCATTAGATGTCACCCGCTGGATACGGCATGGCTTGAGGAACAGAAGATGAAGGCCCAAGGATACTTGCCGCCTGCATCGTGCCTTTGGACAGGCCGGAAACGAAAGTGCTGATTCCCCCAACAGTTCCAGAAAACGCCGCCAATTTTCCGTAATACTTCTGGAGTGCCGATTCTTCCGTGCCTGCCTGATACTCGGATTCCTGCTCAGTCGCGCTCTGCTGAGCCGTATGAACCATTTGCAGCAGAGGCGAGCCCGAAGCTATATCCACCCCCGCGCGCGCGTAAGACGCCGCCTGCTTGCCGATGAGCGATGAATACTTCGCCTCGGAAGTTTGCATCTGCTGATTCATCTGCTGAAGCGTGATCGCGGCGTTGTAGTCGTCTGCCGCCTTTTGCTCCTGCCCGGATTCGTATTGCCCGAGTCCTGAAACTGCGGATGATGCTACCCCTGTGGCGGCGGACCCGAGGCCTATTCCCTGGAGCATACTCAAATTTCCCATTAGCCCTCCTGAGAGGCGGACAGCCTCGGGGTCACACTGCGAAGCGTGAAGGGAAACGGGTCGCTGTGAACTATCATGATCGTATCCTCATCGCCCCAGTCTCCGCCTAAATCCTGAGTGACGTTTCCCGTAAACATGGAGGGTGGGACTCCCTGAGCAGGCGCCGGACCACCGTTCTGTGTGTAATCGATGGCGTACAGATTGGAAGAATCGGTACCGACCTGTCCCCCAATCGACTCATACATCGACAGCGTGGCACGGGTGAACTTCTGCTTTTTCCCTTTGGAAGTATCCTGCTGACTACCCAGGACGGGATTCATTGGCTGAATGGTGGTGGTGTAGGGAAGCCCAATGGTCACCTGGTTGGCATAGGAACCAAGGGCCACAATGCCATTGGAAGGAACCACCCCAGAGAAGATCTCTGCTCCATCGCCTACAGCCACGACCGTTTGCCCGTTGAGGTACTGCATCCCCGTGACTTCATTCGTCACCTGCTCAACGGTTCCTCCGGACGTATACGCCCCCCAGATCGTAGAGTCTATTCCCGCAAGCTGAAATGTGTTCCCGCTCACACCAGCCACTGTCCACGCCATCAAAGCGTTTGTGTTGGCCTGCGTCATGCCCAAGACGCCTGCAATCGCAATTTGCATTCCATTGGTCAGAGTGTGCCCCGGAGCCGTTACCACCGGCGGATAGGCTTGGGTGATGTTCGTGATANNGCTTGCGTGATGTTCGTGATATTGAACGGCCCTACTCCTTGAAACTGAAGGCCCGCATGGACAAACCAGGCGTTTGAGAGCGTATGGAACAAATCCTGCGGCATGAAGTATTCGATGTATCGCTGCTGGACTCCGTTGATCGTCCTCAAGACCGAAATCCATACCTGATCTTCCGCGTTGTCTTCTGAAACGACGGCCACCGACTCAATGATCCCAGAAGTCACAATACGGAACCACGCGAACACATCCTCCGATTTTTCATAGGTCAACCCAATCAACTGACCGTCCGCGCGAACTGCCCAGAAAATCGGGTACGGATCGCTCTGGAAAGCCGTCTGCACAAGGCCGGATTGCTCAAGCGTTGGACCTTCTGTAATCTGCCTGTTCAATCGAGTCAGGTCTGGACCGTCCCACTGGTTTGTGACGAAGTTGAACGCGAGAAGCCGCACAATTCTTGCCGATCGGGTAATCCAAATCACGTCCGCATTCACGAGCTGAGGAGCCACGTTGCCGGTTCCGATAGTCGTTTGAAGCGCCGCGGTCACATCGGTCTGCGTAAGCGAGCCCCCGGAGGTTGTAAACATCGCCCAGACCCCTCCGGAGGTTCCGAGCATCAATGCCGTGGGAGTGCCAATCATCCACCGGATAGGGTTGACCTGCTGCGAAACCAGCGTGAACTGAATCGCATAGTCATCCTCGTTTGGATCGCAGATGAAGTCTGGGTAGTCGTCTTGAACGCTGCCATTGATCTGCGTTGGCGTGTTCAATGCGCCTGCCAGACAAAACCTCTCCTGATACAGCGTTGCGCAGGCTGGATAGTTGCCCGCGCCGACAAAAAGGGAGGGTATCTCCACCGCAAAGCCGCCCCCGGTATAGGCAAGAAACCCGGTCGAATCAATCGCCGCCGCCCCAACAATAGCGGTGACCTGCGTAGAGACGATGACGCTGGCGATGGTGAAATATACGGAGTCTCCCGCATTGTATCCGCTCCCTGCGTTCCCCACCGCTAAAGAAGCAATCGACCAATACGAAAAGGATTGATTTCCTTGCTGCTCTCCTTGAACGAAAATGGTCAGACCTGTTCCGCTGCCACCTGTAGCCGAGTAGGTTCCTGTCGGGCTGGAAGTAAACACTGGCGCACCGCTGGGGCCTCCCACACTCCCCACAGGACCGCCGCCAACCGCTCCCAGAGGCAGAAGCTGGAATGTCCATGCCCCCGACAGACCCCCGGTATTGGCGACGATGAACTGCCCTTGATTGAGTTCCACCATACCCGAGCACTCGTTGATGTAGATTCTCTGTCCATTGCTGAAGGGCTCCATCAGGGACGCCACAGTGACCACAGCGGGGTTGGCTACCGTAATTGAGCTAATAGCCTGTCCCAAAGCGCTGTAGCCCGTCTTGACCACATCCGTTGTCCCGTACAGAGAAAGCGCCTGATACACCCAGGTCGTGTCCGAATACCGGCTTAGGGACGCCGGAGGGTATGACGTATGAGTGATGTACAGAACATCCGCGCTTTGCGTCGAAAGGTCGAGGAAAAACAAGTCGGCCTCGGCATACGGTGTGGCAACCACAATCGGCTGGTTTGGCTCAATCGACTCCCACTCTGAAGGATTCATGGGCGGGAAGTTGTCCGTGTTGCTGGCGGCCAAACTTTGGAAAATCAGGCCCGACCCGCTCATCGTCTGATAGGACGTGATCGTGGCAATGGGTGGAGTTGAAGAAGTTGGGTCCCAATATGCCTGCCACGCGGAAACGTTGATATAGTTGTTGCTCGGAGAATTCAGGTACACCAGCGCCTGAATCGCCGCCTGGATGTTTGCCGATGAATTCTTGGATGATGTCGCGTTCGCCAACTGCACGGTGATGTACTGATTTGGCGTGTTGCCCGTTTTCGACACCAAGAGGTTATCGCTTGAATTCAGGCCCAGCCCAATGACAACAGGGACAAGCCCCTCGCTGTATGGAGCCTGAATCGTTAGATACGGTGCCGACGGAACGAGAGTGGTCGAAAGCCTCGCAGTCGAGCCCAAAAGAACCTGAACATTATCCGCATAGGTTGTGCCGGGAGTCCAGTCGCTCAAGCCAGCGGCAGAGCCTACGACCAAACCTCCATCAATCCAGATGCGCACTCCCCCTGCAAAGAATTCCAAGATGGCGGTCTGGTCGGTAGAGAACTCGAATTGTTCAAGGCGCGACTTTCCCGATGAGGCAGTCCCTAAAGGACCACCGTTCGCTGCAATTCCAGCAAAGATCGTACCCGGCATCTTCTTTGCTCCACCCTCAACCAAGGGAAGAGCGTTTTCGAGAGTCTGGCATCCGGCAGCGTACTTGGATAAGTCGCTGCGGCTTTCCATCAATTCGGAAAGCTCACCAGAGTTGAAATTGTTGAGTAAGACGTTAGCTTTCACCAGCGGCCTCTTCCCCAGCCATAACGTCCGGCATCCACCCAGGTAGTCGAGCCCGCCTCATCGCGCAGATAATCGTCGCACTCCTGCTGTGCCTGCGCTGAATTGAGCGTGTCCCGGTACATCTGCATCATGTTCTCGGCTTTGCTCATGTCTTCGGTGATCGAAGGAGCCAGTTCCGCCGCCAGCCGATAGGCGAGAAGATTGACGAACCCAGGAAGCAGTTGCGTCATGTCCGTAATCAGACGAATGTAATTGAGCACGATGGGGCAGACGTTCGTGTAGGACACATTGCAGCCGGGGTAATTGCTGAGCAGGCAAGTAGTGTAGCTGCCTGTGGTTCCGTTCTGTACGGCTTCGGTCACATACGGAGCGGCTTCCGGCGGCCACACTGGAATATCCCGCTGCCGAAACCATCCCCAGCCAGAACCTCCCCAACCCCACACAGCCGCATCGGCGATACGCCTCTCTTCGGGAATCTCACGAGGCTTTACGAGTCTGAGGAAGTCCGATGGTAGGGAATAGGCATAGAGATACCCACCCACCGGAACATTCGCGTTCTGCTGCAACTGCACTCGCGTCTTAGCGAACTTCCAATCCCTTTCCGACAAAACTTCCTGAAACACAGTGTCCCAGCACAAAGCAACCTTTGCGGCATTGGGGGTATTGTCGGTAAACGAACCGATGGTGCCTCTTGCCCCGATCCTCTGAAGAGCAACGTTCGCTATGCCCGCTTGCGAATAGTTCAAGACGCCCCCTCAATGAAAATGGGGACAGGGCAATGCCCCGCCCCCACGCTTGTGCTTCCTGTTATGCCTACTGCTCGCCGCCGGACAACGGACCCCAGTAGATGTTGAGCGTTCCGATGGTTGGGTCAGTCCCGGTCAGCGCCATGTAGACGCGGAGGAATTCCAGAACAGACCACCCACTGACGGGGATGAAGTAGTGCGCACCCGCAACCTGAAGCTGAGCCAGCGTCAGGGTACGAGCCGCGATGGGATTGGGCGAGCTGCCCACCAGCGCCGCGGTCGTGGACGACGTGCAAACCTCAAAATTGACCGAGGTGAGCAGGTTGGTTGCGGCCGTGACAATGATGTGGACGCCGAATTGAACTCCGCCTTGCCCGACGGGAACCGCCGGAAAGGTGTAGCCCTTTTCGTTGAGAGACGGGAACGCGGAAACCCATGGAAAGCTGCCGCCGCTGTTCGGAGCGCCGAAGTCGATTTCCAGATTGGAATACTGGCTGCCCGCAGCGCAGTACAGATCGCCAGTCGTGTTGGGCGCAAAGGTCAGAGCCGTTCCGCCCGCAATCGTCTGCGATTGCGAGACGGTATAGGTGCCGGTCAGCCCCGCTCCGGTGCCGAGCGCGGTGATGAATGTGTTGGCGGTCACCCCGGGACCAAGGACTTGCATACCAACCGCAATTTGTCCCGTGGTCATGGTGGTAACGGTAAGCGTTGTGCCCGAAATGGCGCAGGACGAAGCGGCGTTCACGGTCGAAGTCAAGGGGCTGGATGTGGATGACCCCGATCCGTGAAGAGTCAATACTGCATCGGAAATTGGCATCTCATCCCCCTTAGGTGGTCGCCGTGACGTTCGGCTCGGTGTTGAGGATTTTCTCGCACATGACAACCGGGATTCCCTGGAACCGCGTCACGCGGCGCGAGCCCCAGATGTCTCCGCTTTCCATGTCCTGCGTGTAGTAGCCGTTGGTCTTCTGCGAAACGGCCCGGATGTTCATCTGGTTCATGATGGTCCGGTTGACCACGATCACCGTCCCAGGCGCCGCGCCGGCATCCGGCAAATAGCCCAGAGCCTGAATCAGAATGTTTTCGTCGAAGTTCCCCGGCGAGAGGGCCGTGGGGTTGATGTTGGCGATGCGCTGGACACATCGCTCATCGACCACCTGAAGGCCGATCTTCCATTGCAGGTACGTCACATAGGCCTGAATGGCTTTCGCGCTCGCCAGAAGCCCGTTGGTGGCCGTGGGCATGGTCCAGGTCTGCTCGCCCTTGTTTTCAATTTGCAGACCCGCCGGCGAGTTGACCGGATAGATGGCCTGAACCTTGTTCTTGCCAAACTCGAAAATCCAGATCGAAGTCGAGTTCCCCGACTCGTAGCCGCCATCCCAGACGTTCGGAACCCAGTCCAGTTGGCCGTTGGGGTAGTTGGCCGTGTTGTGGAAGCGGGTCGCAAGTCCGTTGAAGCTGCCGGGGTCCGTCACCAGGTTCCCGTAAATCATCTCCGATTCCAGCTTCTGAGCGAAGCCCTCAACGTGGTTGTCGATTTGGTCGGAGACGTATTCTTCCGGGTTATTCTGGATTTTCACCAGCTCGCAATCCATCGCCGCCCAATCCACAAACATGGCGATGGGGTCATTGATTTGTGAGTTCTTGGCGGACGTGAGCGCGGCGTACTCGTTGAATCGCCGGGTGGCCGGGGTGGGAATGTAGTCGGTGCGTGTGGCCACATTCGAGATGACGTTGTTGGATGCCACCATGGGAAGATATTCCAGAATGGGGCACTTGCGCCGCAAAATCTTTGCGGGCTGCACGAACATGGCGCGCGCGTCGGCGGACGAGTAGTTGCCAATCACGTCGCCGAATGTCGTGTAACCAAGTTGGGATACATCGGTAGCCATAGCAGTCTCCTAGACTCTCGCTGGCGGGAGATTGAATTTGGACAGGTCGTACCCAGGTTTCGGGCCTTGCTGTCGCATTCCAGAACCCTTCAGCGAAGAGTCCTCTCCGGTTTTTGCGGCCACATTCAGCAGGAAGCGGATCATGGTGACTCGATTCTGAGACGTCTCGCTTGCAAACGCCTTGTCGAAGTCAACCTCGGTCCCGCCCCATTGCTTCCACAGCCGCGACACGAGCGCAACACTCGCATCGTACTTGTCGCCCAACTCGGTTTTGAGTGTGGCTGCAGCCGCCGCATTCTCGGAGAGAATCCTGGCGTTGTGCTGCTCAACCATCTGGTTAATCATGCTGTTGTTGAACTCGGAAAGCTGAGTCGCCATTGCCGCAGGAACGCCGATGCGGTACATCGCGTCCTTATAGGCCTTGGTCCACTCCGGGGCCGCCTTGTCCTCTCCAGCGAATTTGTAACCATCCGGCTTTTCGGGCCGTCCGAGTGAGTTGTAAAATCTGTCGCGCTCTTCCTGCGTCGCATTCTCGCCCAGTTTGGGAATCGAGTTGCCCAGCTTCCCCTCAAGCTCTTTGGCCTTCTTCGCCGTATCCAGATGGGCCTTGGCAAAATCGCCCACCGTGCGATACGACTTGAATTCCTCATGAGCCTTCAGTTCGTCAGGCAGGCCCGCAATCCATCCCGGCGTCTGCGATGGCTGGTTGCCCGTTGATGTTTCCGTGACCGGCTGATCGAGTACTTCCGGCATTACTTCTCCTTGTGCTCAGGTTCCGGGGTCGAGGTCATCTTGCGGAACCCCTCCTGCCCATCGGCAAGATGCTGCCGCTCTTCAGCGTTTTCGGCGATGAACTTGACGGCATAAATGGTGCCGTCTTCCTCTTTGGTAACTTCCGTGAGCATAGAACCTCCTAGTACGCGATGGCGGCTGCCGCTGGCCGAACGTCGCCCAACGCATTGTCGAGCACCAGCAACTGCCGGAACGCCGTAGAAACAGCAACCCCCGTGCTGGCCGCGGGACTTCCGCCCGGACCGGCTGCGACGTTGAAGGTGATGGTCTGACCGGAATGGTTGGCCACCAGAAAGATTTTGTGGCCCGACGCGTAGGGGAATGACACAGTGACCGCGCCGCCGGCACTGGCCAGCGTGAAGTAGTTGCCAAGCTGCTGCGAATTCAACAGCAGCGGGCTGGTCACACCGGTGAGAACCAGATCGACCTCTTTCACCGTGTCGAAAACAGCCTTGCCGATTTCGAGCGGATACCGAATCCCTTCTGGACCGCCCAATCGTACATTGTCCCAATCCGGCGCTGTTGGATAAGCCATGTCAATCCTCCGTGATTCCTGCCACAAGATCAATCTCGGTCATCATACCACTCATGCGGGCAATTGTAACAGCCACGTTGTACTCGATGCGCTCGGCGTCCGAGTTCAGCGGAACACCAAAATGATTCTCCCTGAGTATGTCGCCCAAAACCCTTCGCCCTTCGGCGCTTCCGAACACATTGCGGTACATCTGGCGCATCTCGCGATGACGAAGCTCGGCATCCGTCTGGATATTCAATCCAAGGGAAATCACTGCGCCTGCCCTCCACTCATCAGAGCCTTGAGGGGACTATCCTGCTCCGCACCCTTGCCGGCCAATGCCGCAGCTTTCGCAATCTTCGGAGCATTTTCAATCTGCTGCTGCTTTTCCTGTTGCTCCTGGGCCATCTGGCGGATCTTCGCAATCTCCTTGGCAGGACGCAGGCATGACACCGGAGCCCCGGCTGCGTCCCAGAATTCGCGCACTGCCTGATCTGTATCGATAGCGTGCATCGCCAATGGGTCAAACTGGGTAATCGCCTGAAGGCCCGCAACTCCCGATTGGATAGACCTCATCTTGGTGAGGCGGGTCTGCGCCTGCGCCAGCATCCCAAGGTACTGAATCGAAACCGGCCCGTGTTGAGAGTCCGCAAGAATCTGAGGAACTTCTGGAATCCTCCCCGCCCTGGCCTCAATGTCGAAGAACCGGCTAATCAGAGGGTTGAATCCCTCCGATTGAAGATTGCCGATGATGGTTCCCAGAATCGCCGCCTTCTCATTCTGCATCTCGAAAATCTGCTCGGTCACTGGGCGGCCCATCCCCTTTTGCTGGCCAATTTGGCTCAGGAGCATGAACACATCCGTGTGGAAATGGTCCCGAACCGTTTGCGCAATCCTGTCCTGATACTCAAGACTGAAAGGAAGCTGTTGAACGCCGGTGCCATTCAACGGACGGGGCGCTCTCTGCCCAAGGTCGCCACGGTTCGATTCCAGAAACGTGATGCCGTTCGGCCCGCGCTGAATCTGCCCTCGCTGATCGGCATAGGCAACCAGCGGAGGCTCCGCCGCTTTCTGCCCAGTAATCAGGTTGGTACGTCCCATCTGATTGTCGAGCGCAATCGACACCCAGGCATCGTGCGCCGGACCTCGGCCGTATGGTCCTTCGTCGTCGTTCTTCCTCCATCGCCAGCTCATGTAAGGGTTGGCGTCGTACCCACTCTCCAGAAGCATCGTGATATTTGCTTCGCCATCCTGCTTGCCGAGAATCTTCCCGCCTTTGCGATACACCCAGTCCGAAGCCCACTTCTTACCCGCCGCGTCAATCCTCCGAGGGTCGTAGTCTTTTCGGGGATATACGGCATGGAGAACCTCGCGCTGCTCGTACATATTGCTTTCGTAGTCGCGCTTAAAATTCAGGTCGGCGCGCTCCATCGTCTCCATACCGAACTTCTGGACGAACTGCCGCAGGGTCATCTTGTAGACGCGGTAGTTGGTATCGACCTGCCCAAAGTCATTCTCTGTGATGTAGCACTCGCGGAAATGAGGCACCGTGCAGACCGTTCGTGCCTGCGCAACGTCTTCCTCGACAAGCAAATGCGATGTTCCCGTAGTAATGCAGTCGCGCATATACTCGGTGGAAACATCGTAGAAGTTCGACCGATTGAAAGCCGAGTATGCCACCTCAGCGGAGTTTTGTAGCCACTTCTGAACGTCAGGGTACGAATCAACCCTCTTTCCCGACCACGCCCTCATCCCGCTTGATCGAGGAAAGTTCAAATTTCCAGGCAACTCGAACGCGAACCACGGCTGATTTCTCGAACACAAATACCCCACCATGCCGTTCACCAGCATATTGGCGGAAATCATTGCCGTGTCGGCAAACACTTCCAGGCCCGTTGCCTGACCTGGCCACAAGTCTTTGCCCTGAATCCCCCGCCTCCCATGGTTCACATACATGATCAAATTGTCGATTTGAGGCTCCCACGGAGTTCTTTCCTCCGAGAGTACCTGCAAATACTTCTGCGCATCCTTGGCCCGCTGGTCCGCGTCCCGATCTCCGAGCTTGGACGGCTCGTATCCCGGCGATCTCATGTACGGCATGACGGCGGTGCCCATCTAAGCTCCAAGCGTTGTCTTCTGCGTGGTGGGAGTTCCCGAAGCTCCAGTGGGACTGGTCAGAATGGTGCTTGCCATTCCTCTGCGTTTTGTCAGAGCGTTGGCCTGGGCCAGTGCGGCGGCCTGCGTTGCCTGCGCCTGTTGCTGTGAGGTCTCCTGCTGGGTAGGAGCGGTTGGCGCCGAAGGCATGGACGTGGCTTCATAGATGCCGGTGCCGATCGATGCCGCCGCCGTTACCGCGCTTATCGTCAGTAAAGCAATTGCGCCCATCAGACCCCCTTGAATTTTGGTTCTGTGTCGCCGATCACCTTGATGAAGTACCTTCCGGCATCTCCGTACTTCAGCGCCTCGAACAGCCTGTAGACACCATTATGCACCCCGCCATGCGTCATCATCATCTGAGCGCCGGATTTAATCGCTTCCTCTTCCGCCAACTTGACCAGCCGGATTCCCTCGCGCCCTTTTCTGTAAGCCGGGTCCACAAACAACAGCGGCAGCGAAGCCGCATAGCAAGCCCAGTGCGGATGAGGACCGAACACAATGAAGCAGCCAGCCTTCAACTCGCCATCCGCCCGACCGCAGATCACCTTCAGTCTCCCCGAAGTCTGAGCGATTTTGTAGGTTTTCCAGTCCACATCTGGCGGAAAGGGATGAAACGGCGCGGCGACTTCCTTGCGATACTGCTCCTGAAAAGGAAGCATCTCCGCAATCAACTCATCCGTCAGAGCCTCTACCCTGTACTCAATCATGCCGACCTCAAGCCATACAAAAGCGGGCTGTAGTCTGTTTCGTTTCTCGCCGCGATCAGTTGCGCAATCAAATCCATCTGCTCATTCGGCGCCTCATACACTGGCTGCTCCAGCGCCAGATACCGCACACAGTCGCAGAAATCCTTGTAGGTTTCCTCGGGCTTGTCCGTACCCGGCTTCCACTGATAATTGAACATATCCTG
>QGNH01001744.1_pt1 | contig 12225 bp, 13 predicted proteins | sample 1735481 | NCBI WGS metagenome assembly QGNH01 (sample SAMN09239004, study PRJNA386568) | Viral metagenome, whole genome shotgun sequencing project. | reverse complement strand
TCGGCGGTGCCGATGTCGTGGACGCAAAGGATAATAACGTCGTTTACCAACGTGGTGAAGGTGTGCTTGACGCCGGCGCGGATGGTGATACCGCGTGGGGCTCGAACTACGCCTAACCGTCGACCGTCGGCCACGACGTCCACACTGCCGCGCACCAGCACACTGACATGATCGAAGCGGTGGCTGTGCTGCGGGATTATCGTCCCAGCGCGCCGCACCACCATCGACTTGGTGAACACGCCGTCGGCCATCTTGATCTCGGTCGAGATCGGCTGCTCGGCTGCCAGTTCCATCAAAGCCTCCTGAAGCACACGATCAGGCATATCCGCTCCGTTTCGCCGCGGTTTTCGACGCGGTGCGAGAGCATGTTCGAATGATGCCATACCTCGCCGACCCGCCACACCATCGACTCGTCCTCGACGTGGTTCACGCACCCCTCGTTGGCGCGCAGTGGCAGCCACATCTTCAGGTCGTAGTACTCGGCGTGCCACGGCCCGCGGTCGTTGTGCCAGAACACCTCTTTGCCGGCCGGGATCCGCGTCAGCAACACGCCGCCCAGTTCGAGCCAGACTGGCAGCGCGGTATCAAGCCGCTTCACGATCGGGAACACGCCGTCCAGCACCCGCGCCTCCGGATACCAGACCGACTCATGCGGCTGTCTGATATCGTGCCGCCCGAGCAGTTCCGGGTCCATGTAGCGCAGCCAGATATCGCTCGCGTCGCGATGCGGCGACGCGCCACGCTGGCGCGCGCCCCGCGATCCCCACAATTCCGGGTGCGCGTCGATCTGCCCAAGCAGTGGCTGCACCGGCACGTCGCGGTCAATCAGTGTGAAGTGGCTCACGAAGCGTCAACCTCCGCATCGAGGATCGCCGTCATATACGGGTCCGCGCTGCTGATCTCAAACAAGCGATCACTGCCCTTGAATCGCCTTGTCGCGCCGAGGCGGTTGAACTTCACCAACTGCACCGTCTGCCCGAGTTGCCCGACCGGCAGGATGCGCTCGTTCGACCATGACCGTCCATCATCATCTGACCACCGCAGCACGACCTGCGGCTGCACGCTCTCCGGAACATCGATGCCGGTCTGCATCTTGATCGCCAGCCATCGGTACGTGACCGCGGCCATGGTGGTCTTGTCCAGCGCCCGCCAGCGCCGCAGCCACTTCCGCTGCGTCCCATTATCCGTCAGCGTTTGAGGGTTGAACGCATATAGGTTGCCGGTCAGGTAATCCCCGAGCAGGCCCTGCGCGCCCTGCGCCGTGAGGTTGGTCGACCACGGATACCAGGCGTTGCCCCAATGCCGGTTCTGCTGCCCGTTGCTGAATGCGGCAAGCCGGAACCAAACAGGAGCGCCGAGGAAATCCGATGTGGTCACATCGTAGACCCATGTCGTGTTTGCTGCGGGAAAGGTCAGCACGTAATACAGGTGGCCGCCCTCTTGCCGGCCGTATGCCTGCGCATCAGCCATCGTCGCATAGCTCTGAAATTCGTTCACAAGCGCCTGCGTGGACACTGAACGTGGACGATATCCAGTGGAGCGGATCACGTCGCCAATGCCCTGGTCATTGGCAGACAGCCACATCAGGTCCTCGCCGACGGTAGCCACGGAGAATGCCGCCGCGACGCCATGCTCGATATGCACCGAGACGATCGGGCCAAAGGCGAAATTCGCGTTGCCCTGATCAACCCAGACTTCGGTGTTGCCTTCCTTCCCGATAAAAGCCTCGTCGTGGATCACCTTGATACTGACGCAGTTGTCCGGAGATTGGTTCGACACGCCGTAATTCAGCGGCGGCCACGTCGAAAGATCAAGCTCGTCGGACTGCGCGATGAACTGCGTGCCCAGGAACAGAAGCAGCCCGAACCCGTCGCTGACGTCCCCCTGCGTCGGGGCAGCAAACGGCACCGTGACAGGCACAAGCCCCACAAATGCACCAAATGTCGGCGAAGACAGGACAAAACCAGAGCCAGAGCCAGTCGTGGACTTTTGGGAGAACGTCGTGGCCGCTGTGTCGATCGAACCGCCCTGGTAGACCGTGAACGCGGTCACGGCCCCGGTTGGCCCCACAGTATCGACCAGATAGGTGGCATCGCCGCTTCCGCCGGTCAGCAAGCCCGCGCAGCCTTCAACAAATCCGCTGCCTCCGTTGTCTATGGAATACGCAGTGATCGGGCCGCTTGAGGCCACAATGTTAAAAGTCAACCCGGTTCCGAGGTTTGCTTCGGTGGCTGAACTCGCGACCGTCAATACCCCTGACGAAACAAAAAATCCCGATCCAGGATTGAGAAGCCTGAACCCAGTGACTGCGCCGCCGCTTTCCGTGGTGACTTGATAACTCGCCTCGGCGCCAAGAGCATAGATGTTCCCCGTATCGCCAACGGCGTACCCGCCGCCCCCCACATCTACCGTAGCCGAGGCAATGGCGCCCCCGGCATTTACCGATCCAATGTTCACCGTGAACCCCGAGCCGAGGCCCGGTTGCGGCTGGATCGGGGTCGTCGCTACGTTCGTCGCCGTCGTGTAAGTCGTCCCCCGATTTGGCAGCGTTACGCCAGTGGCCGGATTGTTCGCCACCGCTGTAACATTGAGAATCGGAAAAGAGCTTTGGTTGCCCGATGACGCAATCAGCGTGATCTGATCGTTGACAGCATACAGCCCGCCGCCCGGCGCGGTCCCGGCCGGCGCGTAGATTGTGCCGCCCGTAAGCGGCATGCCGCCCGGCACCAGCCAAGCGCCCACGCCGTCAACGATCATCAACTGCTTCGTGTTCTGAAACATCGACACCGGCCCTCCGGTGCCGCTGCCGATCTGGCCGCAAAGCGTGATGGTCCCAGTGGGGGACATGCTGTAGACGCTCGGACCTGACACGACATACATCACGTCGTTCAACGGCAGCAGTCCCCGGATCGGCCCAGTGCCAACCGTCGTCGCCAGATCCAGGCCAGATTGCAGGAACAGGTAGCCCGGGACCTTGCCGTCCTTGGTCTCGACCAGTTCCAGGCCAAGGTTGAACGCCTGGTTGTCCGCCGCGTTCTGGCTGCGGGTTTTCGCAAACGCGCCAATGATCGGGGATTTGGGCATCAGGCGGCTTTTTGCTCAGAAATCTGCACGATAAATCCGCGACGCTCAAGTTCCTCGACAAGCTCTTCGGTCGAAGCAACCCTGACAACATGCCCTTTAGTCCTCCTGTTGTCGTTTTGCTGCTGCTGAGTCGCCCAACGACAGTTCCCCGGTTCGTAATTTCCGGTGTTGTCAGGGTATCGGTCGAGCGTCATACCCTCCGGGGCCTCACCCATATCCGCTAGGAAGTTCCTGAAATCCATCCAACGGTCGCACACTTTCACGCCGTACCGGACGTAATATCTCCTAGAATTCTCGCTCTTTCCATCGCACCGCTTTTTCATGGCCTCCCAGGACGTGTAGGTTTTAGAACGGAACACGACGCCGTCGACGTTGGCAGTGTGCCCATGTTTTCTCCCGTGAGAACCCGACGTTGGAAATTGTCGCATCGTCGCGTGGCCGTGCTTAGTCCGAGCCTTCGCAATCGCGGTGCCCTTTGTGCAACCGCATGATACTGATTTGCCGTCTCTCAATGTCTGCGCGACAACCTTTCGTTCTGTGCCGCAGTCGCACCTGCACCAGTAAACCCGGTGTTTGTTCTTGTTCCTCTCGACTTCTCTCTCGGCATTCCAACTTCCGAACTTTCTACCGGCCAACTCTGTCAGACGCAACATCTCTGCATCCATCCCGTTATTACGGGACACGTTATACAACGCGGCACATGAGGTGCCAAGAAAAATCGACATCCGGCTTCATAATCTTCCGCTCCCGCGATCCGTGTAAATATTGTAGACCGCGTTCCCCCTTGACACAAGTTCCGGGTCAAATACTGCGACTTGTGTCCTCATGTTGTTCCGCTTCACGGAGGCTTTTGTCTCGCTCGCCTCTTTGATGATGAGGGGATCGATCTGCGCGCTGGCGAAATACGGCTTGAGCGACAGGCATAGATTGGTGGTGATGGCTCGCTTGTAGCCGGGCGGCAGGCTGAACGCCGACGACACCGTGGCAAAATCTCCGAGCTGCGCGTAGGACAAGAAAGAACAGGTCCAGCTACTCGATGGCGTAGGCCAGATATTGATTATCCCAAGAGGGTACTGAGGGTCATAGAATAAAATATCGGGTAAATCTGAATTGGCGACCGCGGTCGTCTGGATGAGCCACGTCAACTGGTCAACCACATCCATCAAATACCGATTCAAATTCGTATCAAGCAAATACGCCGACCCAGGCGCATCGCTCACCCGAAGCGGGCGGGTGCCGGGAATATCCCCTCCCGGCCCGACGGTGTACTGATACTGGCCCGGGACCATTGTGAAGGTCTGCGTGATCCAGTCGTAGCAGGCGAGCGACTCGTTGGACCAGACATCCATCATGTCGTTCAGGACGCTGAGCGATCGCGACAGATCGGCGCTGCTGATCTGGTCTCCTGGGGAATAGACGCCAAGCAATTCCAGGGCGTCGGTGATCACGTCGAGCGCGGTGGGCATGCGGGGCGTCCCAGACGGTAAGGAAGCGCCCGGGTAGCCGCGTCCCGGTCCGGCGGCTTACTCTACCGCTTGTGCGTCATCCGCGACAACCAACTCTGTCTGCGCCGCAGGTTCGGCGCCGGGCGGGGCGGTTTCTTCGGCGGCTTTCTTGGCCGCAGCGATGCCGGCTCTGATCTTCTCGCCGCGGGCGATGCTTGCCGCGGAACGCTCGCCGGTCTTGGGCGGCTCGGCCGGTTGCGGCGCTGTCTCGTTGGGCGGTGCCGCCGGCGCCGCGCCAGCGATGCGGGCAAGCATGGCTTCGAGGCGACTGAAGCTGTCCGCAATGGCGTCGACCTTGCTTTCCAGCGCCTCCAGGCGGGGATTGGCTGGCGTCGCCACCAAGCGCGGCACGAATAGGTGGCCCACCTCGGCATTGGCCGCCGGCGCATCTCCCGGCTGCTCCGATGACGCGGCCGCCGGCAGCGGCATGCCCAGAAGCTCCGCCTCCTCCTCGGCGCTATTCACCGAGCGGTTCAGCGAGGCCAGCCACTTCGGGTATTGTTCGGGCTTGTGCACCTCGGCCGTTGGCGCCGCCGCCCTCACCGCCTTGGCGAACGCCGCCGGGTCGGACTTGCCGATGCTCACGTAGCCTTGGGAGGCGTGGTATTCCTCCTGATTGGCGTCCATCACCAGCACCGGCGGGAACCTGATCGATGTTCCGCCGACGTAGGCCAGCTTCCATGTCGGCTGCCCGGTTTCGGGATCGATGACCTTGACTTCCCGGTCGGGCTTGCCTGGCTGAAAGGCGGGATGAACCATGTGCTTCGGGTATTCGCTGTGCTGCGGCCCCGCGCCGTTCGGGCGGACAATGCCCTCGCCCGGGCGCTGCATAGTGCGCTGCGGTTCAAGCATCACGCCCGGCCCTTCCTGGCAATCTTCTTCAGCGCCTCGCGCTCCATCGCAGCGTGCGCCTGGACGTGCTTCATCAGCGCCGGATCCCGCTGGATCTCATGCGCCCGCTTCAGCGTGTGCAGCGCGTCCTGCGCTCTGTACTTCATCTCGTCGTGGCTTCCGCCCGGCACCGGCAAGGCGGCCGGGACGTTCTTCGGCGCCTCGCGCTTTTTCGTCGCCGGGCCGGGCTTTTTCATCGGCGGTTTCATGCTGCTGCCTCTGCTGCCGTTCGAGATTGCAGGAACCCCTGCACCGATGCCGAGATGCAGCCCGAATACTGCTTGCGGCCGGTGTGCGTGAACGCAATCTCAGGGTCCATCCAAAGATCGAGGCCAAGATCGGAACGCACCCGGTTGCAGAACTGGTAATCCTCAGAATACCATTCCCCGCCCTCGCCGACCCCAACCCGGAACAGTTCGGCAACCCGATCAACGGTGCCGTCCTGGTTCTGGTAGTTGTAGAGCGGCGAGATCGCTGCCAACGACTCCAGAACGTGGCGACGGATCATCATGAAGCCCGTGGGCAGCCGCAAGCAGCGCACCAAGCCGTCCCGGATGTGCAGTTGCTCGCCGGCAAAATCCATGACAGCGGGGAAAGACAACTCATCATGCTTTTGGGGGTACACGCCAGCAACAACGTCTTCTTCCCGATGGAGGAACTTCAGCACCGCCTCTGCCGGCCACCCAAGATCGTCATCGAGAAAGAACAGGTGCGTGGCCTCGGGGTAGCCATGCAGGAAGTTGTGCACCAGCTTGTCGCGTGCCCGCCCCAGGTAGCAGTCGCCAGCGACCTTGATGTAGCCGTGGCCGATGCGCGCCCGCAGCAGCGCCAGCGAAGTCAGGAGATACGACTCGTGATACTCGGGCGTGATGCGGTCCAGAACCGGCGTCGCGAAGATGACGAACGGCTCGCCGACGCGGCCGGCGTTCTGCTCGAACGGAAGGGCGGGATCGGCGTTCATGCAAGCTCCATCATGATTTGTTCGGCCCGGGCCTTCGCGGCAAGATACGTGGCATCTGGCGACCCTGTCGCGCCCCATTGTGCGGTCAATTCCGGCACGCGCGCAAGAAACGCATTGTCGCGGGCCTCGAAAATCGCGACTTCCCCTCGCATGTCGCGCGCCTGCAGGCCGAGATTGAATCTGATCTGACGCGCGGCGACCATCCGTTCGCGGCGTGTCGCGGCAAACAGCCGGATCCAGAAATCAATCTCGCGGCAACGGTTCGTCTTGTCGGTGCGTGGGCCGGCAGCCTTCGCGGCGATCGAGAGGCGCGGCGGCCCGAATGCCAAGATATCCACCTCCTCGACGGCACTGTCATCGAACCAGAATGGATAGACAGCGGGGCATGGTGGACCGGCCAGCGCGGCGCGATACGCCGGCGGCAGAATGAACTGCCCAGGCCCTGCGAGGTGAAGCGAATCCATCCACAGCACCCGACTCGGAAACTGACGCACGCCCTCCGCGATGGCCTCGTCCCAGCCCGCAGTCACCGGCACCAGGCGGTCGGACCACAACATGAAGGTCGAAGCCGGGTCCGTCCCGCAAACCAAATCATTGTGAATCTCGCCAAGCCCGACCGGCCGCGGCGCAAGCGAGGACATCACAGGCGCCAACGCGCTAAGTGCGTGGCATGTCTCCCAGGTGGCGTAGTCGTCGTTGTCTATCGCTACCCGGTACTGGACGTCATGCCCGGTGCATCGCGTCTTTTCAAGCGCGAGCACGGCGGCGGCCAGTTCGAGCGGGCGGCCCCGCGAGGGGATGCCGACGGTGATGTGCATCCGCGCCGCCTAGCATACCCTTTGCCGCGTTGATAGTCTGATCCCATGAAACGGATTCTTGTCACCGGCGGCGCCGGGTTCCTCGGGTCTCATCTTTGCGATCGGCTTGTTCGAGACGGGAACGAGGTCCTGTGCCTCGACAACCTATCGACGGGCACCAAGGCCAACTTGCAACCCTTGCCGCGGCGCGGTTTCGACTGGTGCTGGTGGGACGTGTCGGACCGGATGGACCGATTCGAGTTCTTTGACGAAATCTACAATCTCGCCTGCCCGGCGTCCCCCAAAGCGTATCAGGCTGACCCGATCGGCACGATGATGACGTGCGTGTTGGGTGCGAAGAACGTGCTGGACCTTGCGCGCGACAGCAAGGCGAAAGTCCTCCAGGCGTCGACCAGCGAAGTCTACGGCGACCCGGCCGCTGCGCGGCAGCACGAAACATACTGGGGCAACGTCAACCCCATCGGGCCAAGAGCCTGCTACGACGAGGGGAAGCGCGCGGCCGAAGCGCTGTTCTCCGACCACCACCGCGTCTACGGCACCCAGATCCGGGTCGCCCGCATCTTCAACACATACGGCCCAAGGATGCAGCCAAACGACGGGCGCGTGATCCCCACGTTCATCCGTCAGGCCGCCGCCGGCGCCCCGCTCACAATCCATGGCAACGGCCGGCAAACCCGCTCATTCTGCTACGTGGACGATATGGTGGAGGGGCTGCTTCGCCTCATGGCAAGCGACGTGACCGCGCCGGTAAATCTCGGGAACCCGGAAGAAATCACGGTCCGCGATCTTGCCTGCCGAATTGGCGGCGTGCTTGAGTTCTTGCCGGCCGCTCCAGACGACCCGCGCCAGCGGTGTCCAGACATTGCCCGCGCCCGCCGGTGGCTCGACTGGCAGCCCACCATCTCTCTAGACGATGGGCTGCGCAGGACGATGCTATCAGACGCCGGAGATCAGCCCAACGGCGAGCAGTGCGGAGCGCAGGTTGTTGGTGAGCTGCGCGGTTGAGGTATCCGAGTTGTCGGCGGTCTGCGTCCAAGTGGACGACGCATCGCCATACGGCAACTGGAACGCGCCGACCGTGTAGGCTTCCGCCGGCGGGGTGATGGTCCCCGCGGTCACGTTGACGTAGTTGATCGCAAGCGTGCCCGCCGCGGAGACGCGCACGCCGGCGATACCCAGCCCCAACGTGTTCGACGGCTTGTTGACCCACACCGGAGCAGCGGCGATCAGCCCCGACACCGCAAAGGTCTGCTCGGCGGTCGTGTTCGGCGCCACTGCGGCGGGCGTCAGCGTCGGGGTCGACACGATCAGCGGCGAGGCCGGCGCCAGGCGGACAATGGTCACGTCATAGGTCTGCGAGGCGGTCGGGGTGATGACAACAGCGGTCAGATTGCCAAATGTCAGGCCCAGAGTGTTGGCGCTGGCAACACGCTGCCCGGCCACGACCAAGCCGGCCTGGGCGGTCGGCTTGGAAACACCGACCACGGCGTCGGTTGCCAGCAGCCCGGTGATGGTCAGCGACTGCTCGGCCGAGGTGTTCGCCGCAACGCTGGCGGGCGACTGTAGCGACTGCACGAGCAAATCGTTGTCGATCGCGTCGATGCCTTGAGTGCTGATGATGTTGTACACCTCGCCGGCCGTCGGCGTGATCGTGGTCGCCGTCACGTTGGCGAAGCTGATCCCGATCACACCGTCGCCGACAACCCGGCACCCATAGATGTCCATGCCGGCCTGCGCCGAGGGCTTGTTCACCTGGAGCAAATCGCCTGCGCGGACGTTGGCCAGCGTGAACTGCTGCTCGATAACGGAGGTCGGCCCGATTGCGGCCGGCGTCAGGGTGGCCGTGGTGTTCGTGAAGTTGCGGAACGCAACGACGGACCAGCTTTGCGAAGCCGTCGGGGTGATTACCGTCGTGGTCAGATTGCCGAGCGTCACAGACAGCGTGTTGCCGTTCGCGCAGCGCACGTTGCCCACGGCCAGGCCAGCCTGCGACGTGGGCTTGTTGGCGAACAGAAGATCGGTCGCGGCAATCTGGAAGTTGGATCCCGCCGCCGTCGTCAGCACGATGGTCTGCTCGGCCGTGGTCAGGGTTGCCACGCTGGACAGCGATGTCGAGGCGCCTTCGATCGTCGAGATGATGCCGGCGCCCGCGCCGCGGGTAATCGCAACCTCGCCGTAGCCGGTCGGCTGGACAACCGGTGCCGAGCCATAGAACCCGATCAGATCGGTCGGGCCCTGGCCCAGCACGGTGCCGGGACCGCCACGCAAGCCGTTGCCGTCCGACAACTGCCGGACGTTGCTCGTAACCGTGCGGGTGCCGGTCGTGACTGGCTCGTTGTTGCCGCTGTTGCTGCCGCTCATGCTGCCAACTCCTGGATTCGGTTCATCGGGTATGCCTCAGCGTGGGTCCAGTCATCGCGTTGGCCAGTCAGTATCTGCCGGTTGATCGCCTCGACCGACGGGCCAAGGCCCTGCTCGCTCATCATCGGTCCGAGGAACATCACCGCGCCGGTCGCCTTCACCGTCACGCCGACCTGCCACAGTTCCTCGGTCTCGCGCGGCTTCGTCATGCCGGCCAGGATATCCGGCGGGATCGGTGCGCCGTTCGCTTCCTCGGTCATCCGCGTACGCATCGCCTCGCGGTAGGCGCGCTCGGTCGCGCGCCGTTGCAGCTCCCCGTAGAACTGGTGCGCAGGGCGCTGCTTCGCGGTGAACAGGCGGCGGTCGGCGCGGTTCATGCGGCTTCCTCGGTGATATCCGCGCGGGCCGCGCCCTTGCGGATCTTGCTGATCATGGAGACGGTGACGCCGTGCTTTTCGGCCAGCCGCGTGCAGACGCCCCAGGCTTCCGGCTCGGCGCGGATCGCGCGCACATCATCGGCGGTCAGGACGCCCTTTGGCAGCTTCTCGGCCGGCCCTGCGTCGCCGCCGCGCCGGCGAGCGCGCATGTAGTGCATGAAGCACAAGCCGCCCGCGTGCTGGTCCGCGCCGCAGACCGTGCAGGCACCGCGCGTGTAGCGCGGCGGAAGCTCGGCCACGTAGCGATACGCCGGGGGCGGCTCGGGGGCCGGTGCCACGGGCAGCGCCAGGACGGGACTGGGGCGGGTCAGGTAGTCAAGCAACTTTGCCTCCCCGACCTTTTCGAGCAACCTCTCGTACCCACCAAGTTGCGTGTTGCAGGGATGGCACAACAATCCGCGCACATGCCCCGCTTGGTGGTCGTGATCGACGGGCCAACTTTCGACGAGCCACTTGTGGCCGGCGCCACGCTTCCGGCCATGCTCCGCCGCCCCGCACAATGCACATTTCCCGTCCTGCGCCGCGAGCAGTTGGTCGAATTGAGCAGGAGAGATGCCGTAGTCCGTTTTGAGCTTTGTTTTGCGGGCATGCCTTGCCCTGCGCGCCGGGTCGGCCTTCGCCTGCTTGGTTGAGTTGGCCTTTGCTTTCTCGCGATACCCGGCATTCGAGGCATAGTACGCGCGGACGCGCGCCGACTCGCAGGCTTTGCAAAAGCCACGTCGCCATCCCTTCGCCGCGTTGGTTACCCCAAAGTTCGCGATAGGCTTTTCCAGGTGGCACTTCGAACAAATCCTCGACTCCTCAGTCATCATTCGCTCCCGCTTCTGATCGCGGGAGTATATTACACGCCTATGATGGCGTCGTCAACAGCCGTGTAATATCAGGGTAAGTCGTTGTTCTAGTTCGTTAATCTGACCAAAAGCGAGTCATAAAATGAGGCCGTTCCAAAAAGTACATCGACCCGGCACGGCGTCACGTCGTTCCAGATGTCGTAGGCGCGGATGATGCGCATGCTGATGTTACGGAACATTTCGCGGGCCGCGAAGTCCACGCCGCCGGGCAGTTCCATCGGCACGCACACCAGGCCCATCGCGTCGCGGCAGAACCCCATGTTCTGGAAGTACGACGTGTTCGCGGCGCCCGTCACCGTAATGGTCGCGCCGTTCGCCGGCGCGATGCTGACATTCTGGTAGGCGCCGGTCGTGGCGATCGACGGAAAGATTTGCAGCGTCGAGTTCCCGCCGCTGTCGGACGCTGCCACGCTGGTAAGGGTGAACTGCTTGAGCGACCCGGTGGACAGGTAGTTCTGCGGGTTGACGGCGTACACCCCGGAGAACGTCACCACGTCGCCAATGTTCAGGAGCGCGGTGCGGCTCGCGGTCCAGCCGTTGGTGACGATCGAACTGCCGGTCTGGTTGGCGCCGTTCACCACGGGCGTTCCGCCGTAGTTGCCCACGGTCTGCGCCTGGATGTTCTGATCGAGGTAAATCTCGAAGTTGGCGATCGCCGCGAGGAAGCCCTTGAGGGCCGGCTCGGCAACGCTGCGCGTGAATAGGTTCGACACGCCGTTAGCGAGCGACCAGTAGGCTTGTGGGTTGAGAACGAGCACGCGGCCGTCCTGCGGCGCGGCGTTCTCGTCGAGGCGCTGGCCGACCGCGGCGATGCTGGCGAAGGCGCTCGGCGGCGAACCAGGCGTGCCCACCTCGTTGGCGAACTGGTTGAACAGCGCTGCAACGGAGGTGTCGATGGTGTTGGCCAGTGTCTCGGCGGCGGGCTTGCAGTAGCGCTCGCTGTATTCCTCAATCGTGAGGGTGAGTTCCTGCGAGGAGAACTGGAAGTCGATATGCGCCTGCGTCGAAATGGTGATCGACGTCTGCGGCTCGGTGATGTCCTGGATCTGAAGCGCCGGACCCAGCGTGACCTGGAAGCGGTTCGGTTTGCGGACCGTCAGCGTGGTGCCGATCTTGACGAACTGGTTTTCAAACTGGCGATTGACCTTGCCAGCCATGACCAGATTGTTAACGAGTATAACCAAAGTTTCCTTGCTGATCAGCGAAGGGGTGAGAAGGGAGTTCGTAGCCACGGATGCGCTCCTTCACGCCCCAGCGGAGCGCTATCTGTTGTTCATAGGGATGATCCTCGAACCCGAGATAAGCCTCGGTGCTGAC
>QGNH01000987.1_pt2 | contig 12245 bp, 15 predicted proteins | sample 1735481 | NCBI WGS metagenome assembly QGNH01 (sample SAMN09239004, study PRJNA386568) | Viral metagenome, whole genome shotgun sequencing project. | reverse complement strand
TGATTGCGAAGGTGGGCGCGTGAAGCGATTTCACGTTCTCAATCTCGGGGCCGGAGTCCAGTCCACCGCGCTGTACCTGATGTTCTTTCTGGCAGCGGTACTCCGGGGTGATATCCAATGCACCGAATGGGCGCTGAAGGCGATATTGACGCTTTCGGAGGCCCAGAAGCAATGGCTTATAGACACGTTTCCGAAATTGGACTATGCAATCTTTGCTGACACTCAGGACGAGCCGGACGCCGTATATCGCCACCTTGAATGGCTGAAGGCGCTGTGCGGGCCGCCCATCCTCGTTCGCAGCAAGGGGCGCTTGTCTGAACACCTGATGAAGGGGCAAAACTCCACCGGGCACAGATCCGCNNGCGTCCATCCCTGCGTATACGCTTCGTCCCGATGGCGATGAAGGTAGGGTCCGCCGCCAGTGCTCCGCTGAATACAAAATCGAAGTTATTGAACGCACGATCCGCCGCGAGATTTGCGGACTGGAGCCGAAACGGGCGATTCCAAAAACCATCAGCGTCTTCCAGTACATTGGAATCTCTGCTGACGAAGCGGGCCGCGCCAGTAAGATCATGCGTAATGCGGTACCGAAGAAACTCAAACAGGCCGCGAAGCGATGGAAGTACCCGCAGTTCATGGAGTTCTTCGCAAAGCGACCCCTCCGCAAAGTTTTCATATTCGTCGATAATGACATCACCCGGAAGGGGTGTATCGACTTCCTGAAACCGCTTGTTCCGCACGAAACCCCGCGTTCCGCGTGTAAGTTTTGCCCGTTCCATGACGACAGCGAATGGGATCGCCAGAAGCGGGAAGATCCTGAAGCGTGGCTTGAATCGGTCGGGATTGACCACGCGCTCCGCGTGCCCGGCAATGTCGTTAACCGGAACCTTGACCAGCCGTTGTTCCTTCACCGTTCCTGCGTTCCGCTGGACCTTGTGAAACTCAATCCCGAGGCGAAACCGGAGAAGGCGCAATTGTCGATGAATTTCAATTCTGAGTGCCTTGGAGTGTGCGGTATATGAAGACTCTTTTTGAAGTGGAGCGCGGAGCAAAAGAGCCTTTTGTGCATGGCCCGCAACCCGGAGAAGACCCTACACCGCCGTGGCGATGCGATACTCCGGAAATCTGCCGCGCGCGGAAATTATGCCAATGTCCTGCATGATCGGCGTTGAAATTGCTGTACTATCGAATTGAGACAAAATGCACCTAAAGCTATTTGAACTCGTTGCGCTGATACTGGAGTGGGAACAGTTCAACTCCAAACGGCGCACTCTTGTTTTCACTTTCCATCTTCCCAATTCCATTTCAGTGAAAGGCACCAACATGACGTTTACTTTCCCAGCAGGCGCGCCCGTCCCCGGATCGGTGGCGGCGCTTACTCCCGGGGTGACACTCTCATCCCTAACATTTACGTCCTCGGACCCGACGAAGTTCACGGTTGCGGCGGACCCCTCGAATCCTACGGGTATGATTGTGACTCCGGTAGCAGCCGGGTCGGCGACCCTCTCGGCAACGGCGACCGGATCTGACGGCAGTTCCCTGACCGGATCAGTAACCATCGCGATCTCCGGCCCTCCGGATAGCCTGGTGTTTACGTTCCCTGGGTTCACTGGCACAACCCCTTAGTACGGTACGTCGTTGACGGGCGCGATACTTTCTACGATACGGGCATTCGAAGGGTGCCCGTTCCTCCGGAGTATTACTTCATCGTGGGAGACGCGGCGTTAACGGTGTACCGGGCAATTGAGACTATTCCCGTGCAATCCCTGGACCCTACGGCTACGTACGGGATTCTGACGGTATAGCGGGATCTTCTCTCTCCACCCATCGAACGTTGGTTTCCGGCTTGCCTTTCCGAAAGGGGAGGATCAACAAGCCGGATTTTTCGTGCTTGTCGATGTCTACGAGAGTGTCGGCAACCTTCGCGTGCGGGATGTTGGTTGTAGTCGTACGCTTGGCTGGCATCAACTCGTGGCGACGGTGCTGCGCGTCCCGCCATCTTTCGATTTTATCGACGGTCCCTTGCTATTGCTGTTGGGTCTTCCGCGCCCTTGCCCCTGCTGTGGCTGATCGCCCTGAAGCTGTTTGGCAAGATCCGCCTTCATCTCGTTCCACATGATCCATTCTTCCATCATGTTCGTGGCGACTTCCCCGTTATACTTCGGTTCCCCGACGTCGTAGCCCATCTGTTTCATCATGGTCCACGGCCCCATCGGAAGACCCGCCTTCATTGCTTGTAGGCTCTGCAAGAAGCGCCCAACGCGCGAGATCTGCGCCTGCGAGAACGGCTCTATTACATAGGAGAGTTGCTCAAGCGTCCAGCGCACTCGCTCAAACTTCGAATAGATCGAGGCGCCCTTGTTCGGATCTTCCCCTGGAAGATGCGAGGGGATCAGATTGCCGGGATCAAAGTCGATGCTCTCTTTCAGCGCACCATCTTCCCCGAGCACATGGAAAACTTTATTCGCGTCCCAGAATTGGAGCGCCATCGGGTAGAAGAGTTTGTCGAACTCCTGCGTTACCACCTCCCCGCCGCGGGCAATGTCCTGCACAACCGGGCCGGCCGATTCGAGCATCTTCTCGATGGAGTCAGCGGAGGGAATCTGCTTGGCTTTGGCGAGCGCCATCAGGTCTTTTACTATGCTCTGCTTGTCGAGCTCGTCACCTAAGTACGTGATGACTTGGAATATCCACTGCGGGACATCCCAATGCGTGACCGGCAAGAGCGGCTCAATCGGGTTGCCCATGCCCATCGAAACCTTGACTGTCTGGGCTGGAAGCCGGGTGTTGATGCGTGCCATAGCCGCCGGGTCGATGATATTTTCGTCGTATTTGAGGGGAGGTTGCAACCGAACGAGAACGCTGTCGATGATAGCCCGAAGAATCTGATTGATGGCCTTCTGGATTCGCCAAGTGTCGCGAACGATTGAGATCCCGAGGAACTCCCAAGGCTGATCGTCAAAGCGCATCTGCACGAGAGGAACCCGGCCATGCAGATACGGGGAGGTGCCGTCCTTTAGAATGCAGGTTTCAGTCCAGATCGCGCGACGGCGGAGCGGGAACAGCTTCGCGTCTTCGGCGTCCGCTGTCTTAAGAATCTCCTTGCCGTTGCGGTCATACAAGCCGCACTGGATCGGCTTGCCGATATAGGGTACGGTGTACTCCCATGAGCTGCCCGCATCGCCCATCGGGATATCTTGCCCAGTGTTGTTTACTGTGCCGTCCAGAATGTATGTGGTGTAAACGTCCACCACGGGCATTCCTTGCCCCATGCCCTTCTGCGGGGTAGCCAAGACCCCCAGAACTCCGTTCGTCGCGCTGGCTGGCTTCCTGAGTCGATTCCATGCCCTTCCAAGCCAGCCAGCGACCGAGCGGGTAGGCTCGATCAAATGCGCGTATGCCGGGTAAGTCCCAACAACGATGTGTATCGGGACTTCCTCGACGATGGTGACCGCGTAGGCTTTCTGGAGATCGTTGTCTTCGGTGATCATGACCGGGTAGACAGAGCCCGGGCCGCGCACTTTAGTTGATATTTCCCCGCGCCCCGTGCCATAGAAGTTCGGGTCCGACCACGGCTCAAGGTAACCAGTCCCGACTGCGCACGCATACTGGCAGCACTCGCGATACTTGCGGTCCTGGGCGCATGTGATCCACCACTGGTTCTTCATCTGATTTAAGCGCCAGATAGACTTCTGCATCTTCTCTTTGCGGGTGACGGCGTTCCCGGAAGGCTTCAGATTGGATACAGTTGCCACGAGGTCACGGAAGTTTCTCCGGATCTTGTTGATTGAGACGGTCGCGTAGCCGCTCAGCCCCTTGGCGCTGGTATCGTAGCTGAGAATGTCGTAGGCGCGGTCAACGTCGCTCCACGCGGTGTTTCCCTCGATAAAGGCTTTGCCGGCGTCCCGAAGCTCCATCAGGCGGGCGAGAGTGAGTTTCTCGTAACTTTTACGCTGGCCTTCGTCCCCGGAGAGGGATTCGAGGTAGCTCGGGATCTGGTAGCTATCGGGAGCGAGCGGCATCTACCCATNNGTAAAATCCACCTTCTCGCCGCGAAGACATCGCTCCATCTTGTCCTCGATCATATCTACGACATCTGGCATTACTTTCTCCCCCTCACTCCGGTCCCTGGCCCGCGATACTCTTCCCGGTTGCTGGAGTTCTGCGACAGCGCTTCGAATACGAAGGTTCCCTTGTATTTTTCGCGCGGCCGATTGTTGTTCTGCTCCATCGCGAATTTGGCGAAGTCTCGGCTCTTGGCGCTCATGTGCTGCATCTTTTCGCGCAGCTCAGAGCGGTTAACCGTTGAGGCTTGGGCGGCAAGCATCTCCTTGCCGATCTGCGTACGCTCCCACTTCTCGCGGTGTTCTCGGTCGATTTCCTTTTCTATCTGCCGCTTCTGCCACGTCTCGCGAACCTCGACGCGCTCGCATTCTTCCGGGATACGGGCTTCCTTGTTGGCAACCACGCCGTAGGTTCCATCGGGGCGCTTGTAACAAACCAGCGTGTCCAGTTGATCGTAAGTCATCTGGGTTCGCGCCACGAAGATGCGAGGAGATGGTGACGCACACGTGGGGCACGATTGATCCGCCTCACACGCTGACATAGACGCGAACTGCTCGAAGTATCCGTGCTCCTCGCACGCGAAGTCATACAAAGGCAACGTTTACTCCTTCTCCCAACTATCCTCTTCCAAACCACCCGGATGCACAAGAGCCTTGGTGAAGTACGCCGGAGCCGCCGTCCCCGCGAAGAAATCCCGCAACCGGGTTGACTTCTCGAACGGCTCCCGATGGCCGAATGGCTTCACCGAACCCGGCAACAGCACCGGCTCATCTCCACACAGCGCCTCTTCGTATCGTACAGGGCCGCCGCGCTCGCGTTGCTGGCGGAGGTAGGAGATGTTCTTTTGCTTGCCCGTCAGCTCCAAAATTTGCATGGATAGGAAGATGATTCCCATCGCCATGAATCTGTCGTCATTATGCCCCGCCGAGGCGCGCGCCATTTGCACGTTCTCATCGCGGTGAAGCGACTGCATTTCTTTGACAAATTCCCTGGAATTGACATCCAGATCACCATTTCGGAGAGCCTGCAAAATTAAATCTAAAACCATAGGCCGACTCCATCGGTTCGTTACAAACCCGACGCGCGAGGCGTCCTTCGGGTTGATCCGCTTGCGGTCGTACCGAATCCAGAGATGGAAGTTGGCCCATCCATACTTGCGCAATTCAAGCTGAGTCAACTCTCCGTTCAGCCCGGTTTCTATGGCTATCTTGGGTTGCCGATGCGAGTTGCCTTGATAAAACAGAGCCGTGGCGTGAACAATTGGCGCGAAGTCCAAAGCGTTGATATAGTTTGAGGCGAACTCACATACTTGCGAATGATTCCGGTTAAGGTCTCCTTTGCGCATTCCCTCAAGCGCCGTGTTATCTAGCCCGATTCCGTCGGCTGTGTCTACTCCAAAACCATACTCAGCGCCTTCCTCGGGCCACTCAAAGACGAGTAATTTTCCGGTCACGTCCGAGGTTGACCAACCTTCCCACTTAACCGGAATTAGCTGGTACGGACCGAGGTCTACTACGGGCTTACTATGATCGCGCTGCGTCTCGTCCGCCTGTATGCGCGGAGGGATTACGGAAGGGGCGGCCCTGAATCCATAAACCACCAATGGCTCAGGACAATTGTTCTGGTACTGGTCTATCGTCTCAACATCAAAAACGCTCTCCCCTGACGCCGCAAAGGACTCCAAATCGTTAGCCGCGTGCTCTCGGAGAAACTTGGAAAGCTCATTGTTGCGTTTATAGTCGGCCCGCATGACTTCCCAGAAATACATCTGATGCCGCGGCATCTTCCAGTTCTCTGGGAAGTGCTTGCGCAGAAGATCGTTCGTCATCACGTACTTCTTGGCACTCTCGGCGTGAGCAATGGTAATAGACAGGGGCGACCAATCTACAGGCACCGGACATCGTTTCAACCAAGTCTCAGTCGGGTAGAAGTCGGTCGCCACGAACCACGGAAGAAAACCAGGACGGAACTTGGCCTGCCCTTTCCAGTAGAAGCGCTTGCACTTCTCCCACGTGTCGTACCACCATCCGAACGGACCTTCTCCCGTGGACTCCAGTATCACGATCTTGCGGGGCGACTCGTGAACGGCGGGGATGAGTCCGCCGTCGATCAACTTGGCGGCGTTTACGTAGGTAGCGACCTCGGAAAGGTGTACCGCGCTCGGGGTGTTCCCGCGTCCGATGTCATACTTCTGGTTTCCATGCTGCACGATGAGCTTGGAGTTGAGAGCGCCGAACTCCATGCGCGTCCCAGCTCGATCAACGTCCATCGAAGGAACTAACCAAGACGGCATGTGGTCGTAGAGCGCCTTGTATTTATCGACCATTTCTCTCGACCGTTCCTTGTCGGAAGATCCGGTTAGCGCTATCACATTGGGATGGAAGAAAGTGCGATGGGCCATTATGACCTGGGAATCCGTCGTAATCCCGGCCTGGCGGCCCTTCAACCACATCATCATGATGGCCCAGCCGAGGTCTTCCAGTTCCGCCCTGGCGTCGTTTACGATCAACTGAGCAAAGTTTGGATTATAGTGAATCATCTCCTCTTCGGAGTTCTGAATGATGGCGTAGCGGCGGGCGAAATAGAGGTAATCGATCTGGCAGAGCTTGCGCTCGTTCTCCATCCATAGAGTTTCTTCCGGATCGAACAGGCAGGGCTTATCGGCCAGTTTCTTCGGCCCTACCTCATCCTCGTGCTTCTTGATCTTTCGGGCGATGTGATCGGAGAATTGATCGCACTCTTCGACACTATGAAAGATGGGTTCCACAAACTCCAGGACGCCTTCCATTTCGAGAGTCTCCCGCATGTACACGCTGAGTTCGCGAGCAACGGCGGGAATGCGGGACTCTACGACTTTTCGGGAGTACATTCGATGATAACCGGGCTTTGCACGGGAAGCGGTCGAATGCGCTCCGCCAGACTCTTCATGCCTTTCTCGAATAACGGCATGGGCACGAGCCTGGGACGGTGGGTGTCTTCGGATTCCGCCTCTACAACTTCACTCTTGGCCGCCGCGTTCGCCTCGTTGTGGATGTTCACGCGCATACCGCCACCAGATTCTCGCATCCCGGTAACCTCCATGAAGAGGCGCCGATCCGCACTACCATCTGGAGAGGATGCGCTGTCGATCAGCGCGTCGAAGACTTCCGGTGCTCGAGCGGCCGCGATGGCGCTCCCTACCGTGCGGATGATGTCGAAGTTGTAGCGGTGCAGCACGCGGGCGATAGCTCCGAATGCATCGGATCGGTTGACGCCCGACTTGGTGACGGCATCGTCTATCGAAGCGGCCCGGTCCCGGCGAGAGATCACGTGAAAAGTTTCCACTAGTCGCGCCATATCCGGCTCTCCCTGGAGCAACTGAATAAGCCTGAATCGCGCTTCCCCGGCTGTCTCCGCTGGACCCTTACATAGCTGGGCCATAGAATCGATCGATCCGTCAAAAGAATTCTTGCGAGGCTCTCGCTTTACTTCGTCGGGGGTTTGGACTACCGCTACCACATCGGATTTCTTTCGTGCGCCCATTGATACGAGGTTACTTCACTCCGGCCCGGTTCACAATGCGCTTGACCGTGCCGGGGTTCCACGCGCCACTCGACCGCCTCATGCTGAAGCCGTCCGCCTGCATCTTTTCGGCGATCCCTCGGAAGGTCATTCCGTCGCGCCGCATCTGGACCATGAGCGCGATGGCTTCCTGTTCGCGCCGCGCCTTGGCCGGTTTTTGATGATTGCCGTAGAGCGGCACGCGCGCATTGGTCGGAGTCCGGTAGGAATGGCCGCACTTCGGGCAAATTCGTTTACGCGCCACCCAGATTCTAGACGCCGACTTTGATAGCGATTGAGTCCACGGTGGGCGTCAGGGCGGCGAGCGTCTGCGCAATCTGTTCGAGTTGAGCAGATACCATGGCGATGGACTGGGGCGTTGCTATTCCCTTTTCGAGATCGATTGGCGATGGGAAGTACTGGGGAGCTAGTGCTGGCATTGTTATGATCCTTTAGATTATCTCTGGTGTTACTTTACGAGAGTCTTGAACTTGGCGATAACATCCGCCTCGGTGATCTTATTCCACGGCTTTCCATAGGCGGTCTGCAACTTCGCCGGATCAACCTTGATGCGGCCGCGCTGAACTACCTTGGCCTTAGCCTTGGCCACTATTGCCGATGTGGTACCTGGCGCTGCTGTATCGGTGATGATCTGCTGAGCCAGTCCAATGACCACAGCAAAGACTGCTTGCGCGGCTGGCGACAAGAGCCCAGATTTATTGACGCATACGTCAAGTTCGCCGGCAATGGTTACGCCCTTTTGCGCGGCGCTATCCGTGGAGTTCCATTCCGTGAGAACCAGCGGGCCTTCGGTCGAGAGGCACGCAACGACGGACTGACCGATGACGAGATCACCCGGAGATATCGCTCCAGTGATGGTCAAGACGGCAAGTGCCGCTTCGGCCTCAATGGGCAAGAGCGCTATTTCAGATTGGACGCCCTGCGCGGTGGTACAGGCAGTTTCCATAAATTCCAGTACGCCGATGGAAGCGAATCCAGCAGCGGCCTTGAGCATCTGGCGACGGTTCATTGATAGACGGTTCATTGATACCTCAACTTATGATACAGCGTTTACGTTGTAATTTTATTCAACCGCCCCGCGCGGAACTTTAGGGACCGAGCCGAGAATCTGCGCGCGAGTCCAGTCGTTGCGGCTCGGCTGGATGCCATTCCGGTGGCACTCGTAGGCCGCCATACCCCAGTTCGCCGCGTACATGAAAGCGAGAAACTTTGTGTATTTCTTCAACCCATTGATACCAAGGTTGAACGCCATATCGATCATTGCGTTTCGCGGTCCCTGCGGTCGATCCGCAATCCAGGGCCACGTTGCCACGAGTTGATTACACACTTCCGCGAGATCCGAATCGAGTAATGTGAGGATCGCTTTAACCGATATGCTCAGCGGCGTGATATTTAAGTAGCTATTGACCGGCATCCCCGGATCGGCGGCCTTTAGATCGTCCCATCCGTCCCGAACCGTATCCGGAGAGAATGCTACGCCCCACGGCAGGCTCATAAACTCTGCCACGTAAGGGACCATATGACCGCAACCGATAGTCACGTTTCCGCGCGAATCGAGGTAAGGAAAACATACAGAACCCTCAAAGCCGACCAGGGATTGCGGGTAATCGGGGCTGTAGAGCGTCATATCCAAAGATCCTTTACGCGTATCGCCATCCTCGATTCCTCTTCCGCCGTCTCGCATCTTTTAAGATCATCAATCTTCGGTTCCACGTTGATGCGTGCTTTATCACGCGCCCTATAGTATCTGCTGTGAATTTGGCGGCCCGCATCGATCAGTGCCGCATAAGCCCCCTCTTCATCGTTCGTCATGGACATAACGAACTCAATCACTTCTTCGGTGAGGCGCGGTGCCTTCATTGGCTTACCCCTTGCAGCGCGGACGGTGGATTAGGTAGCAGCGAAAACGTGACGGTGGTCTGATTTGAATAACCAGATACCGCACCTCCTGCGCCAAGTGTGGCTGCAACATAAAAGTAGGTTGTGGAGTTTATCAGGCCGCTGGCCGGATCGAGGTAACTGGCGGTCGCGCCGCATGCCACAGGGGCACTGTTGATCTGAGTATATGGGCCGCCCGATACCGTGCCTCGAAAGACGTTGAACCCGGAGCACGCTCCGCCCGTCCCTTGTGTCCACTGCCATGTCAGGTTGACTCCGTGCGTCTGCCCGAAGGCCGAAGCCGCGAATAGAAGAGCAGCTATCATAAGTTTTATTTGCAAGCGGGTGTCCACCAAAATTATTCTACTTCAGAACGCACTTGCTGCAAACTGAAACCCACTCCGACTGAAACGCCGCCGGCGAAATCCCAGTGAATGTCAACGTATTGATCGAGTTCCCACAAGTGCCCACACACCATGCCCCATTGAATAGGCCGGATGGACCGACGATTCCTTGCGCCCCGAAATCCGCGTTAAATGTGGAATTAGAGAAAGAGCAGCCGACGCATGGCCATGAGTTTATGAATATAGATTGCGTGCCGTCCGTGGTGCAGGTATTACCGGCCCAGTTCAGTCCATGAGCACCGTCGAGTTGCCCGCACCAACCGTAACTGCCTGCAATGCCGTTTGGAGTTCGCGAAACGTTGAGGCTATTTTCAACGATGGACACACGTGAGCTGTAGACGCACGGCATCGACTGCGTGCAGAAGCTATCCAGCCCACTGACGGATATCCCCACGCCCGCCTGAATCTGGTTCGCAACGATATCGACATCGGAAACCTGCGAGAACATCTGCGACGGGATGCCAAGCCCCATGCGCGGAGTCAGCAGGATTCCTTCGCCCGTCTGTGCGCCAGGGAAACAATTGTTGATCGTGTTGCCCGCGATCATGACTCTTTGCGCATTTTTTAATTCCATGCAGTTTTTCGAATAGGCCTGGTATTTCGAGCCGATCCAGCTTAAATCCTTGGTGACCGTATTACCCAGGATGCTGATATCCGCCGGCGTGATCTGGCTCGCCGCGACCGTGGGACTTGCGCCTGGAGCCGCAAAGAAAATCCCCTGCGAGATGCCGCTGATGGTGTTGCCCCTAAACAGGTATGGCCCGGTCCCGCAGATGACTTCAATTCCTTGCGCCTCGACATTGAGCAGCCCGGCTGACTGCCAGTGCTGCACGCTGGAGTTGAGCACGCTGATGTTCGCGCCGTCAAGATAAAGGCCGTTCTGCTGGCCGTCCGCCATGGGAATGCCGTTCACGGTGACGTCGGAGAATGTGATGCCGGATGGCATCCCCGCCGGTGTCGGATCGCAATCGTTTGAAATCATGACCGCATGGAAGATCGGGCCGCTCGAAGCGATGGTAATTCCGGTAATCCACCAGTCGCTCACCGCGCGGTCTGTGATGACGCCGCGCCAGCCCGCGCCGTTGGTCGCGCTGATGTTAGCCAGCGCGGGCATCGTATTAGGCGATTGCAGCGTGCATGTTCCGGACAGTTCAACGCCTGAGACGTCCGGGAAAATAAAGTTTCCAATGAAAACGCCGGAGCAGACCAGATTGGTTCCCGGCGTGACGCTACTTAGCGCCGCCTGAAAGTCCATCGGCGGGGCAACTCCCACAATGCGCGTTATCGGTGGAGGCTGTGGGTTTGGGGTGTGGAGTGGTAGCGTAACCTGCGCCGCTAAAGTCCACGTAAAAAGAAATAGGCTGGTTCTCATTTCACCGATCCGGTGATCTTTACTGAGCCATTATATGACTTGGTTGAAAACGACGGTGCGCCAGAGAACTGCAACGGAGCGAACACAATGGGGATCGCGTAGCGTGAGCCTTGCATGTATGCGCTGAGGGAATCACAGGCGAAGTCGAGTCCGCCGCTGGTGGTGTCGATTGAGAAGTGCTGGCATCCGCAGATGATGAATCCGCCGCAGTATGTAGAGCCCCAGATGTTTGAAGCATTGGTGAATTGGGCGTGCGTCATCACGGCATCGACTTCGAGGCCCGCGTCGGCGCGTACCCAAAGCCAGACCTGATCGTTATGATTCTGCTTGCAGAGTGGATTCAACGCACAAGCGTCGATCACGGCATCAGGCACCAGGACCGAACTCGAAGCCACCATGACGATGTGACCACCCCATACTATCGCTTTCCGGTTCGCGTCCACGACTACCTTGATGAACTCGCCGTACAGCCTGTAATTGCCCGCGCCGGTGAATGGCCGGGCCAAATCGCTTAGACGCGGGAGCAGCGGGGTAATGGTCCCGATGCTGGGCGTCGAACTGACGTTGATTACCCAGTCCACCAAACCGGCCTGCAAGAAAGTGGCGCCGAGGGCAGTACAGGTTCCTGATCCGCCTGCATTGAATTGATCGTCCTGCCCGACTACATGCAAAGAATTGTCCCAAGGGGCAATCCACCAATCGTAAGGCTTGTACCAATGCTCGCAGAATAGGGCGTCGTTACCGGCAGGCCAGTTGCGGTTAGGCTGGAACTGGCAGGAATTCGGCGAGAGCACGCATGTCGCAGTCGGCGGGGTTGCCGTGAAATTGACTTGCGTGATATCAACTGCATGCTCTACCTGTGTTCCGTTGGGCGGGAATTGAGACGGCATTCTCTCTTCGCCGATAATCGCCGATCCACCAGTGAATCCAGCGAATGTCACAGGATCGGGTTCATCGGTGAATCC
>QGNH01001743.1_pt1 | contig 12248 bp, 17 predicted proteins | sample 1735481 | NCBI WGS metagenome assembly QGNH01 (sample SAMN09239004, study PRJNA386568) | Viral metagenome, whole genome shotgun sequencing project. | reverse complement strand
AAACCCAAGACCAAAGCGGCCAAGCGCCGGAAGCGGAGAGATCAGTATGCGAAGCGTCGAAGGAGCGAGTCATCTATATAATTCCCCTTGGTAGCCCCCGCAAACCTTCGGACAAGGAAAGCCTTCCCCTCTTCCGCTCGCTCTCGTATTCGCCTATCGTGCAAGGATTGTCCGCCAATCCGCAGCGAATCGGCCGCAGATCGGCAGGAGAAGCGATTTAGGGGGCCTCATGCCGGCACATGGTGCTAATTCAGGCGAATAAGCACTATACGGGGCTGCGGGGCTCGCTATGGCCCTATCGGGGGCTGGTTTGGCCCTCCTGTCCGACCGGAAAGGTTGTCCAGGCCCCGGCCCCCGCCAATGGCATTGACGCCTTTTCCTCTTCCGGATTGGGGAAAATAAAAAATAAAATAAAAGTTGACGTGTTTACGGTGTTTACGGTACAAGGTACATATACGGTGTTTACGGACTTTACGGTATGGCGGACCTGAGTTTGAAGCAGTTGGACGACGGGCTGATGAAGGCGGTGAAGCTCGCGGCGTTCACGGCAGGAAAGAGTCAGAGGGATTTTGTGATTCAGGTATTATCGGAGGCGGTCAATGGCAATGTCGCAAGCGGAGCAAAAGGCGGCAAGGGAGTACGGCGGCAATTAGATAACAGTCGGCAAGTGGCGGAGTCGATCGCAGAGAGTCCGATAGCGAGGAAGGTCTTCAAGCACGACGTTGCCGGGTGTAAGGTTTACAAGTGCGGGATGTGTTCGAGTTTGGGAGTTAAGGATTCACAGCGAGGATTGAAATGACGAACCCATTCACCTTCATCTGCGGGATCTGCGGGTTGAGGAAGGAGCCGTGCGAGCACTGGGAGCAGCAGGAGGTTATCCGGCTACTCCGGGAAGATTTGAAGTTTAACCGGATGGCGCTGCTTGACATCATTCATCTTCTTAGTAGGCAGTTTGGGTTTACAATTCAGCAAGTGCATGGAGGACAGGCTATGTCAATTCTCGGTATCGTCGCCGGAAAAACCGGCGTGTTTACGGAAACCCCTACTCCGGCGGGATCGTCTATCCCGGCGGGAACAATCCCAGTTTGGACCAGCAGCGACACAGTGAACGCGCCAGTAGTTCCTACGGCGGATGGTACAGGGTGCTCGGTCACCGTTCCGTCTTCGGCCACAATCACAACGTTCAACCTGACGGTTGCGAATCAGGATGGGTCGTTCTCGACGACTGTGGCTGTTCCGGTAACTCCGGCAGTGGTGCCACCTCCGCCGCCGATACCGCAGACCGGGTTTGACATCGAGCAGACCAGCTAGCCGTCCAAATTGGACAAGATGACCCGATCCGCGAGACGCGCAGAGGAGTGGAGAGTCTTCCGAGCCCGACACAGGCTCACACAGCAGGCTCTTGCAGAAATTCTCGGCGTGTCTCGCTGGACGGTTAAGAACGTGGAGCAGGAAAGATTTACGCCAGGAAAGAAGTTGCTGGCGAGATTCAAAATTCTGAAAGGAAAACATGCCCGAGCAAACGCTGGCGCTAAAGTTGAATGGAGCCGAGATTCGGAAGGTTCTCTTGGAGAAGATCGACCAAGCCCTGTCGCGGGACTGGTCAATGAATCCCGCAACCTCGTATGACTTCTTCGAGGGCAAGATTACGGTGTCGATCTCACTGCACGATACCGGGCACGAGTACCCGCTGGATGTGAGCGTGGGGATGCAGCAAGGTCTTGAGCCGGCGGAGGCGGAGACGCAGACGGTGGAGATTCCGATCAACAAGCTTCCGCCGAACGTGGTCAGGGTGGATAACGGCATTGAAGTTCCGGTGCTCGCAAAGTCGGGCGAAGGGCCAGCGACGGTCAAGGGGATTCGGTACAAGAAGGGGTCGGCGCCCAGGAGTGCGTGATGGAGTCGGAGATCGAGTCTCGTTTGGTGGACGCTTTAGAGTCTATCGCAGACTCACTAGCGGAGTGGTGTAAACTCAACCAAGCGAGATTCGACCGTGAGTATCCAATCAGACCAGTCGCCAGTGACATCGACGTTCACGTCCCCGAAACCGAAGAAGAACGCCTCCAAAAACTCCAGTCCGCCTTGCCAGAAGAAATTGAAGAGTACGTTGGACCCAGAGAACGATACATCCTCGAACATCCTCCAGAACGTCCCAAGGAACCCTTACCCAAGCCAAACCGTTCCAAGAAAAAAGCAACTCCTAAAAAGGCTCAAGGTAAGTGAGGCGGAGCTTGCCGCGGCTCCGAACATCACGTCCATCCTGAAAGAGAACAAGTTCGGCGTCAGGCGAGCGCTGGAAGCGATGCGCTTCTCGGATGAGCCGCTGATCTTAGCCTTCCTCTCACAGTACGATGTGCTCTCTGAGCGCGACCGCCAGGAACTCTCCATTGAGGCAATCGCTCTTGCGGCGAAGTTGAATATCCGTCACCTGTGGGGAGAGATGCAGCTTGCCATCCGGCAATACTCCGCGAGTTCCGTATTAACCATCGCGGCGAACTCGCATCCTGAGATTGTAAAACGCAGAATCATTTACGCGAAGACTCCCGGCGGGTATCGAGACCGGGACAAGTTGGATGAGATGCTGGGGGCAATCAAGCCGGGGCAAGGTTCGACCTTCATCGGAAAATACTTCGCGGCGACGACGAAGGAGATGCCGGAAGACGATTCCGAGCCGGAGAAGGTTGTGGACGACATCGAAGCGATTTTTCCTGAGTGCTCCGTGATGCAGGAGCGCGTGCAACCGATGAGGCAGAAAGTTCTCGAAGCGGGGAAATAGCCATCTACTCCGAAAAACTAATCCTCGCCAACCTTGAAGAGTTCGAGCGTCGGGAGAAGTGGTGCCCCGTCTACCACTCACTCGCTCAGGTGGAAGAGTTCAAAGCCTACATCAACTCGATTGTCCGCGTGGAAGAGAACTCCAAAAACTCCTACTACGAACTGACGCGGGAGTTGACCGCGCAGCGCGCGAAAGACATCCGCCGGTGGATCGAGAATGAGCAAGTGCTTTGTATGCTCGACAACAAATACTTTGAGAGTCGCTACGCATTTGTTTGCGATGAGAAGGGCGACATATTCCAGTTCAAGAACCGCCTCGGCCAAACTGTGATCGACAACGTGACAGCCGAAGCGGAAGATGAGCACAGGTCGAACGAGTTGCTGGTGCTCAAGGCGCGGCAGCAAGGTCTCACCACAAAAGTTGCCATCATGTTTGTGCAAGCGATCCTTTTTACTCCTCACACGCAGGCCGTCATGGGCTCGGTGATTGATGCGAAGTCAGAACTAATCACGCGCATCATCGAGACTTGCATCGCAAGAATCCCGTTCTGGCTTCGTCCACAGAGAACGACGGATAAGAAGAACATGATTGAGTTCTTGAACGGCTCGGTGATGTCGATTCAGTCCGGGAACCAGGCTACGGGCATCGCGCAAGGCTGGACGCCGACCCGCGTACATATTTCGGAGATCGGCGATATCCCGAATCCGAAGAAGTCAATCGAGGAAGGCTTACTGCACGCCACGCACTCGACCTACAAACTGTCTCTGATTCTCGAAGGAACTGGAAACGGGAACACGGGCTGGCTCGCGGACAAGTGGAGAAGCGCGAAAGAAAAGTGGCCCTTGGGTCAGTCACGCTTGCGGCCGATTTTCATCCCTTGGCCCATGACCCCGGAATTGTTTCCAACAAAGGACTTCATTCGCGCGCATCCTGTGCCAGGAGGGTTCACTCCGCTGGATGTAACAAGAAAACACGTTCGCCGCTGCGAGATGTTTGTGAACGATACCGACTATCTCCGCAAGGTAGCAGGAAAGAACTGGCGGATGCCGGTCGAGCAGCAGTGGTACTGGCAGTGGAATTACGAGCAGAACGTGGACTCGCACACGACGAAGGTCTGGTTCGCTCAAAAACCGGCTGATGACTACGAAGCCTTGCAAGGGGCAAACGACCTGGTGTTTGACAGCATCGTAATTGACACTTCGGACAGAGACAGGAATCGAGACTTCCAAGCCTACGCCATCACCGGAGAGTCGGTGGACGACGGATTCGAGCCGGATGATTCGGAAATCGACTACGACAAGGAACGCATTCGCGTGGCCTGGAACTCGCACCGCGGACAGAGATTCGAGTGGGTCATGGTGCCGCTGAAACCGTTCGATGAAGACGATGAGCGCAGGTCTCTCGACAGGATTCTGATCTTCGAGCCTCCGAACATGGCGCCGGGACACGAAGGTGATGCTCAGGATTATTCCATCGGGATTGACACCGCAGACGGGTTGGGGCACGACGACGAAGACCGCTCAGTGTGCTCGATCTCGCGGAGCATGAAGGGTGAGAACTTCGACATTCAGGTAGCGGAGTTTACCTCAAATCGGGTGAATGCCCCGCAGATGGTTGCTTTCGCCGCATGTCTCGCCGCTTATTACGGAGAGAAAACGATTGACCAGCGCGGCTGCAAGTTCGCCATTGAGCAGAGAGAGCGACCGGGTGACGATTGCCAGTTGCAGTTGAAACTTATGGGATTCAGCTTTCACCACATCGACATCCGCTACGACAACAAACACGTAAAAGAGAACCAAGGGAACAAAGAAGGCATCTACATGCACGGCTGGTTCCGCCCAATGCTGATGCAGAGGTTCACGGATGCGGTGATGAATGGCTGGTACAAGCCGCAGTCGAAGTATCTGATTCAGGAGTTGAAGGAACTGGAGCGCAAGGTGGCAAAGAACGGAAAGAGCCGGCTTGAGCATCAGTCGGGAAAACACGACGACCGCGTTCTGGCCGCGGCACACTCTTACTGGACGCGGCACGCGCTGGATGTGCTTGCAGAACGCTCTCAAAAACGTTACGCTCCTCCTACGGCGAAAAAACCGGAAGTTGATTATGACTGGAACCGGGATTCAGAACTTGTGATCGGAGACATGACAGCATGAAAACAACGCCAGTGGATGTTGTGGACCTGTCTTATACTGGCTCCGTCCCAGCTCAGTGGGAGTTCACGAAAGACGTGGAGAATACGGCGCTGGCGATCATGGGAATACGCAATCGCCTGTACGCACTCCAGGAGGAATTGGATAAACACCCTCATTTAACGCTGGAGTGGCTGGACTTCTTGACGAACGAACTGCAATCCTTCGATGGCAACATAGAAACAAAGTATGAGGCATGGCGTGCGAGGTATAAGCGGTGAGCGGCCTTTACCTTCCAAAGCATCTCCGCAAAGAGCGCGTAGCCCAGCAGGGCAACATGCGCCAGATGGCCAAGCCGATCATCTACTGGTTCAACCGGAAGCGAGACTACATCGTGGTCGGCGCTCCCGATCCGATTCCTGCCCCTTCTGGGTACGAAACGATCAAGTGTATCCACGCGCACGAAGCCGACAAGTGGAGCCAGCGTCTTCGGGATCAGGAACACCGTCTCGCTCAGATGTCGGACGAAGAACGTTTTCTGTTTGAGGATGCAGTCGCGGCGGAGAATATAGCAGAAGCCAAGAAAAACTATCAGCGAATGCCGGACTCCTTCAATAAGGAAATCGCGGCGATGATCATTCAGCGCATGGAAGCGTCTCGCGCCAAGCACACAAAGCCAACGGTCGTGGAGGGCGTGATGGCGTTTGAGAAAGAAGAGGGCGTGGCCTCGTGAGCCGAAACGAGCCTCTATTCAACTGGCAAGTCCCCCCATTCACTGCTCCGCCTGACGAGCGTCTAGCCTGGATCGAGACTCAGATTCAGGAAGGCGAAGGCTGGTTATCAAATCAGAAAGCCTACAAAGATCTCCCGCGCAACACGCAAATCTTCGACGCGATCTTCAAGGACAATACAAAGTCCACGCTGGTCTCGAATAACCTCAAGTACAATCTGAAAAAGTTTGTCGAGATGGTTTCCGATGTGCGCGAGATCGGAAGCTACTCGGCTGACGCGAAGCAGTGGAAGCCGTTCGCGGGGATGATCAACAAGGTGGCAAAGGGAATTTACATCGAGTCGCAGTTCCCTCGACAGATTCGCAAGGTTCTCCAGTGGGCGATTTTCGGGAGAGGCTATCTGTGGCCGAAGTGCAAGGCGGGGAACTACGGATTCGGAGAGCGGAGAATCATTTTTGAGCCGCTCTCGATGATCGACGTGCTCCCGGTGCAAATCCCCGGAGACATGGACGTGCAGAACTCGTATGTCGAGACGGTGTACGAGTACATGCCGATCGCGGAGGCTCACGGACGCTTCCCGCTCTTTCAGTCAGAACTCCAGCCCGTAGCGGACGCCAGTTTCAATTCCCGCGTGCAGGCGAGACGCCTTGACTACGCGGAAAAGTATCGCTCTGGAGAGGGCCAATCGCGGCACTGGGGTAGCCTGTACTGTGAGATCCGCTACACCTTCATTCGCGACATCCGCATCAACACTCCGCTCAAGAACAAGCGTGGACAAGAGTTGCCGATGGGCGATCTCGGAACGAGCTGGTTTTACAAGGTGCCTTATGTGGGGCAGGACATTCTCGGCGGAGTGAAGGATGGAAAGCGCGTTATGCGAAAGGCAGTCATAGAAGACTGCCGCCTCTATCCGTTCTTGCGCCTGATGATCTCCAGTCCCGGCATCAACCGACCGATGTACGACGGTCCTGCGTTCGACTGGCACGGCTGTATCCCAACCGTGCAGTACGACATGGACGACTGGGTGCAGGACGGCATGGGCCGCTCGCTGATTTCTGACGTGGGCTCCATCGAACAAACGAAGCGGAAACTTGAGCGCAAGATTGATCAGGTGATTGACACGACGCTAAATCCTCCTATCGGCTACGACCGCACCGCGAATCAAGGTCCGAAGATGGAAAACTTCGACATCTTTGAAGGCGACATGCGCGTCGGCACGGAAGGCGAACCGAAAAAGATCGTGCAATCGCTCTTGCCGGAAGAGGTTCGCGTAGTCAGTGAGCATTTCAAGTGGTGGGAACTGCTCGAAAAGATGGAACTGACGCAGCTCGGGATCAACGATCTCGGAAGCCTGGCGAACTTGAAAATGAATATCTCCGGTGACCAGATCGACAAAGGACTGGAAGCCATCGGTCCTATCGCCAAGGGCATTGCCGGCGGGATGGAAGAGGCGAACGCGAAAGTCGCGTACATGCTCCCGTACCTGATCATCCAGTGGCTCTCGACCAGCAGAATCATTTCCTACATCGGGCCGGACAACATCACGCCGGAACTGTTTGACATGGACCCGAACTCTATGGTGCCAAGTCACGCGCCCGAAGAGTACGTGAACGGACTGCTGCCGATGCAGGGCGAGGGAGACAATCTCCGGCAAGTGGACTCGGCGTACTCGTTCCTCGAACGCTCCCGCCGCCTGACGACGAATATTCGCCTGATCTCGATTCCCGAAACGTTGCTGCGAATGACGCAGAAGGACGAGCAACTAAAACTGATGACACTCAAGAAGCAGGGTGCCCCGATTGGATGGGTGGACATCGCACCGAAACTCGGCATCGAGAACTTCGGAGAGGTCAAGGGCGACACAGTGCTTGAGCGGTACATCAACGAAGAGATTGAGATGATGAAGGTCAAGATCGAGATGGCGAAACTTGCCGCGGCCTCGGGATTGGATCAAGGCGGCGGGCCGGGACAGGGCAAGGGCGGTGGCAGGCCGAACTCAAATAAAAAGCCTGCGAAAAATTATCAGAAAGGTGGAGCGGGCGGTGAGCCGCGAACCGGGTTGAAAACGTCGTGATGGAAGAACAGAAAATGATCAAGGCCAACGTCGATTCCCTTGTCACCGATACCACGATTGACCCGCGTATCTCGCCCGAAACCATTGTCGATGCGCTCCGCCGGAGAAAGACGACCGGGCAGCTTGTGTTCCATATTTCGCAAGGCGGAATCCAGAAGGTATTGCTGACGGAGAAGACGAAAGCGGATGATATGCAAGCGGAGAAGATCAGGGAAATTTTAGGATTTGAAACGTAGGGCTTGACACGGACGAGTAGATTCCTGTACAGATTGTCTGACACACATGAGATTCGCCATCGCCCCTTGTGGGGAGTGTGAAGCGGCTCAACCGGAAACGGCTGAGCCGTTTTCCTTTTGAAGCAAACACAAGGAGGCAATATGGCACGACACAAAGGGCACATGCTCAAGATCAAGGGCGCCCACAAAGGCAAGGGTCACAAAAAGGGCCACAAAAAGGGCGGACGCAAGGGCCGGAGAGCAAAGCGCTAAATGGCCGCTGCCGCACAACCTGATCCGCAAGCCGGGGGCACGCCTGATGCTGGTGGCGCTCCCGGTGGTGCGCCCGGTGGAGCACCCTCGCAGGCTCCTGCGAATCCCTCGCAGATCATGCTCGCGCAGATGTACCAACTCTGCAAACGACTTTCCGAGCAAGATCCAACGTTAGCCCCTGGACTGTCGAAGGCCGCGCAAGGGATTCAGGAAGCGCAGACCGCAATGGTCCAGCAGCCGCAGCCGCAACCGAGTTCGCAGAACCCGAGTCAATAAGGAGCCACTATGCCATCCGTCGCAGAAATCTTGAAAGCTTCCGGGATGTCCGATGAGGAAATCGGAAAACTCGATGCGAAGGTGACGGCTGGACTGACGAGCGTTCTGACAACCGCCGAACAAGAGCGCGAAAAGGCGGAACTGGCGCAGCGGGCGGTGCGTGAGACTTACGACCGGGAGATCAATCCCGCGCTGGTGCAGTGGGCGAACGATAAAGCCTCGATGGATACACGGCTTGCCGCCTACGAATCAGCCCTGAAAGCCGCCAAGGAAGGCGGGTTCCAAGTGCCAGAAATTCTCGCAACGCCCGTGGTTACTCCCGGCTCCCCTGTGAAAGACCCGCGCACCGGTCAATTCCTTCCGAGCGGATCGACCGTCGCAGCCCCCGACCAGTTCAAGAAACTCCAAGAAGACATCGGCGGAGCCTTCGCTTTTGCCGCGAGCACTTCATGGAAGTATCGCAGCTTGTTTGGCACGGAGATGCCGGACGATCCGGTCTTGATCATCCGCGAAGCAACCGCGCAGCGCATGTCCCCCGCCGACTATGCCGCCAAGAAATACGATTTCGCTGGCAAGGAAAAGGCAAAGCGCGAGGCCGAGCAGAAAGCGCATGACGACGCGATCCGAAAAGAAACCAAGGAAGCCTCTGACAAAGAGTGGTCGGAGAAGGTCGGAAACAATCCGAACGTCCGACAAGCGCAAGTTTCCGCGTTCTCGGAAGTCCGTCAGGCAGTCAAGGAAGGCAAGCGTGCTGACCCGTTGAAGATGACGCCGCAAGAGCGCGCGAAGGCAACGCGAGACAACATCCGCAGAGACATCGCGGAGCAGGAAACAGGTTCGGTCCAGTAGGGATAGGAGAAAACAATGCTGATTAAATGGTTAGTATTTTGCGTAGCGAGGCTCTTTCAGTTGAGCTTCTGTTTTCTCAATGACCCGCTCTACACGCCGATCTCTGCGAGCAATCTGGAGAGCGTCCGCAAGAATGTTCTCTACGACAACCTCTTCGTCAAGACCGCGTTCCAAGCCAAACTCCGCGCAGCCGGCGTAGTTGACGCTTACCTGGGCGGCGACGGAATGGTCGAACAGTTCTTGTACGGCCGCACGCAAGGCATGGCGCTGCCTCCGGGAAAGAGTGTCACGGTTACCGGACAGCAGCTTGTCAGCGCAATGAAGTTTCAAGAGAAGCTTCTGGCCGCATGGTATCCGGTGGATGACTGGTTCTACGATGACGGTTCTGGGCAGAATGGAGTAGTCAACTCCGGCCCGTCCCGCGTCCTCGATATGTGGCAAGTGGTGTTGACGGTCTGCACCGAAACCATCGACACAATGCTTGAAATGAGTTCTTACCGTCACGGCCAGCCATCCGGTGTCGGCGTCTCGGACAACCGGCAGTACGATGTGGATGGAGTCGATGAAGCACTGAACAACGGCATCGACGTTTCCCCGTTCGGAAACATCTACTCGACTTACGGCGGCGTGACGCGCAACGGTGCAGTCAACGTTGCGATGAACTCCACTCCTCTGTGGCTGGGTGCCACGCCTACCACGGGAACCGCGACTGTTCCTGTCGCCGCTGGCACTGGCCAGATCGACTTCAACGCGCTGATGGTTCTGTGGACGATGGGCCAGGTCCGCGGCGGCAACATGGATCTTGGGATTACAAACGTGTTTGGGTTTGCAGCCATCGCCATCGCACTCGACGCACAGCGCCGGGATGTGTCGAATACCAAGCACGACATCAAGTTTGAGGGGTTGAACTTCAACGGCGTGGACATCTACGCCGACCCCCTCGCTCCTTCCGCGCAGGCTGGCTTGTTCCTGCCTCTCGGTCCCGCACAGGGCAAGGCAGGGAACACGAACCTTGTTGACGGTTCTGGTTCGAGCACTCAGACCGGGGTAGTGACCTCGCCGCAGTACACGAGCGTCGTCAATGGCGTGACCTCAAACGTCACGATCTCCGGCACGGGCTCGAATATTCCGTCCAACGCTCTGTTGACGGTTGGAGAAGTCTTGTACTTCTTCGAGGCGAGCAGTTTCCGCATCCGGCCAAGCGACAAGCCGGGATTCGATTACGGGATCATTCAGGAGCGGGTGCCGTTCAACGTGACGGCAAAGTACCTGATTCAGCGGCTTGCGACCAATCTGTACACGGCGCAGCCGAGCCACAACGCACTGGCCTTCGGCTTTAGCCGATAGAGGAGAATAGCGATGCCGTTAAATCAAGCACCCACTACCCTGTTGGCTATCAACGCCTGCAATGACACTGCGGAAACGGGTGTCACTGACCGCACTCTCGGAAACACCGATAATTACGGCGACCAGTTGAAAGGCCTGTACTACGACCTGACCAACTCCGAGGCGGCTGCTGCATCGCAGACTTCCGTGGGAACTCTCTACGCTGGACGCTATCGCCGGGTGCAGGTTGACTCTGGCGCTACGGCTGGGAACGTCAAGACGGGAACCATCGGTCTGATGCCTTCACTGGCGGCGATGATTGCAGACGGTGACTCACTGGGCAAGCCGACTCCGAATGTGGTGACCAGCTACGATCAGTCCCTCGGGAACTCGGTTGGCGGGATGCGTCCGGTAGTGTTCTTGAACGCAATCACGCCGGGGAACTACGGATACATTCAGGAACTCGGCATTGCGACCGTTCTTGGCAAGAGCGGACTGACGGCAACGCCTACGGTTGGAGACGTGATTGTTTCGACCACGAGCGGTTTGGTGGACGATCCGACACAAAGCGGGAGCCCGACCTATGCGCTCTTGAAGACTGTGGTCGGAGTGGCCATTGATACGCCGGTATCGAACGGAAAATTCCGCGTCTTGCTGAGTCAGGCCGCATTCCCGGTGTTGCAGGACTAAGGGGGGACGATGCAGATCACATTCCTACACGGCTACCCGGATTACATCGGCAAGCGATTCGCTTGGTGTGGTTACGGGAATGGCCCAGCGTCCTACGTAAACACGGGAGCCGCGGCAACATCGGGCGATCCAATCAGCTTCCCGCGCTACGACAACTACATTGACTCGATCGAGTCGGATGCGGTGTCGGTCAGCGGAAACTATTATTACCTGGCACAGCCTTCACTGGCTGGCCCGAGAGCGACGTGGAAGCTTCGTTACTTCACTGTGGGCACAAGCACGGAAGTAACGAATGCAACCAACTTGTCCGCTGAACTGTTCATGCTTAGTGGGCTCGGAGGCGTGTACTAGACCTTTACTTGCAACGGGGGTAGAACTGGGCGGCATCCGACAAGGCTGCCGCCCATTGATTTTATGAGCTTCAATTCAATGGCGAGGCGCATGGCAATCGAAGTCCCCGGACTGGTGGACTCCTACTGTGGAACCTTGCTCAATGAAGCCCTGAATCTTATCTACTCGGAGCAGTACTGGTCGTGGCAGGTGCAGACAAGCGGCTGGCTGACTCCCGGACTCTTGTTCCCGGTCGGCGGAGTCGGACCCGGTCAGAGCGCGGGAACGATCACGGCCACACCTTACCAGAACACGGTGGTGGGGGACGCGACGGCTTCCGCACAGTGGCTTGCGTACATCACCGCAGGAACCTTGCCGTTGTTCACCACCTTACAGATTCGCAGCCCTTTCTATAGCATTTACAGCATCATCGGCATCAACGCGACGAATCCGGCGGCGATTGTCTTAACTTTGGACAGGGAGTGGGTGGACCCCGGCGGATCATTGCTGGTCTATATGATTTATCAGAACTACTTCGCTGTCCCAGTGCCTGACTTCAAGCGTTTTCTTGGGCCGCGA
>QGNH01001742.1_pt1 | contig 12256 bp, 15 predicted proteins | sample 1735481 | NCBI WGS metagenome assembly QGNH01 (sample SAMN09239004, study PRJNA386568) | Viral metagenome, whole genome shotgun sequencing project. | reverse complement strand
GCGATGAGTGATCGCTTCTGGCCGGGCACCAACGGCCGCATGCACATGCGCGGGTCACTGGTCACGCTGTTGATCGTGCTGGCCGGGCTGTATGCCGGCGGCGACCGGCACGGGTGGCTGACCCCCCAGCGATCACGGGAAAGCGATTTGGATTCATGAGTCCACGGGGTGCATAGAACATTCAACCTGATTTCGCGCGCCCGGCCCCCGTGCCGGGCGTTTGCATTTGAGCATTCCCCACACCCATAGGCCGTTATGTGACCATCATCGCACCGCTGACGCGCGGCGATATCGTCACGTCCGGCCGCCGGCGCGGTGTGGTGTGGTTCGCTCGGGGCGATCACGTGGTGATCCTGCCGATCGAGGCGGCCGGTCCGGCGTTGCGCAACGACGTGGCGGTCCGATCATGGACCGACCTGGTTGCAACGGGAGTGGCCGGCCTTGACCTGGCGATCCGTCCGCACCTGGCGCATGTCGCAGGGATGCTTGGCCGTTCGGTGATTGGCCGGCTGCCGCCGCCGTTGCTGGCGGCGGTCACTGCCGCCGTTGCGCGTGAGATTGTCGCGCTGGCGGTCGAGGCGAAGTGGCGGGTGCCGCATTCTGCCGTCTGAGGGCCGCCAGTACAATCGCCTGTACCCCCATACGGGAGTGTAGTCCCCACAAGGTGCCCAAGACATGCCCCGCCCGCGCCGTCAGATGGCCACTGGCGGCGGCGATGGCGCACCCTCTTTTGTCCCGTACTACCGCGTTTCGACCGACCGGCAGGGTGCCAGCGGCTTGGGGATCGAGGCTCAGAAGGCGACCGTCACCCATTACATCACGTCCGCTCATGGCGGCATCGTTGCCGAATACGAGGAAATCGAGTCCGGCAGCCGAAGTGACCGGCCGCAACTGGCGCTGGCGCTGGCCGATTGCCGCGCGCGCCACGCCACGCTGATCCTGGCCAAGCTGGACCGGCTGGCGCGCAACACCTCATTTCTGCTGTCCGTCGTGCATGGCGCGGGCGAAGCCGGGGTCGTTTTCTGCGACCTGCCGCAGCTTCCGCCGGGCCCTGCAGGTACGTTCATGCTGACCATGTTTGCCGCGGTGGCCGAGCTTGAGCGCGGGCTTATCAGCCAGCGGACCAAGGCGGCGCTGGCCGCGCTGAAAGCCCGCGGCATCAAGCTGGGTGGGCCCAACTTGGCGCGCGGATTTGACGCCGCCGCCAGCCGGGCCGGCCGCGCGGCCAGAACGGCTATCGCGATCGCGCACGGCGCCGACGTGCTCCCCTACATCACCGATGCGCGGCGCGCCGGCGCGGTATCCAACCCCAAGATTGCAGCCGCCCTGACCGCCCGCGGAATCCGGCCACCGAGCGGCGGCGATCGGTGGCACGCCAACCAGGTCCGCAGGATCGTGGCGGCCGGGGCGCCGGCCTTCCTCGCAAAATCGGCCCCGAAATAAGTAGGGATTTAGAGAATAGGGATAGAGGCCTCTGATGCCCAAGACCGGCGGCCGTCAGAAGGGAACGCTGAACAAAAAGACGGTCGAACGCCTAGCGGCGGAGCTGCTGCTTCCCCCGGTCAAGGTGAAAACGGGCGGCCGGAAAAAGGGCACGCCGAACAAGGCGACCGCCGAGCGCAAGGCGCTGGTTGCGGTGCATGTCATAGCGGCGCTGGGCGGCATGACACAGGTCGAAGCGGACGCCATGACTTCGCGCCAGGTGATGCGCCTGATCATGGCAACCGGGTTGATGGCGGGCGATCTGAAAATGGCCGGCGCGGCGGCAACCGAGCTGATGCCGTACGAGAACGCCAAGCTGGCGCCCGCCACGCCGCTGCCCCCGGTGGAGGATCTGGCGACGACCGCGCTGGCGCTGCACCGGCTGCTGGCCGAAATGGACTCAACCGTTGGTGCTGACATCCCGGTGGACCCCGCTCCGGCCGCATGAGGGGCAAGCGGCATACTGGCATAGCCCGTACCGGTTCAACGTGCTGCCGGCCGGCCGCCGCTCCGGCAAGACCGAGCTGGCCAAGCGCAAGCTGGTAATGCGGGCGATCCGGGGTAGCAGCTTCCGCAGTCCGCGGTATTTCGCCGCCGCGCCGACCCGCGACCAAGCCAAGACGATTTACTGGGCGGACCTGCAAGCCCTGTGTCCGCCGGACCTGATCGCCGACGTTGGCGACACCGAGCTATCGATCAAACTGACCACCGGGGCGGAGATCCGGGTCGTCGGGATGGACCGGCCGCAGCGCATCGAGGGCGCGCCGTGGGACGGCGGGGTCTTGGACGAGTTCGGCAACATGAAGCCGGGCGCCTGGGGTGAAAACGTCCGCCCGGCGCTGTCAGACCGGCATGGATGGTGCGACCTGATCGGGGTACCCGAGGGCCGCAATCACTATTTTGATATGGACCAGGCCGCGCAAACGGCGATGGCCACCCTTGGCGCCGCCAGCGAATGGGGCGCGTTCACCTGGACCTCGGCGACGGTGCTGCCGGCGGGGGAGATTGCCGGCGCGCGGGCCGACCTGGACGAGCGCACCTTTCGCCAGGAGTACGAAGCCAGCTTCGAATCCTACTCCGGCGTCGTCCTGTACGCCTTCACCCGTGCCGGGAACGTCCGCCCGTGTCCCTATGACCCGGCGCTGGCGGTGCATATCGGGATGGACTTCAACGTCAACCCCATGACCGCGACGGTGTGGCAGGAACGCGCCGAGCCCGTGCAGAAGATCGGCCAGGCGCCGGCGGTGATCTCCCACCAGGTGGGCGAGATCATTATCGCCACGTCGAACACCGACGAGATGGCCGATGAGATCGTGCGCCGCTACGCGCTCGGTGGATCCGTCGGTCACATATCGGTCTATCCCGACCCGGCAGGTGCTGCCGGTCACACCTCGGCACAGGGCCGCACGGATATCAGCATCCTGCGCGCGCGCGGGTTCATGGTTCACGCCATGGCGTCGCATCCGCTGGTCCGCGACCGGCTGGCGGTGACCAACGCGCGGTTCTGCAACGCGGTCGGCGAACGGCGGCAGTTCGTCGATCCGGCATGCGTCAAATCGATCCGGGCGTATGAGCGGCTGGTTTACAAAGAGGACACCAACGATCCCGACAAGAGCGGCGGGTTCGATCATGCCGTCGATGCCACGGGCTATTATGACTATGTGCGGTTCGCGACGGTTCCCCCGCGCATGGCGCAGATCGTTCACATGGGCCGGTGACACCATGAACCATGCCGAGGTTGACGCCTGGTTGCGCTGGGCAGCGCCGGAGACGGTGCAAGCCGTCGGCGCGGCCAGCGCCGCCGCACACAACGACTGGCTGGCTCGGGTGCGGCTGCCATGGGAAATTTACGACGGCACACCGCACCGCCGCTGCCCCGTGATCTTCCCCGGCGCTGCCGCGCGCGCGGCCGGCATCGCCGCTGCCGAGGTGGCGATCGTGGCCAGCATCTGGCCGGACGGCCTTGGCGAAGTGCTGCGGCCGTCGACCCGTCAAATCGCCTGATCAGGCGGCCGTCTTGTAGGCTGCGCCGACCTCGCCAAGCTGGCCGATCTGCGCATCGAGCCACGCCTGATAGCTGAGCGCCGGCATCAGCGAAAACGCCCGCCGGCACGCATTCAGCGTTTGTTCGGTCGCGCCGCACGTCGCCAGCAGCAGTTGCTGGCTGATCTGGTCCGGGTTCGCTGGGCTGCCGGTTTGCAGTTCGCCGAGCAACGCCTTCTGCTGATCGATAAACTCCTTGACGATCGGAACCGTCGCGACATTGGCGGTCGGCCGTTCGGTGGTTGTTTGGGACATGACTGACGCTCCTGCCGCGTGCTGCGGCATGGCCACGTTACTCTGATCCGCTCCCGTTGGCACGCATCTTGCCCGGATGAGCGCGGCGGCGCCATCAAACCCCCATTCAAGCACCAGCGCCGCGCATGCCTCCTGCTCGGCCAGCACCGCCGCGCTGATCCGCTCCGGCTCGCCAGCGATCGTGGCGCGAAGCGTGGCGGCCAGGAACGTCCCCCGCGCCACCATAATTTGCACGTTGACCGCCGCATCCGCGCCAAGATCCGGCTCCGCCGGCGGCGGTGATACCAGCGCGATGGCCGCGCGAATTCGGTCCGGCTCGCCAGCGGCTGCCGCGCGAAGCCCCGCGATGATCTGCTGTTGCCGTTCAACGACGGCGGAAAGCGGTTCGGCCGGGAACAGCGGCCGGAAAAGCGACGCGGTCTTGTTCATGACGCACCCCCGGAGTTCACTTATGCTTGATACCACGCGCGCCAATGCGAAGACCGCGGCGTTCAATGAGGCGTTTGCCGCGATTGGCAACTCGATCGCCACCGGTATGCCGCGAAGCAAAGGCAACCTCGAGCCCGTCGCCTGGGAATACCACGTCGCAAGCCACCTCCAACGCATCGCCACGGCGCGCAAGAGCAAGGCGGAGAAAGAGGCGGTCAAAAGCGGCGTGCTGTTCGACCCCGAGAAAAACCCGATGCCGGTCGGCACCAACGGCAACATCTATCGCGGCGAGGTGGTGGAGATCGGGGTATCGGTAACGACGCCGCAGACCCGATTTGACGCTGCCGGATTCATCGCCGATCTGATCGATGCCGGCGTCAGGCCCGCGCTGATCAAGCGGTTGACCGACAAGCACACGCTGGAAAACCGCGCGCCGCACAAATTCACGTCGGCATTCGTTACGGCGTGACGCACCCGTACGCCGAGGCGAATATCACTGCCGCCATGGCCAACCTGCGGACTGAAATCATCCGCCACGTCGCCGATTTGACCTCACGCGAAATCGCGCTGGCGTCGCTGGCGCGCGTGCAGCAGGTCGCGGTTGAGGCGGTGCGGGCAGCAGCTCCGCCGCCTTCGCAGTTTTCGTCGGCGCTGCACCGCTTTCTGGCCGATCTGCGCCGCGACGGCGGCCCGTTCGGCTGATGATCTAGGACACCCCGCGCATGGATTGGATCACCCTGCTTGCCGGGATGGACCTGGCCGACCGGGATCTCCCCGCGCGTGCCGCCCGCATCCAAGGGCTGGCGCGCGTGCTGGCCGGAACGCAGTACGACCATATCGCAAACGACTTCGCGACCGAAAAGGCCGATGGCGGCCAGTACGTGCCGCTGCGCAACCGGCGGCCGTCAAGCCGGTCCAACCTGTGCCGCACCGCCGTCGTTGACGCGGTGTCGCTGCTGTTTTCCGAGGGGCATTTTCCGGCCGTCATGTCACCGGACGATGCCACCCGCGACGCGCTGTCCGCGCTGATCCGCGAGCGATCCTTACCGTTGACCATGCTCGAGGCTGCCACCGCCGGGGCTGTCGGCTCCGCCGCCATCCTGATGCGCGTGCTGGGCAACCGGCCGTTTTTCGACGTGCTGGGAACTGCGTTCCTCACGCCGGTATGGAAACCGGACGCTCCCGACGTGCTGGCATCGGTCACCGAACGCTACAAGACCACGGCAACCGAGCTGATCGCCCTGGGGTACGTGGTGGACGCCACCGCCGGCAAGTACTGGTTTGCCCGGGTGTGGGATGATACCACCGAGGCCTGGTTTCTGCCCTGGCCGGTGTCCGACACCGCGCACATGCCGCAGATCGATCACGCGCGCACCGTCACGCATGCGCTCGGCTTTGTGCCGATGGTGTGGATCCGCAACCTGCCGGGCGGGGACCGCATCGACGGCGATAGCTCGTTTGCGCGTGGCATCGATACCGTTATCGAGATCGACTACCTGACCAGCCAGGCCGGGCGCGGGCTGATGTATGCCAGCGATCCCACCCTGGTCCTGCGGACTGACGACCCAACCGGTGCCGCGCGCATTGGCGGCGCTGCGAATGCGCTGATCGTGCCGACCGAGGGCGACGCGAAGCTGCTGGAGATCAACGGCACGGCGGCCGGCGCGGTCGATACCCACGTGCTGGATTTGCGCGCCACCGCGCTGGAAATGATGCACGGATCGCGCGCGCACGCGGACAAGATCAGCGCGGCGGTGTCCGGGCGGGCCATGGAACTCATGAATCAGGGCCTGATCTGGCACGCGGACAGGCTGCGGCTGACGTACGGCGAGGGCGGGTTGCTGTCGCTGCTGCGCATGGTGTGTGCCGCTGCGGCGCGGGTTTCCGGCGGGCTGCTGCTGGATGGCAAGCGGTACAAGGCGCTGGCGGCGGACAATTTGTCGCTGAAATGGCCGCCCTGGTACCAGCCGACGCAAGCCGACAAGCAGGCCGATGCGGTGGCGCTTGGGGTTGCGCTGGATCACGGGATCATCAGCCGGCGCACCGCGGTTGCTACGTTGGCGGAGTCCTACGGGGTGGACGATATCGACGCCGAGCTGGTGCTGATCGCGGCGGACCAGGCGGAGGCGCTGGCGCGGGAGTTGGCGGTTAAGGCGGCGGTGCAGGTGAAGGAGACGGGGCCGGCGTGATCCGGCCGACCCGCTGGCTGTCGTGGCTGGCGCTCAATCTGTCACCGTTGCTGCTGACCGCGCAATCCCGCCGGGCGCACCGGGCCCTGATGCGGGCGTTGATGCCGGCGCGCCCATCAACCCCAGCATCACCGGCACCCAAGGCGGGATGTCCTGTTCGCCGAGGGCCCAGCGCCTCACGGTGCGGTCATTCGACCCGGTGAACGCCGCAAAACCGCGCTGGGTATGGCCCAACGCGGCAAGCGCATCGCGAAATTCGTCCGCCGTCACAGCCAATGGAACCCGTGGGCCATCACGGCCAGCAGTCCCGCAAATCCGCCAATAGTGGCGGCGAATCCGGCGATCATCACGCCGAGAAGCCAACGGAAATCCGCCCGGTGTTCGGCTGCCAAGGTATCCATCCGGCGCTCGAGGTTGTCGAAACGGCGGTCGATGCGATCGAGGGCCGCCTTTATTCCGCGCGCGATTTCTTCGAGCACGCCGACGCGGGTCGGAAGATCGTTGGAAATATCGCTCATTGCATGGTCCCGTTCGGTGGGCACGACGGGGCCGGTGTCGCCGCGCCGGCGCGCCGCATGCCGGTGGCAGAAGTCGCCGGTCGACATACGCCCATCAAACACTACCACATAGCGCGCGGCAATCCGCCTGCGACCGCGCCGGCCCGGACATAGGCCGGCATCCTTCCCCCCATCCCGACGGCGCGCGGCTGTCGCAGGGATACCCCGGTACGATCGATCCGGGGATACGGCACCGCTTGGCCCTATCCAAGCCGGCGACGCCGAGCGGGGCTGCCCGGGGACACGAGCCCCGGCGGCCCTGCATTTTTACACCGCGCGATGCGGTGACCACGACGCCGCGCGATGCGGCTGCACCCGCCGCGTGATGCGGCGATCTCGAGGAAACCACCATGCCAACGATTGAGGAACTGACCGCCGAGCTTGACGGTGCAAAGGCGCGCATCGGCGAGTTGAACCGGGAAAGCCAGGGCCACCGGTTGAACGCGACGAATGCGCGCACCGAAACGGAAACCGCGACGGCCGCGCTCGCAGCGGCGACCAAGGAACACGGTGAAAAGCTGACCGCCGCCGACAAGCGCGCGGCCGATGCCGACGTGCGAGTGTCCGAAACGCTGAAAGCCAGCGCGCTGCGGATTGCGGCGAAGGACGCCGGGATCGTCGATCTCGACGGCTTGAAACTGTTGGACACGTCCAAGGTGACCGTTGGCGCCGATGGTACCGTTGCAATCCCGGCCAAGTTCTTCGACGAGGCGAAGGCCGCCAAACCGTACCTTTTCGCGGTGACCGGCGCGAAGACAGGCAACACGTCCAACACCGGCCGCACGCCGCCGCCTGCGACCGACGGCGCCAACGTCCTGACCATGACAGATGCGGAATATGCGGTTGCACGCGCGGCCGTGACGGCGCGCGCCGCGTAACGAAACGACCCGGAGGGGGTTGCCCCGCACCGGCATCCCCGAACCTGACAACGGAGTTTACCCCCGATGGGAATCCAGAATTTTCCCGCAGCACTACAGCCCATCATCCAGCAGGGCTTCCTTGAGCGCGAATTCAACCAGGCGCTGCGGTCCCGGCTGGCGTACCGCGCGGTTGCCGATCGCGAGCGCATCGCCGTCGGCGTTGGCGAGACGGTGACCAAGACCCGCGCGGGGCTCAAGCCCTCTGTGACCACGCCGCTGGCGGTCAACACCAATACGAACCTCGATAACGGGTTGACATCGACCAACTGGGCGGTCGAGCAGTACACACTATCCATCAACATGTACGCCGCATCAACCGACCTGAATATGGTCACCTCGCGCGTCGGCCTCGCGTCGCAGTTCCTGCAAAACGCCTATGTCAACGGCGAACAGGCGGCTCGCTCGCTCGACGAACTGGCGCGCAATGCGCTGTTCGCGGCGTATTTCGGCGGCAATACCCGCCTCAGCACCACGCTCGGGAGCGCCGGGGTGACCTTGACCGTGGATGATATCCGCGGGTTTCAGCAGTCCCCTTCGCTCGCCGGGTTCACCTCCGCCGCCGCGGCGATCGCGGCCGGCATCCAGCCGACCATGCAGGCGGTCAGCGTATCGAACACGCTGGCGGTCACCATCGGGTCCAACGTTTACACCTGCGTTGGCGCGACGCCGGCCACCACCAACGTCAGCACCGCGCCGGCCGGTATCAGCGGCACGTTGACGCTCAGCACCAACGTGACGGTAGCCGACGGGACCGCTGGCAATACCGTGCAGGCGTCCAACGCCAGTTCGATCGTGCGCCCGTCAAGCCGGACCAACACGTCGCTTCTGGTGTCCGGCGACGTTCTGGTGATGAGCGCGCTCCTCGATGCGGTGGCGACGCTCCGCAAAAACGCCGTGCCCGACATCGGCGGAGCCTACAACTGCTATCTCGACCCCGTGTCAGCGCGACAGCTGTTCTCCGATCCTGACTTCAAGCAGCTGTTTCAGGGCGCGACATCGGCCAACGCGGTGTTCCGCTCGGGCATGACCAACGACTTCCTGGGTCTGCGGTTTTTCCCCACGACCGAGGCCCTGTTGCAGCCGCTGCCGTCAACCGCCGGCCTCCAGGTCCGCCGCCCGATCATCTGCGGCAAGGGCGCGCTGATCGAGGGTACATTCGCCGGCATTGGTGCCGCCGACGTGGCGCCCGCCGACAGCATCATCGCCATCGTGGACGATATCGCGATGGTGACCCGCGAACCGCTCGACCGGCTTCAGCAGATCATTGCGCAATCGTGGTATTGGATGGGCGGCTATTGCGCGCCGTCCGATGTGACAACGAATTCAACCACGGTGCCGACGGCGACCAACGCGGTTTACAAGCGCGCGGTCATCATCGAGCACGTCGGCTAAGGGGCAACGCATATGGCAAACGAAGTCACGCTTCTCTCCGGCTATGCGGCCCTCGGTTCGGCGCAGGCAACAAATGGCGGCATCACCGAGCTGGCCGTCGCCAACGGCTATGCGCGACAGGCGGTCACCCTGTCGTACGATCCGGCGGGCAATGCGATCCTGGTCAGCGGTGCGACGTTCAGTTGCATCACGACGGCCTGGTCGGCGGCGATCGTCGCGGCGATTTTCGACGCCGCGACCGGCGGCAACCTGGTCCTGTCCTATCCGATCGCATCGGTTGCCGTCGCGGCCGGCGCCAGCCTGACGATCCCGGCCGGCACGATCGCGCTCACCAGGGCGCTCGCCGCCAGCGCCCCGGCGCAGACCGCGCTGGGCACGCTGGGGAGTGCCGCGGTCACCACCGGCCCGGTGGCGCTGGCGCTGTCCACGGCCAACGCCTGGTCGGCCGCGCCGCCCCTGTCTGTGCTGCCCTACGCCGCGACCGTCACACCTGACGCCTCGGTCGGCGGCCCGCGCTGGAAAATCACGCTGACCGGTGCGCTGACCCTGAACGTGCCGGCCAACGCTGTGCCGGGCAGATACGTGTTCGAACTCGTCCAGGACGGCACCGGATCGCGGCTGCTCACCCTCGGCACCGGCTACAAGACGGCCGGCGGTGCGCCGACGCTTACCACGACGGCCAGTGCGACCGACGTGCTGATCGTGGAGTATGACGGCACGACATTCCTCGGTGTGCTGAACAAAGCCTACGCCTGATCGTAACGACGTGGCCGGGTGACACCCCGGCCGCCGCGCATTTCAGCAACGAGGCAAATCATGGGTTCGGTTAGCGCATTCAAGGCGGCGACCTCGGTCGCCATCGCCGCTGGTACGACCAGCGTGTCCGTCACGCTGCCGGCTGGCGGCGATCAGGCGCTCGTGACCAATGCGTGCGCGGACTATATTTTCGTCCGCTTTGGCCATGGCACAACGGTGGCGCTCGCGGCACCGCCCGATGCGGTCATTGCGGCCGGGCAGCGGCGTATTTTCGACGTGCCTTACACCGTCAGCACCGTCGCCGTGCTTCTCAATACCGGCACCGGGACGGTGTTTGTCGAACGCGGCACGGGGACGCAATACTGATGGCGTACACCGGGCTGATCTCGCCAGGATCGGGCGGCGGGTTCACGTCGACCCAAAACATGATCCAGACGCTGAAAGCGCTGGCGCGCGCGGCGGCGGTCAGCAACCCGCTGATAAACGGGTTCGGCGTTGCCGGTTGCACCGTCGCGTGGGCCAACAGCGGCAGCGTCGCGACGCAGCAGTGGAACCTGGCCACCAGCCCGAGCGCGTTTCAATACGCCGGAGGGGGCCAGGCAAACCTGTCCGGAACGATCTATGCCGCGTCCGGTTATCTTCTCGGCGGCGGCGGGTTGTCTGCACTGTTCCCGCAGCCGTCCCCGTACTACAATTACACGCCAAACACCTGGTCGGTGCGGTTCATGACCTCCGCGCCCTACTTTGAAATGCACGGCCCGGCGATATACGGCGGGGTGACCGGGTCAACCATTCACGTCAAAATCAACGGAGTCTACGCAACCCCGGCCGGTGGTCTTATCCCGAACCCCGTCTCTGGCGGGTTCATGACCGTCGCATTCGCGGGTGGCCGAGCTCCCCGGCTGATCGAGATATCCTGTGGCGGCACGTTCGGCTTCAGGGGCATCTACATCAATTCGGGCGGCAGCCCCCCCGGCATCGACGACGTGTATGCGCCATTTTCTGCGGCCAGCGCCCCGTTGATCGTGTACGACGGCGACAGCATGACGGCCGAGAGCGGCCTTGCGAATGCGGATTGCGGGTTTACCGCGACGATCGTCGGGACGGCGCTGACGGTGGTGTCGCCGACCTGGGGCACGCTGGCGGTCGGCAAGCAGATCGTGACCGGCGCGCCGGGCGCGTTTACCCTGGTGACCGGCGGCACGGCGCCCAACTTCACAGTCACGCCGAGCCAAACCGTTTCCACCACCACCGCCATGACCGCCGGCCCGTGCGTCGATGCCGACGCAATGTGGTACACGCAGGAAGCGCTTGCGCTCGGTTGGAACAACGTCACGTCGGTCGCGGTGTCCAGCACCGGATTTCTGTCCGTCGGCAATCCCCCGCCCGGCAATGGCACGCTCGCGACTCTGCGCCAGCGCATCCCCTTCTGGCTGCTGCCATACGCGCCCGCCGTGATCCGGGTGGCCGGCGGCTACAACGATATTACCTGGGGGCCGTGGCAATACAGTTACGTTACGCAGGCGCAGATCGTTACCGAGATCGGCCTCTACATCGCAGCGTTGCAGGCCGCTTATCCGAACGCACTGAAGATAATTCAAGGGCCGTTCGCCGGGAAGCGCGGCCCAGACGCCTACACGATCGGCCTCGACAACGCCATGGGCGCGCTGATTGCCGGCATTGGCGATCCCATGACGAAATTTATTTCGGTCAACGTGCCAACCGACGGGCCCGAACCGCTGAACTACGGCACGGGCTACGTCAATGCGACGAATCTGACTGGTCTCTCGGATTGGGTCACCAGCAGCGACGGAACGCATCCGGGCGTGCTCGGCAACGCGCATTATGGCGCGCGGTCGGCTGCCAGGGTGCGCGCGCTGATCGAGTCACTTTAGCCACCCCAACCGCAAGGAAACCGCCTCATGAACACGCTTGAATGCGCCATCGCCGTCATCGCGCGCCACCGCGAGGCGCGGACGTGGACCGACGCTGCGGTCGCGGCCAACGTGCTCGCCGAACTTGGCGTTGATCCGACGGCCGACGCGCCGCACGCCAGCGCGATCGACGTGCGGCTGGTGACCGCCGACCAGGTCGCCGCCGCCGAAGCCATCGCCGAGCAGCACGCTGGCGTCGCTGCGGCGCTGCGGGCGAAGCTGGACGCGCAGGTCGCGCCGGCGCACGCGGCGGCCGACGTGCAGCAACAGCAGGTTGCAGCGGCCCAGCGTGCGGAGGC
>QGNH01000034.1_pt2 | contig 12264 bp, 15 predicted proteins | sample 1735481 | NCBI WGS metagenome assembly QGNH01 (sample SAMN09239004, study PRJNA386568) | Viral metagenome, whole genome shotgun sequencing project. | reverse complement strand
GGTAGGGGGTAGGGGTAGGGGGGTGGCCCGAGTCGAAGCTCGGGATTTCTACTCACGAGCGGGGGCTATAGTTCGTATCTGCCAAAACCCATAAAATCAATAAGATAGAGATAAAATTTATCAAAAATAATTTTTTGAAAATAACCCCCTCCCAATAAAAAGCAGAAACAATTTAGAAAAACTAGGATAATTTATCTTAATTGTTGATTCTAAAAAGAAAATAGGACTTGACAAATCCTAAAATTTATGGTATAATAAGACTAATAAAATGAAAGAAGAAGGGAATATCTCCAAAATAATCCCCCACCTCTCAGAGGGTACCTCCTCCCAGGCTCCTCCAGCCGCCCAAGAGATATTCCCTTCTTCTCCAATTATTCCGTTATGTAGTTGGAATGAGTGCTTAGGGGGACATAGATGGTCAACTACTCTACAAACTGTATTATGTGGAGGATGTAAGGCTCCAGTTTTAGCGGTTAAGAAAGAGAACTGTCCATATTGTAATGAGCCAGTAGGGAGAATGTCGATAAGAACGGACCATATCCCAAGTGGCGGGGGAGTAGCGGCAAGGTGTAAAAGAGAGGTTGGGGGATGTGAAACGACGGTAATTGACCTTCAACGAACGGGATGGGTAGAAGTTCAGAACAAAACCAAGTTTTTTGAAGAACGAGAAAAAGATGCCAACAGCTAAAAAAGGTCTTAAATCCATTACCTCCAAAGTTAAATTGGGAGATATGGTGGCTATAGAGTGGGTGGATGCTTGGGTTGACTCGGCAATGTATACAACCGACCAGGAAGGGCGGAAGCTAAAAGGTCTCACAACGTTGAGTGGAGGATTTTTAGTTTCGGCAACGGATCAAGGCGTAGCAGTTGCAAGAACGATTTGTAAAGAGGGAAACCAACCATATAGAGGGATTCATTTTATCCCCGCTAAAATAGTACAGAGTGTGAGGGTATTGAAGTAAAAGGATTAAGTATGAGTTCGAGTACGATCAAAAGCGTTGCATATAGTTTCTGTGGGGGATTTCCTCAACCATATGCGTTTGATGCCGTAGTAATCGAGGCGGGAAAGATGGTACTCGATGTACATAAGAAGTTTAAGACACGGGAAGAGTTCTTTGAAGAAGTAGAGAGAGTAATCCCGATGTTCGATGGAGAGAACGATGAAAGTAGGGCGTAACAAATTACGGATGAGTTCGGGAGAAGTAAGAAAGTTTAAATCCGAGAAGGCTCGGAATAACTTTGAAAGAGTAGCACAGGCGGTAAAACATGGATGGAAACCGACTGGAAAGGGAAAGTAGAGCGCTTGTTTATTAACTCTTTTATCGCTATTAGTACAATTAACTAGAATTTATATGAGCAAAAAAGTTAAGATCAAAACTACTGGAGATGTAAAGGTTGTTATCGGTCCTTCTCAGCCTATTGAAGGAGTGGTTCCTATCAATCCTGCCGAGATTCTCCGAACTGGCCAACTAGGTACTCGCACTTTCCCGGATCAAGTAACGCGTAGACCTTTTAAAGACCCAACCAAGTCCTTTCTTCATCGAGCCCATGGTCCCTCAAATGATGAGGTAGGCCAACCTCTCCCTGAAGGGGTAGATCCATACGTAAACGATTGGGGACAAGATCGAAATCGCTACTCGAAGGGTGAGAATAAACCCGAGACGGAAGAGGGCGTACAGATTTATGGAACCTAACAAAAATTCTTCGAATTACGTTTAGGGGCCAAGGGTTCGCCACCGCTTGCAATGCGTGAGCTTGCATAAAGGCCCCTCCAAGATTTGCTAAGATTTGCCAGGGTAGCTCAATTGGCAGAGCCGCCGATTTGTAATTGGTGAGGTTGAAGGTTCGAGACCTTCCCCTGGCTCCAAGAGGTATAGCAGTTAAATATAAAGAAAAGAGAACAAACTATGGCTAACATGGGACGTGGAGTTAAAGGAACTACTAGAGGTATTGAGCACCCGATTGCCGAGGATGCCGCAGCGATTGGAGACACTCGTCACCGTCTTCATACTGCCCCGCTCCCCAAACAGGAACATCCTTATAAGGCCCACCAGAATGCTCATAACTTTGGAAGCGGCAATCCGGGCGATGAGGTTCGGGATGATACTGGGATTGGACAGACAATGGGTGCGGGTGGGAATTGTTAGGTTATTGGCCCCAAGCTTGCAGTGATGCATCCCGAAGGAGCAAAAAAGATGCTGTGGACAATCTGTGCAGTTCTTCTCGTGTTGTGGTTGCTGGGAATCGCAACCTCCTATACCGCTGGCGGGCTGATTCACGTCCTGCTGGCCATTGTGTTGGTAGTAATGGTAATCCGCTTATTTCAGGGGTGTAGGCTCGACTCGGACTAAGTCGCCACTGATGTGTAAGGCTTGCTGGAGGACATATGTGTATCTAAGAAGCTTGGGCAGACCACAAAGCGGATTGGCTCGCAGGTTTCTATGTCCTCATAAAAAGAGCGAAAGATCTCGGATAGAGGCCGAACCTCAAAGAAAATATGAAACAAAGACTCGTAATAATTCCGATAGATAATGTTTTGGCCTTACTTAAAGACTATGCAGGACTAATTGCAGTTCCAAAAGACGCACAAGTCGAACGTCTCCTTATAAACCCTCAAGAACGAAAGATGGCGCTTGAAATATCGTCCGAGGATTGGACAGGACTACAAGTCCCCGAAGAGATTCGATTCGATTTGCAGCGGACATTTATGGTGGGTTAAATGGCAGGTATTAAACAACTCGTATTCGATCCGAAAAATATATACTCTCTCTTGGTACATTATACCGATGGATTAGTACCTTTAGAAGGAGAAGTTAAGGAAGTCTTGATTCACCCAAAGCTTTCGAGGTTTCTAGCTTTAAGCGTAGAGAGCGATAAGTGGGAAAGTTTGGACCCGCTCCATATTCGGTATGATGGCCAAAGGATTATGAGTTGGGTTAAAGGACAGGAAACACAGGAATGGAAACAACTCAACGAGACTCCCCCAAAACAGACATAATTGAATATGACATCGAGAAACAATCCCGAGATGAAGTTGAGTGTGTGAGAGCCTGGAAGACTCTTCCCAAAATTGAAGGAACATATACCCGAGATACTCTTGGAGTTTGGAGATTAGTTATACTATGATTCTTGTTATAGGCGATAGATTTGTGGATCAGTATTGGATTGGTACGACCCGAGGATTAAGCGCGGAAGCTCCAATTCCAATTATAGATATTAAAGATAGCTGCCTATGTCCCGGAGGATCTACAAATGTTCTAAAGAATCTTCTTGCTTTGTGTGGAACGAATCTAAGCTCAGTTATATGGACTTCGGTGACTGACGGCTGTCCGATTAAACATCGGTTAATTACCGAAAACAACCGACAACTTGCAAGATGGGACGAAGAAGATTTTTGTGAGCCTATCAAGATCGAAGAGTTTCAAGATCTGGATCTTTCTAAAGTTGAGGCAATAGTTGTTTCGGATTATGGGAAGGGCTCGATTACTCCTGCATTAGTGGCATGGTTAGTTTCTTTAGATAAACCTCTTTTTGTAGATACTAAAGCCGATCCAATTATTTGGCTTGGAGCTAACGATATCGTTCTTTTTCCAAATTATTCTGAATATGAGAAGGCTCGTAGTACCTATGAGTGGTTTCCAAGGGTTCTGCTAAAGCGTGGACCTGATGGGCTTGCCTGGGTTCAGTACGGGAAGGTGATTTTTTCGCTTCCTTCCGTAACCCAGGATGTTGTGTGCGTGAATGGTGCAGGAGATACGGTACTTGCAGCATTTGTGAAAGCTCAAATTATAGATAAAGCTTCGATTCTTTCTGCAATGAAATTTGCAAATTACGCAGCGGGCGTGGCTGTTGGAAAGCCTTATACCTATATAGTAACCGTAGAAGATATGGTACCAAGTAGTTTCATCTCATCTTACTAATGCTCCTCGATTCACAGTTTTTTAAGAAAATCTCTACCCTCCCTTCCAAATCTCAGCGAGAGATATTTAAGGTTTTGGGAGAGAGAGAATTTAAGCATTGTGCAGAGAGCCCAGTGTATTGGTTGGATGCTTCAAAGCATCCACAACTTGAGCAATTTCCCAAAGGGATTCCATACGTATATACGAAGGACCCTCATTTATTATTTACTTGTAAAGAATGTGGGATGGAAGTTTTACCTCATAAACGAAGTCTACATCTCTCTGTCGTACATGGGAGAGTAAAAACAAGACTTGTGGAAATTGAATCGGAGTTTAAAGAGTTACCTGCAATCCGACCTTTTCCAGAACTTCTCTTAAATGCCTACATGCTCCCGCTTATCGAAGAGTGGGTTAAAAATCAATACTTCGTGATTGAGAAGTCTCGGGATATGATGGCCACCTGGATGATTGTAGCGCTTCATACATGGGATTGTTTATTTCATAAAGGACGCCAGCATCTGTTTCAATCCCAAACCGCCCCAAAAACCCTTGAACTCGTTCAGCGCGCGTATTTTATTGCAAAGCGTCAACCTAAGTTTCTAAGAGATGTGATTGGTCCGGTAGTTTGGGGAAAAGGGGATCATAGATCTGGAGAGATGTATGTTTTAAAACAGGAGAGTGAGGTGCTTGGATTTGCACAAGGACCGGATCAAATCCGACAGTTCCACCCTTCTGCCGTGTTTCAAGATGAGGCGGCTTTTCAAATTGAAGCCGAGTCCGCATTTGCGGCAATTAAACCTGCAATTTTGATGGGTGGAAAGTTTGTTGCGATCTCTTCCGCAAATCGAAGTTGGTTTGAAAAGATCTGTAGAGACACTAGCGATGAGTAGACTGGTTTATGACTACACACGATATTGAAACTCGACATGGAAAGATGCGGGTATTTGCCGAAGATCTCTGGGTTTCTAGATCTCTTCTTGAACTCGGGGAGTACTCTGAGGATGAATATTTATTTTTACGGGAGATAATTCAGACTTTATCCAGTCGCGGGGGACCGATTGAGATGGTCGAGGCGGGAGCTTATATTGGGGATTTAACTATTCCTTTAGCGCGTATAGTTAAACATTTATACGCGTTTGAGCCTCAAGAAGAGGTCCGAGAGGTTTTAGAGTATAATCTGGAAGTAAATAGAATTAAAAATGTAACGGTCTATCCATATGCTTTAGGGGCCGAAACGGGAACTACTTATTATAACGTTGCAACCGGAGAAAATGCGGGCGGAACCTTAATGGAAGCGACTGGGTGTCCACGAAAAGATGGAGAACGAAAAGAAGTCCAAGTAGTAACTTTAGATTCTCTAAACCTATCTCCCTCTCTTATTAAAGCGGACATAGAAGGGATGGAGAAAGATTTGATTATGGGGGGCCTTCAAACCCTGCGCTCTACCCGATGCCCTTTGTTTGTGGAGTTTGATGCAGTGGTATTTGAGAATACTCCTCCGTTATATGAGATTTTAAATAATCTAGGTTATACTGTTTTTGCTCATTTCTTTCCTTTTTGGCGAGAGCTTAATTGGAAAAAAGCTAAGATTAACCCATTTGGTTCGGTAGTATCTAAGATGTTTTATGCCATACCGCCAATTGAATAGTTATGGCTAAGTCTCTCCACTCCCAGCAAGGCCTAAAGATCGTTCAAAACTCTAAAAATGGATTTGTAGTAGCGACTCTACATTATACGGCGGACCCTCGAAAGCGCTCGAAGGAATGGAAAGCTGAAGCCGTTCAGGGAATGTCTAAAGCTAAAGCCGAACAAGAGTTCGAAATTAGCTATGATGCAATGTTGGGAGAGAAGATTTTTCCTGAAATCAAATCTCGACAATCCGAGATTATCTTTCATGAGGGACCATTCCAGTTTAATGACTGGCCTAAGAATATTCCAATGTGGGGAGGATTAGATTATGGAAGCCGAAATCCTTCTGCCTTCCATATTTATACTATAGTCGATGGGTGCCTATATGCGATATGGGAACTCTACGAACCCTGCAAAGATATCCTGAATTTTGTCGAGAAGATGAAGAACTGCCCATTTTGGCCACAGATACGATATATAGCCCATGATCCTTCTATGAATTCATTGACTCAACGGGATATGAAGACTGGAGGGATGACTACGGTTGCTCGCCAGTTTGTGGAATTAGGGATTACTAGACTTCTCCCAGGTAATACGGATGAGCAGGCTTGGTTTGTTCAGATGCAAAAGCACTGGTGTGGAGAGGAGATAACTTTTAAGATCATGTCTTCCTGCCCAAAATTAATCGAGGAGTTCGAGGCCGCTACGTATGTTTCAATGTCCGAGAGACAATTAGAGACTTCGAATTTTAGGGAAGCAATGGTGGATAAAAAAAACCACGCTCTGGATGCTTGTAAGTATGTAATGAACTCCTCTCTTCCACTTAAACCACGAAATATAGTTCTTCCAAATACCGCCGCAAAGTTTGGATTTGGTAGTATTGGATCGCTACCCTCAAAGCGTATGAGTCAAGATAAGGAATGGATGTTTTTGAGATAACGCTTCCTAGGAAACCTAATATATGGCCATAGTCCAACTAGAACACGCATATCCAATCGACTTTGCAGGCGGGCATAACGAAGCTACTCCAGATTATCCTTCCAACTCCGAGGAAGCTAAGGTCGCAGCATATATATGTACTTGGCGGCAGCAATGTCGTTCTGTCTTTATTCAACGCCGAAACATCTGGGACGATTGCTGGAAGTTATATCGTGGATTGGATGACTGGTCCGTGAAGGATGACTGGCAGTCAAAGATCGTTCTTCCTAAGAGTTGGACCTCGGTTAAGATGGCAACAAACACTATTAAACGTCTCTTAACTGCGGCTAAGAAGCCCTGGAATATTGAAAGCGCCAATCCAGACGATATTATTACTACAATTCGTGCCGAGCAACTCACATATCTTACTCGGCATTTTCTAGACAAAGCCTACTTCTTAAAGGAATTTACGGAGGGCCTTGAGTGTGGGTTTATGCTGGGAGTGGGTGTATGGAAACTTTGGTGGGGACTACTTCCCCGTAAACAAACTCGTATTCAGACGGTGTTCGTTCCAATGCCTTCTCAATCTCCTCAAGGACCTTCAAACGCGATACTTGGGCAGGAATCGCTCCCGCAACTTGGAAGAAGCGGGGAGGGAATGGGTGGAGAAGAAGGGCAGCCAACTCTCCTTGCCCCGGAGCCCGCCCCTCAAAAAGTTCCCGCGCCTTTTGGGCAGCCAAGATTTGGGTATCGTCAACAAGATCTAGGTCTCTACCCCTCTCAACTTGGTGGAGAGTATCTCTCTCCTAGTGGATGGGGAATAGGTGGAGGAGGAAGTGAGGCCCCCCAGTCATATCTTCAAACCACAGTTCCTCAAAAGAAACTAATCCAAGAAGAGATTTTGGAAGGGAGATTATTTCTTCGCGCGGTAGATCCATATAACTTCTATTGGCTTCCCGGTTCAAAACTTAATCGTTGGGTAGGAACGATTGAAGATATAGAAATACCAAAGTGGGAGCTTATAAAGATGGCAGATGCCGGGGTATTTCCCCGAGAGAAGATAGATCGTCTTCAATCCATGAGGATTGATGAGAGATATAAAATGTCAAATCTGAGATTCGCCGAAACGGTGATGACTCAGAATGGACCAAACTCCGACACTGCCGTTTGCAAACTCACTGAGTATTATGGTCCTATCGTGTTTGATGGAAAGATCGTAAAGGAGTTTGCACATGTTATTTTGGGTAATGACTCGACTGTACTGGTATACCAGGATAACCCATTCTTACATCAAAAGCCTCCGTATATTGCGTTTTCACCCCTCTCCCTCCCCTTTAGGACGGAGGGTGTGGGGCTTATCGAAAATGTACGTTTTATCGATAAAGCTTTGTCGCAAATCGCCAACTTATCGGTAGATACGTTGATGTTTAGGTTATTGCCTCTTTTTGAGGTAGCAGTTGAGGCATTTGAGAATCCCGAGGACCTAGAGACGGGTATTGTTCCCGGAAAGATGCTTCGTAAAAATCTGGGAAATGCCGGGATTGCGGGAATTAGGCCAGTCGAATTTCAAGATATTTCCGGGGGAACTACCCAAGTTGCAGCGATGTTAGATCGCGCTCATCAGGAAGGAGCATTGATTTCAGATATCGCCGAGGGATTACCTAGATGGAAAGGCCAGCAAACCGCAACTGAATCCAGTCTTCTCCAACAACAATCGGAATCGTTTATGGGCGGGATGGCGGCGGATATCGAGAAAGAAGCAATCGAGCCTTTGGTAACGATGGCGATGGATCTGATATTTCAGTTTATCGATACCGCAAACGATCCGAGGGTGGCTTCGATTTTAGGAGTAGGAAGCGACGTTCTTAATGGAATGAGTAGAGAAGAGGTTATAGAACTCATTCAAGGAGATTATAAGGTTAAGAGCGTGGGGATTACTGGACAACTTATGAAGGCTGAGATGCTTCAGAATCTTGTGCAGCTTATGAACTTGATTGGACAGAATCCTCAGGCGTGGCTTCCATATATTAACCAAGATGCGCTTTTGAGACGGATCTTGGAGTGTTTTAGACCTCATATTTATGAGATTGAAGATATAATTGCAGATCCGGCGATGCAGCAAGCTAAGAAACTTGAGATGACTCAGCAAGCTTCGGTATCGCATTTGATTGGGTTATTGCCTGCATTACTTCAACATTCCCAAACCCAAACCCAACAAGAACAGGATAAGGGTTTGGCATTACAAGAACAAACTCACCAACGGGATCTTGCTCAGATGGATCAGCATATCCAAGTAGCTCAGATGGCGCTTCAACACACCCAGGAGATGGGGGCACAAAATCTTCAGGCCCAACAACTTCAACGGCAGCAAGCCCCGCTCCAACAGCAAGCGGCTTCTGCACAAGGAAATAGGCAATGATTAAGAGTTTAGTTGAGATTATAATTTGTGGGCTCATTACTTTAGGTCTAGGACAAACGCAACCTTATCATCCAAGCCAAATGACGTATTATCCGGGATTGTATTTTGATTTTGGTACCTCAACCCCTTCTCAGTGTTCGGTACCGGCGTATTATTATAATACCTCCGGTTCGGGAACGTTATATGTTTGTGCTCCTCCAGGAACGATGGTGGCAGCAGGGAGCGGGGCAGGGAGCGGGGCGGGAACGGGTAGTTGTACAAACCAGGTAGTAACGGCGGTAAATACGTCTACGGCACCAACTTGTAATACTATTACTAGTGCCTATGTGGATTCGAGTGTGCTGTCGCAATCCGATATTCCGACTTTCGCGATCTGCACCACGGCGGGTTGTGCGGTAGAAACGACGTTTAATAACTGGTTTGTCTCGGCGTCAAGTGGCATTACTTTTGATGAGTGTGGATTTGCATTACAAACTGCCCCCACTGTGCAGTCGGTGATTGTGGATATTCAAACGGCGGCTGGAGTGTCGATCTTTGGGGCCACCAAATTGGTGATTGCAACGAGTGCGAGCACCACCACGTTTCAGTCCACGTTTGCCAACTCGCCCCAGACGGCGGCGAAGGGAGCTCAGTTCAAGGCGGTGATTACGCAGAGCGACACGGGCGGCGCGGCGCTCGGGGGCTATGTGAAGTGCCGGGTCCACTAAGGAGGATGCGATGATACGGACACTTCTGCTTCTCATACTTGTCTCACCAGCCTTCGGGCAGATTACGGCGGGGAACTACGGGCAAGGCGGTCCTAGTGGCTCGGGCGTCTCGACCGTCTCTACTGGGGCGATCACTGGCTGTGCGACGGCGGGGGCGTACTTCTTCGTTGGCAGTTTCACAAACCAGTACGGCTCGGCTGGGTACACTGTTGCCTCCACATCGATAAGTTCCGGAAACTGGCATCAAAGCGCTCTGTTGAGTACCGAAACCGAGTATTTCTGGGCCTACTCTGCGTCGATCACAGACAGCGAGGTAATCACCGTCACCAAGAGTGGTTCCCTCTACGTAGCAACCATTAAGGGCCAATGCTTTGCGGGAGTTAATGCGACCTTCGCCAATCAGTTGGATCAAACCAATTCGCACTGGTGTGGAAACAACACGTATGGGAGCAGTTGCCAGCCGGGCTCGATCACGCCGACGCAGGCGTCGGAGTTGATTGTGAGTGGTTGCATTGATAATAAAAACGAAATTAACAGCGTCAACAGCGGCTTTACGGCTATCGGCACACTGCCTCTGGGCGGCTCGCAAGCGTACTTGATTCAGACCTCCGTGTCTGCGGTGAACCCGACCTGGGCATTCACTACGGACTACCACTACTTCGGATGTTGGATTGCATCATTCAAAGCGGCGAGTCCGACCTTGGACTACACCGTCTCGGGGCCTTCGAGTGGGCTAGACTACAACGCATCCACCGCGTTTACCGTCTCGAAGGTCTCGGGAAACTGGAACGGCTCGATGACAATCATCATTGCCGACGGCTCACAGGGTGGTGCGATTACGCCAAGCGTCGGAGCGCCAGGGACCTCGACCGTTACGGTAACACCAACGAACGGGAGTTCGTCGTTCACGTTTATGTATACCCCCAACGTGGTGGGAGCCATCACCTTGAGCTTCAGCGGAACCGGCATGGCGGGTTCGAATCCGAATCCATCCATCTACACCAGCATCGCGTTGACCATAACCAACTCCTGCGTAAGCAGTACTGGCGTGCTGGGTGTGGCTTCCAGCACCTGTACGATCACGGCGTCCTTGACCTTTAACGGAACTCAGACTGTCACCTTGGCCGATGATTCTGAGTATGTCTGCGGGACGTTCACGCCGAGCGTGGGCAGCCCGGCGTGTGGGACCGTGACGGTGACGCCTTCGAGCGGGAGCACCTTCACCTATACGTACACGCCACTGGGTCCCGTCGGGCTGCGGATTTTTGTGGTGACAAACAACTTCTCCGCGACGAATCCGGCGAACGTGACCTATACGGCCACATCTGCGGATGTCTGCACGATGACCGCTGCGGCCGCCGGCAACTGGAACGCGGCAGGGACGTGGACTCCATCGGGCTGCACGGGCGGTGGCCACACCACGCCGGCCGCAGGCGACACGGTGACGATCACCGGCTACTCGGTGGTGTGCTCGACGGGGACCTGCTATGCGGGCACTGCGCCAGCGAACAACACCACGTACGACCTGACTATCGCACAGAGCGGCAGCGGGTCCGGGGTGCTGGAGGTTTCTTCCGGGGCGACTCTTTTCGTCACAGGCAATTTCAAGTTGAACAGTTCGGCGGGAGCGAGCCCGACCCACTTCGCAGTTTTCAAGCTGGACACTGGAGCGACGTTCGTCCACGACAACGCGAATGGGAGCGTTCAGTACCGAGGTTATGGTGGCACGAGCACCAACTGGAACAACATCGTCTTCGGCACGCAGGGCGACGTCTGCACCTTCAGTAGCAACTTCGGCTACTCTTGCCAGACGAAGTACATCGGCGCCGATGTCGCCGGAGGCTACAACCCGGTCTTGTTCGCGATGGGTACGTTGTACGATGACATCACCTACCAGATTTACGGGAGCAGTTTCAGAAACTGCGGAGCGTCCACCGTCCCCTGCCTGGACTATGGGAGTAACAATAACGCCAATGGGTATGCTAATGCTGGAGTCATCGATGTGGAGGACAGCGTGTTCGACACCACAAGCACGCTGGGCAGCGCAGGGACGTACTACGCGTCGGCTCTGACAAAGCTGACATGGCTTCGCAGTCGGACGGTGAACGATATCATAGGATGGTTGAATGCAAATCCAACTCATATGTTGGGTCTCGCTGGAGCCATCAATACCTGTACGGTGGCAGGGAACTACTTTGCTTCGGAAACTGGAGTGGGACAGACCGATTACTTTCAGGGCTGTACTTGGAGCGGGAATGTCTTCCCATTGGGGTGGATGCTAAATACGAGCGCGACTCACCCGACAGGGACATTTACGAATAACGTGGTTGTAACCCAAGGCGCTTACTCTTTCCCGAGCGTCCATTGGAGCAGCCTGAATAACGTTTGGCTGGCAACCACGAGCGGTCCATCATCCGTTCACATGGGACCGGCATTTCATGCAAGCGGTCCCTACAAGCTATTTGGGTCGGTGGCTCAAAAATGGAACACGACACCGCAGGCCAGCGAGGGTCACTGTGGTTTTGGTGGGGATTCGGCTACGGGCGAATCCCAGTATGTCCTGGACAATCTTGGCATCGTGGGCAATAGTGGCGATCCGCCGTGTCAATGGTGGGATTCAGCTAACGGAAATCCGTCCGGTCCAGGGACGGTTGGATACGTGGATCACAACGGCGAGAACGGCTTGGGGTAC
>QGNH01001740.1_pt1 | contig 12274 bp, 13 predicted proteins | sample 1735481 | NCBI WGS metagenome assembly QGNH01 (sample SAMN09239004, study PRJNA386568) | Viral metagenome, whole genome shotgun sequencing project. | reverse complement strand
TGGTATGACAAAGTGAACCTCCAGCGGAACATCATCGGCCCAAAGCGTCTGATGATCCAAGCTGACTTCTACGGTGCGCAGGCGGGTGACTGGTGCGCAGCCATCAAGACGGTATGGCGTACGCCCTACGCAACCGCTCAGTTTCCAGCAGGAATCGCTCCGCTGTATTGCGACGACGGCCACGAAGCACCGTTGGTCACCGGCGAAGAACAGTATGAGCGCAGGTGGGCGCTGACCATGAACATCCAATACTCGCCGATCATATGCGTCCCCCAACAGAGCGCAAACGTGTTATCAATGAAGACAGTCAACGACGTCACCGCATAAGGAGAAAATCGTGAGTATCCCATCCAGCGTCATCGCAAACATTATCCCGGGTGTTCTTCCTCCTGGCGGGGCTGGCCTCGTGATGAATGGCCTTGTGCTGACGCAGAATCCGCTCATGCCGGCCGGTCAAGTGCTGAGTTTTGCGCTGTCGGGCAGCTCGAACCCGGCGCAGTCGGTCTCGAACTTCTTTGGGCCGTCCTCGGCAGAGTTCGCCTATGCGACCATCTACGCTGCTGGGTATGCGAACGGCACTCAGTTGCCTTCGACTATCTTGTTCGCTCCGTACAACGCCGCAGCTCGCGCTGGCTGGCTCACGTCGGGCTCTTTGGCTGGCGTGCCACTTGCGACGCTCCAAGCCTACACAGGGACGCTCACGGTGACCTTTGCGGGCGCTCCACTGACCTCCAGCGCCATCGTGCTCACAGGGCTCACTCAGACAGCAATGGCTGCTGCGATTAATGCGGCCTTCACTTCCCCCCCGTTCACGGTGGCATGGAACGCGGTGCAGAGCACTTTCGTCTTCACCAGCACGGCAACCGGGGCAACTGAGACGATTACGTTTGCGACCGGCCCGCTTGCGGCTGACCTTCTACTCACCCAGGCGACCGGCGCAACACTCTCGCAGGGCGCCGCAGAAGACACCCCAACTACCGCGATGAACAACGTCGTGGCCGTGTCGCAGAACTGGGCAACGTTCAGCTACCTCACGGAGCCGATTCTGACTGACAAGCAGGGTTTCGCAGCGTGGTTAGGAACGCAGGATGACCAGTACGGCGGCATCATTTGGGACAGCGACGTGCAGGCGAGCGTGCAGAACTCTACCGAGTGTTTCGGCGTGATTGCCAAGGCGAACAACTACAACGGAATCATGTGCCTTGGCGGAGATCCGGCGCTTGGCGCTCTCGGGCCTCTGACAATGAACGTTGCAGCCTTCGTGCAGGGCATGATTGCCTCTGTGAACTACGCGCAGACCAACGGAGCCATCAACTACTCTGGCAAGTCCGCCAACGCGTCTGTTGCTGTATCTCCGACGTGTGCGAACCTCCAGACCTACGCAAACCTTCTGGCGAATGGATACAGTTGCTATGGAGCGTTCGCATCGCGCAATCAGGGATTCACGTTCCTTTCGAACGGCAACGCTCCGGGAACTTTCCCTTGGTTCGATGCCTATGTGGACCAGATTTGGCTGAGTGCGCAACTCCAGCTTGCTCTGCTCAATCTCTACACCAGCGTCAGTGATATTGATTACGATCCGACCGGGTACGGCATGATCCGTGCCGCCTTGGTCGGGCAGCCGACAGCGAACGGAAATGTGACCAACGATGGCCCCATCAACAACGCGCTCAACGCTGGCGTCATGGTGATTGGCGCAACGCTTTCCGCATCGCAGGCGGTAGCAGTCAACAGCGCGGCTGGATCGAATGTGGCTGGAGTGATCCAAGCCAATGGCTACTACCTCCAGATTCTCGATCCTGGCGCTGTGGCTCGCAATAACCGCGCCACGCCAATTATTAACCTCTGGTACTCAGGTCGTAGTGGGATTCAGCAATTTTCTCTGAGTTCGATAGATATTTTGTAATTCAACTTTTCTAAGGAGTAAGCCACATGGGAAGTTTCGTCAACGCTGTAACAGGGGGTCAAAGTTCGATCACCTCCGCAAATGCAGTCATCACCCTCACCGTGGCGGGGCTCTACAACACGCCTGTCCAGCTTCAGGGCTACTCGACTGACAAGGCGTGGGACACTGCCGCAGTGGTGGTGACAGAGACGCAGATCGGCGTCGACGGTCGCAAGACGGCGGGCATCGTGTTCAACCCCGTCAAAACAACGTTCGCGTTCCAAGCGGATGCTCCGAGCACGCAGATATTCGAGTCGATCTTTGCGGCTCAGCGTGCGGCCCGCGATGTGTACTACATCAACGCTACCGTAGATTTCCCCGCAACTGGCCAGTCGTATGTCTGCAACAAGGGCACGCTGGAAGATTACAACTCGATGGCAACCGGCGGCAAGGTGCTCGGGGCCCGCGAGTTTTCGATTTCTTGGGGTTCAGTCCTCCCATCGGTTAGCTAGGTTTCGGAGATTCACATGGCGCGCAAGACCACGCAATACATCGTCGATTCTGAAGGTAGAGACAAAGGGAAGGCGTTTCTCATCACAGAGATGGCCGCCACAAAAGCGGAGGATTGGGCTATCCGCGCCATCCTCGCGCTCGGGGCTGCCAACGTGGAGATTCCCGAAGGCGCTCTCCAGTTGGGGATGGCATCGCTGGCAGAGATTGGCCTCAAGAAGCTGTTTGCCATTGGGTCTGAACAGATGAGGCCGTTGCTTGCGGAACTGATGGAGTGTATCGAGTTTATTCCGAATCCACAGAAACCACAGGTGAAGATCGGATATCCACTGTTTGAGAGTCAGGTGGAAGAGGTCAAGACGCTGCTCATGCTGAAGTGGAAAGTGCTCAGCCTACACATGGATTTTTCGGAAGCCGACAGCCTCTCGGAATCTCTCGGCTCCGCGCTGTCGGCGGCAAAGCACAAGTCGAGTACGCGAACGTCCCCCGGATCATCGGAATAATTGTAAGCAGGAGACTGGCAACGCTATATGAGCTTCAAACGATCTACGGAATTGAAGACGCCCACGATTTGCTTGAGGTGATTGCTGTAGACGCAGAGAACGAGAGAGAGTAGGCTATGGCAACGATTATTGACAGCTTGCTCGTTTCCCTCGGAATTAAGGATGACATATCATCCGCAGCCCCCGGCGTCAAAAGCAAGCTCGCTGATCTTGAGAAGTCTGCTGGTAAGACCGAAGCTGGCGTCAAGGGCATCGGCACAGCATCCAAGGGCGCCGCATCCGAACTGACAGTCCTCACCGGCAAGCTGGGCTCATTCCTTGCCGTGCTGGGTGGTACAGCAGCGGTAAGCGCGTTCGTCAAAGACACCATCGACACCAACACGCAGCTCTACTATCTCTCTCGCAATTTAGAGATGAACACGCAGAAGCTCTTTGCGTTTGGTGCGGCGGCTCAGGAGATGGGCGGAAGCAAAGGCTCACTCCAAGGCTTCATGCGGACCATCGCGGGGATGCCGGGAGAGTTGCTGGTAGGCAAGATGCCTCAGCTCCTCCCCCTCTTTGCTCGGCTGGGCATCAACATGCGCGAGCCGTTCGATCAAATCATGGTGGATCTATCCAAGCGGTTCGCGGGCATGGACCGCAAGGTTGCATTCAGCTTCGGTATGGCGAGCGGCATCCCTGAAGATGTGATGAACCTCATTTTGCAAGGCCCTGGCGCGATGCAGGCGGCAATGGGGCGTACCAAGGGATTCGGTCCTACCGAGAAAGAGGCAGCTTCAGTGGCTATGCTGAAGCGCAGTTTTACCGACATCGAACTTCAGTTAACGAAGATCGGCTACGACCTGCTCTACATGGTCACTCCGTATCTGGACAAGTTCCTCGATCTCATCCAAAAGATCGGAGCGTGGGCACAGCGCCATGAGGGGATTGTGATGCTCATCGCTGGAATCACTGCCGCACTTGCTGGCGTTGTGGCTGGAACGGCAGCATGGATAGGTCTGACGGCCGCTCTGGAGGCCGCAGCGCCCGTTATAGCGGCGGTAGCTGCGGCATTTGGCTTGATTGACCTTCCCATTCTGGCGGTGATTGGCGCTGTCGCTGCACTCGCGGCGGGAATTGTTCTTCTCGTGCAGGATTACAAGGTATGGGCGGAGGGCGGACGAAGCTACTTCGATTGGGGAGGATTCGCCGCGGACGTGAGTAAGGCTAAGGATGCCTTCGAGGGGCTCGCAAGCAACATCGAACGCGCAGTGAGTTCTTACGGCAAGTGGATTGCTCAGCATCTTCCCACGCCCGTAAAGAAGGCAGCCGGCGCAGTTAGTGGATTCTTGGGCGACATCAAAGACAGAATGGAGATGGTGCATCAGATCGCCTCTCTGGAGGGTTTCTACGCTAAAGGATGGACTTCCAACGCCTCAGGACATGGCCAGCATTGGGGAGATGCAGGGAACATCCCGCAGCGCGCGAACAACCCCGCAGACATTGAGTACGGAGCCTTCGCGCGGTCTTATGGAGCGACGGGATACATCATGGCGAAGGGCGGTCACAAGATTGCCACATTTCCCGACGTCGCAACCGGATACAAGGCTGCTTATAATCTGCTCGGCACCAAAGGATATGCAGGGCTGTCGCAAGCACAGACCATCGCTCGCTGGCAGACCGGATCATCTATTCTGAGTGGAGTTCCAAACGCCTCACGGATTCCGTCCTCGGTTGGATCATCTTCGAGCATGAGCAGCAGCCACACCGACAATAGTCGGACTACGCACATCGGCACCATCCATGTTCAGAACCCCGGGGGAAGCACCCCAATGAGTGCTTCTATGGCTCGGGGTATGGATTGGATCACGCTGCTGACTCAGCAGAATGCGGGGTTGCAATAATGCCAACGATCGCATATCCCCAAGTCCCAAATTATCCTGGCGTCCCATCCATCCCCCGCACGGCACCGGGTACGCCCGCAATCGTCATTCGCATTGCTCCACCCGCGACCAATACGAGCCAGTCATCAACGGACCCAATCTGGGGCATCTATACAGTGGGGAGTCAGACGATTACGGGCCAGAACATCTACACGCCTGCGGAGGGTGGAACGCTATCCGTTCTGTCGTTCGGATTCACGCGATCGATGCAGGTCAGTGACTTCAAGGTAGAGGCTCCAAACCCGAATCAGGGTGCAGCATTTGCGAGCTTCAACAAGGTATACCAACCTGCGCAGCCCGTCATCATGCTTTCGCTCGATGGCACAGACGGAGAGAAGACGGCCTTTCTCGCGGCGCTTGACACGGCCTGCGGATCGACCACCGTCTACAACGTCATCACCCCAGACACTCCTGCCGGCGGAAACACATACACGCTCGAGCGGTACAGCTACCAGCGTTCAGCGGCACGCGGTGCCGATCTACTCATCGTCGAAGTGTCGTTGACGGAAATTGACCAAGTAACGGCGGCTCTCAGCAACACATCTATCACGTCTCCGCAGTCTCCCAGCGCCTCCGCTCAGGTGAGCAATGGGAACACGCAACCCTCGACGCCTCCAACCTCATGGCTGGCTCAGGGCGCACAAGCGTTGGGGGTGCCATAATGCAGCAGATCGTGGTTCAGGCCGTCGCATCGCAGCAGACCCAGGTCGTGCTGGATGGGCAGTCGTGCGCTATCTCCGTATACGTCAAGAACCAGTGCATGTTCCTCGACTTGGCTGTGAATGGAACGCAGATTGCTTATGCCGTGCAGTGCAAAAATCTGGTGTCTCTGGTGCCGACTTCCTACCTCGGCTTTGCAGGGTGGCTCGTGTTCTACGACACGCAAGGATTATCCGACCCGATTTATACGGGGCTGGGCTCGCGCTGGGTGCTGCTTTACCTTGATGCAGCGGACTTGGGGGCGTATGCCCTCACCGTCTAGCTTCCAAAATATAAAGGATCTTCGCTTCGTTTTTACGTTGGCGAATCAAGGCGCTGGATTCTCATCTAACGGCCAGACGTTCAACACCATCACGCTTGAGGGCCTGCGGGCGTCTGTCTACATCGACAACGCAGGCGGAGCGATGATGGGAACGCTTCGCGGGCAAATCTACGGCATGACGGCCAGCGACATGAACACGCTGACCAGCACGCTTTGGGACAACCTCGTGGTGAGCCCGTCCGGATCTTCATTTGCCTTCAATGCGCTCCAGGTATTCGCCATCGATGGGACGCAGGAAACGTTGGTCTATAACGGCGATGTACTGAATTGTTGGGGCGTCTATACGTCGATGCCGAATGCATATCTCTACGTTGAAGCGCAGATTGGCTATTCCGCGTTGGTTCAGCCGACAGCACCTCTCAGCATCGCGGCGAACACGGACGTAGCTACAGTGATGCGACAGATTGCTACGAAGATGGGATACCAGTTTGAGAATAACGGTGTAAACACTCCCGTAGCCAAAGGTTCGTATTGGGGGAATACGCTGATGGAGCAGGCACGTTCGCTGATGCAGGCATACAAGTTCTGGATGTATCTCGACAGCACAAGCCCGAACACGCTGGCGATCGCCCCTTACGGCACCGCGCGCAATGTGGCCGTACCGCTCATCTCTCCTGAGACCGGACTTGATGGATATCCGGTTTTCAACAGCACCGGAGTCAACTTTGAGACGCTATTCAATCCTGCCGTGACCTTTGGAGGGCCAATTCAGATGGTTTCTTCTATTCCAAAGGCGAATGGAACGTGGGTAGTGGTGTCAATGTCGCACCAACTTTCAAGCCAAACGCTTGGTGGTCCGTGGCGCACAACCGTCAATGCCGTCTCGCCAACCACCGGCGCGGCCCACGTGGGGCAATAATGGGATCAACTACTAACCCCGCAGGGATGTTGCAGCCGTCGACTCTATGGGGCGTCTACAACAATCTGCGTTTCATCGTTCAGCAGATGCTCGCGGATGTGCAGACAGCAACAATCGTCAAGGTGGTAGCTTGCACGAACGATGGAGGATTGTCTCCGGTTGGCTTTGTCGATGTTCAAATCCTGCCCAACCAAGTCACCGGCCAAATGGTTGCTACTCCGCATGTGACGATGTACGGGCTTCCCTACCTGCGTATTCAGGGCGGATCAAACGCGGTGATTATCGACCCCGTAAAGGATGACATTGGGATTGCCGTATTCGCCAGCCGAGACATAACGAACGTCAAAAGCACCAAGACTCAGGCCAACCCCAACAGCTTCAGGACGCATGACTTCGCGGACGGCATGTACCTTGGCGGATTATTGAATGGAGTGCCTACTTCCTATATCCAATTTACGACAGCCGGAATCAACATCACATCGCCAACAAAAGTGACGATCACGGCTCCGACAATTGCTCTTGAGGGTGCTGTTACAATGAGCCAGACGCTTACGGTCGCAGAGGATGCAACAGCCAACGGAATCAGCCTCGATACGCACGTCCACGGTGGCGTAGCAACGGGCGGAGGGGAGACGGGAGTGCCAATACCATGAGTTCACCGCTAAAAACTTTGTTGCTAGATACGGTTGCCTTTGATCTTGTGCTCGACTCCAATGGCGATATTGCGCTGGCATCTCCCCCCTACGCCACAGCTCAGGACGTAGCGAGCGCGTGCCGCCTGTTCATGGGAGAAGCATGGTATAACACCCAAATCGGTGTGCCCTATTGGCAGCAACTTCTCGGATACTCTCCAACCTCTTCCCAGATTGCAGCGGCATTGAACGCGGCGGCGCTTACCGTTCCATGTGTGGTGACGGCCAACACGGTTATCACTTCAACGGCAAACCGCACGGTGACAGGACAGATTCATTTTTCTACGATTGACGGAAGTAGTACGGTGGTGAACTTCTCATGAGCAGTGTGCCGGTTATCCAATTTACGCCCGAAGGCATCATCCTTCCGACCGACGCCGAGATTCTGTCTGGAAGGGTTGCTGACATAAATTCTGCTTTTGGCGGCGGGGTCAACCCTGCACTTTCTTCGCCACAGGGCCAGATTGCATCGAGTGACTCGGCCATCATCGCAGACAAGAACAGTGCCATCGCCTACGTCGCAAATCAGGTTGACCCTCTCTACTCTGAAGGCAGGTGGCAGGACGCGCTCGGGAGGATCTACTTCATGACGCGGCAACCTGCGACGTCTACGGTGGTGATTGCGACCATCGGCGGGCAGCCGGGAACCTACATCCCCGCCGGGGTGCTTGCGCTCGATACCTCCCAGAACGTCTACCAGCTCCTTGGTGCGGTCACGATTGGCGGGGGTGGAACAATCCCTGCCGAATTCGCCAACGTCGCTACTGGGCCAATCCCATGCTCCGCAGGCTCCCTGATACAGCTCTACCAGTCAGTACCCGGGTGGGACAGTGTAACCAATGCCGCAGCTGGGATTCTCGGCTCGGTCGTGGAAAGTCCGCAAGCCTTCGAGTTGCGCCGTCAAAACTCCGTTGCGCTCAACAGCCACGGAACGACAGACACGATCTTTGCAAACGTCTACGCCGTTGCTGGCGTGCTTGACTGCTATGTGATTGACAACCCCTCAGGAGTGACGGTTCCCTATGGATCGACAAGTTACCCCCTCGCCCCACACTCGGTTTATGTTGCGGTCGTTGGCGGCACGGCCAGCGCAATCGCGCAAGCCATATGGAACGCCAAAGACGGTGGTTGCTCCTACAGTGCGTGGCCTGACTACCCCAGCGGATCCACTGTCCCCGGCGACGGCTCCGTCGAAACCGTAGTTGTCTACGACCAACGTCCTCAGTATGCGCCCAACTATCCGGCCTATGGGGTGAGCTTCATCGTCTCCGCTGCTACGCCTGTTTACTTTGCTGTGACCGTCGCAAACGCTGGGTCGTTGCCGTCGGACTATGTGACGCTGATTCAGAACGCGGTTCTCGCGCAGTTCAACGGACAGAACGGGAATACTCCCGCAGGCATCGCTTCACTGATCCTGGCTCTCAGTTATACGGGAGCGATCTTCGCCGCGGTTCCGGGCGTGTCCTTGGTGAGCGTTCTTGTAGGACTCTCGGGCCCTGCAACGCTCTACGACGTGACAATGGGCATCGATCAGCAGCCAACCCTGGATTCTAGTAACGTGACTGTGAGCGCTATCTAAATGACAAACTGGATGCAGACGGTTATCTCGCAGTACGGGACCAGCCCAACCATCATTGCGCTCATCGATTCGTTCAATGCGGCCGTTGACCCCGGCGCTGATCTGGACAACTTCCTCACGCACGTATGGCAGGTGGACACAGCAGATGGAGTTTTTCTCGATAACGTCTGGGGAAGGATCGTCGGGGTTACTAGAACGATTCCCACCAATCCGGTCACGGTGCTCACAGACGCTCAGTTCTTGCAGTTGATTCTGCTCAAGGCGCTTAGCAACATCTCGCGGGCATCGTCTCCTTCGATCAACACGCTGCTGCTGGAGTGGATGGCTGGGCGAGGCAGGACGTATGTCAACGATCTTGGGCAGATGGAAATTCGTTATATGTTTGAATATCCGCTGGAGCCATTTGAAATTGATATCATTACGCAGAGCGGTATCTTTCTGAGGCCAGCAGGTGTAGGCGGATGGATGGTTACGACGGCGCTCCCAGTGTTTGGATTCAAGGGCATGACTGACGGAGCAGCACCGTTTGGGCAAGCACCTTTTATGAGCGACGGTAATCCATATCCTGTAAGTTGAGGAGAGACTTGTGATTCGAGCAAACGCACCACTACAAATCGTCGAAGCGTGGGCAACATCGGGCAGCAAGACGAACCCTATCCCTGTTCCGTCGCAGGTAGGTGTGACGCCAGGCGCGGCTTCATGGGCTACTGGCTTTCCTCCTCTTTGCGACATTCCGCTTTTGTCTGGAGGCATACCGCCTTCAATGCAAGACACGAATGGAGCATTGTTTCAGATGTCTGCCGTGGATGTATGGATGTGCGCGGGCGGTGGCTTCCCTTACAACGCGACATTCTCGGCTGCGATCGGAGGCTATCCGCAGGGTGGTAGAGTGCTCATGGCCAGCGGTGCGGGCTATTGGGTGAGCACGGTAGACAACAACGTTACCGACCCCGACACGGGCGGCGCTGGGTGGGCCACTGTGGACACGAACGGAATCACGGCACTGACTGGCGACGTGTCTGCGACTGGGCCGGGAAGTGCAGCAGCTACCCTCGCGGCAAGCGGTGTGACGGCGGGGAGCTATGTTGCGGCGAACATCACAGTGGATGCAAAGGGCCGTGTGACGGCAGCAGCGAGTTCGCTCAGGATTCCCCATAACGTTACCTCATCGCGTGTCTTTGGTTCGACCTACCAAAACACCACAGGCGGAGAGATGACTGTGAGTGGAAACGGAGTTCAAATCGGCAGCGGAACGGGAGAATTGCTCTGCAATATTGGGACAGCATCTCCTACCGATCAAGTGTTTGCAGATAGCTGGGGCGCAACCGTTGACGGCTATCCTTCTGGGTTCAATTTCATGGTCCCAAACGGATATTTTTACAGCATCACGAGTTCTGGAAATATCCATCCTTTGACGACCTCAGGGAGTTTCTGGTGGGAGACCTATTGATATGGTGAAGACGATCACACTCGGTCAATTACTGCACGGTCTTAGCACCGCATGGAGCTACATCTTCTGGAGCGGAGTTGCGGTCTTGATCGTAGCAGCAGTTTGGGATAGAAATTCCAAGGGGTCAATATGAAGCGACTGTTTCTCGTATTTGCGTTCCTCCTTTTTGCTCACAGTGCATTTGCGCAGACAAGCGGAAGCACGGCCCCTCCGCCTCCGTATTGCACATCAGCGAATCCGGGCGCAATCTACACGGATACCGGCACGAGCCCGACGACGGTCTACACCTGCTCCTACTACAATTTGGCATGGCAATGGGTGGTGAATCCGAGCTATGGCGGCCTGGTGTTGTATCCCACGGTGCCGTCGACGTGCTCTGGTGGGTTGCCTGCGTTCCTCGCGGGATGGCCGAATACTCAGATGTACGTCTGTCAAAGCGGAGTTCCGGTTCCGGTATCTAGTGCTGGATCGTTCACGGCTCTCACTGGCGATGCCACCAGCACAGCTACGGGCGGCGCGACGACGGTCGTCGGCATTCTTGGGCATACGCTCCCCACCCTCGCGGTTGGCTACCCTAACTGGAATGGAACGGCGTGGGTGTTCACGGCGGGCGGTTGCGGTCCTCTAGCTACTGACTCCAGTTCTACCGCGTGTGGATTGGATGCGCTCTCGGGGTCGAGTGGAGCTACTAGCAATCTGACCGGGGTGGGAAATTATGCCGGTCAAGATATCACCGACTCTTCTGACGTTCTTGCTTTAGGAAGCTACGCGGGCAACGCCGCCGTCAACAGCAGCAACCTCATCGAGATAGGCAGCGATGCAGCATACGGTACCACCAACAGCGGTAGCGTCATTGCGATAGGCAGCAATGCAGCGCCTGATCTCACCAATGTTCAGAACGTCATCGCGTTGGGAAGCGATGTAGCCGAGTCAATGGCCAACGCACAGGACATCGTAGCGATAGGAGCCAATGCAGTGTCAGGATTCTGCTACGGTCAAAGCAGCTCGGATTGCACTAATTCTGAAATCATCGCTGAGGGCACCAATGCAGCAGCTAACGTCAACAACGTGACAGACCTGATCGCCATAGGGCGCGATACCGGAGATAATATATCCGGTATCGCAGTTGGGAATGATAGTTACAGTATTATTACTATTGGATTTGATTCAGCCGCTGGTATTACGAACGGGTACCAGATTGTAGGGATTGGTTCAAACAACGTCGATTCTATCGGTTCCGACCAGCCTTCTAGCGCGGGGGTATTCACCTCCGATATCGTTGGAATCGGGGACAACTCTGGCGGCAATATAGATTCCGCGTCATCCGACATCATCGGGGTTGGAGAAAACTCAAGTACATCAATCGGAGCTAACTCGGACGATATCATCGGGATTGGCCAAACAGCAGCTAACGGATTGGGTGCCGCTTCTTCCGACGTGATCCAGATAGGGCATAGGACTTCCGGCTACTATGGCACCACTATGACCGATGCCATAGCAATCGGCCCCTTGAACAACACCGCATCTAACCAAATCCTCATCGGCGATCCCTCGATCACGTCATTGGTCGTCTATGGCTGCCCTTCGGGGCAGACGGCGCTCGACGATGGCAGTGGGACTTGCTACACCCCCAGCGTGCCGCTGCTGCCCACGGCGACCTCAACGGTGCTGGGTGGCGTGAAGCCAGACGGGACTAGCATCCTGAATACGGCGGGAGTGTTGAGTGCGACCCCGGGGAGTATCGGGGCGGATGTTTCGGGTGCGGCGGCGACAGCGCAAAGCAACGCCGAGGCGTATGCTTCGAACGCATCGAATCTCACCAGCGGAACGGT
>QGNH01001739.1_pt1 | contig 12289 bp, 14 predicted proteins | sample 1735481 | NCBI WGS metagenome assembly QGNH01 (sample SAMN09239004, study PRJNA386568) | Viral metagenome, whole genome shotgun sequencing project. | reverse complement strand
CTTGACGGCGAGACTTTTACGGGAACGCGGGTCGGTTTCGTTGCCGCGCATGGCGTCTCGGCGTCGATGCTCAATCAAGTTGTGGTCGGCAAAAAGGAATTCGTCGGCGGCTGGTCGTTGACACCGATCAGCCGCGAGGATCGCGATCGGATGAAGTCGGCGCGCAGGTCGGACGCCGGGAAGCAACTTCGCGGGTTCGTCCGCGACAAGACGCTTCGCCATTTCTATCACGTCCCGACCGGAGTTTCCGTGTTCGCGACGCAGACCGGAATGGTCAACCTTGGATATCTGACGCGTAAAAAGGTTTCTGCGTTGGTCGTGGGCTTTGCTCAGGCGTCGGCCGGATGGTGTCTCGCCGAGAACGCCGAGAACGCCGATCTCAGGATCGTTCGAACAAAGTGGCAAGGCAAGGTTCCCGAGGTCTATGGCGCCACGAAGCAAAAAGCCGCTTGATCCTGTTTCTGCTTACGCCGAGCGCGTTCTGTCGGGAAAGGTGATAGCGGGGCCTCATGTCCGCAATGCGTGCAGGCGCCACCTAGACGACAAGGAAAATGGGAAACGAGACCGGGGGATATGGTTTGACGACGCCGCCGCGAAAAAGGCGCTCGATTTCTTCCCCGAGGTTCTGCGGCTCGCGCAAGGCAAGTTTGAGGGCAATCCGTTCAAGCTGGAAGAGTCGCAGGAATTCATAATCGGGAGCCTGTTCGGGTGGAAAAACAGGGATGGCTTCCGTAGGTTCCGCAGGGCGTACATCGAGCAGGCCAAGGGTCAGGGCAAGTCTCCGCTCGCCGCTGGAATCGGCATGTACATGCTGATCGCCGACAAAGAGCCGCAGGCCGAAGTGTACGCCGGCGCGACGATCAAGTCTCAGGCGATGGTCATCTTCAGGGCCGCCGTAATGATGTGGCGGCAGTCACCTTCGCTGAAGGCGCGGTTGACGTCGTCTGGCGCAAATCCGATATGGAACCTCGCCGACACTCAGACGGGAAGCTTCTTCCGCCCGATATCTTCGGACGAAGCGCACTCAGGCCCTATGCCGAGTTGCGCGCTGCTCGACGAAATACACGAGCATCAGAACAAAAACATGGTGGAAATGATGGAGCGCGGCTTCAAGAGCCGGCGCAATCCTCTGCTAGTCATGATTACGAACAGCGGTTCTGACCTCAACTCAGTCTGCTGGGAAGAACACGTCAACGCAATCCGAGCGGCGGCCGGGAATCCGGTCCTCGACGGCAGGCTTGATGAGACGATTGAATATCTCGGCGACCACGACGCCGCAGCAACCTACGACGACACGTTCAGCTTCGTCTGTTCGCTCGACGGAAAGGACGATCCGTTGACGGACCCGGAGTGCTGGGTCAAGGCGAATCCGCTGCTCGGTGTGACGCAGCCGGTCGCCGAACTGGAGCGCGCGGTTCGGCAGGCGAAGGCTATGCCAGGCAAGATGAACAATATCTTGCGGCTGCACTTCTGCATCTGGACGCAATCCGACAAGGCGTGGATGGCGCGCGAGACGCTCGAAGCGGTGCTCGCGGATTTCGATCCGGAAGAATTGGCCGGCGAGAAGGTTTTCGGCGGGATCGATCTTTCGGGCTCGCAAGACATCACGGCGCTTGCGTTCGTGGCGCCGACCGGATTTGTCGACATGCCGACCGAGGATGGCGGCGTAACGCGCAAGCCGACGTTTGATGCGTGGATTGAGGCGTGGACGCCCGGCGATACGCTGGCCGAACGCGCGGGGCGCGACAAGGCGCCCTATGATGTCTGGGCTCGCCAAGGGCACATCAACGCGCCTCCGGGAAAACAGATTAGGCTCGATTTCGTCGCCGCGAGACTAGCGACGGCGGCGAGCGAATATGCGATCGAATGGATCGCTTACGACCGTTACGCCTATGCGAAGCTGGCTGACGAACTGGATTCTGCCGGCGTCGAGATTAAGCAGATCGAACATCCGCAGGGCGGCAAGCGGCGCGCGAAGGCGCCAGACGCCGTGATCGAAGCCGCGGATGCCGATGATCGCGAGCCTTCGCAAGGGCTTTGGATGCCCGGTTCGCTCTCGATGCTGGAATCTCTGATCCTTGAGAAGCGGATCAGGATAAAAATCAATCCCGTCATCATCTCGGCGTGCATGTCGGCGGCGATCGAAGAGGATGCTTTCGGCAACAGGTGGTTTTCAAAGCGCAAGGCGACAAACCGAATTGACGCCATCGTGGCGCTGGCGATGGCTGTCGGCGTCGCGACAGCGGAATGGGACTCGTATGGCACCGGGTCAGTTTATTCCGCCGACCGGGGACTTACCGTCTTCGGCTGAACGCCGAGGAGGCGATATGGGTTTCTGGTCTCGCCTGTTCGGCGCGCGCAAAAAGGACTTCGGCGACGGCGGTTGGGGTCCGAGCCCGTTCTCCGCGCACGCCGTGTCTGGCGTCGACGTCAACCAGGCGACCGCGCTCACCGCGACGACAGTGTTGGCGGCCGTCCTCATGCTATGCGAGGACTTCGCCAAGCTGACGCCGACGATCTATCGCCGAATGCCGGACGGATCGCGGGTCGTCGCCAACGATCACGAGCTTTATCCGCTGCTATACCAGCCGAACGATTGGCAGAATTGGTTCGAGTTCGCCGAGATGATGCAGGCCTCTCTCGTAATGAGAGGCAACGCCTACGCCGTCAAAGTCCGCAACTCGCGCGGTGTTGTCGTCAAGCTGATCCCTGTAAACGCCGATTGGGTGGCGCTCTGGGAGGCGCCCGACGGCGGCCTCTACTATCGCATCACCGCGACCGGACTGCATATGCTCGCCGAACTTCGCGGGCAGCCGTTCCTTATTCCCGATGAGGACATTCTCCACGTTCGCGGGTTCAGCCTTAACGGGCTGCTAGGATCGAGCCGCATTGTGCTGGGCAAGGAGGCCATTGGCCTCGCGCTTGGTTATGAGCGCCAAGCGGCCAACTATATGAGCCAGGGCGCGAACACGAGCGGCCTACTCACTACCGATTCCAAGCTGACGCCCGAAGCGGCGAAGCGAATGTCAGACGACTGGAAAGAGAAAAAGGGCGGCATCCAAAACGCAGGTAAGATCGTCGTTCTTGAGCAGGGCTTGAAGTATCAGGCTACCACGCTCAGCGCGGTTGACGCGCAATTTATCGCCGCCCGCAATCTGCAAATTCAGGAAGTCACCCGAATATTTCGCATCCCCGCGCATATGCTCGGCGATCTGGCGCGTTCGACGAACAACAATATTACCCAGCTCGCGCAGGAATACATCAATTATACCATGAGCGGCTATACGAGCCGTTGGTCGTGGAAACTCGACACCGCGTTTGGCCTTCGCGCGCAGAACTTGTTCATCGATTTCGATCTCGGCCAGCTTTCGCGCGGCGACATCTCAACGCGCTACAACAATTATGCGCGCGGCATCATGGGCGGCTTCCTCAAGCCGAATGAAGCCCGCCTCGACGACGGCCGCGATCCCGATCCTGCCGGCGACAAGCTGCTTGAACCCGCGAACATGAGCGCGATGGGCTCTCAATCGACAGGAACCGGCGCGGACGGCGGCGGACGACCCGAGGACGGCGATGCGTCCGGTGACGTCAAGCCGCCAAGCGCCTCGCCCGAAAAGAATTAGAGGATTTTCGATGCCCAAGACCGTGATCGACATCGGCAAATTTCGCGAAGTAATGACCGGCGCGCGGCCTCCCAAGGCGGCGCCAGCGGTTCGCTTCACCACTACCGGCGATGCGGTCGCGACGTCGGATTCGCGCACGTTCACCTTCGTTTTCTCGGACGAGACGGTCGATCGTTACGGCGACATCATCCTCGCGCACGGCTGGGATTTGAAGAACTTCAACGCCAACCCGATCGCGCTGTTCGGCCACGACGCATCAAGCGTCGACAACATTATGGGCCGCGCGAAGAACGTTCGCGTCGAGGGCTCGCGCCTAGTCGGCGATATAGAATTTGCCGGCGCCGACGCCAACCCGAAGGCTGAGGTCGTCCGGCGTCTCGTCGAGGGTGGATTCCTGAAAACAGTCAGTGTCGGCTTTGCGCCGATTGAGTGGGCGCAAGCAAAAGACAAGTCGCGGCCTGGCGGCGTCGACTTCACGAAGTCGGAGCTTCTCGAAATCTCCATCGTGCCGATCCCGGCCAACCCGAACGCGCTCGTGCAGGCGAAGGCCGCGGGCATCGACGTCGATCGGCTCGCGCCGCTAGAAAGCGCGCCCGAGGCTGTTTTGCCGGTTGCCGAACGTTCAGCGCCGCCCATGACCAAGAAGGGCCTCTATTCCGTCAGTTATCTCGCCTCGATCCTTTCCGACCTCGGCTATCTCAGCGACACCGTCAACTATGAGGCCGCCTATGAGGAGGACGGCTCGCCCGTTCCCGCGGCGCTTCTGGATGCGATCAAGGCGCTCGGCCAAGTGCTCGTCGATATGACGATCGAGGAGGTCTCGGAGCTTGTCGGCGGCGATGACGATGACGACCTCGGCGTTGTGATCGGCATGTCGCTAAAGGATTCGCGACTGGCGCTCGCGCGCTCGATCGTCAAGTTGAGCGCCGACAAGATAGTAGGCCTCGCCACGGTCGCGCGCGATCTTGCCGCTGGCCGTGTCGTGCATGTCAAGACAGCCGAGAAGGCGGCGTTCGCGCCCCTGGTTCGCGCCGGCAAGGCGATCAGCGCCAAGAACGAAAAGCACCTCAAGGCTGCCCATGAACACATCATGGCCGTGCTTGAGCCGCCAGACGATGAGGACCCGGAAACGGGCTCGGGAGAAAATGATCCGAGCGACGACGCATCCGACGACGAAGAAAAGGCGATGCGCGCCCGCAAGGCCGCCGCGTTGAAGCGGAAGCACTCGCTCGCCAACTGAATTCCGGCCTCTCCGGATAGCCCTTTCGTATTTGAGACCCTGGGCAAGTCTCAACCCGCGAACGTCGGACGACGTGCGCATCCCCGGCCCGCTGTGAAGCGGCCCATTGATGGAGCCTCTAAACATGGAAAAGCTCGCTGAGCTGCGCCGTAAACTCGGCGCGCTGACTGATGAACTTGGTTCGCTCGTTTCGGACGCGAAGGCGTTTGAAGCCAAGGAGACCGAAATTACCGAAATTGAAGGCCAAATCGAACGCGCCAAGGCCGCGCAAACTCGCTCGGCCGCGCTCGCGCGTCCCGCCAATGGCGAAGGCGCCTCCGAGCTTACGTCCGCCCAATTCGAGGCCGCCGCCGCGCAGTCGTCCAATTCCATGCGCAGCATGGTCAGTCAGCTTCGGGCCGGCAAATCGAACGACGGCCGCCCGGCCGAATTCGCCGACGCGATCAACATCGCCCGCAAGTCAACCGGATTCAGCTTCGACAAGGCCAAGCACTTCGGCGCCTTCGGCGACCAGTTGAAAGCCATCGCCAATTATTATCTGTCGAAGGGCGTCTCCCACGACAACCGCCTCGTCCGCGCCCCCACGGGCGCTGGCGAAGTCGATCCCACGGGCGGTGGTTTCTTGGTGCAGACCGACTTCCAGGACGCGATTTTCATGATCGCGCACGACATGGGCAAGCTATTGCCTCGGGTGAACAAAATCCCGATCAGCGCCAACGCCAACGGCCTGAAAATCAACGCGGTCGACGAAACCAGCCGCGCCACCGGGTCTCGTTGGGGCGGCGTGCAGTCCTACTGGGTGAACGAGGGCGACACGGTCAGCAAGACTAAGCCGAAGTTCCGTCGCGTGGAGTTCGACCTGCATAAGCTGTTCTCGCTGATGTATATCACCGACGAGCTTCTACAGGATTCGACGGCGCTGACCTCGATCATGGGTCAAGCGTTCTCGGAAGAAATTATGTTCATGACCGAGGATGCGATCTTCGAAGGCAGCGGCGCGGGCTTGCCGCTCGGCATCATGAACTCCCCGGCCTTGATTCAGGTCGCCAAGCAGCAGGGTCAGGCGACCCAGACTATTGTCAAAGAGAACATCGACGCGATGTGGTCGCGCTGCTATGGCCGCTCGCGCGACAACGCGGTATGGCTCGTCAACCAACTCGTTGAGCCGCAGCTAAATCAGCTCAATCAGGCGGTCGGCACTGGCGGCCAGCTCGTCTATTTGCCGCCCGGCGGCACCTCGGCGGCGCCCTACGCGACGCTGTATGGCAAGCCGATTCTGACAACGGAATATTCCAACGCCGTCGGCACCCCTGGCGACATCATGCTCGCCGACCTCAGCCAGTACACGCTGGTCGACAAGGGCGGCGTGCAGGCGGCGACCTCGATGCATATCGCCTTCCTGACCGACGAAATGGTTTTCCGCATCACCTATCGCGTCGACGGTAAGCCGATGTGGTATGCGCCGCTTACCCCGTTCAAGGGCGGCGCGTCCCTCTCGCCCTTCGTCGCTCTCGCCACGCGCTGACGCCGCCAAGCGCCGGGGCTTAGGCCCCGGTCGCCCTCGCCGCCAATCCTCAGTCCCGAAAGGTCATCGAAATGGCTTCCCAGCTTCAAATGGCGGCTCAGTTTCCGCCCGTCACCATCCTGCCGATCGCCGCCGACGCCGCCGGCCGAACCGGCGTTTACGCCAACCTCCGCAATGCGCTCAAGGCTTGGCTCGTCGTCGAGGTCAACCAGGGCAACGCCGCCACGGTTGCTCTCACGCTATTGCAGGCGACCACTGTCGGCGGCGCCGGGTCGAAGGCGATCTCCAACGCCGTGCCGGTATGGCTCAATAATGCGACCGCCACGTCCGACGCCCTCGTCGCGCAGGCCGCCGCGCTCGGCTATACGACCGATGCGACCTTGGCCGACAAGCTCGTGATCTTCGAAATTATCCCCGAGGATACGCTCGATCAGGTCAACGGCTTCAATCACGTAAGCGTTTCGACCGGCGCGTCTAATGCGGCCAACATCACCGGAGCGCGCTTGCATATCTACGGCAGCTATCAGGGCGCCACGGTTCCGACCACGATCGCCTGATTTCGCTTTTCTCCCCGCCTTCCTTGGCGGGGAGTTTCGCACGCGTGGCCTGAGCCGCTCGCGCCAAGCTCCCCGGCCTCTATTTTTGGAGACAGCCCATGTTTATCACCAAAGGCGAAATGCGCTCCGGCGTCGCCTACGAATTCGACATCAACACGCTCGAGACCACGGTGTCCGGTGCTCCGTTCCAGTTCGGCGACGACTTTGTCGGCGCCGGCCATACGGCGGGCGTTCCCGCGGCTGGTTCCCCGGCAGCGGGCTATCCGTGGGTTAAGAAAATCGTCGGCTCGCCGACCGGCGTCGCCTTGGCGTCCAACCTAGCCGGCGGCGTCATGCAGTGCGCGCTCGCGGCAACCTCCGAGGCCGAGGAAGCCTCGCTCTATTTCAACGACTCGCTCGTCTTCAACACGCTATCGATCGGTCAGATCGAATGGCGCTCCCAACTCGCGGTTATCCCAACCGGCGTCGCTCAGGCATTCCTTGGCGTCGGCTCCGCGTGGGTCGGAGGGACGTTGAACCTCGCCCGTTACATGGGATTCATCTGGAACTCAAGCGGCGCGCTCTTTATCACGACCAAAGACGCCAATGGCGACACCTACTCTTTCGCCGCGGCCCAGATCGGCGGAGCCGCTATCACGACGGATGCGACCCTCTATCACGTATACCGCATCGATTGGTCGAACGCCGCCGACGTTGCGTTCTTCGTCGACGGCAACCGCGTCAACGCGGTTGGCTCGGTGATATGGAATCCATCGAGCGCCGCCAACGGGGTGCTGCAACCGTGGCACACGGTTTACAAGGCGAGCGGCGTCGGCGTCGCGACCCTCAACGTCGACAAAATCGACGAATTCAATAATCGCTGAAGCCTGAACCCTTCTCCCGCGTCGCGGGAGGGGTGGCGCGAAGCACATTGCGCCTGCAGGCGCGCATGCAAGGAATCCCGCCATGCCCGCGCAGATGGGTCTTACCAACATCACCGCGATCATCGCCGCCTCGGGCAGTCTCAGCTCCGAGGTCGATCTTGGCGCGACCTATCTCGTCGGACTATACGTGCCGTCAGGCTGGACCAGCGCGAACATCACGTTCCAAGTCTCGCCCGACGGCGTCAACTTTGGGAACTTTTTCTCGTACCTCGGAGCCGAGGTGGCCTTTGTCGCCGTGCCGGGTCAGTATCTTGGCGTCGACCCGACGCTGTTCAAAGGCGCGCGCGCGATTAAGGTGCGCTCGGGAACCTCCGGTTCGCCCGTGACCCAAAGCTCGCAAGCCAATATTCAGTTGGTCTGCTCGCTCTAATGCGGCCTCCCGTCACGATATCAAGCATCATTACGGCCGCCACGAGCTACAACCTCGTCGATCTCGCCGATGTGAAGACGTTGCTTGGGATCACGGGAACGGTGTCCGATCCGTTGCTCAACCTGTTCATTCCGCAGGCGAGCCAGACCGCGCAGACATTCACCAACAATCCGTTCGTCGTCGAGACGATTCAGGATCAGTTCTTCGCGCAATCCGACGGGCCGCCATGGACGGTGCGCGATCGTCGCGCGCCGCTGCAACTGTCGCGCTGGCCGATCGTATCGGTTATTAGCCTCGTGGAAACCATTTCGGGCGTCGCGACGACGCTGACGCTAGGGACTGACTTTCTCCTAGACGCCGCCAACGGCCAACTGACCCGGTTGGATACCTACGCGCCGCTGACGTCGGCGCCTCCTCAGCCCTGCTACTGGCGCGCGAATCCGATTGTCGCCCAATACGAGGCTGGTTATGCGACCATTCCCGGCGACGTTTTCGACGCCGTGGCCACGCTAATCAAGATGATGTTCTACGCTCAGACGCGCGACCCTCTCATCCGCTCGCAGAACGTCGCCGGCGTCTACGAGGCGTCTTACGTCATGGGCACGGGACCGGGAGGGCCTGGCGATCTTCCCGATTATGTGGCGACGAAACTTGCCCGTTATCGCGTTCCGGTGATCGGCTGATGGTAGACCCCGCCGCCCAGGCTTTCGCCGCGCAAGGTGTTTACCGCGCTGGCGTCGCGGTGACGTTCCTGCGCACCGAGGGCGTCTCGCCCAACGTAATCACGACATCGGCCGCCGTCACGGCGATCCTGCGAGGCGTTCTGGCCGACCCGACCGAGGAGGCGCAGACCGGCTACTCCGGGTCGCAGGTGGGCGCGATCACGCAGGACGATCGCCAGTGTATCGTCGTGGCGGCCGATTTGTGCAACGCCGGATTTCCGCTGCCCGTCGCCAAGGGCGACAAGATCGTCGAGACGACTAGCGGCGAGAAGTTCACCATCACCCGCGTGGACGCCTATAAGCGCGCGCTATCAGGCACGATCGAAATCGTCTGTGTGGGTGTAGCGTGAAATTTTACGTCCGCGTCAATGATAGCGCGGTAGCGGCGCGGTTCGCGCGGATCGGCCCTGGCGTCCGCCAAGGGCTTATCGACGCACTTACGCCGCAGGCCGACGCCATCGCCGCCGATGTCCGATCGATATGGTCGGCCAGAAGCAAATATATGGGAGCGGACCCTGGCGCGCTCGTCGACAATATTCAGTCCGGAGTTTCGACCAAGAACCCGGACCGCGTTACCGGTTACGTCCGGTCCGACAAGCCGGGCGTCTTTTTCGGTGGCCGGCTCGTCCCGCTCGCGCAATTGCTAGAATACGGCGCGAACGTCCCGGCGCATCAAATCCTCGCTGTGCTTGGCAAGGCACTGCACTTCACCGGCTCGGCCGGCGAGACGTTCGCCAAATCCGTTCAATCTCCCGGCGCGACGATCCCCGCCTATCCCGCTATCCACCCGGCTTTCGACGCGCACCGCGCCGATATCCGCGACGCGATCGAAGGCGTCGCACGCAAGGCTGGGGAACTGTAGGACACTATGACCGTCGCTCGTGAAACCGTACTCAACGCGCTGCTGGCCTACTTGGGAACGGCCGGCGCGTTCGCGACGCAGTCCAGGCGTCTGATCCCTCCCGAGAAGATCACGCCAGCCATGTCGCCCGCGCTGTTCCTGTTTCAGGAAAGCGAGATGCACGATAGCGCGATTCCCAATCTGCCAGCGATCGGCCGGTTTCATGTGCTCGCCGCTCTCTACAATAACGCCGGGACCGATGAAAACGTCATCCCGGAAACCGCGCTCAATGTCGCGCTCGACGGGATCGACGCCGCGTTCAAGATCTCCGACGCCAACGATGGATTCGTCACGCTCGGCGGCGTCGTCTATTCGATCCGCCGCAACGGCGAGTCGAAGTTTCTCAGCGGCGCGCTGACCGGCTGCGCCGGATGCATCGTCCCGATTCAGATCATCGCGCCGTAAAGCGACGCGGTGTTGTCGTCGGTCATGTCCGACCTTTGTTGACCTGTAGCGATCTGTAACCATCGAAAGGAAACCCTATGTCTGGACTGAGCGACTACGCGGCCCAAGCGCTGCTCAATTGGGAAACCGGCCTCGCGGGCATGCCTGCTGTGACGAACCGTTATCTCGCGCTGTTCACAACCGCGCCGACGGCCGACGCCGGCACCGGCGGCACCGAAGTTACAGGGGGCTCTTACGCGCGTGTCCAAATTGCCGGTCAGGGGACCACGAACGCCTCGACATCGACCAGCTCGGCGACGTTGAGCTTTGCATCGACGCCGGCGTGGATCGTTCCCGGCATGTCGGTTAAGGACGTCACTTCACCCACGGCGATCACCGGCGGTCAGACCGTTCTTAGCGTCACCGGCACGACGGTCGTTATGTCCGCCAACGCTAACGCTTCCGTAGGTTCCGGCGATACGCTTCAGTTCTCAATGTGGCCGGCGTCGTCCGCCTCGTCAGGTTCCGAGCCCGCGACCGTTCCTGCGACCGTCACCAACGGCGGCGTGATCACTTTCCCTGCCGCGACGGCCAACTGGGGAACGGTCGTCGCCTATGGCGTCTACGACGCCTTGACCGGGGGAAACCTGATCAACTGGGATTATCTCGGCAACTATAAGTGGCAGCCGTTCACGTGCTCCAATGCCTCGCCCGGCGTGCTTACGTGCCCGGCCAGCAACCTCACCAACGGCACATCGTTGGTTGTTACGACCAAATTTGGCGGGACGTTGCCGTCGACCGGCGGCTCGTGGGCGGGCATTCTGACCTCGGCCAACGGCGCGACGGATTCGTTCACGGCGGGCGTCAACACGACCTCGACGGGCGATGGCTCTTTCCGGCAAGTTTTACAACAGTCGATTCCGTCGGGCGTCACGGCCTCTTTCGCGTCGACCACGTTCACGTTGACCTCGGCCTGAGGACTTAGCCTATGACCGCGTCGGCCCTCGTCAACCGGGCGAAAATGACGGTTTCGGGAACTCCCGGAACCGGCACGATCACGCTCGGATCGGCTGCGACTGGCGCGCAGTCCTTTGCGTCCGCGGGCGTCGCCAATTCGGCCCTTGTGTCCTACATCATAGAGGACGGGGCTAATTGGGAAGTGGGTCAGGGAACCTACACGACGTCGGGAACGACGCTGAGCCGCGGCGCCATCGCATCAAGCAGCGGCGGATCGGCCATCTCCGCGTCGACAAACGCTCTTGTCTCCGCGACCGCGCTTGCGGCGGACATCGTGACGCCGGCGACTCTCAATGCGCTGATCGCGTCCTATTTGACCGGACTGTCAACATCCCTCCCCGGCTCATCTGGGCAACTGTGGAATAACGCCGGTGTCATTGCGATTTCCTAAGCTCACGTTTCTTTCGACGGTCGCGATTGTCGCCGCCGTCGCGGCGGCGCTCGCCGCCGGAACCTACGGCTCGCCCATTCTGGCGAACCTTTATCTGCTTGGTTCGTCGACGGGCACGACAAAGATGACGAGCGCCAACGCGAGCGCGACCAATTACACCGTCACGATTCCGGCCGCCACCGACACACTGGCGCTGCTTGGGCTCGCCGATCAAACGCAGGCAGGCGGCGCTAATTTGACGGCCTACGCCGCCGGCTCAAGCAGCTTCACAGTCGATTGCGGAAAGAACCCCGGTCAATATGTCGCCAACACGGGGGCTATAACGGTCACGGCTCCCACAAGCGATGGCGTGTGCGACGTCCAGTTGGAGAACGGAACCGGCGCGGGCGCTGTGACGTTCTCGGGGTTCACCGAGGGCTCCAATACGGGCGATGCGCTTGACACGACGAGCGGGCACAAGTTTCTCGTCGGAATCACACGCATTCACGGAACTTCGCATTATCTCGTGAGTGCATTCCAATGAAAAACTGGCTGAAATCTCTTATCTTCGCCGCGTTGCTGACCTTCGCTACAGAGGCAGCAAAGGGACAAGTCTACACCGCAAACAACAGCAACAATACCGTCTCGAAGATTACT
>QGNH01000644.1_pt2 | contig 12291 bp, 4 predicted proteins | sample 1735481 | NCBI WGS metagenome assembly QGNH01 (sample SAMN09239004, study PRJNA386568) | Viral metagenome, whole genome shotgun sequencing project. | reverse complement strand
TGCAAACTCCACCGCTGCAGCTCTGGCTCGTGTCCCAAACGGCTATGGCCGGTTCACCGTTCGCAAGCGTCATGCTGCAACTGTAAATTGTTCCTATCGCCGAACAAGGTACGGCAAATTGACTGCCTAACATCCACGACCGCACTTCTTCGTAGGCGGTGCTCGCCGGAGTGAGGACGTCGCTGCTCAGGTTGTAGAGGTACCCATTGTCCCACTCAAACCAGTAGAAGCGATTGATCCCGGCCCCACCGTGCAGCAGGTAGTAGCGCCCTATCCAGGCCGCTTGCATGTCGGGATCAGTGAGCGCCGGGGAAGATTCCGCCCAACTGCCTTCGGTATTGAACACGGGCTTGGCCTGCTGGCTCCAGTCGGTCGCCACTGCGCGTAGGCTGGCAATCCGCGCCAGAATATCCTCCGGAGGCCCGGTCAAATAACCGTGGAAGGCGAGCGCATCCACGTAGGCCCCGCCGCCAGCGCTGAGAAATCCGTTAAGCCAGTTCATATCCGGCCCATCTCCGCCGCCGTCGCCCGTTTCCGCCGGACTCACGATCAGTACGTTCGGGTCAATCGCCTGGGCCACGTTGCGGGCATCCTCCGCCATACGCACCAACTGCGCCGTAGTGCCTGCCCATTCCGTCTCGACGTTGGGCTCGTTCCAGATTTCCAGATACTTAATTTTTCCCGCCCCTACGTGCGTCATAAGTGCGCTCACAAACGTCTGGAAGTCGGAATCCGTGCCCGTGCCGTCTGCGTTCAAATCGGATGGAGGGTAGCATGCTCCAGCAGCCGTGCTGCAACTTCCCGTGGGATTCGATGAAGCCCACGCAGGGGTTCTGTACAGCGTGTAAAGCACGTCTTCCCCGTTAGCCTGCGCTTGGGCCAGCCATGGATCGAACGCGGCAGCCCAGTTATAGGTTCCGCTGGCAGTGTTAATATCGGCCCAATGGTCGGCATAGCTCGCCAGCGACCTCCATCCCGCAAACTGCACCCCCATACTGTTCGGCCCGGGACTGCTCAAACTGCTGAGCTGAACCCCGAAGAACGTCGCCGGAATGGGGCCTGTGACCGTGTCAGGAAAGGGTCCGGTTGGCCCGCAAGCGGTTTGGCAGCTGTACAGGTTTTGGGTTTGTGCCGAATCGATGGCCGGGATATTTGCTCCCATTGCCGTTCCGTCGGAAGCATCCTCGGATTGTCCGGCAGAGAACATGCTGTCCGAGCGCAGCTCGAAACCATGATAGTCAGACAGCGTGAGCGGCATCGAAGAAGCGCTCATCGCGCCTGCGAATCCTACGCACGACGAGGTTGAAGTTGCGCCCGTGCAATAGGGTGTGGCCGGGAAATACATAGTCGACGGTGGACTGCAACCCGCTCCGCTACACCCAGCGGAATCAGGATAGCTTGGGTTGTTGCCGTACTCGGTCATGGAGGATGCTGTGATGGTCGGCAGAACCAGGTGATCGATCGAGAAACTGGTAATGTCCCAGTTAAATTTTTCGGTCGCGGTTCCGGCCGAGATTCCTGAGCTATTTTTGAATCCTCCCCCTAGAATGATGCTGTCGCGCCATAGCCCGTTTTGCATGAAGTTTGGCCCGTTAGCGACGCTATTTCCCCAGCCGTTTGCCGGCGCAATCCCGAAACTGGAGTTCTGAATCACCGTGTCGTGATCAACCTCCAGTCCTTGCGGAAAGCTTTGAAGGTTCGTTAATTTGCAATACCCGGCCGTGTCCGATGAGCCGGAGGGTGTCGTAGCGGTCGGCCAGGCGTAGGTTGTCACCAAACTCGCAGGATTCACGCCTGCAACCGCAACCGCACCCAGAACAGAGGCACTTTCACTTGGCAGGTATCCTGATGGATATGGAACCATTGGCTGATTGAAGGTCGTCACGCTAGAGCACTGCGTGATTGATACGGGATCACCGGGGAGAATGTCCAAAACGGTAAAGCCCGTAGTTGGAGCGGTCGATGAGGCGTTGACCGTGGCCGTCGCCGTTCCGGTGGTCGACGTGACCGTAGGGGCGGAAGTGTATCCAGAACCGGGATTCGAGATCGTCGCCACGCAAGAGGAGTTATAACTCCCCGCCGCCAATACGCCTCCTGTCAGACTTGGGGCGCTGAAAGTTAAGGAACCCGCTCCGGTGCAGCCTGAAACGGTTGCGGACGCTACCTGCCCAATACACCCAACCTGATTCACTATGCAATTCGCGGTAAACGTCGCTGTCCCATTGGCGTTCTCGGTGAGCGTTCCCTGCCACGCCCAGCCTGTAGCGTCCAATTGAATGCCTTGATTCTCCGAGCATCCGAAGTTGGTTTCTGAAGTGTTATAGAAAAGGCTTTGCTCAATCGTCCAGCGTCGGGTTCCCTGATCCACTCCGCCCACGTCCCCTGGGTTTCGGATGGTCTCGATCCCTTCGCAGGAATTTCTCCAGATGTTGTAGGCGTCGGTGACATCGGTCACCGTGTTCTGGTAGTTGGTTCCAAATCCGCAGGAATCGTTTGCCGTCTTCACATCTCCGAGCGCCCCGCCTTGACCACCCGAGGCGTCCACGTTTTCCATGATGTTGCCTTGACGGATGACCCGCTCTCCGGATTTCATTTCATTCGAATTCTTGCGGACGATGTTCGCCCCAGCCCAGTGCGCGTTGCCTCCGGGAATTGTGCCCACTCCGAGCCATGCGAAAGGAAAGGTGAAGCGGTTCCGGCGCTCTTCGATGTCCTGAAACTGGACGTAGCCTGAGACGGAAGATGGATTGCAGAGCCCTCCGGAGAGAATTCCGATAGAGGAGCCTTCGAACCAATTATGGTCAATCTTCGCTTGCGTGCCCTGAAAGAGAACGCTATGGCCTTCGGAGCCCGGACGAAGATTCTGGCTGGTCTGGGAGTCCACAATAGAACAGTACTGACAGATCAGGTTGAAACCGTCGGATACTGAATTCGTTCCCGCAGTCAGGCTCGTCCAATCTCCGTGTGCCCAGTCCTTGCGAAAGTGGATGTGAGTGGGATACTGACTTGCTGAGGTTTCCGAACCGCTTCCCGGCATCGAAACAATATCCTGGCCACTTGTGTCTCCGGCCTCGATGCGAAACTCGCCATCTTCAATGAGCCAATGATCCGGGGCAAGCGTGGTGCTGGCGCAAGCAGGAACCAGGGATGAATTGCTTCCGCCGCCAACCGGGGCGCAAAATCGGAGGGCAGTCGGGCTGCTTCCAGAGCCTTCCAGTGTCCACATGTACCGCACATCGTCGTAAGCGGAGGTATTTGTCGCTTGGCCATTGGCCAGGGTGAACGCGCCCGCCGGAATCGTCGTAATAGATGTCCCTAGCTGGTAGTACATCGCGTCCCCAGCACAGTCCGGATTGTCGATCCCGATGTCAGTCGAGGTTGCCAGATTATCCTGTATCCCATGCGAGCAAACCGTCTGACCGTTCGGCAGATTTGCATCCTGCGTCGACCGGATGACAAGGAAACTGGTAGCCTGCGTGTTGCTCGATTGTGGGATGTACGTACCAGAGGTTCCCGTGTAGTTCGCCGGCGGAACATCAAGAATGATTCCTGCTCCGGTGGACGTTCGGCAGGCCTCGATGTCCACCAGCGCTGACTGCAACCCAGCCTGCGTGGGGGAGCCGCTCCAGTAAGGCGTGTGGAACGTGCAGCTCGGCGCCGGCCCCGTCACCCAGGTGCTGGGCAGCGAGAGCTCGTAACTGGACAGCGACTCTCCCTCATTGTTGTTCACCCAAACCTGCGGAAGTGTCACCAATCCCGGCGGGTATGCTCCAAAACCAATAGTGAATGTCCCCGGCCCAGTTCCTTCTCCGTACACGCCATATCCCTGATAAACGTGCGCACCAATCTCCCACCCGCTCCCGTAGCTGTTTTGGTTTACTCCGTTGATGTCGAGTTCGTACGCCGCCCCCAGATTCTCCCCCGCATTCACCACCGGTGAACTCTCTGTGGGACGGAAGTCCAGCGTCATGCTGGTCGCGGGAAATGTGTAGTAATAATTTCCGTCAGTCCCCGCCTCCTGCGTTCCGCTGAGCAGCCAGTTCACCAAACCCGTATTCGTTCGGATCGTCGCCCCGCTCGCCGTGAAACCCTGAATCAGATTCGTGATCTCAGTACCCCCCACCGGATCGTCGTTCGTTAGCTCATTCAAGTGCCAGAAGATTCCCCATGGCACTCCCCATACCGATTCCTTCCACACCAGTGCCTGAATCTTTTGATTCAAGACCGACGGCTCTAACCCCATCCACGAAGGATTCACTCCAAAGCTGGTAATATTCTGCACATTGAATCCGTCCGCGTACGTATCCTTTACCCCCAGGTCTTCCTTCAATGCGCCGCGCGCGCCGCTGTAGGGAACGACCTCCGTGATCCCCTGCATTGCCGTCGTCTCATATCCCCCGGGATACACATACACCGGCGTCGCCGGCAGCCCCGTCAGGTTCGTTGTCATCCACTGCCGCGACAAGGTGATCTCGTCCGTTGTTAGCCGTGTAACATCCAACTGCATGTGGTAGACCGAAGTTCTCACATCCTGCCCGCTAACATCCGCCAAATCCTGCGTCAGCAAAGCCTGCGCCGTGTAAGCCGAGCATCCTGTCCCATAAGGCCCCTGGCACGGCGTAAGGAAGGAAGTCGTAAATTTCCCCGTTGCCGCCAGCGCCTCTTTCAGTCCCAAAATCGTTCCCTGCGCCTGCCCTTGCGCCAGGTTGTAGCTCACACTGTCTGCCGCACCAGTCACTGTGATCGTTAGCGTCTCGCTGCTGATGCTCAACGTCGCCGCCGTCCCGCTCCCCGTATACTGAATTTCCAGTGCATCGGTATTCGTGTAATACGTGTGCGAGATCGAGTGCGAGGTCACATCCCGCCCCGCATTGATCCATCCCTGAAACTCCGAGACCAGCGTCTGCGCCAGCGGATACCCCACTGTAATCGCCGCCCCCACTGGAACTCCCGCCGCGTCCGCAATGGGCAGCACCGTGTTCGCATAATATGTATCCGCGCCCGGCGTCATCCCCTCGTCATCCACCGTCAGCGTCACCTCAGCCGGATACCTCTGATACACCTGCACCGCCGGCGCCGTATCCGCCGCAATGTTCCCCGCTCCTGCAGTCGGCGCGCTGCCGCTGGTGTACTCCACATCCGTCGATCCCGCTACCGCCAGGCTCGAAGCATAAAAGTGACAGTACGAATACGTCACCGCTCCCGTGTTATCTTCCAGCGCTGCATCGCGATTCGCGTACCCCTTGTCGTTCACCATCGTGATCGCCGTCGCCGCCCCGTCAAACCTGAACCCGTCGTAATTCAGGTGTGCCTCCGCGTTATAGATCTTGATATCGCCCGGCCCTGGCGCATTCTCATCCACATAGAATCCCAGCGGTTGTGTCCCTTGCGGAATCATCGAGTCCGCTTCCATGTTAGCGAACACCAGGTGATCACTTGTTCCCTGCACATACACGCCATACTGATCGAACCAGTTCAACAGAAAATGCTGGATCGTCAGCCATGACTGCCCATTAATATTGATCACCGGAACATTGCTCAGCGCCATGGGCACGATCGGCTCGTCGTAGTATGTCGCCGGGGCATTCACCGAATACACATACACGTACCCGTTCGCGAAGTAAAAATTCCCTCGCACCGTCAGGTTCGACGACACCGCCGCCACCTTCTCCCCCCAGATCGACCCGAATAAACAGAAGTTGATCGTCGAGTATGTCGCCGGCAGCGGAGCCTTCCACGCGTTTCCCGTTACGTGCACCCACGCCGACGAAGGGACCGGGTAATATCCCGTCAAGTTCGGAGCCCCTCCAGTCCCGTACGCGTCAAACGTAATCGTGTTCCCGGCAGTCCCCGAAGAGGCCGGTGCCAGAACTCTCATTCCAAACATCTCCCCGCTTGAACAAAATCGAATCCCCCGGCTGAAACGTCTGCCCATTCACATGCGCAATCGTCTGCCACGGAGCCGACGCGGAAAGCGCATTATTCGCATCGTTCCCCGTGCTCGAGCTCACATAGTAAGTCGCTGCCGAGGCTACGCCGCTCCACACCACGAACACGATAGCGAACATTCTTAGCGCGATCCCGCTCTTTCCCTTTGTCATCCTGAGCAGAGCAGGCCGATTCGTTTTGCGAATCGGATTGCGGAGTCGAAGGATCCCTGTTTCCATCACTGCTCCACCGCCCTTCATAGAAGCCTCCGCCTAACCGTGCTCGCGCACGCTGTTCCGTTCGCCACAAATCTCTCCGAGTTCTCTGCGTCCGCTCTCCGCAATCTCCGCGATTTCGCTTTTCTCGCCGTCCCAAATAGAAAAAGCCACCAGCTCTCGCCGATGGCCCCCACAATCGCTCCCCGCTCGATGCCTGCCAGGCTTCCGGCAGGACGCAGATTCTTAAGCGACGCCCCCGTTTCACCCTTCTCGTTCCGCTTCGTCCTCGACGCTGTAAACGCTGTCCCCGGTATCGTAGTTTTGTAGACCGGCGTTGGCCGAGGGTGTCGGGCTCGGCGGGGTCACTCGGCTTTCCGAAGGAGCCGGTGCATTCACTTGCCCGCCCTCAGCATCCGTCCCGCCCCAGTTTGTGACCAGCGGATTTCGGTTGCTCTGCTCGTCCGCTTGTGTGGTAGATGGCTGTGCTGTTTCGGGGTTGATCGCGCTGCTCATGACTTTTTCCTCCCTTGAATGAACTCCTCTGAGACTGTTTCGAATGGCTCGCTGTTTCCTGACGGCTGATGGCTAGCCGAAACCCCGACAAAAAAGGCCACCGGCGTTCGCCGATGGCCTTCGAGGCCTCGCTCCAACGCTAATGAATCTCCCACGCCATGATCGTTGCCTCCGTCGGATTATCCGCCGGAATCGTCATACCATTATTCAGCGTTCCACCCGCCGTCACGCCCTCCGAAGTCCCGCTGGGCCCGCCCACGAAAGTGAACCCCGCCGTGCTCCCGCCGTAAACTTGCGCGCAGGAACTCGTGCAGCTGCTCGTGATCGCCAGGTAATAACGGCCCGGCTGCAGCGTCGCGCTTGCAGTCCAGCTCAAGGTCTTCCACCCCGTGCTCGCCGCAAACGCCGTCCCAGCCGTGTTCCCAATGTGTGCCACAATGTTTCCCGAGCTGTTCAGTACTCCAATGTCGTACGTGTTGCTGGTGTTGTCTGCCGTCGAAACAAAGTACGTCACCTGCGTCGTGGTCAACGGAAACGTCAGCACCGCACCCCACAGCTCCGCTTTGTTTGCCGTGCTCGAAAAAGTAATCGCCGTACCCGTCGAGTTCGTCGTAAACCATGGAATTGAATACGGTCCCGCCGCCACTCCCGAGTCCGTCACCGTCCCGGTCGCATTCGCCTTCGGATAGTTTCCCGAAGTCAGGCTGCCGCCACCTCCAATCCGGCTGGTGTCCGTCGGATGAACGTGATCGGCGCGGGCGAATGTGTTGGATGTCCCCACGGCCGCCGTCCCATCCATGCTCGGTGTTGTAGAACTGGCTTGGCTCAAAACAAAGGCGGTGCTCGCGATTTGCGTGGTGTTCGTGTTTGCCGCCGCTGTCGGCGCCGTCGGCGTTCCGCTCAGCGCCGGCGATGCCGTCACCGCAATTGACGAGTCCACGTACGCCGACGTAATCGTCGTGCAGGTAGGCCCGCCCGTCAGCATCGCAGTCACCGCCTGGTTCGTGCAACTCCCCGTTCCCGCCGATGATCCGCTGCTGCTCACGTTCGACCCCGGCATGTCGAGAAACATCTGTACCGTCGTCGCCCCCGAACTCGCCTGCAACACCCGCCCCAGAATCTGCGCCCCGGTCGGCCGCGTCGCACCCGCGTCATGGCACAAAAAATAAAATCCGCCGTTCGCCGTGCTCGAAGGCACAACATAATCCCCCACCACGGTCGCGCTTGCGTCAAAACTGCAATAAGCCGACCCCGCTCGGGCTAACGTTGCCATCCCCGACGTTCCTCCATTCGCAATTACCACTCCGATCGCGCCGCTGGTCAGTGCACTCGCGGGCTTCGCCGCACAGCCTGCGGTCGTGAGCATCGCTAACCCTGCCACGACCGTGCCATTCGTAGTATCGTTGCAAAGTTCGTAACTCTCGTTGGCAAACTTCCCCAACTCAAACCCGCTGCCGCTCGCGGAATTTCCCGCCACATAAACCGTCCCTGGACGCAACCCGCTGCCGCTCGAACTGCTGAACGAACCTATATTGAACGTCTGGTCTGTCCAGGGCTTGAAGTTGCTGCTCGCGTCCACCACCCACTTCAGCCCGCTGTTGATCCAGAATCCCAGTCCCGGTGCACCTCCAGAGGTCGAACTCTCGCTCCGCACCACCGCGTAGTTATCGGTCGCGTCAAATCCCAGCGACGTCCGCTGCCACGTCGAGCTATTGGTGTAACTGGAATACACGTGGAGATTCTGCGCGGTCGTCCCGTTGTACTCGCCCAGGTCATTCGCATCTTCCTGGAAAAGATTCGAGAAATAGGAACTGGTTCCCGTCGTCGCCACCCTCTGCGGCGTTCCCGCATTGGCGGAAATGTAAAAGTTCCCGTCGTTCGAAATCCCCAGCGCCGAGGTCCCCGCCCCCGCCGCCGCCATCGCCGTCCCGGGAACCGGTGAGCTCACCGTCCACGGCCCCGCCACCAGCAACTGCCCGTTCACCGTCACATTCCCGCTAAACGTCCCAGCAGCAGCCGAAATCCCATTGCTTCCCGAGTAATTGAGTGTCGTGCCACTATCAGTCAAACCACTATCGCCACTCACCGCCGCCCCATTTGCGGAATACAACGCCAGTTGCGTAGCCGTTCCGCTGTGGACCGTTCCCGATCCCCCGCCGCCACAACCCGTACAAGTTCCCGTTACCGTCAAATTTCCGTTAATGTTTACCGGTACGTTGAACGTCTTCGCCGAAACCGTCAGCCGCTCCAGAAAACTCGCATTATCTCCTACATTCCCTATATAAGAGGAGATCGCCGCGGGAGCGCCGAAAGCCAGCTGAACCGCTCCCGGAACTGCCTGGTTGTCAATCCCAATATAGGTGTCGCCCGCGTCATTCGGCGGCCGGAATCCGATAGTAGCCAGAGTCTTGTTAGGGTTGGAGTCCACCAGGGTGATGATGTGGTGCGGCATCACATACCCCGTTCCCGTCGTTTCGAACTCAAAGTTGAGCTTCCCTTTCACTCCGGTTTGACTGCCACCCTCGTAAGTTCCATCCTGCAACAGCAGACCACTTGGCCAGTTGTTCTTTCCTTCCAGGCATTGCTCCCAAGTTCCTCCGAAGACTCCTCCCGTTATGCTGCTGTCGTTACAGTAGTGGACAAACACCTGCGGCCCACTATTGCCCCCGACAGAAACCACAGCGGGGGGTTCCGTATCAAAGAACACCGGAGGGACGGAATAACCCTGAGTTCCATTGCCGGGCAACAACAGTGCGGCCGGCCAGAAGGGCAGGAGTGGCTCCCAGTTAATGGGACTCACGATATAGCTGGTCGTGTTCGCCGATGCCGTGTCGGTAAACGTGCAAACCAATCCCGCACACTGCGCCTGTCCCGTGATGATGCTTCCGCAAGCCGTCGGGCTACCCCCTGTGCAAGCTCCATGAACCGGAAAACTGGGGGTATTCGCCGCCAGAGTGACTGCCGGCTGCATCCTCAAAATGTCGTAAGTAACAGTCGAACCAGCCGCGCTCGGGGGTACATGCGGGAACTGGCCGGTGATGGTTCCTGTCCCATTCGTCAGCGCAACCCCAGCGAGCAGCGGATAACTGGTTCCGCTTGTCGCAGAATCGTGAACCACCACATAGTAGTTGTATTGCGTCGAACCGGTGCTCGCGAATGTCGGAAGATGCCCGGCCGGTTGTTCTCCGCCCTGCACTTTAAGGGGCTGAACGTTACCCGAAAAAATAATTCCCGTGGCGCTGAAGTAGGTGCCTTCATACGGGTGCGGGCACGGTCCAGCGCCTTCTTCCATGTAGATGTTGTCCAGTTCCGTCCCTCCAAAACTGCCCAGAATCGTCTGGGTATTGACCGCCCACATGCCAAAACCCTCGATCACGCTATCCGTAACCCGTGTGGAATTGTTCGCATACACCGTGATCCCGTTTCCCCCGCATTGCGGGCTGATATTCGCTTTGTCAATCCAGAGCACCGGGGAACCCAATGTATTTCCCGCCGCATAGACAAACGATCCGCAGTGGTTCGCCGTGCATAGCAGTCCCTCGCTTCCATCGGCGTCGAAATTTCGGATCGTCGCCGCCTGGTCATTGTCCACCACAAAGAACTGGTTGAACTTTCCACCACCTCCGGAGGAAGACTTGATGTCTTCCATCGTTCCCGGCAGCGCATTGTCTTCAACTGCGGCGTTCTGAATCGCAATCGTTCCCGGACTCGCCACCGCCGTCAGATTTGCCCCGGTCTGGTTATAAGTAATGGTGTTCCCCGAAACCGTGACCGGCCCATGACTTCCCCAGTAACTGGCAACATCCGTAAAGTTGATGTTGACCGTGTCTCCTGTCTGAATCGTGCCGCACCCGGAGGCTACCGTGATCGTGACTACGTTCGAGGTTCTTTGCGTGTTTGTGATCTGGCAGCCGTCTGCATTCACCGTCGAGGTAAAGTTCACGCCCCGCAGCGTAGTCCCGCCGTAATGGTTGGAATTCACTAGATCGCCCAGAACTATGCACCGGTCCCGGGTCGAGCACGCAAGCAACGTCCCGTTCCCTTCAATCAGCGCCCGGCTGCAGTGCGCGAAAATCGACCCATAAACTGGCAGCGCGTTCGCGGTTGCACCCGTCGCCGGAAGAATTACCCGCGCATTCGGATTCCCGCCACTGCCGTTCGGAATTCCGCAAGCGTCATTGATCCCCTCTTGAATCCCGCTCGAGGCGCTGCTCAACAAATAGGTCGCCGAGTGTGTATTCCTCGGCGTGAACACAATCGTCCCCGATGCCGCCGCGCTCGTGCACGTCCCGCCAGTCACCATCGCCGGCTCCGGCGCCCCTTGTCCGCTGATGTAGACGAAGTACATCGAGTTCCCGCTCGTATCCACTCCCACCGGGCAGGGCGATAACGTTACCGTTGCCTGCGTTCCTCCCACCAGACTTCCGCTTGGACTCACGCTCCAGTTATCCGTCGGCGTCACATAGCGAATGCCGCTCAGATTGTTGACACTCAACTGGGTTCCCACCGGCTGCGCGATGTTCTGGCTGGCGCCAGGGCCGGTCACCACCCCACCCGGCGCGCCGCTCGGCGTCGTCGGCGCGTACTGTCCGGATGACGACGAATATGCCAGCACTTGTCCATTCGCCGGCGTGCTCGACGCTACCGGCACGCTCTGAATCGCGGTCGCGTTGGCGCTCGATCCACACGGACCCCATGTCCCATTTCCCAGCAGGCAGTTCAGAGCCGAAGCCGCTCCGCTTCCCAACTCACCTGTCGGCACCAATCCGCTGATCAAGTCCGCCTTCACCACCACGCTTGAATCCACATACTGTTTCGCCGCGGCCTGCAGCGGGGCTGTCGGATTCCCACTCAACGTTAGTGGCCCCGTCATCGCCCCGCCCGCGGACGGCACATAGTTCCCCGAACCCACGGTTGCTACGGAACTATCCACGTACGCCTTGTTCGCCACATCCCCAGTGCCCACCGGATTCGGCACATTTGGCGGTACCGAAAAACTCTTGGTTCCCGTCACCGTCTCCGTCCCGGCCAGGTGAACCACTGCGTTGTCATTCGCTTTTCCCGCCAGCGACGAGTTTACGTACTGCATGGACACCGGCTGGGCCGCCGTTCCTGATCCCGGCGTGGTTCGTACCTGCGCGAGCGTCGCCGGCGAACTCGTCGGCACCACCCAGTACTCCGTTCGCACCTCGCCCGGTTCCAACTGGTAAACCACTGTGTAGTACACGTTTGCGGGAGTCGCGTTCGCGTTCGCCGCCAGGGCTACATTCAACGCGCCGCTGACTCCCAGCGTCACATTCAACGTTCCCGGCGCAATACCCGTGCCGCTCGCCGTCACAAACGCCGGCCACGTAATCACCAGGACGCCCTGTGCGGGAGTGCCGCCCGCCATGTAAACCGTGTCCACTACACTGGTCAGCGTCGGCCCGCTCTGCGGAGCAGACACACCCGCGCGGGGCGCAGGCGCAGCCCGCTTCGCCGCCATTGCGCTCGCCGCCTTCTCCGGTTTCCCCGCGGAAGTTTCTTCACACGCTGCAAGCCGGACGCCCGCCACCACCACCAGCACCACCACCAAATAAAAAAGCCGCCCCGCCGGGCGGCACGCCTCAAACATACTTCCTCCCTCAAACTC
>QGNH01001727.1_pt2 | contig 12294 bp, 16 predicted proteins | sample 1735481 | NCBI WGS metagenome assembly QGNH01 (sample SAMN09239004, study PRJNA386568) | Viral metagenome, whole genome shotgun sequencing project. | reverse complement strand
ATATGTTGCTGGTCCTCCTACTACCGGACAACCTCCAGGAACAATTAATATTTTAATGAATCCTCAATTATATACATTCTTAGACGGTATCGATTCATTTTTATTATTTGGCGGACTTAATACACAATTTTTAATATTAGTAAATGATCAATTAAATAACTATTATTATCCACCACAAAATAATGACAATACGCCAGCAACACAAACCGCATTATCATTTCAATACGAAAATTCAATATTTCCGGTAATACTACCGACAATATTTACAGTAGCTCCGATATGGTTTAAATTTACACAACAATATAATGTAATTGAAAAATGGTCAACTTTATCAAGTATAGTATTAATAACACAATCTATACCCGTCCAAGTAGAATATATACCATCTACTAATTTTTTGGGTACGCCAAATACACAAAATTCAACGTCTAGCTCATTTAGATCAATGCTAACGGATTTTATCCCTCCATCAGATAACCCAAGATCTAGATATATATATAATCCAACCGGACCATTTCGTTTAATTTCTCTTAAAACTAATCAACCATTAAATAGAATTGATTTAAAAATTTATTTTAGTGATCAATACCAAAAACTTTATCCGTTATATATACCATTTAATCAATCAAATAGTATAAAACTCATGTTTATAAGGAAATCATTAGTCAAGTATAATAATTTATTATCTTAATATATATATTATACATGTCGTACGCAGTTCATCCAGTCCCAGTCGTTCGCGTAATGGATCCAAGAGTTGATCCATTCGCTGAGAAAGTTTATGCCATTTTTACAGGTGGAAAACGTATATCATGGCAACCAACAACAACCAATAATATTTCTAATTCTGGTATAACTTATTCAATAAATCCGCCTAATCCTGGTGTGTTTGTCGATAGAAAAATTTATAAACAATTACCGGTTAGAATTCAATTAAATTGTGCAACTCCTAATACATACCCATTATTAAGAAATGGATATGATGCTCCACGTTCTTTTCCGATATCTAGTGCAACATCAACATTATCAGCTACTTTAAATAATACACAATTTTCAATACAATTATCAGATGTTATACAAGCGCTTGTCCATTGTAATACTGGCGAAGATTTGAAAACATATGAATATTCTAGCACACCGTCATATTTAGATCAATCCGCTAACTACTCCGATTTACAAGGGACTATGAGAAACCCCCTCTCAAATTTTGGTAACAGCTCCGACGGTGAAAATTGCCCACGTGGTGGATTTTCTAAATTTACAATTGTATCAAATACACCAAGTCAAGCGATTATCGATTGTGTATTTATTGAACCGGTTTTTTTAAGTCCTTTTTATTTTGGCGCAGGAATGGCAGAAGGATTTTTACATATTCAACAAATGAATTTTGTTTGGAATTTTATAGCTAATGCAGCGTTTCGTATGTGGTCACATGATATCAGCGGAGCGCATGCACCAGGAGCGATAACATCTGGAGCGGTTGCATTTAGTAATTTTACGTCTTTGTATTCTGCGACAGCGTTTACATATAGAGTAATTCCGACAATGTTTATGTGTTATATTAGCCCTAAAGAGACTATGCCAATCCCTCCAATTTGTGTTTATCCATATTTTAATTATTCCCGTTATAGTACTGATTTAGGTACTACGATACCAGCAGGAGACGCCGGAGCAAATCCTCCGGTTCTCTCATCGGCTACCATAGTAGCTCAAAATATTCAATTAGCATCAATACCAAAAAGATTAATTATCTTTGTGCGTCCTCAAAATTCAATTTTGGAAAGATCACCGAATATATCCGATCATTTCGCCAATATTACTAACCTAACTATAAATTACAATAATAATGAGGGGTTATTTTCTAATGCAGATGCTCACGATCTCTATATAATGTCGCGAACTAATGGATTAAATATGTCATGGGAACAATGGAGCGGAGGACCTGTTTATTCTGATGCTGGACCATTTATTGGAACTCTTGGAGGGCCTATTATTGTTGAATTTGGGAAAGATATAGGATTAGATGGAAATGAAGCACCGGGTAAATTAGGAAATTATAATTTATTAGTTCAAGTTACCGCAAATAATCAAAATCAAACAAATGAAATGTTACCAACATTATATGTAATTGTAATATCTGAAGGATCCGTAACCTGTGAAAATTTGGATGTTACCGCACAAATTGGTATTATTTCGACTTTGGATATTTTAGATGCCCAAACTAGACCAGATGTTAGTTTTTCATATAATGATGTTATGGATGTAAACGGTGGTAATTGGTATACTGGATTAAAAGATTTTGGAAAACGTATTTTTGGAGTTGCAAAAAGAGCATGGCCATATTTAAAAGGAGCTTTCGATATAGCTAAATTCGCGGCTCCAATAATAGGATTAGGAGAAGGTGGGGAATTAATAGATAAAAGTCAACATATTAATTATAATGCTACGGGTGGATGTGATATGAACCATATGAGAGCTAGAATGGGAAATCAAGATGGCGTCGGCTATGGCTCTCCTGTAGGTGGTGCGATGATGAATAGTAGAAGGAATACATTAGCGGCAAGATTAGCACAGCTATAAAAAATTAACAATTATTAAATAATATATTTTATCATTTAATAATATAAAATGTCAGTTTCAACGTTATTTAATCCATCATGTGATTATAATTTATATTGTAATACGATAACAGCTGCAGGAGGATTTATAACACCTGGAAGCGTGACAATCTCTAGGGATTTAGTCGTTTTAGGAAATGAAGCAGTTAACGGGGCTTTAAGTCTTGGTCAAACAACATCAGGCACTGGTTTATTAACAGTTCAGGGATCAACTGGGGCAATTATTGCGATCGGTAATTCTGGAAATAATTTTTATTTGAATTATGACGCTCCCGCTTCTACTTTATCATTACTACAATCTGGAACAGCTACCGGAAGCCCTTTTAATGTAAATCTTAATGGTGGGACAATGATTGTTAGTGGAAATATTCAACTTCCAACAGCTTTAACAGGAATTTATTTTGGTACTTTAGCATCAAATTATTTAAATTTTTATGAACATCAAAGCCCAAGTGTTACATTTAGTGGACCATGGGCAACAAATCAGACATCTATTTGTGAATTTACACGAGTAGGTAATATGATAACTTTAACATTTAGTACGGTATCCTCAACCATTGCAATAGCTACAGTTATAACATCTTCGGTTGTATTAACAGATTTTAGACCTAATCAAACAGTTGACGCAATTATTCCGGTATCAAATGCTACAGGTTTAGCACAAGGATATATAACAATAACATCAGCAGGAGTCATAACAATATCCGTAGGTTTTGGATCAGCTTTTAGTGGTATCGGATTCGCTGGATTTCCTACATTTTCGATAAATTATTCACTTTAATTAATACTTCAATAAAATATTAATTATGGTATATACACACCTTTTTCATAGATAATATATTCAGGATAATTTTTTCCAATAATTACCCATCTTGACGGTAAATCAACTATTTTGTTAATATCCTTTTGTTTAAATCCTAAATATTTTTGTAATGCTTGATCACGCGAATATTTATTGCCAGTCTTACAAAATAATGTAACCGTATGAGCTTCATTAAAAATTGTTTTGTTATCTTCACGATTACTACTATTTATTAAATGATTACTTATTAAACAATATATTTTAAGTGATCGCCCTATTTCTAAAATTTGGTTCATTAATGTACTTACTGCCTTACTTAATTTTTTATCTGAAAATGTATTGCAATCATCGAATATAACTAAACAACCCTGTTTTAATTCCTTATTTACATCAATAGGATTTGTGATTATAGATTCATTAACTGGGAATCTGACTATCGGCGGTTTTATTTCGTCAAATACTGGGTCTTTGTCTTTATTGGAAAATAAAAAGACTTCTTTATTTGGAAATAACTTTATATATTTTTTGGCATATTTTGACATGAGTGTAGATTTTCCAGCTCCTGAAGGGCCCGCATAATAGCAACATTCACGAGTGTCAATATTTGGTATCTGTTCTATTATTCCATCATTAATTTTTATTGATTTTCCTAAATCGTCATCTTCGCTATCATCAATATTAAAATAATATGGGCAATATTCACAACATGGTTTATTCTCACATCTTTTATTATGACGTTTACAACATTTTTGTTTTGCTTTTCGCTCTTCTGTGTGAATATGAATAATATTTCCGTTAAACTCACCACCGATTATTTTAGCTATTGGTAGACCTTTACTTAAAGATAACATCTATATTTAATTTAGATATTTAGTAATGTTAATTTTTATAAAATATAATATTAATATTATATAAAAAATGGTTGGAAGACCTAGGAAATCAGAAGATATAAAGGCGAAATATAATGACTCTTGTATTTGTGATATTTGCGGTGGATCATTTACGCGATCAAATCGATCATCTCATAAAAAAACAAGATTACATCAAGCATATGAAAAGACAAATATATTCATTAAAAAAACAATAATAAATAGTGAGCCAACAAAAGCGGAAACATTCGATGATCGCAAAAAGGAAGCTTACGAAGACCCGAACGGTGGAATTATTTATTTAACACACCGACAATTTGATTTCTATAAACGATTAGGTAAGGAAAAATATAATTACAAAAAAATTTAATGTTATTTTATTTTATCATTATTAGAAATATAATTTAAAAATGCGCATGAATTACATAACCAATTATATTTAAAATTACAATCACGGTTAAAAACTGGATTTTTTGTATGATTATAAGTACAAAAAACATTACAATGATGACATTTAAATAATTCTTCGGTCATTTCATTAATTCTAACTTCGGTGACAATTTCGTTATTACTGTTAACATTTTGAACCTCATAGGGTTCATGTATTACATATGATATATATTGAATACTATTTGGGCAAATATCGACAGTATCTAATTTTCCATCTAAAAACATATATTTTTTCATATTTAATACTATATGATAAAATATTTTTTCGGACTTAGATTTTTGCTTCTATATTTTTTAATACATTAATTAATTCAATTTGTAGTCTTTCATTAATTACCTGTTTATGATATTTACTATTAATCACATGAGATATATAATCATCTTGTGCGATTTCACCTGGTATATGTTGAATATTTTTAAATCGTTCTTTACAATGTTTACAGTGTGTTATAAAATATTGTTTTTGATCTACATATACATTATATTTTAATAAATTATTATCATCATAATCAATATTAGCCCCATACGGTAAATCATATTTTTTATTCCTTTCATCTCTTGCAATTATTGCGTCATGAAATCCTTTATCTGCTTCTTCTTTGAATCTTTTTTTTTCTTCTTTTGTAAATTTTATACTCATTTATAATACTATATTAGAAAAAAAAATATCACTCTTATAACTGTAGTTGTGATATTTACAGTCTCTAGCCCTTGGATTTTAATAATGATCTTTTAATGCCTTTGGATGTTTAATTATACAATGACTATTATTTAAAAAATGACGATATGTACCGAAAAGTTGGCAAAATGTACAATATTTGTATTGTGCCGTATCTAATGTATAATCTCGAAAATATTTATCTCTATGCTCTAAACAACCTATATCATTTGATTCTAAATATAAATAAGAATAGATAATATATGTATATCCCACACTATGACTAAATTTATAAAATTTTCTGTTTCCGCTTCTCCAGTATCCCTTTATTGATAATTTCAATGTTTTGTGTATTAGTTTTTTACAATCGTCATCATACACATCATATATTATTATTCGTGCACAGTCTGGCCCTATTTTTGGTTTTAGTATTTTAAATAATAATTCATATTTATTTTCAGATTTTACCATTTAATCCTATATTAGATTTTAAAATATCACACTTAGAATTATCAATCGATTGATTCATAGCGTATCTAAATTGACAATGTTGATTACAATAAATATAACCATCTAACATAATATGTCCATTATCAATAATTTCAAAATAATCATCTTCTGTAATATTGTTTATATCTCCTGATATTGGTATACACTTCATAAATAATATATTCTTATAACAGTTACGACATAGGCTATTATAATTTTTTGTTGGTAATTCTTCCATAATATAATAGATGTGATATTTTATTATTATCTATATTATATTATGGAAGAACCACATATCGCTAAGGGATTCGATAGAGACGTAGACTATGAAACTATGAAACGAAAATTAATCAAGAAATTAGATGACTTGATTGATATTTATACAACTAAAGTTAAAAAAACCACACTTAGAAAAATAATTTATTGTATGATTGCTTGTATTAGTTTACGTAATGGATCAAGAATAAGCGAATCAGTATTGGCATTTGAAAAATTTTATACTAGCGGAATAAAAAATCCTGTTATTGTTCGTATTTCTAAATCTGATGGATTAAGGCGTCATAAAGACGGTAAGATGAAAAAAAAACCAACCAGATATAGAAAAATAATATATCCTAAATCATGGTTTCCCAAATTATGGCCAACTGTTAAAAATAATGATGAGATTGAAAGTTTAATCAATTCTGGTAAATTAAAAAAACGTGTTCTAGATTACATGTTATTACATTTCAATTCCAATACTCATTCGCTGCGTTATGCATATATTAATTATATGCTTTACACAAAGAAAATAGAAATGAATATCGTAAGTAAAATTATAGGTCATGTTAATTGTTCACAACTCACGACATATACACAACAAAAAAATTCAGATAAGACCTTACAAATGGACATTTAATTTTTAATTAACATAATTGAAAATTAATTGTAGTAGATGGGTAAATCGTAACACTTTTATAATTAATTTTTTTTTCATATTTTTTACGATCTTTAGTTTCAGGGTTATATTTCTTTCTTGTTTTTTTATTAAATAATAAATGTTTGCAATCATCACAATAATATTTACATGTGTTTTCATCTTTGACACATGATGATTTAGGAACTTTATTTTTACATTTGCAACATTTCCGATACTTAATTAAAAATTCATCTTTGCATTCCTCACAATAATATTCACATCTACATTCATATTTTACACATAATGATTTTAATACTTGTTTGTTACATATACAACAGTTTTTAGAAACTTTATATTTACTATTATCTATATTATTATCATCAAAATATCGTATACACTCTACACAACAAAAATTTAATTCATCCTTTCCAAATCTTTTATAAAAAGGTCCCTTTATATAGTCTAAACAAACAACACAGTTAATATCTTTCATAAAATATCACACCTATATTTATATCACAAAAAAATTATTATTGCTATAATATTAATTTTTTTCATATTCTTTTGTTATTTTTTGTATTGCCTTAATTTTTTCTATTAATTCGGCTTTTTTCTCTTTCATTAATTTAATCTTTTGTACAGCTTTTTTATGCTTTACTTCTGCTATTTTTGGAGTGTCTTTACATTCGAAATATGCTGTATAATTACCACTTTTTAAGGATCTGAAAAGATCACATCCATTACACGGACAATACATACGAATATTAGCGACACAATGTTTACACATACATTTTTTATCACATCTTTCAGTTGGTACGGTTTCTCCAGTCACTGAATTTATCATCTCATAAACTATTTTTTTAATTGGTTTAAAATTTTCATCAATTTCAATATTTTTCAATCTCTCTGTACATGGTTTATCGTACATATTTTTTATTCTATCTACACAAATATTAGCCAAATCATCATTACCCATACATTTTAAATATCCAGCATTTAATTTATATTGTCTGGTAATTTCACCATTCAATAACCGCGCTTTTTCAATGAGATTATCAATATTTGGTAATTTTGAAATATCTTTTATATCGAATAATTTTTGTATTTTCTCAGTTCTTTTATTTTCGCGTACTGCTTTGTTAAGGTTATCGTTATACTTCTTTTTATATGATAATCTACTAGGATTGTGATTTTTGCAGAATTCGCCTAAACATGGTTTACCGCATTTTTTCCCTTTCTTTTCTCCTCTCTTCAAAATAAATTTACAAGCTTTTGTACTCTTGGACATTTTATAAATATTGATAATATTTTATTTTTATATATTTTAGATTCTTAAACTTTATATTTTCAAAAAAAATTAAAGTTTAAAGATTGTCAAATTCTTTGATTGTTTGTTCTACCTTATCGATTAAATGTTCAATTATTACAAATGCCCGATCTATCTTTTCGGATTCATTCATATTTCCCAATATTTCAAATGCAACACCTAAAGATTCTAATATTGGTTGTCTAATGCATTCATCGGCAATTTGATGAAATATTTCATTTTCATTTTCATAGTTTGGTTCTTCTGGCTCCTCACTATAATCATTATCTTCATTACTGTTATGTCCTTCATCACTATTAAATTGTCCTTGTTTTCTTAATCTAGACATTAATTTTAATCTATATAAATATCACAGATATTATTTTAAAAAAATTTATGTTCATTTGGATCATATGATAAGTGTGACGGTAAATATTTTTTTGGTATTGGTAATAATCCGACATGATGTAAATATTTTATTGTATAAAAATTAATATCCTTAACCATCATATCATATACTTTTTTTAATACATCAATATTTAATGATCTTGGACTATCTAAATTATAACTATTCAATAAATCATAATAAATTTCTTGTTTATCTTGAATTTCTAATACATACGCTATTCTTGATTTTATTTCTTGTACTTGGTGATAAATTGCCATTTCTGGTATATTATTTACTCTTTCTAAAACGTTAATAATTGTGTCTATTTCTGATTTTAACTGATATAATAATGATATACGACCTGAAATAAAGGGCTCTAATAGACTAATCATATAAGCATCCTTATTATGACGACTGAGAGCCCAAAGGCGCTTCGTTCCTTTAAATGGCGCAAAATAATAAGCAGAATAAAATAATTTTTCAATTTCTACCGTTAACGATTCCATACGTTTTATAAAAAATTCTTCTGTATATGGTGCACCAAAATTAATAATATATGGTTCTTCGTTTGGCTTTTCTAATATTAAAAAAAAGAAATTTGTAACTTCTATAAACTTCCCATTTATTAAGGCTATCATATCAATTTTAACATGTGATTTCTGCTTTAATGCATCAAGAAATTTACATATAACACCACCAGGTAAATTTTTATATCCTTGTAAAATTTCATGACTTGACCATCTAATCACGCGATGATCCCTAAATAAATTATACAATTCATCATAATCATTTTGTGTTGGACGGTTTTTTTGTAGTATAAACATAATCATTTTGTATTCATCGCCAGAGATTAATTTATTTTTGTATAATGAGTCACTTTTTTGTTTGATATTTTGTTTATTAATATTCCATTCGCCATTCGATAAAGTACCAATATCAATATCATATCTCATATCTTCACCTGTTTTAAATTCTGATAAATAATGATCTTTTGTTCCGTCTATTTTTCTAACTACTTCAAGAGTTTTTAAATAAAATTTATTTACTACTTCAGGAATAGAGCAGCAGTCCTTAAATTCTTCTACTAAATCAAGATCACCGGGGTATAGTTGCTGAGCATAAATATAAGATCCAAAGGGAACGGCGGGGTCATGATCTGTCCAATTAATCAATTTAATATTATTTAAAATTTCATTTGTATACGAGCTAGGATATGGGCGCGCCGCTAAAACTTTTTTTAAATCTAATGTTTTAAGCATATATAAAATAAGAAGATAAATATTATTTTCTTATTATATTGACTTATTCGTTATCATCTGCGATAAAATTTATTTTTACAGCTTTTACAACAAAAAGAACATCCGCCCTTTATTAATTGATCTATCAAGGGACGATGTGAAGTATAAAGACCCGATCCTTTAGGTTCTAAATTGATTATCATTGGTTCTAAACTGATCAAATTAGCCGAAATATTTATCGATTCTAATTCGGTGGCCAATTTTCGTTCTAATTCTAATAATTCGATAATTTTAGCTTCATTTATTTTTTTCTGGTTTGAGAGTATTATTTTTTCATATTTATCTAATTTATTTTGATCTGTTGTTTTACTCATTAAATTTTTAGTATTTTCAATATTTTTATAAAATCTTGATATTTTTTGTTTTACACTGTTTATATCTCTTTCTATTGCTTTTATCTTTGCTTGTTCACGGTCTTTTATTAATAATAAATCCTCTGAAGTTGGAGTATTAATATCAAGATTAAAATTATGTTTTTTTAGTCGATCATCTGCCCGTTGTTTAGCTATGTCAGCTAAAGACGTAATATCTGGCGTTACCATGTGTGCAAAATCTGCAAAAGTTATAACATCGGGAATTGGTGGTGGTGGTGGTGGTGGTAAAAATACATCTGGTCCACTTTGTACTGGTAATCCACTTTGTATCGGAAAACTTCCAGATTCTAACATTTGTAAAATTTTACTTTGTATATTATTTGTCGTTTGTTGTGCTTCTAATATTTGTTGTAAAAAATTCATTAATGCGATATTATTTTCTGAATTTTTATTTTGATTTATATTACTGATAGTTATATTTTTCGCCTGGACTAAATCTTTTGCAAGACCATTTATTCCGTCTAATTCTGTTTGTAATTCTTGTGTATGTTTACTCAAATATGGCGTAATAGTGCTAAAATCTGGCTCATTATATGGATTTTCGGTTGTAAATGTAAATTTATTATTTTTTGCTGGTTTATCTTGTGGGAATTCATCATCAAAATCAAGATTTGCGAGATTCTTATTTAATTCTTCATAATAAGCATTTACAGGTACTAATTTTTGATTTTGTGATAAATTTTTATCTAACGTTTTTTTTTAATTGCATAAAATGGATCATCAAAATCTATTACCTGCGCTGCTTGATCATATTCTAATCTATTCATACCCATTAATACATCGTTTTTATATGCAGCACTTGGATTTTTTGGTATACATAATCCATGACGTAAATATTGCCCATACCTTCCCGATACTTCGCCAGGTGGTATATGATAAATTTTAGCCGGATATTTACGTCTAAATTCTGTAAAACAATTTATAGCGCGTTTCTTTTTTGCTGGTGCTTTTTTTGTTCCTTTAACACTATATATTGACTTTTTAGGTGTACATTTTCCAGTACTTAAATATTTTTTATATCCTGTTTTTCTCTGTGCAGGTGTTAAACCTGTGTTAAGATGCATAAATTTATTATAACAGTTTATAGCTCTTGTCGATGTTGCTTTCTTTGTTGTTGTCTTTTTTGTGGTAGTTTTTTTACGGGTTATTGGTTTACCCAGCATTTTTTCTTCTTGGTATTGATCACTTGCTAATCCTTGTAGTTCTCTATAGTCATGATCTGGGTGAGTCTCGATAAGATCTTCAAGTATTTTTTTATATTTTTTATATCCGGCTCTAGTTTTTGCGGTAATAGCGCCGCCAAAATTCATTCTTCCGCCGCGCTCTCCCCATATTTCGCGTGCTTGATCACGGTAAATTTGATTCATTCGATTCATATAATCCTGATTTTGCATGTATTATATATTTAACAAACATAATTATTTCTCTACATAATAAATAAATCATACTAACTATATATAATATTAGAGGTGGTTTAATTATAAAAACAGATATGATAAATAGATATAATATTTAGACCTCGGATATATTATAAAAATAGATATGGTAAATATATATTTGGGAGGTTTATATTTGAAAAAAAAACATGGATTTTAAAAACTTATTTGAAATTGAAAAATTCCATAAGGGAGAAATTTTAAAAGACAACTTTTTTTAATGGTTTTAAAACCGCCCGTAATATATATTTAGGATATCTGATTTATGCTTTTTTACGGGAGGTATTAAAATATCAATATTTAGCATATCTGATTTTGCATTAATCCACTTGTTTTAATATTTTAGATGATATCTATCATATTAACTCATTTTTTTTTAGCTACGATTTTACGTCTTGTAGCGCGGACCGGCTTTTCTTCTGATTCCTCGTTTGATTCTTCTTGTTCTTCTGATATTTCCCTTTTCATTTTAATCATTAATGATTTCTTTTTCTTTTCGATTTGATCTTTTAAAGATTGAATCATGATATCTTTTCTACTTGATATAATTTCTCTTAACTTGAAAATTATATCTATTTCTTTTTGTAAATTACGTAATTCATCATTATTAAGATTATCTAAATCTATATCGCATATTGATATTTTGTTACAAACTTGTATATTTTCAACTTGATTCATTGTGATATTATATTATTATGTAATATTATA
>QGNH01001863.1_pt1 | contig 12302 bp, 24 predicted proteins | sample 1735481 | NCBI WGS metagenome assembly QGNH01 (sample SAMN09239004, study PRJNA386568) | Viral metagenome, whole genome shotgun sequencing project. | reverse complement strand
GCGGCGCGAACCTGCGCGGCGCGAACATGCGCTACGCGGACCTGCGCGGAGCGGATCTGTGCCACGCGGACCTGAGCGGAGCGGACATGAGCGACGCGAACATGCGCTACGCGGACATGTGCGACGCGAACATGCGCTACGCGAACCTGAGCGGCGCGCACATGCGCTACGCGGACCTGAGCGGAGCGGACATGCGCGGAGCGGACATGAGCGACGCGGACCTGAGCGGCGCGAACATGTACGAGGCGGACCTGAGCCGCGCGAACATGTACGAGGCGGACCTGAGCCACGCGGACCTGAGCGGAGCGGACATGAGCGGCGCGGACCTGCGCGGCGCGGTTAAGTACACTACCGACGCCGCGCTCCCCGGCCGATGGGCCGACAAAGAAGGGCGCTCGCGATGCGTCGGCTCAGGAGGTACGTAGTGACCGATGATACCGTGCTCGACGTGCGCGTCGCGCATCCTGTTGCTGCGGTGGTGGATCGTTCAGAGGTGGGGGTAGGGTACCTTGCCGCGTCTTGGTGACGCTTGGAGGCATGATGTCTAGATCTAATATCGAAGGCGCTGCTAAGGCGTGTTTGAGCTTCCTCAGTAGTCGGTTTGCGCTCGAAGCGAGGTTCGACGAGCGCGGCCTCTCTGTGCTCCTCGCCCTCGTCGACGCCATCCTTGAACAGGCGCACGAGGATTCGCTGCCGGCGCCTGTGGCGCCTGTCGCACGGCACCGAAAACGGAGTCTAATCGCAAAATACGAGGACGAAGACTGGTGTTCGTTCGTGATCGAGCCGACGGACGGAGATGAGTGGGTGGCGATGGTCACCTGCAAGGACGACCAGGGGAGTGGAATCTCGACCTACCTCAGCGCGGCCCAGGCTCGCGACGCAGGCGAGCTACTGTTGCAGCTCGCGGGAGCCGCTACGGAGGCCACACCGAGCGAGGCGTTGTCGACGCCGACCACGAACACCAGCGCAACGAACTCCGCCGCCGCTTACGCTGCCGACGACGCCTACTCCGCCGAGCTTCGCCGCCTGTTCGGCAAGGCCGCCGGTGACGCCCGCTACGACGCTCGCGGGATGAGCACCCCCGAGCTTCGCCGCCTCTCCGACGCCAAGCTCGCGGCCGACGCTGCCATGCTGCGCAACGGGCTCGTCACGAGGAGGCAGTGACGCCGCCCCGCATGCCCCCCAGCGACGACGGCAAGGCGTACCTCACCTGGCTGCTGAGGTTCTTATTGATGGCTGCTACTGAGAGCCGAGGTGCGAGCCAATACGTCGCAGAGTTTTAGGACTCAGGTGGCGGCGCGCCTGGGTCGGGTCGAGTAAATGCTGCTTGAGTGCGCGCCCTAGCAGTAGCGACGTCTTGTTCATTGGGCATGTTTTCAAGCCAACGAAACAAGGACGGTGGGATCACATTCCCCGGAGCCTCCGGATCCCACGCGTAGGACCATGGAAGAGCTTCTTCGTGGGTCATGTTACTGAGCGCTCGTCCAGTCAGTCCGCCATACTTTAGGACCACGGCGCTGAGCGTCTCAAGTTCAGCGTCGCTGAATGCCTCCATGTTGGGCTCCCTGGAGGCCATGATCCCACGACTCTCAAGCGACCCGAAGTGTTCCTCATAGTTGTCGAGGACAGGACCGCGCGCAAGCGCCACATAGGTGGCACCAGTGATGGTGGTCAGGTGCTCACGGTAGTGCTCGTAGTCGGCAAAGTAGAGCAGTTTGAGAAGCTTGGTGAGGCCGGCGTCTGGACACGCGCGAAGCATGTACAGCACGGTGTTGGCAAGGCGATCGTTTTTCACGGGAACTTCCTCGTGTTCTCCTGCGGCTGGCGCCGCAAAATCGGCTTTCGCGTTTAGCGGCGCGCAAGTCGACGTTTGCATATACAAGCGTAGCATCATGCTGATGACACGCGGATTTTTAAACCCGTCACGGCTGGCGCGGGCATACGTTCGAAACCTTGTAAACCGGGACACGCGAGAGGCCGGCCAGATCCGCGAGCGGAAACAACTTCGGGAAAAGCTGTTCCCAGGGATCGGGGACGAAGTGTGGCCCCAGCCGAGTGAGCCGGGCTGGTGCTCCGACGCGACGGAAGATTGCTGCATCGTGCAGTGCGATCCGACGTACCCGCCGGCCGCCGAGATCGATTTCGGTGGCGCGCTCGCAGACGTCCGGCGGCAGACGTCGGAGACGTGGCCCCGCGGAGTGCCGTATCGAGCGGATGGAAACCACAGATACGATGATGAAGGGTGATAAGGAGAGCACGATGAACATCGCTGAAGATCGAGCCCGGGTTTTATTTGGGCTGCGGCAGTTCGATTGCGAGAGTTTCGATTGCGAGAGTATGGAGGCGCGGCCTATGCCGTCCCTTGATGAGTGCGAGGCCCAGCGCCGGAAAGAACAACAACAAGTTCGGTATGCTGTTGACCAATTGACGAAGGCCGATACCGAACCCTTCGCCCGCGCGCGCAAGGTGGCGTTGGCATCCTTGTCGGACAATGCCACGCAACCGACGTACCAAGAGTACCTTCAAATCTTTCGGCTGCTGTTTATATATGAACACCTGCGCGGTGGGTTGTCCAAGCCACTGCCCGGTGTCAAGGCCATGATCGGGCGCGAACGCTGGATGTACCAGGCCATCACAGTGTACGAGGAAGCGCGTTCTCAGAAAGCGTAACCCAACCCATTGACACTACAGGAAGCGGGCCGAGGGGCCCGCTTCATTCATTTGTACCTTCGATACGAAAAGACATTCCCATGTGCGAGAACAAAAGCTGTGCAACGGATGAAGGCGTCATTCAGACGCTGCGAAAAGAAGAAATGAACCGAGCACGCTGGGATAAGCTGAACGGCGGCGTCTACAGCGAAGGCTCAACGTTCCCGTTGCCTGCGCGCGGAAAAGGGGCTAAATTCCTCATGGACACTCCCGAACGAAGGGCTTCGTCGCCGGCAAGCTTGGAGCCCTTCGTTCTATTACTTGTTGGACACCATCGACGCGTTAACGCCAGTACATTTTCCGATGTGAAGCACAGCCACGGCGATGCGGCCGTAACCGAGGGCTAACAAAAAGAGCGTGGTAGCCTTGGGCGCATGCCGCGCTTCATCAACGGTCGCACGGAAGCCACCAAAGACGACCTGCTGACCGACGTGGAACCCCTCACGCCGGCCGAGCGTGGTTGGGTCCACTCTTTAGAAGAAGTTCTCAAGCTTCAGCCCGAGCGCTTGCTCTTGGTCGCCTGGGGCGCATCCCTGCATGTCATCGACCGCGCGGCGGCCCGCCGGGTCGAGCCCCAGCAGAGCGATGGGCGCGCCCAAGGCGCCTGGCTCGCCGATGTACGCTGGAGCGCTAAGAAGCTGGCGGGGCTTCCGCGTTAGGCGTAGAAGAAGGTGACGCCGTGGATGCTCCCCCCGCCCGGGGTTGCTCCACGGCGTTTTCTTTAGCGCGCGATTACCGCAGTCGCCTCAGTTTTTCGGTCAGCCACCTAGAAACGCTGATGTTCGCGATGAATTTGATGGCGGTGCGGGCACCTGCGCCCAAGTCCCCCGCCTCGCGATGATCTCGTCGGCCAGCTCGCTGTTCATCATAGACCCTTGTCCCTGCGCCCTTTCTGGAGTGCTGTCATCAACTTCTTACCCATATCCAACGTGCTCGCGGTCACGTCGTCGTCCTCGATAACGGCCGGTGCTCCCTCGAACACCGCCGCGTCCAGCGCCGCAGCGCGGTCTTGCGCCATGCCTTCCTCCAGATCCCGCCCTGGAATACCATCGGTTTTTTGCTTGAACGTGAACGAAGCGTCGAGGCCGTCGATCTCACCGAAGGGAATCTTGAGGTCCATGCCCTAGCGTACGGCAGAAGACTCCTCACTCTTTACAGGAAGGCACCGCGCCCAAAACCAAAAGATGCGTGCGGGTAGCACCGCGTTACCGCACAGAACCCAACCCTCCCCCTCGGGGACGATCGGATCGGGGACCACTGCTCCCGCGATCGTGCGCGGCGTCACGCCCGTCGCTTCGCTCCAACGCGCCGACGTAGTCTTGTACTATACAACATTCTCGGAATCCTTCTTCTCGGACATGATTTCTCCAAGCTTCTTATGCCTAAAAGAAGAAGGTTCTTCCGCGACGCTTGCACGCGCTCGAGCATCGAACGCGAGCATGCCCGGTCGTGTGAACCATCTCATCGTTATGACCGCGCTGACCGTTCTCGTCAGCGCGATCGCGTTACTCGTGCACGAAGTTGAGGCGGCTCCCTCGGAGGCCCCGCATCGATCCAACATGGAAAACGATCGATGCGGGGAGGCGCTGGGCCCCAACACTCACGTATCCCGCGATGACCTACGGGTACAACGGCACGAGCGGGTATCTAGCGCCTTACACCGGTGGAGGCCGGTGCCCACTCCAGAGCTTTTCAGAACAACGATTTTTTACGCAGAGCGTACTCCCGCTGCCACTCATCCATTGGAACAAAATAAGCCTCAAATGCAAATGGCTTGTTCATGCTGAACCAACCCCCAGAAGCAGATGCAAGGCGGCGCAGGTGCTCTAAGTCTACTGGATCAACATACGCGGTGTTCGGCAAATCGCGTTGAAGTATACCCCACAAGAGTACTTCGAGATCATAACGCCAGCCCGCGGCGTAGTTCTCCCGCGAAATACGGCGCATCAACGCGTTGAGGTTCTGAGGGGCCGCCGCTGCGTAAAGGTCCGTAACCTCTTTCGAAACGCCATCCTCGTTGAACGTGGTCGGCTCTTGCTCTGTTAACGCCTTGCACGCGATGGCAGCTGCCGCTAGCCCGTGGGTCATCTCTTCCCTTGTCTTCATCTATTCCACCGTGTCCCAGTTCGAGCGGTTCGAGCTCATATAGCTTTCAATGCGGGGCTTCCACTCCTTGTAATGCTCGCACTCCTTCGGGCAGTACGCGCGCGTGCGCCCCTCGAAGTTGAACAGGCACGTCTCGTAGTTCGTACAGTCATCCCGCCGCTCGACCACTTCATCGAGGTAGTTCTTGACCTGTTCGCTAGCTATGAAAAAAGAGAGGCCCTTCGGACGCTTGCGGTTGTTCTGCGCCACATTCATAAAAATACCCGGCGGTCAGGCATAACAGTAGGGAGGTAGGTGAGCGTGAATATCACGAAGCTGAAGCGCATGTATCACAATCGGGTGCCCCACATCTTGGAGATTGTGGAGCACCCGGCGCGTCCATGGCAACGGCCACGCATGTTTGAGCTATTCAATGCCCAAGCGCGCAAGTGCGACGTGAGCAGCAACTACCGTATTGTCGTTCAGCGCAAGCCACGCCACGTGGCTTAGAGCAGTAGGGGGGAATGAAGTCGCTGTTGGACTTCGTTCTTTTAGCCCGTGGTTGACAATACAGGCATGTTCATCGCCCGCATCTCGTCGATGGAGAAACCACCCATCTGCCACAGCGTGCACTGAATCCAACCGATCCACGTAAACTTCGTACCGATCTTATCCGCGGGTATAGTCAACGCTTCAAGCGCCATCCAATGCGCGTGCTCGCGTGCTTCCGCAGGGCTCGGGTGGAGATCAGCTCTGCGAAACTGCTTCGGAGCATACCCCTGTTTACGAAACATAGCGGCCATGCGGGCCAGAATCTCGTTCGCTCTGTCGTTGGTCACCGACGTACCCCCGCGCGCATAAGCGCGCCCAAGAGACCCTCGTAAGTGTTCGTTGCCCCGCGTTGGCGTGCAAGACGTACGAAGGCTTGAACAACCGTTTCGTCGGGGCCAATGCCCCTGTCAACGCCCGCGCGCTTCAAATAATCCCCCGGAACGGGCGCCGGGGGCGCTCCTGCGCAAGGGCCCTCCGTCCACTTCGCGGCGTCATCGAGGCGCAGGGTATCGACGGCAGCGCCTCGAAACGCATCAGGCGGATACGGCGTTCCATAAACCCGCGCGCGCTCTCGCCGTACGTTCTCCTCATAAGAATTGCGAACGCGCTTTTCACTGATATCAGGCAGCTCTCACGTATCGCCATGAAGCTCAAGGGTCAGTACTTCGTTAGCCATGATTACCTGTCCTCGCTAAGGGTCACTGTGGCACCTACAGGAACCGAACGGCGTAACTGATGAGCGCCAAGAAGTTAGCATCGTCCTACGTATAGATGTCGTCGATGGCGGCCTTGTTCAGCGTCTGCAGGATCTCGGTCGCTAATGCACTGACCGGACTTAACCTGCTTGTGCAAGACGGCAAGGGATTCCGGCCGATCCTCGGATACTTCCAGGTGCAGCGCCCTCTTAATGCGCTTCCGACGCAGGCGCACGCGTTTACCCACGGGTATTTCCCTCGGACGCTTTCGAGGTGCTGTGGACCAATACGAGCTTCGGGCGCCCCCGCTCCCGCGCTGTTTTGACCATGGTCAACACGTTGTTCGGGGGCATGACCACATCCAGTGTCGGCCGTTGACACGGAAAGATATCGCCCGAAAGCGCAAAGAGGCGCAGCAGATGGTAGTAGTTGTAGGTTTCATGCCCGCTTTGGCATTGATTTCGAGATTGCGCAAGAAAGCCGTATCAGACACGCCATCCCCAAGACGCGCACGCGCTATATCAACACACACACGTGCGTTGTCGTAGTGCAGCTCTAGGAAGGCGGCTTCCTCAGGAATCTTTTGCGTCGACCCCGCCAGCTCGAACAAGCGCAGGAGGTGCTCCCGGCAAAAGATCGCGCGCTCCGTTTGTGAATGATGCTCGACGTAGGTCAGAAACTCAGCGTCGGTCCAGGCTTTACCCGGCATGCTACTCCTCCTTTCGCCGCAGGGTTACTTGGCACAAGCGGCAGGTTACAAAAGCTTTCTCGAAGGTGTACAGCATACCATGCGAAGCACTCCATACGGGGCCCGTTTCCTTCGTGTTCCAGAGCGGGAGCGTCAGTCGCTGCGTACAGCAAATACGAATGTCAGACTGAGAAGCATAGTTACAATAATGAACGACGGTGGGCGTACGCGTAGACCCTTGCTGCTCGTCACACTCTGCGATAGCCGCGGTAACGAGCTCCGACACTTTTACAAGTTGTTCCCTGTACTTCGGGTCGTCTTTATGAAACATCGTGTCGATGTCGCACGCTTGGCTTTCGTTAAGACTAAGGCCCCCAGCACGAAGTGCCTGCGTAACAATGTTCGTAACCCACTTCGCGCGGCTACTCATACAAACGCCTCTTTCGTCGGCCTGCCATTGCCTCTCTAATCAATTCATGGAGGGCAGGACGTGGTTTAGGCCATGGCTGCGGCCATGGCTGCGGCCATGGAAGCCAAAAGCGTGTGTCATGTAGTAGCGTAGTGGTAACAAAGAACGGCTCGGGTGCATCTCCTACAATTTGTAGAAAGTAAGCGTCGTTGTTCGGCAGCCAAGCGTGCACAGAAACGACTTTACAGAGCTGACCCCAAAAACGCGTGTATCGAAAAGCCTTCCAGATGTACAAGTCGCCGATTGCTACGGGTGCCACAGCAGGGGTAGCAGGCCACTGCACGCGCGCAAGAACGCGCACACGCGCTCGAGCAATCAGGCGACGCAAGTCCGTCCGGCTCACGAGGAATGGGTAGGGCTCTGCCGCCAAGGCATGAACACGGACGCATTCCTCGTCCCACAGAATCGGCCTGCTGCTTTGGAGCACGTTCTCTGCCTCAGTAAGAAAGGCGAGGTCTTCTTCTACGCTTGCTTCACTCATACCGTTTCCCTTTTATAGATCGCTCGACACGTTGCGCAACAATGCGTTAGATGCTGCGGCATAATACGCACGCTGTTGTCCCAACCCCCAGAACCTTTGCCGCCGCTTGTACACGATGGCTGGACCCGTCCGCAGAGCGACGGCGTGTCAATGCCGCCGCCCAGCTTGAGCCCCGCTTTTCCAAGCTTACGAATACACCAGGGCCTGAGGCTCGTCGCAAAGACGAGCTCACAGAAAGCGTAAGGTGGCGTCTCGTCGGCTTCCCACGTAAGGCTAAGGCGCGCCATAGGTGTCGTGCACTGCTTTCTCTACGAGCACCTAATGACGCTGAACGGGAGGCGTCAAAGCATGCCACTCTCCCAGCACCGACCGCTTTTCATCCCCCGCGTCCAATAGCTGCTTGTGCTTTTCGTAAGCCACTTGTCCCGGCTCTTTCGTTACAACCGGCGTCATGTTTACCCTCCCGCGTATTCCTGAATGAGGATCTTGGTTGCTTTGTATAACGGGATCCAAACGCCTGCGTAGGCGCGCGTGAGTATCTTGTACTTCGGCGAGTTCTTGGGCTTACGCCCACGCTTTGGTTCTTCAAGAGCAAAAGCCCATAGATTGTCCGTACTCTCACGAAAGCAACGGACATAAAAGAAATGAGGGCTGTAGGCTTGGCTGCAGAAGAGCTGTACACCGAATTGGGTGGCTTCGTTTTTGTCAAAGAAAGGCCCGACCCAATGGGTCGGGCTCTTGTCTTTCGAAATGAACCAGCGTCGACGCGCGGTTCTTTTAGCGGGAGGCGCCTTCATCCTGACGGTTATACCCGCGCACACCGCTATTTATGCGTTGGGTGCCGACGCTGCTTTCACGGGCAGCATGGGACTGCCATCCTTTTCACACAGCGGAAAGTCATCGGCGGCGAATTCGTACGGCTTGATGTTCCTACTGGCCTTGCACACAGGACAACGTACGGTCACCGTGGCCGAGTGTTCGTGCTTCTTACACAGCGCACGTTTAACGCCTTCACGGGTGACCTCCTGGGTTTTGAACGGCAGCTTAGCCGCGTCCTCTACCGCCATGGTGCGCAGCCATTGCCGGGTGTCCCAATCGAAGCGAAAGCCCGCGGCCTTGGCTTCGGCCCCAGGTTTGGGAACGAGCGCCTGGAAGAGCGCCTTGGGGCGCAGGCCATAGCGAAGAAAGGGCTCCAAGCTGCCCACCGTCTCCCGCACGCGCGTAAGGAGCCGGCAGAGGAGCTCAACGTCCGCGGCTGCTCGGTGGGCGTGGGCCACGCCGAGCCCGTGCGCTAGGGCCAAGCCCACGAGGTTCATGCCCGGCTTCGGGGCCTTCGGCCAAATGAGGTCGTCGCACGAGCAGATCCAGGGGGTATAACAGGTTACTGTCATGGGTACGAAGCGCCTATCGAAAGCCGCGTTGTGCGCCACAATCGCATCGACTTCGTACACCAGCGCACGCACCTTCTTCCATACCCAATCGCACTCCGGAGCAGTTAGGAGAATATCAACGGGGATTCCGTTGATGGCTTCGGCGGGGTTGGCGTTATGACGAATCAGTGATGAGTACGTTTCGATGACCGCTCCGTGCTTCACGCTGTAGAGCGCCACGGCGACCTCGATGCACACCGCATCTTCTTCCAAGCCCGTTGTCTCGGTATCCAAGATCAAGACTCTATTCAGCGTCATTTCTTTCCTCCCGATGACGATCTTCGCCGACTGCTGCGTTTCATCGTCACTCATGTTGTCTACGCCCCCTCTCTTGGTAATAGCGCCCAGTAGTGTTCGAAATCCTCTTCCGTCAGCTCTTTCGAGTACGGGTCGAAGGGCATCCAGCCGTGATAACCCGCAACAACCTCGTAGGCTCGCCATCGCGTAAGAACGTTTGACGCACAGAACTGCTTACGCAAGCTTCCGATGAAATAGACCCCCGCCGTTGCCGCAGCGGCTGTTAAGGAATGGCTGATGTACTTGTGGCACGTCGCGCATGGCCCGGGCTTGTTCCCGCACTTCGCGGAGTTATGTACGTCGTCTTCAAACCAAACGGTGTGTGGCTGCCCCTTGCCATCGATGACATCCACAAGGCGACCATCCGCGCCCAACTGCAAACGCTCAAGAGGTACCCGGAACACCGCGAACCTGCTGGGGTCCGTGTCGTTAATTTCTTCAGCTATAAGAATTTCAGGACAGTGGCGCCGCGTAAGCGAATGATCCACGCACAGCAGCCTGTTGTCGTTCTTCAGTTGCCTGTACTTCCACAGAGGCTGGCTCACTTAATATCTCTTTCGTAGACGTTTACGTTCGATGAGCGACGTCCCATCCTCCAAATGAACCATCGTGGCTAACGCAAAGCTGACGGGCCGATGCCTGCGTAGAGCTACCGCTCGTTCGGTGCTCTTCAAGCGATCGTGGGTACGGTATGCCGCTAGAGTATCTTGGCTGCGAAGCTCTTGCGGCGGATCTTCTTCTTTGGCGGCATAGTACTTCGTCATTAAGCGCAGCGAGGCTGCGTCGTACTTATCGAAGCCCGCCGCAAGGGGGATGTTCACGAGAACAAACACTTCGTTCTCCGTGGGCTTTACGATGCTCATAGCGTCGCGACCTCCTTCAAAACGGCGAGCTTGAACCGGGTCATGCGCTTGACGTTGTCCGCTATTTGCTCTCCTCGGGGTCGTAGCCGGCCACGCGTTGATATAGCGTTCGCAGCTCTTCTTGCGCTACCGGTGCCGCGGCTTCTTCCCGCGCATCACGCCGCGCTACGGCCGCCGCCAGAAGTTGGCTGTCAAGCATGCCCTCGGACTTCAAAAAGAAGATTTGTTCACTCAGCCCTTCCCGGTTAATTCGCGCCGCTTTTGCCAGCGCTGCTTGAATCACCAACTCATTCAGATCCGCTGATGTAATGCCTCGTGCCTGTATATTCGTTACAGATGACATGACCCGAAACCTACCAATCGTCTCAAGACGGTGACAATTCGAAAACGTATTCCCAAAATAAGGAAGGAGGCGCTAGCCTACGGGCGAAAGGATTCACCAATGCCCAATAATTCGCCCACACTCAATGACGTCGAAACCGCCGAAGGCGTTCTGCAGACCGACGGCGTAGCGCTTCAGACCGCCATCAACAACATCAATGCGGCCCAGGCTGCCCTCACGGCAGCCCAGAACGCTGCCGCCCCCGTCCTCACGAAGTTCACGTCGGACGCACAAGGCAGCATCACCACGACGCTGAGCTGGATGGCGCTGAACATGAAGGCTCTCGGCGTCGACCCCGTTGCGACGCTCATGCCCTCGATCAATGCCATCCTGAACCCGCCCGCTGCGCCTCAAGCAGGCTGAGGTCCTTCGCCCTCCCTTCGCTCACTAAGCCCAACGTACGGACGCTAGTCTTCGACGGCTGCCCACGCCTCGTCGGTGCCAGTCCGCGCCGGCATGATCCGATACCACTGCGGCACGAAGGGTACGTCGAAGTGCTGTGCGTGCTCAAGAGCCACAGCCGCGTCGACGATGAGCAGCGTCGATCCCTTGACGTCTCCTGGCGTGTAGAGACGAGCTCCATTTTCTCGAATTACATGCGCGTTACCCGCGGCGGTGCCACGCCGCAGTACGAGCCCCTCCGCGGCGCGCGGTACCTCTGTGCGGCCTTCGAGCGATATGGGTTCGATCACCTGGATACACACGTCTCCCTGTCGCGCGTAGTGCGTCGTCTCGCCGCTGACCGCGATCCCGTCCTCGTAGGCGAAAACGAGTCGCGGATCGGCGTTGCACTCCGCCGCAATCGGCCACGATCCGTCAGGGCGCGGGAATTTCCAGGCGCGAGCCGCCTGCCACGTCGCGATCTCGGAGGGGATGGTCTCGGCGTACCGGGGCTGCGATCCGTCGTGTTCAACCGGTGACTGCATGCGCAGTAGTTTCGGCTGCTTGTCGCCGAACTTGTGGTCTAGCGCCAGCAGCTCATACGCAAGCTCCGTGTGCTCGTCCACGCCACGATCCACGACGGTTGCTCCGACGCGCTCGAGAAACGCGTCCCAGCCCATTCGCTCCGCAAGCGCGCGAACGACCTCGCTATTGGGCTCCGCCATGATCTCTTCGCGAGAGTAGGACTCTGGATCCTCGATCAGGCGCTGGCTGACCTTGGTGCCGTGCCAGTAGTAGAGCTTGATCCCGTCGCGCCACGCGAGAGCCGGGCCATCTTCGCAGTGCAGTCGATTCCGATCGTCCTGGCAAAACGCGGTAGACCGGTCACTTACGATCGCGAAGTTCGCACGGTGGAATCGGGGCCCGGCGTGTCGCGCAGCCTCCTCGTACGGGATCCACTTCGTCCAATCGATCGGGAGCTGGGCCACCTCGCGGAAGAAGCCGAGTCGCACCTTCCGCCAGACCCACAAGTTGCCGCCGTCCGTCCACCGGCGCCAATATCGGTAGTACCCGCAGCAGCGCAAAAGGAACAGGACCAGGGGCCACGCGGCAGCGACATCGGCAGCGTCAGCGACAGCGACATCGGCAGCGGCGGCGACATCGGCAGCGACAGCGTCAGCGGCGGCAGCTTCGCGTTCGCCAACGCCAATGCCGGCACCGGCAACAAGTCGGTGGCGGTGAGCGGCGTGACGGTGAGCGACGGCAACGG
>QGNH01000332.1_pt1 | contig 12304 bp, 15 predicted proteins | sample 1735481 | NCBI WGS metagenome assembly QGNH01 (sample SAMN09239004, study PRJNA386568) | Viral metagenome, whole genome shotgun sequencing project. | reverse complement strand
ATTTCTCATATTAAGAACTTGGTCAAAACTATAAGCTTGTTTTCCTTGATTTCTTAAATCACGTTGTTGAATTACAAAATTATAAAATGATTCATCAGCATTTTGCTTTCCCCTTCTTGAATTAACATTGTAATCTTGCATTAAAGTTTTTATATCTCGTTGAACGGCAAACGATTTATTAGTTTGATCGTTATATTTATTAAATACATATTGTTCGACTTTTTCTTTATCAATTTGACCGTCGGATTGCATAAATTCTTTATGACCTAAAATATTTTTTTGCCAATCATCTTTTGCGGTTTGGATCGCTACGCTTAGAGCTATTTGTTTTTGTGCGGTCTTAAAATAATTTTCAGTAATCATTCCTTTATTAAAAGAATCTTGTAAAAATTGAAATGCTCCATTGGCATCGTTTCCATTTTTCTTTTCAGTTACAACAGCATCAATTATTCTTTGATTTTGTAATTTTTCATAAGCATCAGATAAATCTGGACTTGATTTTGTATGCTCCGAATTTTGCGAACATTTATCATGGGTTTCTTTTAATATTTGATTAATTTTATCCGGGTCATCTGCTGCCAAAGACGCTTCGATTGCTTTTGATCCAAAAAAATCATCCAATCCTTTTGCATAAGCAATCGGAATTTGAGATGCAACATGTTTATTGATTTCCTCGTTTAAATCTCTTTTATAGGTTTTTGTTAATAAAGCAAAAGAATCTTTTTGATGTTGATCTTTTATGTTTTTACCTAATTCACCAGCACTCTTTTCAAATTCATCAATAGATTGTGGCGCAACTTGAAAAGAATCGGAACCTTGATAAGTTCTGGCTCGGCCAAGAATATTTGTCTTTATATCGCTTAATTGAGTCTCATATTGATTTTGAACTGTAAATTCCGCTTGCTTCTCGAATTGCTTATTCATTTCCTGCAAACCAGAAGTAATGGCTTCGGTTCCTTTTTGAAATTCTTCGGCTTCCCCTTGGCGTTCTGGAATTTTTATTCCAAAATGAATTTCTGGAGCAATCTCCGGTTCAATCGCAGGTGCTTTGATGGGAGGCTCAACAATAGGTGTTCTCATTGCCATTAATCAGTTACCCCCAGGCCAGGAAGAGCTTTTAATCCACTTCCTACGAATTGAGCAATTCCGCCAAATAAACCCGCACTTTCGGCTTCATTGGCCTTTATCGTATCNNATCTTGCATTTGTTGGGCCTCATATCCAAAGGCTTTCATGAAAGCATTGTTCCTTAAAGTGAAAATATCTTTACCGGTTATATTTGCTGTTTCATTAGTAATCTGACGAGAAGCAGGACTACTGACATTTATTCCTTGAGCGGCTTGGGCGGCTCGTTCTGCCCCAATCATTTGTGCGCCCTTTTCTTCTATCTGTCCTTCTTTCCAGATTTCTTGATTCCATAATTGCTTTACACTAATTCCAGCTTCTTGTGCGTTAAATCCAGCCTCTTGCGCTTTAAAACGATAATCCATTCCAGTTTCATTTCCCTTAAGAATGGATGTAGTTAATCCTCCCACTCCATTTAATAAACCGGAAATACTTTCCATCAATGAATCTTGNNCGAAATGGAGTTTGTTGAGAAGATTCTGTGTTCATTCTATTTTCCTATGCTCGGCATATCAACCGAAAATCCTACAGCCGAAAAGTTACAAGGTATCGGATCAAGACTACGAATAAAAAGGTTTGACCCATACCCAAAATCACCAGAAAAATCAACAAGAACAAGTCCCGTAGTCAAATCAACAGATGAATCATAACCAGCAATTTCCCTTATCTTTGCTTCAATCAATCCATAATGATAATCGGGATTTTGAATTGGTCCCATTTGATTTTGAGGTGCTGATGGATTAGTGTTTGGATTCTTATCACCAACCCAAAATCCTTGAGTCGAGTTTACCATGCAAGCGGCTTGTTTTAATCTTGTTTTTTTATTGATAAGGGAATCTTTTGGTTCTTGGTCAAAATTTAAAGTTTCTAAATCTGAAAAATATGGAAATCCAATAATAATCACCACTGCTGGTTCTGGAATGTTAATTGTACCTCTTGAAATAATGGCCGTTTCGCCACGTTTTAAATTATATGGGTTGGATTGAACCATTCCATCCCCGACTATCGCAACTGGACCCCCAATGGGAATTCCGGTTATTGTGGTTGTGGCATGACCCCAAACCGTTAAAGCTACACTTCGCATATTGGTATAAATGGTTCCATCTGTTCCATAAGCATTAGTTCCATCTGGTACGGTCCCTTCAACCGTTCCAGTAACTACAGTAGAATTTGTTCGTGTCTCAATTTGGAATTTAACTTGAGTTCCTCGTGTAACCAAAAGACCATTCGAATAAACATCTTGACCTTCCAAAAATATCCAGTCCCCGACCATGTTATTTGTAAAAAATGCGGCACTAGCAGTCAGAGTTAAATTCTGCGTTCCATCCCATTTGGTGCTTCCTGATGTAAGTGATAAAGTCATAGTAGTTGTTGGAGCTACGGTTGAATTCCTTCCATCAACAATAATTGCTCCATCCAAATAATTTGCGTCCCTCAAATCAGTCCATTGATCGCTGGACATTCTTTCGATCTCCCATTTTGAAGTTAAATCAGATTGTGTTCTTTCACAAGTAATATAAACTGCCGTTTCTAATCCTTCTTGTACACAACAAATATTTCCCCAAGTTCCTTGCGTATCACGCCTAAACCAAGACCCACTAAGCCCTTGTTCTAAATTATAAGGTGTACCGATTAGAATTCCATCATCTCTCACGGCCCAAATTGTACTATCATAAATCTTTTGAAAATCCCAATCGGTAATAGCATAACCTTCAACAAGATGTTTTGAATAAAGAGTTAATTCATTACTAGCCGCAAGATAAGTCATTCCATAGGGAGTTATTTGTAATTGCAAGTCACGAATTATGCTGGTATTGGCTTGCAAGAAAATAATGCTTTTATTTATTTTTAATGGATGAAGTTTTGCGGCGCCATTAAACATCTGGCGAGTTGAGTTTATTTCTTCGGGCGTTATCGTTCCCGTTGAATCTCCCCTGAAAACAAATTCGTGCTGATCTGTAAAAACAACCAAGAATCCAAAATCGATCATATCTTGAATAATTGAACCCGATTCCGACCATAAAGTTTGTTGAACAATAGCATCATCAGATTGAATATTTTGATGATCTGTGAAATTTTTCGGAAACCCAGTTCTACTAGCATTGAATTCAAGAGGATTAGAACTGGTTGATGCCAACATTAATCTCTGTTGGAAAACTTCAATTTTAGATGGATAATTTCCGGGTGTTTGAAAAAGAGCATTATAACTTGGTGGATCAACATTCAAATCAATCGGAACCCCGATATCAATATAACTTAATTGATAGGTTGAAGCGATAAATCCAAAACCAGACCCATCTNNCATCATTTCGATAAATGTTATAAAAAATAGTGTTATTTTCAATCTGTTGGTCTAAACTATTCCAACTGATAATATTTGTATTTGTTGGAGAAATAATACTATTTAAACCAGTGTTTAGAATGTTTGGATAAGCCTGCCCGGTAATAGAACTCGGAATAATAAAATCACTACTATCAATTCCTTGTAAAACAAAATTATTTGAATCAATCAATCCTATTTTATAAGGTTTCGAATCCAATAGAAAAACACCAGTACCAAGAAGAGTGATTATATCTCCATTTAAAAATCCATGAGATGATGCAGTTATTATGCAAGGATTACTTTTACTTATAGCGGTTATTGTAATAGCCGTTGATGGTTTTGCTATACCACCAGTCCCTGTTGATGCTTGTCCTCCTGGAGGATTATATGCTCCCGAAATATATCTGGAATTTAAATAAGAAAAAGTAAATGAAGTCGTTGATGGAACCGTGTCAATAACAACCGTTTGTCCATTTTGATTTTTTGTTCCGGTTTGTGTAATACCAAAAAACGTAACAGAATTTCCAGCAGGAAATCCATGGGCACTAGAGGTTATAACNNATAACTGTAACGATATTATTATAAACATATTCATAACCCAAAATTTGATAAAAAAGATCGGCAGGATTTCTTCCATTATCAACAGGAGAAACTATTGTCAATACAGAAGTTGTAGACATACTTATGAGTGCCTGTTGTGAACCCAAAAATCCAACCAAACCAGGATAACTTTCTTCTCCGGTTTTTGCATTAACTGTAGTAACCATATATTTATATGAATAAGTTGATTGTCCAATTGGGGTAGCAGTCATATTAAAAACATTAGATTTTTGAAGTTGCGTAAATGGAATTTGGGTGCAATAAAAAACTGGTTGTTTCTTATCTGGATTTGAATAAATTATTTGTTGTGGCGGATAATTTGGATGAACAATATAAAGAACACCATTTACTTGCCGAAATTTAATATCCTGTGCTTCCAAATTAGTAAATGGAGATTGTATAGAATACCCAGGTAAATAAGATTTTACCCAATAATTTGCCCATCCAGTTGTAACCCCAGGCTGAATATTCAAATTCTGCAAACTAGTATAAATCGCCGTGTAATAATAAGTTGATCCATCACCTTCAACTGTCTGACCCGGAACATAAGTTGTCGAACCAGACCAAGCTGTTAAATCAGGAGAAACAAATTCACCATCTTTTATAAAATAAATCGCATTATCCACAAACTCCAATATATAACTTTCTTGTGGGCCGATAATAAAAGGAATTAAACGAGGACTTGAAGTTAGAGTATTACTTCCAGGGACAATTATTGTCCCTGGACATTTTTTTAGTTTCCCACCTCGATCAATCTTGAAATTGCGGCATGTCTTGAGGGAAATCGGATATTGTTTTAAGGTCTTATCATTCCAAAATTCAGGAGCAATCTCTCCGCCCCCAAAATTACTCTGGAGAATTGTTTCCATTCAAAATTCTCCTTATGGGGTGTAATTGGACGGCTCCATTGCCAATCCATTCTTTTGATACGCAAATCTGTATCCGGTTCTTGATTTTGTCAATTCCCCTACCATCTGGAACGGCGGTTTAGCTTCCATTCTGTCATGGGCCATTGCTTGCTGCATTGCGGCCATCCCTAAAGCCAAATTCTTTTCCCTTAAATCAACCATGCCAATATTAGGCATTGAGGGAGCGGCCCATGCCGCTAACATCAAAGAAAAAGCCCAAATAAATTCAGCTGGGAAAAATTGAATACTTTGATAATTTTGAATGTATTGAATCATTGGGACAATATCACCAGAAGTGATTGTAAAATTCGTGGTGGGCGGGAACGGACTTGGGATGGGTTGTGTCATATTGGAAACGGCGGAAGTTAAAGCAGTGGATGGCCCCCAATCGGTCAAAATTAAACGGCCTTCAGAATCATTCATGAAATCGAATGGAATCATATTTGTTCGGTCGTCTAATTTTTCGCCATTCCAAAATCTTACCAAGAAATGACAATCAGCCGGATACCGATAAGCAAATTTATACTCTTGAGTAGGGAAACAAATGATAGGTTCTATATTGGCATAAGTAGTTGCGAATTTCCAAGAATAACCGCATAAAACAGTTGACATCCAATAATCAAAAAGAGTTCTTAGAATCTTGCATTCCGAAGAATCATCGGTATCCAAATCGGAAATTTGTGTTCCAATTCCTAAATGAGCGAGTGCTAAATTGGCGATCTCGGTTTTAGCATTCATTTATAACAATCTTCTGTGTAAGATTTTGCATAAATTGTTTCGGTCGTTGGGAGAGAATGATGAAACTTAGTCTTTGCCACCAATGCAAAATTTGCTTCCTTCCGAATCGCCGGGCTTAAAGAATGTTTCGCTGCTTGAAGTCTGGCAATAGGAATTTTTTGTCCTTTCGGAATTCCCAATGCCCGGTGAAGTTTACCTTTATGACTCGGTTTTATATTAATTGCCATTACATCTTCCCAGGAGCATGATGGGTATGAACTGGCTCATGGTGAGCCTTCCCATGTTTAGGATGAGCTTTCCCAGCTTGGTGCATTGCTATTGCAATGCTCTGGGCTTGAGGATGACCCGCATGACGAAATTCAGAAATGTTTCTACTGATTACAGCCTTGCTTGAACCTTTTTCAAGAGGCATCTTAACCTCCGCTTGCTGTCTTTAATTGGGTGAGGATCGCATTCATAACTTTTTCTCGTCCTCCACCTTTCAACGCTTTTTCATATTCAAGCCACATATTCAACTTGCTTGCATCCGAAGTTTTGTTAACAATCCTGACAGCATTCGCATCTGTCATACCTGTTAACTTTCCGACAAACTCTCCTGTGTCGGAATCACCGACCGATGTATTCGCCCCTGGAGTAACAGTAGGAATATTCCTGCCCCACTTAGTCGGCATTGAATCTTCGGGGTCAATATTTGGTTGCGCGCCACGATTGGCGGGTTTCATGTATTCAGGTGAATACCAATAATATTTTAAGAACAATTCTTTATCTTCTTTTCCCCATCGTCTTGCCATTGGAGAAGTTTTAATCGTGTGAAGCCGATGTTCGTATTCAGTCATTTCAACCGTATCGGCATTAGGATTGGCCGAAACCCTCACATTAAAATGAGTAATGAGTCTTTCTTTTTTCGGATTTTTTCCATCTTTTTCAAATTCAACATCTGAATCAATTTCATGAACTACTAGTGTATCAGGAATTGAAAAAATATCACCACCATGAACAATTCGATTATAAAAAAATGCCCTTGGATGACCTTTCTTATCCAATGTTTCCCATTCCTTGATTTCAACAATCATGTAAACCTCCGAAAAAGAAATAGTAAGAAACCCCGGTTTTTCCAGGGCTTCTTACATTTTTTAGCTCCCGATTAGGGAGTGTAATTCGCCGGTTGAGCCTGATAAGCACTCCACTCGGATTTATTCAGGAGATAAGCTGTTATCGTCATGTTCGTAGTCCCAGTTCCGATCATGCTCAATCCAACATACTCATAAATTAATGAGTTTGGAGAAATGGACAGAAAGAAACCATTCTGGAAACCAGCCAAAGACGGATTGATACGAGCATCCGTACTTTGGGCCATGGGACCAGTTTGAGCCACATTAACCGTGTTGCTGGTCAAGGCAGCGGTATCACCGTTCTTAACAATGAAGTTGTAGGTTTCGGATGATGTATTCGTAACCGCAGTCACGAACACGCCAATACCCACCTCTTCTCCGTTTTCCATGTGACGCTTGACCGCTTGCTGATCGATAGAATAAGTCAAAAGCGTCTCAGTGGTATTAGTGAGGGTTACCCCACTAGCAATTAAATTCTGNNCCTGGCATTTTTTTTCCCCTTTCCTTTTATTTTTACGAAACGTTTGATTCGGTCAGGAGAGCCTGATCGTTAATCCCGATTTGAATATCGGAATAATGCCACATGAACGAAGGAGTGTAAGCCATCTCATAGCCACCCTTCGCAAGACCCGCGCCCTGAATGACGGTGGACTTGATCTGATGACGGAGATTCCTTTGAGCAGGACGAGGCATAAACCATTTGTAAATCGGCTTAGTGCTTTCTACTCCCGGCTCCGGGGGAAGATTCGTTTCCTCTGGTAGACGAGAAATCGCTTCGTCCATCTGGAAAGTCAAATCTGCTCCAGTCTGAGCATTAAGATTCGGATAATCAACATTAGCGATGCGAACAATATTCCGCCAGTCAGCAGGGAAAATTCCGAAGTCCATCGTGAACTCATCAAGATAGACAGCCAGTTTTCCATTTGCGCCGCCGGTTGAATCAACAGCATTCGTAATCGGACGCAAGCCCCAATCCCTGTGATGGATACCGGCAATTGACCCCTTCGGGAAAATTCCCGTCAAGGCAAAAGGCCCAAATCCAATCAACCAGATAGAAAGATTCGTATTATTCGTGCCACCAGCATTGATGACATTTTGAGCATTCGTTGCGCCGCTGATCGCTCCAAAACGCATCGAAAGGCCATTGATATCAGAAGGATTCGACCCACGATTCCCGTAGAAGGAAAGATAAGTGAATTTTCGACCCATAGCCCGAATGCGTCCTTGCGATTGACGGACTCGGAATGATTCGGGGTCGCCACCATAATTGGCAACATCCTCATCAATCTCGATCCAATCTTTGATTTGAGCGACAGTTTCCTCGATTTGCGTCCAAGTTCCATAAGAACTCAGAACACCACGGTTCAAAATGCGCGTGGAAGGAAGTGGAGCCGTTGTTTCGACTGAAACCATGTGGCTCCGGGCTTGGTTCGTTTCAGTCCAAACGCACCAATTAACCCAAGCATTGCACTGTGAAAGAGAATAAACATGAGGAAGTAATTTCCCTTCCTGGTCACGCTCCTTGGCCGCATCTACTATCGAAGGATAGTCGGTGGTTTTGGCTGTAGTCATTTGTGTCTCCTATTCGTTAGTATCTTTTTAAAGTTTGTGGACCTGGGTTCATCGGGTCGTATGGTTTTCCATCTTTACCCGAATAAACTTTTTGTCCGATCGTCTGTGCAGGTGACGGAGGAGGTGTTGGTTTATCACCAAGCGAAACCAAAGCCGCATCTCCAGCATTCTCCGCAAATTTCACCAATCCCTTGATAACTTCGGGATTATGAATTAAATAAAGACCCTTCAATTCTTTCTCATAAAAGTCTTTCCCGAAAAGAGTCGTTAAAGCTCTCTCGGCAAGCTGACTTGTACGATTAAGATTTTCGCCTCCAAGCTTCGCATCAGAAAGGATTTGTTTGTCCCAGGCATCGGCCATTGCTTTCAAGCGGGCGTCCCCATAAGCGGCAATTTCCCTGAAATTTTGAAGTTGGTTCTCGAAAACTTTTTGCGCCTCGGCTAAAGGCATTTTATTTTCGATAAGCGATTTTGCGGTTGTTTCCAACTTCCCCTTCAAGAATTCAGATTCGGCTTCGTTGATTTTTTCTGGAAGCTTTAATTGATCCGCTTTTGAAATCAGTTCAACCTTAACTTCCGCTTTTGCGGATTCTGCCTTTACCGGCTCGGCAGGTTTAGGCTCAACAGCTTTTGTAGGCACAGCCTCCGCTGGCGGTGGAGCAACCGGCACTGGTGCGGCTGGCGCAGGTGGAGTTGCAGAAACGGGTGCGGCTGGTGCAGAAGATCCCGGGCTTGCGGGTGCTTGGGCTTCGGAACCTGCGGCGACTGATTCGGGCATTCAAATCTCCTTTTTGTGCTGAAAATAAAAAAGGATGGCTTGTTTTCACAAGTCACCCTCGGTTCTTCCGTGAGGCAAATTCAATTTTCAAAATCTATAATAAACCCTATTTCCTTTTTTAGTCAATGTTTTTCATTTAAACGGATTTTTAATGCGTCTTTATCAAGTTTAAATTCAAAATCAACGCCAACAAGATTTCCTGCTATCCATGTTTCAATTCGCTTACAAAATCGCATGTCTTTTGCTTTTTCAGATTCTTGAAGAATTACTAATTTTTCATTCTCTGTCAGCATTTGGTTTTCTTCCTCGTTTTTCATCAAGCTTTTTTGTCTGTCTTTCAATTTCTGAATCATCCTGTTGGCGTCTTATCATTTGTTCTCTTTCCATGTTCATCCATATTTCTCCCCCAACATAGAAAGATATTTGATTTCTAATGAATTGAGCGCATCCTTGTTTTGCGGCTTTTTCAGCCATCTTTTGCCCGTTACCATCAAAGACGTAATCATAGAGCCCAAATTTATCCATTAACTGCCAAAGAACTCTACGCCCCGGTTCAGTACTTAAAATCGCTTCCCATGCCTCTTGTTCTTTTCTTTGAGAAACATTTAAAATTTTATCTCTTATGGCAAGATATTCCGGGTCATCCGTTTTAATCACTTTTAAGTACCTTCAGGAGAATTGGATTGAGTTTCAGAAATTCCAGCATGAGCGGCGGCTAAATCTTTTGCACCCTTTCCAATTTTAGGCAACGCTTCGGTTTTGGCTTGAGCCGCCATCTGTTGCGCCCGTTGTTGTCTTATGGCTTGTATTTTATCAGTTCCATTTATGAGTTTCCCAGGGAGATTACAAGCAACAAAATATCTCCGCCCCATTTCATCTAAATTAAATACATCTAAAATTTGTGGATATATTTTTGCGGCAGTTTCCAAAAATAACAAACCTTTATCGTAACCGGAAGTCTGTAGAATTTTTAGAGCGGCGGGGATAGCTGAAATGACATTAAACTTCAACCCCTTTGCGGCGAGTTGGGGAGGAGGTGGCCCAACTGCGCCGCCTTGCTTAAAAGCACCTTGACGCGAAAATATCGAGAACATGACACGGAACATCGGCTTAATCCATTCGTGTTCAAAGTTTCCATACATCGGAGCCAGGATATTATAATTTTCTTGAATTCTTTGAAGCCAATAAGTCGCTGTTTCGGGTTGCGTCTTATCAGTATTGGCAATCATCCTGAAAACATCCGCAAAACAAGTTTTGTCAATGCAAGTTTTTAATTCCATTCTTTTTTCTTGAATGGCTTTTAGATCGGGTTGGATTTGATAAGCGGGCCGGAATCCTTCGCCTTGTTTTGCCGCTCCTGGAGCAACATTCAAGAACCCTGGAATTGTCCCCATTGGGTATTGCCCAACTTCGGGTGGGGCAACCATTGGGGGTTCAATAACTTTTGCAACGGCATTATTCCACATTCCGGTTGCACGGAATATTTCCTTTACATCACCAAGAGCCTTCCGCCCAGGTCCATCCACTCCATAAGCATCGGTAGGTTGGCGAAACCATCGAAATACGAAAACCGGAAAGTCATCAAAACCTTTTTGCTGAATAATTCTTTTTTCGGTTGAATCCCTCATGTAATAACTTGCTTTGTATTTTTTGAATCTGGAATTGTATTTTGCTTTTGNNCTATCATAATCAAGATTTGGTTCTATCGCCCAAACCATATTCCAAGGATTCTCACGTTGTTTTGGGTCATTCCAAGCGAATTGATAAGTCGAAGCAAGATTTGAAACATTAGGTTGGCCCTTAGAATCTTTAGGGCAAAACAAATCAACAATCTGTCTAAGTTTAAATCGAGTCTCAAAAATAAAAGTATCAACCATCCCTATCCCGTTATTTGAACAATAATAAGACCCCATTGGGAATACGGTATATCTACAGCGATTTTGGAAATCTTCTTCACACATCATCGCGGCTNNCCGATAGAAGATTGGTGCCTCTTGGTAAAAATTTGAATTCTGAAAAGTCCATTTATAAAGTTCATTTAATTTATGACACCAGTCCAAAGAAGGTTCATCGGTTTTTAATTCCTCATCTTCTGGTTCGATGGAATGCCAGTCTTGGTTTTCGGGAGTGATGCCCGTACAAAGACCTGCTTGAAGCGTATCAAATGCTAGGAACGGGTATGAAGTAATTTTTACGTCATCAAAATTTGGGAAACCGGAAGAGGATGGGTCCCAAATTACAAGATGGGGGTCTAACCAACGATTAATTTCCTCCCAAGTATCTAAATACGCAGCTCTATCAACCATGAGTCGGCTACGCAACATTTCGAGCCGCATGTATTCATCGGCTTGTTCATTCTCATNNGGTTGAGGAATGACTTCTGATTTCGGTGGGGTTTCTATCATCCTAATTTTCTTCTTAATCCGCCTTGGTTTGAAACAGAAAGAGGATTTGAAAAAGGGCTATTTTTAGTTTGAAGTTGTTGCTGAAGATTTTCTTGTAATTGTCTTTGAGCGAGTTCAGCGGGTTGAGCTTGTTCGATAGCAAGTTCTTGTTGTTGTTGTGCGATTAAATTATTTTCATTCGTGGCGAGAGTGTTCAAAGTACTTTGGGCTTGGTTATTTGAGTTTGAACCATTGACAAGTCCAATAATGGAACTAAGACCACTTAATCCCAATCCAATTCCACCTAAAGCACCACTCATGTTTTTCTCCTAAAGAGGGATAGCCCTTCGCCCAATTTATACTCGCCATCGGCCGCTTCCGGTCTTTCATGGTCTTGAAAGACTTCAAGATTTAATTCAATCAGGCCCGTTTGTGATTAAATCCAAACCGATACTTTTCAAAAAGGTAACCAAGGGCTGAACGCCTCCATCGTTCCTTTCGGAAGGTCCATGGAGCTTGGACCAAACTCCATGAAGCATGACGATTAAATCACTACCCCATAATTTGGTTATAGCATTTCGGGGTAATAGCAGGATTACAAGTTTGTGTTGGTGTAGCCGTGGTTGTGTTCGTCGGAGTGTTCGTAGCGGTATTGATGGCAGTGTTCGTCCTTGTATTCGTGGGCGTATTGGTGGCAGTGTTCGTCCATGTATTCGTGGGCGTATTGGTGGCAGTGTTCGTCCATGTATTCGTGGGCGTATTGGT
>QGNH01001737.1_pt1 | contig 12315 bp, 10 predicted proteins | sample 1735481 | NCBI WGS metagenome assembly QGNH01 (sample SAMN09239004, study PRJNA386568) | Viral metagenome, whole genome shotgun sequencing project. | reverse complement strand
GTGCAGGAGTACATCCGCGCCGCCCTCCCCCTGTTCGAGCCGATGGAAGCGGATTACAACGGGCAACTGTGCGACGAGACGTACGAGATCCTGTGGCGCAACGGCGCGATGGGCGATCCCCGCAACTGGCCGAAGAAGCTGCGTCCCGGCTACGGCGGCCCGGGCATCGACTTCACCTTCGAGTCGCCGCTGCACGACATGATCGAGCAGCAGAAGGGCGATCTGCTCCAGAGAGGCGGCGCATTGATCGCGGGTGCCCTATCCCTTGACCCGACCGCTTCAGCGGTGCCGAAGGCCGACATCGCGCTACGAGAAGCGCTGTCCGGTATCGGCTGGCCGGCGGGATGGATGCGTTCCCAGTCCGAGCAGGAGGCGCAGGTCAAGAAGGTCCAGCAGCAGCAGGAAGCGGCGCAGAAGCTCGCCAACATGAACGTTGCCTCCCAGGCTGCCAAGAACATCGGCCAGTCCGGTTTGGTCGGCGGGGCAGGGGGTGGAGGGCCCGGTCCTTCCGCTCCAGGCGGTGGCGGCGGTCCAGCAGTTCCTCCAGGGACTCCCGGCTAAATGCGCCCTCCTGATCTCGTCAAGCGACCCGTCAAGCCGAAGAAGTCGGATCAGGACCGGCTGGCGGAAGCGCTCAAGACGCGCGCTCAAAGACCGGACGCGCCGGCGCATTACACGCTGGCCGATGTCGCCGCGGTCCAGGCGTTGTGCCGCGGAGAGGCCACCGACTACCAGCAGAAGCGCGTGGTCGAGTGGTTGCTCTACTGCGCGGCCGGTGTGCATGAGCACCACTTCTACCCGAGTGATCGGGAGACGGCCTTCAGCCTCGGACGCAAGTTCGTGGGCGATCAGTTCCAGAAGGCATCAAAAATCGATCTAGCACTTTTGAGGAGAAACGAAGATGGCGGAAGCGAATGATGTGGTTGATGACGTGGTGGTTGATGCTCCAGCCGCCGCTCCTGCTGCTGCTCCTGTGGCAGGTCCAGCGCCTGCGCCGGCGCCTGAACCAACTGGAACAGAGACAACACCCGGCGAAGTACCTGCCGCCCCTGACGCTGGTGACGTCAAAGCCATCTGGCCCGAGGACTGGCGAACCCAAGCGGCCGGGGGCGATGAGAAGGTCATTGCGAAACTGGGGCGTTACGCTTCGCCACAGGAGGTCGCCAAGGCCCTGATCCAGGTCCAGGACAAGATCTCGAAGGGCGAGCTCCGTTCCAACCTGGGGAGCAAAGCGACGCCGGAAGAACTGGCCGCCTTCCGCAAGGAGATCGGCGTTCCGGACAAGCCCGAGGGCTATCAGTTGCCGGCCGAACTGCCCATCGCTCTGGATCAGGGCATCGTCAAGGGCGTGCTGGAAGCGGCGCACGCGACCAATGCCACGCCGCAGCAGGTCCAGTCGATCATCTCGGCCTATGCGACGCAGGCGAAGGCGGCAGAAGATGCGCGCATGGCTGCCGCGGTCGCGGCGCGGGATGCGGCAATCGCCCAGATCTCTTCGGAGTGGGGCGCCGAAACCAACCGGAACCTGGCGATCCTGGCGAACTTCAATGCCGCCAACATGCCCGACGACACGGTGCGCAACAAGGTCATGAACGCGACCATCACNNGATGAGAAGACCGGCAAGCCGGGACCGCTGCACGGGGTTCGGGTCGGCAACCATCCCGACTTCATCAAGATGATGCTGCGGGTCGCGCTGATCGAGAACCCCGTGGCGACGGTGTCTCCTGCTGCAGGGTCGACGGCGCAGTCGCGCATCCAGCGCTATCAGGAACTGCAGAACATGATGGGTACAAAGGCGTATACGTCCAACGAGGCGCTGCAGGCCGAGTACCGCAACCTGCTCGAGGCGATGCAGAAGAGCGGCGATCTGGATGCCATGGGCAACGTCATCGTAAAGCGGTAAAGCGTTTCCACCTTGCCTACAACTGCGCGTCTATAGTTCGCAACAAGCAAGCGGTCTGCCGGATCCCTTCGGGCCCCTAGGGGAGAGCGGACACCCCGGCAGACTGCTTCGAACGCCAGTAGCGCGGCGCTGTACCCCCGCCTTCGAGGCTCCGCAAGGACACCCCTCACACGGCTGATCGGTCAGACACCCCGAGCGACGGTTACCCAATCGTTACTTAAGGAGTCCACACTGTGGCCGATTCAGCATTCCAGATCCAGTACCGCCAGGAATTCATCAAGGCGTTCGAACAGCACGAGTCGTTGCTGCGCGAAACCGTGACGAAAGAAGCGGTCATCAAGGGTCAACAGGCAGTCTTCCTCGTGGCCGGTTCCGGTGGCGCCCAAGCGGTGACCCGGGGTCTTAACGGTCGCATCCCGGCGCGTTCCGATTCGAACACGCAAAACACCTGCACCCTGCAGGAGTGGCACGATCTGGTCCGCAAGACCGGCTTCAACGTGTTCGCTTCGCAAGGGAACCAGCGCTCGATCATGCAGATGACGACGATGGCGGTCATCAACCGCCAGATCGACACCTTGATCATCAACCAGTTGAACAGCGCTACGGTCAGCATCGGCGGCACGGGAACCCTCCCCAACGTCTCGCTGTTCCAGAACGGTCGCGTCAAGCTCTCCAACGCCTTCGTGCCGTGGGACTCAAACATCACGTTCCTGTGCCAGCCGTCGTTTCTGGCGTACCTGGAGCAGGCGACCGAGTTCACGAACGCGATGTACGTCGACATCAAGCCCTATGCGAAGGATGAGAATCCCTCGTGGCGCGACAAGCCGATGGCGTACCGCTGGCGCAATGCTCTGATCATCGAGCACCCGAACCTTCCCGGTAAGGGCACGAACGCCGAGAAGAACTTCCTGTACCACAAGATCGCGGCCGGCATGGCGATTGACACGGGCGGGATTCAATCGCCGGTCGGCTACGACCAGGAGCAGGATTACTCGTGGGCCCGGTGTTCGATGTACATGGGGGCGTTGCTGCTCCAGAACACTGGCGTGGTCGTGATCACCGCTGACGGTTCGGCTTACGCCTAACCCGACCACTTAAGGAGAATCCCTCATGGCAACTTACTTTGGTTCGACCGCCGCGCAAGGTCTGCAGAATCCGCCCTCGCCGGTGTGGGGCCCGATTGCGCGCGGCAACGGCACCACGCTCGGGTTTGGCGCGGACGGTGGTGTGTCTTTGTGGCTGTACGGTTCCACCAACAACGACACCGACGTCGCAACCACGTCGTCCGCGGCGCCGTTCATCAGCGACGCGTACTACATCGGGATGCGACCCGGCGACATCCTGCTCGGCTCGTATATGTCCTCAATCGGTTCCACCACGGGGATGTACACCTACCGGCTGCAGTGCGTCGCGGTGTCGACTGCGGGTGCGATGTTCAGCACGGCGCAATTCTCGTCGGTCTAAACCATCGACTGAGAGAGGTAACCCTCTGCTCCTTGACGGGGGTAGGGGGTTTTTCACATCTGAAGAGGAGCAGTTATGTCGAGCGAAATGACCACCCGCGGCGAACCCGTGGCACCCCCAAAAGCCCCCGAACCTCTCGTGCTGCCCGACAAGAAGGACCGGGTCGTACGCATCGATGAAGGGCGCACCCAACTGGCTGAGTACGCGCGCCAGGACTGGGTCGTGAATGCCGAGGAAGGCACCACCATCGAAGACATCCTGAAGCCCGAGTACTGGTCCTTGGTGTGTGTCCGCATGAAACCCTACGACCACATCGAGGTGCGCCTCGAAACCGGCGAATGGATTGCCGAACTGATCGTGCTGCAGGCCGACCGCCTGTACGCGGCGGTGCATCCGCTGAAGATCCATGACCTGATCGGCGTCGGTCAGGAAAAGCCGCTGGCTCCCGAGTACGTGGCCGAGTGGAAGGGTCCGCAGAAGAAGTGGTGCGTGATCCGGCTCCACGACCAGCACATCGTGCAGGAGCGCATCGAGGACAAGCTCACCGCCCAGCAGGCACGGGTCAACTTCGAGCGCAACGCGAAGGTCGTCTAGGGAGATCTCGTGGCAATCAGCACCCAGCTGCAACTGTACAACCGGGCATTGCAGATCTGCCGCGAAACCCCGTTGGTCACCCTGGAAGATAACGTGCCGGCGCGGTACGACCTCGACCAGGTGTGGGCCAACGGTGGCGTCGACTATTGCCTTGAGACGGGGCAGTGGGAATTCGCCATGCGCGCCACCCAGATCGACAACGATCCGAGTGTCACGCCCCCGTGGGGCTATGCCTACGGGTTCTCGAAACCGCAGGACTGGCTGATGACGGTCGCGACGGCAGCGGATGAGTTCTTCCGCTCACCCATGACGCGCTTCGTCGACGAGGCCGGCTACTGGTGGTCCGACACCACGCCGCTGTACATCCGCTACGTCTCGAACTCGATCAACTACGGCGGCAACATGGGCCTCTGGCCGCCCTCGTTCGGGGAGTACGTGGCCCAGTACTTTGCGTCGTGCGTCGTCGGCAAGATCTCCAAGTCGTCGGAGGTCGTGACGCTGGTCCTCGGAGACGGGAACCAGAAACGGGGTTCCCTGCACGCGGCGAAGATGGAAGCGCTGAACCGCTGCGCGATGTCCGGTCCCACCGAGTTCTTTGCGCAAGGGGCGTGGAGCCGGGCTCGTAATCGCTTCCCGAACCGTAGGGACGGCGGCAACATCACCGGGCCGTTGCTCGGCTGATGCGTCAGCAGACCTCACTCTTCGCGTTCAACCGGGGACTGCTTGATCCTCGCGGGCTCGCTCGGGCCGACATCGAGAAACTGCGCATGGGCGCGGAGACGATGGATAACTGGATGTGCCGGGTGCTGGGCTCGATGTCGATCCGCCCCGGCACCACCTACGTCAACCAGACGCGCGGTGAGTATCCGACCAAGATGGTCGAGTTCGTCCACTCGAACGACGACACGGCTTTGCTGCTGTTCGATCAGGCCGGCGGTGCCGGCGTCCCAGGTGGCCTGTTGTCGATAGTCGTCGACAATGTCCCGCTCGAGCAGTCGGTATATGCCAGCCCAGCCTCGTTTCCAGCCTTCGTGACGGGCTTGACGGGGTGGACTAATACCTCGACCACAGGCGGGTCTGCGACGGGCGCCACGGGCTCGGCGACGCTGTTGGGGGACGGCTTTACGGCGAAGGGCGGCGTCCGCGCCGCCGTGACGTTCAGCGCATCGGTGGAAACCCGGATCGCTTTTACAGTGTCGGGCAATCCGCTCCACATGCGGGTCGGCTCGGTGGCCGGCCAAGACGACTATCTGTCCGATACCATCCTGCCGCCAGGCTCGTACAACTTCGGCATCAAGCCGGCGCTCGGCGCCGCCTACTACGAGTTCTACAATTCGGCGACCGTCAACGCCGTCCTGAGCAACATCACGGTCACCAACCCGACCGCTGGCAACGCGGGGCTCGTGACCATCGCCCACGCACTCAACATCGCGACGATGCAGTGGGACCAGTCGGCCGACGTGGTGTTCGTCTGCGACGGCCTCTCGCCGCAGATCATGGTGCAGCGGCGCGACCAGATCGGCGGGGCCGGCGTCAATACGCCAGACTCATGGGGCGTCGTCCTCTACGAGCCGCCGGATGGGCCGTTCCAGACGCAGAACACGACCGGCACCCAGATGGAGGTCAACCACATCGGCGGCTCGGGAGTCACGCTCACGTCATCGCTACCGTTCTTCGATCCGGGGCACGTCGGCTGCCTGTTCTCGATCACCTCGAACGGTCAGGTCACCTTCGACACCTTGACGACCGCCGGCAATGACGGGGAGTCGATCCTGGTGACCGGCATCGGGGTGGGCCGCCAGTTCGCCATTGCCATCACCATCACCGGCACCATCCACATCCAGCTGCAGCAGTCGCTCGACAACATCACATGGAGCGTGGCGGCTGGGGGGACGTACACCTCGGGGTCGGTGTCAGACTGGACGGCGAGTTTTTCGGGCAGCTACACGGACGGCCTCGACAACGAACTGGTCTACTACCGTCTGGCGTGCATCACCTCAAGCGGCGGCTCGGCGGCTTGCAACCTGGCCTACAACTACGGTTCGATCCGCGGCATTGTCCGCTGCACCGCTTACGTGAGCGACACCCAGATGACGGTCGACGTGCTGACGAACTGCGGTCACACGAACCAGTTCGTGCCCATCTGGGAGGAAGGATACTGGTGCCCGAAGAACGGATACCCGTCTGCCGTAAAACTGGCCGAAGGAAGGCTATGGTGGGGCGGCCAGTCGACGATCTTCGGTTCGGTGAGCGATGCCTACGCCTCGTTCGACGAGACGGTCACAGGCGATTCTGGGCCGTTGATCCGCACCATTGCTTCAGGCCCGATTGACATCGTGACGTGGTTCGTGCCACTCCAGCGGTTGCTGTTCGGAACCCCGGACAAGGAGTGGGCGATCTCAGCCTCCTCTCTCGACATCCCGATCACGCCGTCCCAGTACAACTCGAAACCCATCGGCACGCAGGGCTCAAGCCAGGTGCCGGCGCTGCAGTTGGACAACTACGGCATGTTCGTGGACCGGTCCAATACGCGGCTCTTCAAGCTCGCCTTCAACCTGCAGATCTACAACTATGCGGCGTCATCCATGATGCTGACCAATCCCTACCTCGGGCAGGCCAGCGCGGCGAACTGGAACGGCGACTCGGGCATCGTGCGGATCGCGATCCAGCGCAAGCCCGATACCCGGATCCATTGCGTCCGCTCGGACGGCAAGGTGCTGACGCTGGTGTTCGACGACGCCGAGCAGGTCGAGTGCTGGCAGACCATCACTGCCGCGGCGGGCGGGCTGATCGAAGACGTGTGCGTGCTGCCGGCGGCGGAAGGCGTGCTCGACGACTACGTCTACTTCATCGTCAACCGGCAGATCGAGGGCGCGACGGTGCGCACCATCGAGGCCATGGCGCAGGAAGACCAGACCTACGGCGGCTCGGGCTCGAACAACATCCTGGCCGACGCCTGCGCGTTCTTCAGCGGCGCCGCCACTCAGACCTTCAGTGGCCTGACGTGGCTGGCCGGTCAGCAGGTGGCGGTCTGGGCCGATGGTCAGGACGTGGGCACCACCGACAGTTCCCAGCCGTGGTCCTACATCTACACGGTCAGTTCTGGAGGGGTGCTCACCACCCTCAAGTCGTTCTCCAACGTGTGCGTGGGCCTGCCCTACACCGCGACGTGGAAGAGCGCGAAACTGGGCATGGCGGCCGGCCAGCAAGGCACGCCGCTGAACAACCCGAAACGCGTGGCACAGATGGGACTGGTCGCCTACAACCTGCATCCGCGCGGGGTGCGCTACGGCAAGGACACCAGCGGCACGCTCTACGACCTCCCCAAGGCACCCGGCGGGGTTCCCTTGTGGACCGACGTACCGATCACCCAGTCGCCGCCGTATCCCTATGGCAGCGTCAATGCGCCGATGCTGACCACGTTCGACTACGACACGTTCCCATTCCCCGGAACGTGGGATAGCGATTCGCGCATCGTGCTGGTCGGGCAGTCGCCGCGGCCAGCCACGCTGATGGCGCTCACCCACACTGTGGAGATGGACTGATGCCATTCGACGTGAACAACTACCTTCAGGACGCCGCGACCGCCGGCGGCGCGTTGATCGGTGCCGTCGGCCAGATCGAGTTCGGGCAAAGCCATCTGCAGTACGGCGAGAACGAGATGGCGCTGGCGCAGTTCACTGCCCAGCAACTGCAGCAGAACGCCAAGACCACGGTCGGAGCGGGCGGCATCAACGCGTGGCTGCAGGGGCAGAAGACCAAGGAGATGGTGTCGGACCAGCGCGCGGCCGCAGCGGCAGGAGGTGGTTCCGCAAGCGACCCGACCATGATCCAGATCATGGGAAGGACTGCGGGGCGCGGCGCCCTGCTGGCGAGCCAGGATCTGTTCCAGGCGCAGAACCAGGCGCGCACCATGAATCTGCAGGCGCAGGGGGCTTTGTATTCCGGCCAACTGAATCTGGAAAACTCCAAGACCATCAACCAAAATTCCGACATGTCAGCGTTCGCGTCGCTGTTGAAACCGGCCGCTACGCTTTATTCGAATTACGGGGCGGGCGATCCGAGCAAGAACCAGAACAACTACACGCCCGGAGGCGCTCTGTTCGGAGTCGGAGTCGATGGTCAGGGCATCAATCCCTTTGCGCCGCAAGCGGCGCCAGCGGTGGGCTAAGTGCCAACCATCCCGTCTCCCGAGCAACTCGGGGAAGCGCAGAAGTTCAACCCTGCCACGGGGCTTGCGACCTATGAGCCGCCCAACTGGAGGACGCTGGGGCTAGCGGGGCAACTGGTCGAGAAGACCGGCAGCGAGGTCCAGCAGGCGGGCGACGTGCTGCAGCAGATGAACGCGCGCCAGGACGACTATGTGGCGCAGGACGCGGCGAACAAGCTGAAGGCCGCGGCGACCGGACTGATGGTCGACCCAGAAACCGGCTTTGCGAACAAGAAGGGCGCCGAGGTGGTGGGGCCCGCGTTCCGCGACGGCTACATGCAGCAGTACCAGCAGAAGCAGCAGGAGATCGCGGACACCCTCCAGACCGACCAGCAACGCAAGACCTTCGCCCTGCACTCGCAGGCGATTGGCAATGAGTTCCAGGCGAACCTGCTGACCCATCAGGCCAGGGCCACGACCGACTTCAACAACGAGGTCAATACCACCGCCATCGGCGTGGCGACGCGGGACGCCATCGGGCACCCGTGGGAAGACGAGAACGGCAACAACACGACGCGCGACACCGCCTTCATGCAGATCGAGAACGCCTACCACAACATGGCGCACGATCAGGGTTTGACGGGAGCGGATGGCGTGCAGTGGGTGGCGAACAAGATGGCTGCGGTGAAGCAGGTCATCATGAACCAGAGCATCCAGTCGGTGCTCGACGCGAATGAACCGGTGCAGGCGCAGAAGATGTACGCCACTGCGATCCAGCGCGGCGACCTCTTGCCGGGAGATCCCATCGGGGCCAAAGTGCAGGCCCATGCCAATCAGGCGCAGAGCGATCAGTTCGCGACCAATTTCGCGGCGCAGTTTGTGGCATCGAAGACCCACGACGGTGGCCCGACTGCCGACAACATGTGGGGATCGGCCAAACCGGGGCCGAATGACGTGACGCCCTACCACGGATCCGATGTCGCGACCGTCGCCAGTTTCGTGGCGAGCCCCAGCAAGTACGACGGGTTCTTCAAGTCGGCCGGCGACAAGTTCAACGTCGACCCGACGCTGTTGAAGCTTCTGATCGGCATGGAGAACCACGGTCACCCGAACGAAACCGCAGTGAATACCTCGAGCGGTGCGCGCGGCCTCGCTCAGATCATGCCGGCCAACGAGGCGGCATTCGGTATCACGAACTGGAAGGATCCGGAGCAAGCCATCAACGGCGCGGCCCAACTGCTGGCCCAGTCGGGGCTGACCGTGGGCACCGACTACACCCAGGCGGCCAAGGTCTACTACGGTTCTCCCAATCAGGCCAAGTGGGGCCCGAACACGCAGCAGTATGCCGAGAACGTGCGCGCCGTGACGGCGATGCTGCATGGGGGCGTAAAGCCCTCGCAGGGACCGACCACTGCTGAAGACCTGGAAGGCATGACCGGTGAACTGCGTGCCGCCGCGGAGAGGGAGGTGCAGAACCCGCGCTATGGACATTCGCTTGATCCGGCGTGGCAGAAAACCACCGTCGATGGGGTCATGCAGCAGCACGCGCAAGCGATCCAGGCGCTCAAGGGTCAGCAGCAGGCCGACACGCAGAACGTGTTTTCTGCTTTCACGAATCCGGATCCGACCCAGCAACCGAAGAGCTTGGCCGACTTCACGACCGCCCAGCGCCATTCCTACGACGCCCTGCCGCCGCAGGTCCAGCACGAGTTCCTCGGGATGCTGCAGAGGAGTTCAAAGGAGGACGTGCCCGAGAACGAGGCCAACACCAAAGAGACGTTCCGGCTGATGGGTTTGGCGAATAACGATCAGGTGGCATTCAAGAACCAGGACATCGCGCACATCATCAACAACGGCACATTCACCAATGAACAGCGGCGCCTGCTCGGCAACACCTACATGTCCATCGACAAAAAGACTGCGGTGGGGGCGAGCGTCGACAAGTGGCTGCGGGAACCGTCGGTGCAGGGCTGGATGCGCAGCTCTGGCCTGCTGCCGCAGACCGGCGGCGATAAGCCGAACACGCCGCACATGCAGGACAATTACAACATCTTCACGGGGCGCTTCAAGAAGAGCCTGGACGACTACGTGGCGGCCAAGCAGAAGCTTCCGGAGGACGGGGATGCGCTCGACATGGCGCGCAAGCTGACGGCGGATTATGCGATTCCGACGAGCCACTGGTACGGCAATTCGGACACCCCGGTCAAGGGCTATCAGGTGGACGACCAGACGACGCCGCCGAGGGTGCCGGTTGCGGACGCGGCGCGGCTGACTCCTGAGTTCATCCGCGTCTACGGTCAAAAGCCGACGGACGCGCAACTGGGGATGGTCTACGCAGCCGACACGCTGCACCCGAACGACCGGGCGTTTCGCGACTCGGTGCATGACTCAATCACGAAGGAAATCCAGCAGCAGAAGACACCTCCTGCCGCCTTGCCGCCATCCGATCGACCAAAGTCGTCAAGCCTGTCGGCAGTGGCTGCAAACCCTAACGCTCATGTGATTCCGGACTGATATGGGCTACTTCGACGGGCTCCAGCCGATCTCAAGTGAGGCACCTCCTCCTGCCGCGCCGCCCCCTGCGCTGCAGAACACCGACGACCAGCCCACTCCGAAACCCGGCGGCTACTTCGACGGGCTGCAGCCGATCACGGCCCCCGCCGAGAACGCCAACCGCGCCCTGATCCAGGCGGCGCAGGACGGGCAATCGCCGGATCAGGCGGCGACCGCCATGAAGGTGGCAGACGATCTGGGAGTCGGTCTGCCGGCGGTGCAGGGGAACCTCCCCGACTACCAGGCGCAGGCCGAGGTCAAGGCGAATCAGGCGCTGCTGCGCGATAACCCGCTTCTGGCGAACTGGCTCGGTCGCAACCCGCAAGCGGCGCCGATTGTCCGCGATGACTTGTCGACCCTGTCTCAGATCTCCACTTCTGCCAAGAACCTTGGTGACCTCGCGGCGACGGGCTATTCAGAAGGCCAGATGAGCTACGAGCAGGCGGAACTGGGAAACCGCTTGATGCTGGCGCGCCGCCTCGGGCAAACGGAGGTGGCGGATCAGTTGCAAAAGCAGATCGACATGTACGACACCAAACTCGGAGCGTTGCCGGAGTCGAGTGGGATCGACAGCGTGCTGCAGGGCGTCGTCAGCTTTGTGACCCAGTACGCTGAAAGCGCAACCTCGCAGCATGGCGGCTTGGGCGGTGGTGCAATCGGGGGCTTGGCGGCGATCCCGCTTGGACCGGAAGCCGTGCCCGTCGGCATGGTCGGCGGGTTTGCGACCGGCACTGCGGTCGACATGGCGACGACGGCGACCGGACAGGGCTACGTCATGATGGGCCGCATCAAGGGAGTGGACGGGCAGCCGCTCAGTGAAGACGCACGCCAGCTGGGCGCCGTGGTGGCGGGGGTCGCGTCGTACATCATCGGGAAGAAGTTTACCCAACTGCTCACGGAAGGGACTGCCAACCTGATCATCAACCGCGGTCTGCAGGACATCGTGGCAAAGAACCCCGGGTTCTTCAGCGCGCTCGGGCAACGCGCCGTCAGCACGGTCGGACACTCTGTCAAGGCCGGCGCGGAGATGGGTCTGTTCGAAGCGGCGCAGATCATGGGTGAGAGCGTCGCAAAGGTGCTCTCGCCCGGGGATTACACCTACGACCCGAAAGAGATGGCAGAGCGGATCGGCCGCGGCTTCCTGAACGGCATGGTGACCATCGCTGTGTTGCATGGCACAAAGGAGGGTTTGGCGCTGTGGGGTGACCATCAGGACGCGCAGCGCGCAGAGGACAGTGGCAAGTTGCTGACCGATCTCCTGAACGGCAGCGCCGATTCGAAACTGCGCTCGCGCAATGCAATGGCGTTTCGCTCGTTCCTGCAGAGTCAGGCTGGCGAAGGTCCAGTGGAGAACCTGTATATCCCCGACCGGGTGATCCGGGGCTACTACCAAGGCGACATCCAGCCGGGGAGCGCGAACGACCCCTTCAAGTTCGTGCCCGACATGGCGCAGCAACTGGAAGATGCGAAGAATGTGGGCGGGGCCGACATTGTCATCCCGACAGCGGACTTCGTGAATAACCTGGCGGGGAGCAAGTTGGCCGACGCCCTGGTTCCAGACGTCAAGGTGGGCGGCAATGCGATGTCGATTCGCGAGTCCGTGGAACGCAAGAAGGAGTACCAGGAGCAACTGAAGGACGCCATCGCCGC
>QGNH01000140.1_pt1 | contig 12326 bp, 16 predicted proteins | sample 1735481 | NCBI WGS metagenome assembly QGNH01 (sample SAMN09239004, study PRJNA386568) | Viral metagenome, whole genome shotgun sequencing project. | reverse complement strand
ATTCCTGTAGGCCCAGTTGTACCTGTAGGCCCTGAAGCACCACCACCAGGCCCTGTGGGGCCCATTTGACCGGTCTGTCCTGTGGGGCCAGTGGTTCCTTGATCTCCTGTGGGCCCTGTTGCTGCTACTGGCCCTGTTGCACCTGTCGCGCCGGTGACACCTTGCTCTGGGAACAAGTCTTCAGGCCACGTCGTTACCCCAGAGGGGCCCGAAGCGAGCATGAATGGTTGTGGTGCCCACACAGGTGAGACTGGTACGGGAGGTGCTGGACTTGCTTCAACCACCGGCGGGTAGCCAGTAGGAGCAACAGGATCAGCAGGAAGATTAGAAGGCCATGTATTCCCGCTCGGCCCAGTTGCGCCGATGGAGTTGATGACATCGTTTGCCCACTTTGGCCCGGTTGCCATTAGATATTTACCGCCGTTCCCCCAAGAAGATGACCATCACCCATGAGTACGAGAGGATCGCCCATGACCCAACCATCTAGGATGACTATGACTTGAGCAAGAATCGTTGTGGCTGGCTTCCACTTGTTGATGATGGGACGGATAGAGCTCTCATTGGGAGGGTTGTTCGTGAACCCAAGGTTCTTCCCTCCACCCATGAGGTAACCGTCGCCCATGAACCAAGCCACACTCCCGAACACATGATCGAAAGTGTCGTCGATGATGACCCAGAACTTCCACCACTGAGAGTGATCAGGCCCGAAGGTAGCCCCCTCTTCAATGTAGATGTGATTGAATCCAGCTGAGTTGAGCTGTTTGATGATACCGTAGGCTGTCCCTGCGAATGTCCAGAGCTGCCATGCGTCGACTAGACGGGTTCGATAGATATCATCCGTGTCCCCCACGTATCTATCGAGTGAACGCTCGTCTCCATGGTATGCGAGAGCGTCTGCTGGGCACACCCCAAGGAACCTAGATCTCACACCTACGATGTTGACCTCAACGTACCAATCCTTGAAGTACCCCATACCCGCACCCAAGGCTCTGCTTTGATAGCCTTGGAGGAACCCAGGTTGTGAGTCTGGTTGGAAGTTCACATATTGGCGGGGACTTGGCATCTTTAGAACCCGATCCAGGTGAGGTTATCTGCGAATACTGGTACCGCGTTGGTACCTAAAACGATGTCAGAGGGACTTCCATTGAGCTGCACATTCTCACTGTGATCAACGTGAGAGCTCGCTTGAATGAACCCGATGATGGTTGACAGGTAGATGGTCGACCCGATGGGTACCAGCCCAGCAAGCTTGGCTACTGCTGTCTCAAATGCGGCTTGAGCTTGAACCTTCCACTTGGTAGGGACATAGACCTGGCCTGTAATTGAGATAGAGGTATCCGAAACCCCAAACACATTGGCCGTCGTACACAAGGGTCTATTGGCTGGGTGAGCCGAGGTTCCATCCCCGTTGAGGAACAAGTCCACTGTGGGCACCTCAGCAGGGGGATCGATGTAGATGGTAACCTGACCACCTGAGGGGACGTTCTCAAGGACGTTGAACCTCGCCACCTTGGGATCACTGGCTGTGATCCAGAACCCCCATGCGGCTAGCGTCCCGCCCCTGAGGAGAGCGATTGAGGGCCACTTGGACTTGAGCCTTGCTCGGTATGAAGCATCGCTCTCGGTGTCTTCTCCGTGAACCAGCTCCCATGCCCCTGTGTTGTCTGGGTTCAGGTTGGTTACACTAGCCCCTGGAATGTTGGGGCTGACGATGACATTGATGGCCCCTGGTGACACGAACCCCACACTTCCAGGGGAGATATCCAATGCTTGGACAATGATTCGAGCTTGGAAGGGATAGGATCCTGAGGAGATGCTCACCCCTGCTGGGATGTAAATGGTGTTCCCATTGGAATCCGTAGAGGCTTGGACACTCGTGTACTGCTCAGCTGGGCCAGCACCCACGGTGAGCTCACCAGCGGCGAGGGTGAGAGCAGAAGCTACTGTGACCCAAACGTAACCCACTTCCTGAATAGCTGGGTGCCTTGTCTCTTGGTACTGACCTTCACCCCAGAAGTCCAACCACTGACCTTCTGCGAGGTCTAGGATGCCTCCAGAGATGACATTGTACATCGTAGAGGACAAGTCAGCGATGACATGGGAGTCGGCTTGTAGGAACCCTTTGAGAGGGCTCCCGTCCTCCCAAGTATTAACCGGGAAGCTCCCGAACTGAGGTGTGCTCAGGAAGCTCAGCATGACTCCCAAGTAATCCAGCTCGATTTGGGGCGTTTGGTTGTCAGCCGAGATGATCGTGCTGTTGGTCGCGTCTAGTGTGTCTTGCAGGGTGAGGGCCATAATTACGCCGCCGATTGGTTAAAGTAGACCTGGAAGTTGCTCCCCTGACTGACTTGGGAGATGGTGAGTGTGAAGTCCCCGCTGTTCACTGGGGTGACCTGGATGACGATGTTGAGAGTCATCGAGGCTTGACTGAAGGTAACCTTGGCATCCACTGTGGGTACACGGACGTCCTTCTGGAGCTCATGCTCAATGATTGACGCCAACCCACTCGTACTGAAGTCCTTGGACAGAGCTGCGTTCTCATAGGCTGCAAGGTTGATCCCGAAGTCTGGGCTTTGAAGGTATGAACCCTTGTCGCAGAAGAGCCTATTGATCAGCGCCTGTTGTAGGAGCTGATTACCGACTACAAGCTTTCCAGTAGGATCTAAGTCAGGGAAGCTCCCTGAGATGTTCATACTGATGTCTACTCCAAAGTTTGCTGGCATAGTCTTACCCTCACGCGAGGAACACCTTGAAGAAGGCTTCGATAAAGGCTGGGTAACGGGTCATGATGACCACGGATTGAAGACGATCTGAAGGTAGTCCGCCCTGAATACCTGCACCCGCTTGAGCTTGTACCGCACCCCCAAACTCAACAGCGGGGCCGTCAGTGGTAAAGACCTCTGCTTTGGCTGAAGTGAATCCAAAAGCGGCTGTCAAAGCGGCCATCAAAGCAATCATTGCTTCGAGATCTGCAATGATCTGAGCTTGAACAGCAAAGCTTAAGCTCACACCTCCTGCTTGGAGTTGAGCTGAAACAGAGGCGAGAGCTTCTGCCATCGCACTGAAGGAGGGAGGGGTTACCGATATCTGACCTGATACTGACAAGGCTCCTTGTAGCCTTGCAGCCGCGTCTGCATCCATAGCAGCGATCAGACTCACCATGGTTGGATACATGGCGGACAGATCGAACTCACCGAGTACTGTGGTGGTTGTAGGCATCTACCTGCCCTTCACTTTCGAGGTGCCAGGGATCATGATGTAGCCTGGCCAACCACCTATTGGATTCGTAACTGTACCAAGAACACAGGGGAGGGGTGTTCCGGCGGTAAGGACTCCAGCACCAGCGAAGGTGGCTACTAAACCAACCCCTCCTACTGAGACGACCCCTCCTTGGACTGCAAGTGGGAACCCACCCTCACCTAGTTCCAAGAGAGTGTAGTCTCCGTGCTTGAACCCGAAGGCCTCTGGACGCTTGGGATCACCATTGACGAATCTGACTCGACAGATGGCACCCTTCTTGAGAGTTACCTTGGTAGCTGGGTTGTCATAGAAGATCTCCACACTTGAGAGGGGTGGTGTTCTCGATGGATCTTCCGGCTGGACTTCGATAGTCCCATTGGAGTTCTGACTGACTACAATGTATGAATAAACCAAGGCGTAGTCATACTTGGCCGTACGTCGGTCGATGAAGAACTCTAGATCTTCCTTGCTGCGGTCAGTCAGATCGCTCATACATCCTCGAAGTACAGGTGGGTTCTGACCTTATCCGCTTCGATTGAGTGGATTAGATAAGAGATCTCTTGAGTGCTTTGGAAGTCAGTACCGTCCGTGATGGTGATGGTCTGTCCTGGGAGAGCGAAGGGTTGTTGGCTACCAATGACCGCCCAACCCTCGGAGCGGTTCCAGGTTGCCAAATCAAACTGGTCATCACTCACGGATGGCCAAGGCTCGTTCATTGTGGCGAAGAAGGTACCGTCTGGGATGATGCGCCAGCTTGCCCCATTGTTTAGCTCTAGCAGGCTCTTCACAACGTCTTTGCCCGTTTGAGCTAGTCGTACCCATTTGGTGAGGAAGATATTCAAGAGGTTCTTGTCGGCGGTTGCAGCTAGGGTTTCACCACAGGCGGCGAGGGTATCTATCAGAATGGATCTCACTGTGTACCCGTCGAAGGCCTTTGGAGGGACTAGTGTATCGAGCCCTCCGGCTCCTCCTACGAACCTGAGCTTGAGCTTCTGAGTGAAAGGCCCCTCCCTGAAAGCTACGCCCTTGAGAGAGAACCTATTGTCATCCGTCTTGAGAAGGATGGGGCCAGTCAAGTCCGTGGGTGTGTCAACGACTAGATCGCCATTGAACACCCCAACGCGGGGCATCCTGATCTCCCCTGAGAGTAGGGGTTGGTCGTTGACGGTGATAAGTGGCATGGATTAGTCGTGGACAGGGGCCGTGGGGAAGGGGTTGGGAGCCGCTGGGACTTTGATCTTAGAGGGCTTGTTCTTGTTCCCGGTCTGAGCATTGGATTGAGGATTGATTGCCCCACCCTTGACCGTGTTGGTTGCTGAAGCTTGGAAGGCCTTGCTCCACTGGATGGCTTTGATCTTGAATTCTCTCGCACTCCAACCCAAATGACTTGGGTGGGGCCCTGTGAGAGTCTCAATACAGATAGCCTGAACCCCACGACTCTGAGTAGCTGGATGCACGATGTTGTACGAGTCAGGCTTCTTCGAGTAGGTGGCATTGGGGAGTGGCTCAATCATAGGAAGGATGTTGAGTTGCCAATCAATCCACTGTTGAGGAGTCCAGATTGTAGTAGTTACAATCACATCTATGGGTTTGTATCCCATATCAGTGACGGTGCTGAAGTGGCGTCCAGCAGATTGCTTGACGTCCAGCTTCCTAGCACCTGAGACCTCAACCTTACTCACCCCAGGTAGAGCGAACCCATTGAGGAACACGACGTCCCAAGGGTTGACGATGGGGTTCCATACCAGAAAGTTCTCTGGCATAGAGTGACGAACCCAGAAGGGTTGTAGGGTCTTAGTGTCAATGTTAGCCATGACGCATCTCCGCGAAGAGTTGAAGGGCTGCGTTACGCATGCTTTGACGCATGGACTCGTTAACCTGAGCCGTCTGCTCTGGGGTAGTCGGGGCACCTCCAGCGAACTTGTTCTCGATGGTGATATTGATGTTGGGGGCACCTCCAGCTGCAACCCCACCGAAGGACTGAGGGCCAAACCCTGTATGAGCTACTGGGGGTAACCCAAAGCCAGCTTGGGCACCTGTGTGGAAGCCGAACCCAGTACCCAAGTGGGCTGGGAGGGCCATGTGGACATTGCGACTGAACCCTAGATTGAAGCCAGCTGCTGAGTTACTCCCATGATGTTCCCATAGAATCGATGGGCTGTGCTCTTGGTTAGCCGTCTTCCAGATGTTATGTAGGTCAGCCGAGGCACCTGCCATGTTTGCACCTTCAATGAACTTGTCATGGAAGGCCCTACCAGCGTTCTCACCAGAGGTTGCAAACTTACCTGTAGTTGCTTCGAGTTGCTCATTGGAACCCAACTTGGCATTAAGTTTGGCTTGCAACTCATCAGCAAGCATAGTGTTACGTTCGATCTCCGCCTTGGTTGCAGCTTCCTTGCTAGCCTGATCCTTCTGAATCTTGGCTTGGCCTTCCCAGGTGTGCCCTGTGGTTATCAGAGCTATAGGCTCAGTAACTAACTTAGCCACCGCCCACATCTCTTTGAGAGTCCACACGACGCCACGAGCCACAGTGAGGAATTCACTCATGTGATCACGAGCAAATTTAGCCCCAGCGATTACGACTTCAAAAGCTTGCTGGGCTGCTGCCCTCAGCTCTTGGCCACTTTGCGTAGCGGGATTGAAGGACTCAGCTAGATCCTTGAGGGCTTGTGCCACAGTCTTGGTGTCAACTGATGTGAAGATGTCCTGGAAAGACTCTTTGAGGTTCTTGAGTTGGTCGTCGACTGACTCGGCACTCTTCTCGAGAGCGTAGAACCCAACGCCCTCGCCCTTGTTGATTCCAGTGTTGACCAGATCCAAGAGGGCATTGATGCTGACTTCCTTGGATACTCTACCAGCCTTGATGAGGTTCTGGACGCCCTTGACGCTCGTGTGTAGTTGACCCGCTAGGGCCTCGTACAATCTACTGGGGGTGGCGATACCGACTTCCCTGAGCTGTCGGATCAACCTCTCGTTGAGGCCACCCATCGCGTCAATATTGCGGACTACTCCTATGAAGGCCTGCTGGGCTCCAGTACCCAACAACTTTTGGATGTCAGCACCAGCGGAGATGACATCCTCTGTGGCTTTGGTGCCATAGTTCTGGGCGAAGCTGAACAAGTCTCGGTACTCAGCCATGACCTCGGTCTTGGTCATCGCCGTACCCTTGGCTAGCATCTTGAGTTTCTCGAACTCCTCTTCAGCCAAGTCCCCTGAACCGGTCATCACCTTGAGGGTGCCTAGGGCTTCTTCCTTGAACTCATTAGCCTTGGCTCCGGCTTCGAGTAGTTTTTCACCCCACTCGAAGATCACGTGGGTGTAGTGGACTACCTTCTCGATCTGCTCAGCAGCAAAGAACCCTTCGGCACCAAAGAGCTTCTTGAAGAACCCGTGCTCAGCTGCATCATCGGACGCTGCTTTTGCCCTCTGTAAGTCCTCACGGTACATCTTCATGTACCCAAGTTGCTGCTGGATCGGGCTTGCCTTGGAGAGGGCTTCGAGCTTCATAGCCCTCTCCATCTTGTCTATGTTGGTAGTAGCGGTCTTGATACCTGCATCGAGATTGTTCAGATCACTGCCCATTGCCCTCATCGGGTTGGACATATCGTTGTTGACCTTGAAATCCCACTGGGGCATTTAGATTACTCCAACTTCACGTAGGCATGGGTGAGCTGTCGGACATTCCAATAAAACTCAGCTCTGAGCATTCCACTTGCTGCAGCCTCATCTGAATCTGGGCGCCTAACCTCAGCGTCGAAACAGAGAGAGGCTAGATACCAATCATCTTTGGCAGCCTCAAAGAGATCTACAACTTTTTTGGGGCTTTAGTCCCACCTCCTGACGCAGTGATAATGGCTCTACAGAGGGTTGAATCGTAGAAGGGGTACTTGGTGAGTAGAGCTTCGAAGGCCTTGGCTTCTGGGTAGACAACCAGGCTCTTCACGAAGCGTTCGTCGGCTACTTCTTTGAGGGTGGGGTCATCCCCATCGAGCCTCATCTGAAGCACCTCTTTGCGTCCGGCACCCTTGAAGATTACGAGCGCATCAGGGTCACACAGGGGTGAGTGCTCGTACAGCTCTTCGTTGGGATACTTCTCTTTGAGGCCGGCGATTATCTTAGTCTTCTCTTCTGGTTGCATCTGATCTCTGCTTTCTCTACCTAGATCAGCCCCCACGGAATGTAGGGGCTGACTCGAGTAGTGGTTATAGGCCTGACTGACCAAGGAATGCGAAACGGCCGTCCTTCGCCAGCGGGGTGGTGACACAGTCATACTTTCGGACATGTGCTTCCGTCCCAACTGTTGAGGAGTCCGAGTCCTTCGTAACCCTCGCAAAGAAGTCAATCTCTGTGAGAGCAGCCGCCGAAACCTTCCTATGGAAGATGATGACAGGGAAGAAGCATTGCATGTATCCCAGGTGGCCTGAGCCGTCCGGAGCGATGTAAGTTGGATCAGCCATGAGATCACTCTCGAAGGCATCACCCTCAGCCTTGTACAATTCGAAGTTGAAGGTCGACTTGTACTCACCGTCAGTCCAACCAATGGGCTCCTGAAGGTTGGCCCTTACGACTCCCGGCTCCAGGCTGTGATCCCAGTTGACTGACTTGACGAAATATACCTGACCATTCAGGCGAACCTGAATGTTCGAGTGTTGAGTCCTGACACCGTTCACCAGTGGAGCAGGGAGTTGCTGAATTACGGGCATGGTACTTGTTCCCTTTTCTCAAGAGTTACTTGGGGTTAGGCCGCGAGTTGGAGGGCTGGGTTCACGTAGGCGATGGTGACAGCGACGCTGGCTGCATAGCCGAACGGAACCACAGTGATGGTGACTATGAGGGTTTGAGTAGCTAGGATATTAGCTGACCTGTTCACTGCTACTGTGACACTCGAGATGTCAGCAGCTGCGAGGGCCATAATCTTACCCTTGATGTACTTCTCGATAGAAGCTGCATCCACCTCGTCAATGAGCCCAGTTGAGGTAACCTTGACGCTCGTGTTCTGGAAGTGGGTAGCTCCTTGGAGGGCACCGTTGCACACCAAGTCCATCGTCCTGGCGTAGGGCCAGATCGAGAAGTCAGATCCACTGTGGACGTGGATACGCCCCAGTGAAGCGTAGACACCTGAGCGGCCTACGATTGTTCTAGCCACGTCAAAGCCTGCATCGTACAGACCTGGGGTAACTCGCTCGTCTCGGTTCGTAGAGACAACCCCAATGAGCGGGCCGTCGTCTGGGATACCAGGGCTTCGGGATGCTGGAATGCTGGATAGGCGAGCTATCATCGCAAACCCGTGTCCACGTTCCATCACGGCTCCCAAGATGGGTGAGGTGATCATGTCCGTGGTAGCCGCTACTGCCTGACGAGTGTCATCTATTGCAGCCCATTGGCTGATGATGTTGCTATCCGTGTCACCGGTGACATCGGGGCATGAAAGCTCAGCCCTTGCGTACCGGTTGGCCAGGAAGGCATTGTTCATCTTCGTGGAGATGGTTGAACTCAGGGCCGCTGTAGCAGCCGCTGTCGTCCCATACCCAACCACGTGAACCAGACCCCAGAGGTGAGGATCAGCAAGTAGGGCATCGAAGGCCGTACCTAGCTGAGTGGAGCTGTAGAAGGGGGCTACGCAGGTGTAGGGGAAGCTGTCTCCTACATTGAACTTCCCACCATCGAAGAGGAAGATCATGCCTGTATCACCCTTGACGGCTCCGTGAGCCACATCGAGGGTGAGAAGACCGCTTGCTGGCACTAGAACCGTCCGACCCCAGTTGATCCCACCATCGAGAGAAACCTGGACTCCGATGTTCCCGCTAGCTACTAGGGCGTCCACTGTCGCCGAAACCACCGTGATAACCATCTTGTAGTTATCGTAGGGGAGGGTTCCACCTGAGATGCTGAGCTCACCTGTGGAGGTGACTGCACCCTCAATGGGTGTCCCAGCTGTGATGGTTGCGGCTACCGTCTTCTCAACTGGCATGAAGTAGACTGAGCCACCCGCCGAAGAGATCTGGTATGCACAAGCTTCAGCACCAGGGCCGTAACCTACTGCAGACACGATGTCCGTGATCTGAGAGAAGGTCTGTAGGACGTTGGCGTTGGTCTTGGAGGCCACACCGAGTACCACGACAGCATTGGGGTTGGCTCCGCCAACCAGGCCAATTCCGCCGTCCTTCACGTTGATAGTAACTGTTCCCATTGGCATGGCGATATTTCCTTACTTATGGAGAGGTGACCTGATAGGTGATGCCCGTGGACATATCGTCCGCTGGGGGAGCTATGACTGGATTCTTGATCGTGACCGATTGCTTGGCTTGACCGGTAAGCGGGTACTGTAGAGGGAGTTTGACAGCAGGGATCTCAAGACCCACTACTTTGAAGTGCCTGACGAGCATGTACCCTGAGGTAGCGTGTTCACCTGGCTCCCAAGTCCCACCCTCTACTTGAGGGCGTTGATCGTCGACAGCTTCTTGGAGGGCTGTCCAAACCCCATTGGCTAAAGCTGTGGCGTCCCCATAAGACTCCCCTAGACAATGAACTATGAAGGTCATTGAATGGGAGCCGATGAGTTGAGTCCCGTCCCCTGGATCACCAATGGTAGAACTCTGGAAGTCTGTCTCTCCGGTTGCCTCGAAGGCAATCCAAGGAGCCCCAATCTCAGCGGGTAGCTCTTTGGCACCCGTTGTGATCCGGTCATAGTAGTAGTTGGCTGGATCACCACCGGTGAGGGCATCGATAACGAAGTTGAAGATGTCATCAATGCTCTGGATAGCGAGAACCGGTGGGTTGTTAGGGATCGCAGGCATTAGGGCCTCCCTCCCGCTTCAACCACGGCTCGCATCATTACGTTCGAGCAAGCTCGGTCAATCGCCTGCATCCACTTAGAGGTGAGCTCCCCACCTTCGGGAACCATGCGACGGATCGGGATCTTACCCCCACCCTCTTTGAACTGAAGCATCCTGGGATGGTAGGCACCTAGATCAGTGAGGACTCTCTTGGGGGCTACAGTGAAGGTGATCTGCTTTCCATTTCTCCACGAGTGTCTAACTTGGGTTCCCCCAGTGGCTACCCGTGCAAAGCCTGCGTAGTTCTTCCCACGTCCACGAGTCTTGTTCCTGACGAACAGTCCGGACTCAGTGTTGACGTTCTGCCTTCGGTGGTAAGCCTTGTGCCCTTTGGTACCTTCTTGGTGGAACACTGTGTACTTGACGTTCGAACCAATGCGGAAACCATCGTTGGTAGCTACCGAGGTGAAGCTGTTGGCCATCCTGGCCGTATCACGGAGGATCTTGCCCTTACGACTCTTGAGTCGTTCCCAGGGGGCACCGTCGGGATCAGTCTCAGTGCGGAAGCCCATTTGGACAAGCCTCTTCGCCTCAGCGGCTGCGTTCTCAAGCAGGCGCTGAGTAATGACCTCAGGATGATTGAGAAGCTCTCTCAACCGATCCAGGTCGTGGGAGGCGGCCCTAATGGTCATTAGTTGCCCCACCCTCCAATGTTGCCTGACCAGTTCCTCAGGTGCCTTGGACGAGAGCAAACCACATCAGGTTGAACCCCAGCTTTCTGGGGAACCAGAGTCGTCTGTTGAAGTTGAGCGCGGTTCTGGCTGATCATCTTCAGCCAGTTCATCGTGTCCTCATATCTCACACGGATATGAGCATCAGCTGGGTTCTCTGGGTTGTACCCGCGAGCAGCTAAGAGGTTCCAGACTGCTATATTGCAGTTGGCTTGTACGAGATTGGGATCATAAGGTGGAGTCAGAGGAAGAGTGATCTTGTCCGAAACCCCAATGATACTGTTGATGTAGCTAAATGCGTTGTTGAGTGACTTGGTCACAGCATCGCTGGTAGGTGCAAGTTTCCCCGTGAAGAACTGAGGAGCTATTCCCAAGTCTTGGAGGTCTTGCAACGTAGCGTAGGCTGTGAGTGTCACTGGCATTTTGGACGCACCTAGGGTTAAGGTCAGGTAGAGGGCCCTCTCAGAGGTCTCGAAGAGAACCCCTACCTGAAGCCGTTCTTTACTCTTAGTCGCCGTATGCGGCGCCACCGGTGGCACCATAGATGAGGTACCAGAGGGACTCGGTTAAGGTGCCCCAACGACTCCAACCGTAGATGTACTTCCTCTCGAAGAACACGTTCGGGCTCTTGGGATCAATCAGGTAGGTGAAGATGGGGGCTTCAAGCTGTCCCCAAACGAGTGGGCTGATCGCCTTGCGAGTATCGGCCAAGAACCAGCTCTGAGGCATGGTTGCCAAGTTCGGATCGATGAAGAGCCGAGCTGTCCCTTTGAAGGTGTTGTTCTGTGCTTGGACGATGTTGCTTCCAGCTAGGCCGGTTGCAGCATTCGCGATCATGTCGGCTTCGAGGATGTTCTTTGCGATCCCTTGCAGTTGTGGGGGAACCACTAGAAGGTCAGGATCGATGTTGAGTGGCTTGCCATCTTCGGCCAAGTAGCTCATCATCTTCGCCCTGGCTGCTACGTAGTTGTCCCACGTAAGAGGGGTCGTGGTGTCGAAGTTGCTCTGGGTCGCTGGCGTACCTGTGGGCAGCCTCATCGTGACATCACCACCGGTAGTCGGATGATCTATGGCAAAGAGAACCTTGCCATCGAATCCAACATGGGTGTTGACCTTGAGGTAGTTCGCTGCCTCGTAGTCAATGAGCTTCTCGGCTTGCATAGCCAAGGTCTCGATGTTCTGTGCAAAGAGAGGGAGCTTCTCAAACTTGAGATCTTCCATCCTCATCTCGATAGTGTCTTCGAAGGGCTCAGCTACAAGCCGCTTGGCGTGGCTCGAAACTGAGTTGACCCTTCGAGGGCCTACCCATCGGCGACCGGCGGAGAACCGTGCACTCCAGAGTTGATCCTCGATGATGGTAGTCATCGGGACAATCTTCACGAGCTTACTGGCAACTGTTGATGCTTCAGAAGCCTTAGTGGCTTCGTAGAACTTGATGTCTGCCTCTCGGAAGACGATATCTGCATTAGGCTGGGCAATGTCGGGCATGGCTAAAATTCCTCTATTGAGAGAATTGAAGCGAGATCCAACAGAGCCGAAGGGCTTGGGAGGTTGGGCTAGCCAACCACTGCCAAAGTTG
>QGNH01000991.1_pt1 | contig 12328 bp, 19 predicted proteins | sample 1735481 | NCBI WGS metagenome assembly QGNH01 (sample SAMN09239004, study PRJNA386568) | Viral metagenome, whole genome shotgun sequencing project. | reverse complement strand
CTTAATTACAATCAGCAGCATAATCCACGGCGGGTCTCAGCCATCTACGACTGAGGCCCGCCATTTCTGCGTTCAGTCGTCGCCCAACTCAAAAGATAGAACGATTCCTCCTGGGACCGGAAACCTGTGCTGGCATCCGGGGCACTCCAAGCGATCCTCATCCGGGTCGAATCTGTTGTCCGCGAGATCCAACCGCACGGCACGATTGCCCGTTACGGGGGACACTCGCTCAATGTTCTCCACGTACATAAACCCAAACCCCGTATAATTGCAGTTCGGGCATGTGATCATCGTGCCCGCAGGCACTTCAGTTTCCGTTGTAATCAAGTGTACCTCCGGGACCTGTAAGCCGTTCACTTGTGCTCCGGTTCTGTAAGATCCCATACAAATTATCTTAGAGCAGAACGTGCATGTTGTCAAGCAGAATTTGCACTTGTGGTCAACTTTGACCAGACTTTTAAGGGAAGTGATACTAGTGGTTGGAATCCGCATTAGGCAGTACTCTTCTAGGTTGCAGGGAGGGAACTAACAAGAAGGGCCGCGCTGAAGTGGGACAAGTCGCGGCCAACGGGGGATAAGTCTACGCGCCGGAGCGGATGTGATCGTCAACCAGAATTTGAACTGCCCTTGCCAGCGAGCCGCCCTCTCGCATCACAAGAAGATAGTTGTCGAGGCGCGTCTGTTCGGAGTTCGTGGGGCGGTCCAACTCTGCGATGGAACGAGGAACTGCGTAACGGGTATTCTTGCAACGTGCACAAACCGTTGGACTTACCTCTGGATTCTTCGGCCACCAATCGAAACCGCAGCGATGGCAGTGTAGTTTTCCGGGATGAACTTCCGTTTGCATTTTCGTATTCGGCATGGTAATGTACCTCCTTTACCGTTACATCTACGGTACCCCTTTACGTGTCGGAAGTCAATGGAGTTTTGGATTTTTGTTGTCCCGTTAGTGCGGTTAAGCACGGAAAAAGATGCATGTGCCTCAAAAAACAGTTGACACGAAAACCGGGATATCGTATCATTGGTAATAGGTAACGGAGAAACTTACCAACACGGAAAGGCGGCAAGCGTGGAGGCGACAATTTCAGTAACGAAGGATTTCCCGATGCGAACTGGTGAAGTCCTGAGAATCAAGAATCCTGGTGGTCAAAAGGGCATCTGGAGAACGTATCGCGTTGGCGATCTCCTGAGGGGTGGACCCGGAAAGCCGTCTACCTATGCCGCCACCATGACGGGGAGGATCGCATGAAGTTCAAGGTTGGAGATCGGGTGAGGTTCAACGCGGCGGCAAAAGAGAACGGGGGCATCTCGATTGACTACCCCCACTATACAAGCACCGTGTTTCAGGTGATTTATGCCGTTACCCCGGTACGCCTCATAAGCGTGGATGGATCGAGGCTGCATCGGAAAGACGGAAGCCGGTGGGACGGCATTCTATGGGAAGGATGGCTGGAACTGGCCGAGGCACCCCGCAAGTTCAAGCTAGGGGACGCGGTGAAGTGGCGGGCAACCGAAGAAGAACACGGAGCGCCCAATAGCTTCGCGTATTGCTTGCCGCAAGGCCCTCTGACCGTAACCGCGACCAGGACACTCATGGACGATAAATCGCCCATCCATCAGGTCACGCTGAAATCGAACGGTGAAGACGTGACTGGTGGTGGCGTTGTCTGGTATGGGGAATGCTGGCTTGATGCCGCTCCCGCCGTTCCTGCCGTGACCATCGACCAGAAAAAATCCTACCAAACCCGCGATGGGCGCGAAGTCCGTATCTACGCGGTGAATGGTGACGGGAATAAGGCGATTCACGGAGCCATCAAGCGCAAGGACGGAACTGGCTACACGCTGTCCAAGTGGTCTGCCGATGGCAAGCACGGCGCTTTTGGACAGGAAAGCCCCTGTGATTTAGTCGAACCCAAGAAGGAAATCTCCGGGTGGATGAATGTGTATGACAAGGTACCCCCAGACCGTCCGTTCAGGTATGCTCCTAAGGGTGGACTCAGTGCATTTCCGGGGGAGGGGATATTTAACGACAAGAATGATGCCGACAATTGCGCCGACTACTGGGCAAAGCGCGACTACAAGCGCATCGCCTGCGTCCCAGTGACCTTCAAAGTGGGGGCAGGCCTATGATGGTCGTTCGCAGCATGTCCACAAAGGCCCTCAGGGAAGCCTGGAGCGGCGCAGGACAAAAGGACAGGGATAGCATTAACGGTGAACTGGTGAGGCGCTATTCCCTGTTCGTTTCCCATAAGCAGCGTTACGACCGACACTTTATCCGCTTGGGGGTGATTGCATGACGCCAAACGTAGCACTCCACAGGGCCGCGCTTTTGCAGAAGCGGGCCGAACTGCGGACTCCAGACCGGGCAGACCTGTCCGTGGTGAGGCTGGCGGATGCGCTGGATCAATCCGTGGCCGACCAGGCTCGGATGATGTCCGAGAACCTGAACAGTGCGGCTGTGGTCCAATGCAGGGCCATTGACGCGGCTCTGGACAGGATCAAGGCATCGGTCTACGGGGAATGTCTGGAATGTGGGGAGCTTATCTCGGAACGGCGTTTGGATGCCATCCCGGAAGCGGAACTCTGTGCTCGATGCAAACAACTTCAGGAGGCAGCATGACGCCACAAGAAATAGAAGCGATGTTCACTTATCATAAGCCCACCCCCGATCAGGTGGAAACTTATCAACTTATCCGCGATATCGCCAAAGACTTCGCGGATGCCATCAACGATCTCTGCCCTGAATCGCGGGAGAAAAGTCTGGCGTTTACCAGCCTTCAGCAGACGACGATGTGGGCCAATGCCGCGATTGCGATCCACGAAGTTGAAGACGCGGATGGCGATGTCTGCATTTCCCGCGAGGTAAAGGGCATTATCGCGGAGCATCTGGAAATCCCCATGGACGACATCATGGATGAGGGCAGGTTCATCGAAGACCTTGGGGCGGATTCGCTCGATGCGGTTGAGTTGACGATGGCGTGTGAGGACCACTTCGGGGTTGAAATTTCCGACGAACAGGCGGAGGCGTGCTTCACCGTGAGGGATCTAGTTGCGCTGATCGAGAAGGCGGTCGCGGAGAAGAAATGACCGGGGCACTGTTCGATATCGCACCATCGGGGCATTCCGCCGAACGCGCTGAGGTCCTAGAGTTGACGTACTCCACGCGGGCCATGTGGATGAACTGCCAGAAGGCGTACCAGAATCGACATATACGGCAGTTGGTTCCACTTGAGACGAACACCAACCTCCGCTTTGGTTCACTGATCCACGAATGCTTGGAGAAGTGGCACGGCGGAACGTCGCTTGACGACGTGTTGGCCTATATCGACACGGCTTGCGAGAAGCGCACGCTAGAGCCTGATGTTAAGCAGGCATGGCACTACGCAACGGCCATGATGCGTGGGTACGCTAGGCGGTATCCGAAAGAAACGTGGACCGTTATTGCGCTTGAGAAGAAGTTCACTGGCCCGATCATAAACCCTGAGACTGGCGCTGCATCCCGTTCCTTTGTTCTTTCCGGGAAGGTGGACGGAATCGTAAATCAGGCAGAGGACACCCCGGACCTTGGCGCTGGAAACTACATTGTCGAGACGAAGACCGCCGCCATGATTGACGGGGACTACATCGACAAACTCTGGATGGACTTCCAGATTAACCTGTACGCCCACTATGTTGAGCAGGTGATGAATATCCCGATTGCGGGCATCATCTACAACGTGCTGATGAAGACCAAGTTGAAGCAATCGGCGGGCGAGACGTGGGAAGAGTTCAAGGAGCGTTACGTGGCTGCTTGTGCCAAGAATAAGAGCGGAAAGTCCACGGCTACACAGCAGATGCCTGAAACGGACGGAGCATTCGACGCTAGGCTGGATGAGAAATACAACGATCCATCCGCTTTCCATAGGGAAGTGATCCTGCTTGACCGGGACAGGCTTACCGGACTGCAATACACCCTCTGGAACACCACGAAGACCATGCTTGAGGCGCGGCGGCGCAACTTCTACGAAGAGAACGCCCCCGGCCAGTGCTACAACTTCGGAGGGTTCCACCGTAAGTGCTCGTATCATGCAATTTGCCGGTCCAATGAGAACCCCATTGTGGTACAAACGCAGTACAGGGTGGAAGCTCCAAACTCCGAACTTCGATGTGAAGCCGAAGCGGAGCCTGTGTTTTAATCCATGCGCCCCCTTATAACCGGAACTGGAATCGCGTTTTCAACCCTGTCAAGCAGGCTTAGGCGCGGGCTATCTCCCGCACGCATACTAGAGGTACCCGCAAGACAATTACGCAAACAACAACAAAGAGGACAATTACTTGTTACCTACGACAAAGACCCCACCGAAAAACGACCTGAGTGACTTCACGATCTGCCTTTACGGGCCGACCAAGATTGGCAAGACTACGTTCTGCTCCCGCTTCGATAGTGTGCTGTTCCTCGCCACGGAGCCGGGGCTGAACTCTTTGGACGCCTTCCAGATGCCGATCACCTCATGGCATGATCTATTGGCTGCGGCCAAAGATATCGCCGCTGGTGGGCACCAGTTCAAGAACGTGGCAATTGATACCGCTGACAACGCCTATCGCTTCTGCGAGGAGTTTGTCTGCGAGAAGGAGGGCATGAAACACCCGTCCGACCAAGACTACGGTAAGGGCTTCGCGCTTGTCAACAACGAATTTCAACGTGTTATAACCAAATTGGCAGCGCTCCCCTATGGACTGATCCTGGTGAGCCACGCTAAGGAGAAGGAAGTTAAGACGCCCACCGCGACCTTCAGCAAGGTCATTCCGACGCTCCCAGGTGGGGCCTACAAGATTATCCTGGGCATGTGTGATATGGTACTCCATGCCGACACAGAGGCAACCGTAGTGGAAGAAAAGGAAGTGATCCGGCGCGTCATCCACACGAAACCTACGCCCTATTGGGACGCCGGAGACCGCACGGGACGTTTGCCTGGAACCATTCCCCTCAGTTACCCGGAGTTCCACAAAGCGTTCACCGCAACCACGGCAACTGCCGGAAAGAAGGCGGCATAAGATGCGGGTTGATTTATCGAAATACCAGTCGGCATGGCAGGATGCCCCCGCAGAGCGGAATAGCGGCGGTAGTCACGATGAAGTCCGCGACGGGACCTACCAAGTGAAAGTTTACCGCGTGGAGTTGAAGGAGTCCAAGCAGGGCAACCCCATGCTTGAGTGGGAACTGGACATCATGGCTCCGAAGTCCATCGGGCGCAAACTCTGGCGCAGGAACATGCTTGGCTCTGCGGACAACATCCACTTCCTGAAGGCCGACTTGGGAACTTGCGGTCTCACCCTTTCCAACATAGACGATCTCAATAGCGAGTCCACGCTGCGGAAGCTCATCGGCGTGACATTGGAGATCGTCAAGAAGACCAAGGGCGAGTATTCCAACGTTTACTTCAACAAGAAGATTACCCTGGGTGCTGGGACTGGAGTTGCGCCACCGCCTGCCAATACGGGATACGACGAGTCTGACATCCCCTTCTGAGGACCCCATGGATAACAACACAAGCAGCAGCAACGGAATCGGCTTCACAGGTCTACTGACCGTCCTATTCGTCACGCTCAAACTCATCGGGAAGATTGATTGGTCCTGGTGGTGGGTGCTGAGCCCGCTCTGGATTGGGGCGGCAGTGTTCCTTTTGGTCGTCGCTCTCATCTTTGTTGTGATTGAGATCTGCAAAGGGATAGGGTAAGGCGGGAAGTTACCAGTCCAAGGAGTAGGCAGTTCGCGGTGGGACTGGGCGTACAGTCCCCCGTGATGGGCATTCGACCTATCCCATATACGAAGGAACCTTTGATATATCCCGCCTTCAGGGGAGGCCGAATGCCTTTCAAGGATTTCAACGACATACCATAAACAACACGATAAGCCGGTGGGCTGAGAGCGAGACGGTGGGCGTATCGGAAACTTGCATGACCGATGCACGGGTATCCATGGTAACTGTTACTGAGCCAGCAGCCTGAACGTAACAGGTAAAAAAGCCTTAGGGCAAGACTCGCCAACTCACAACGGAGTAAACGCCGGTAAGCAGCAAGCGGGGGCGATCTGGTAGCCTCCGCGAAACGGATTCATAACGGAATAATAGGAGTGTGATGAGCAAGCAAAAGAAGATCAACTTTGAACTGATTGAGGATCGGGAATCGGAGCCGTATCAGGTACTCGCCAAGGCAATGCCGCACCATGACGAACTGCATGAGGCGCATATCTCTTTGGCGTGGCACACGGACATTAAGCCCGATAAAGACGGCCATCTGCTTTTGGGCAAGTGCGTGAAGTTGTCCGACCTCCAGCGGGAACTGGTCGATTGCGACTTCGTGATTTTGCTCAACATGGAGGTCTGGTATGACCCGGAGTTTACCGAAGACAAGAAACTGGCGCTGGTGGATCATGAATTGTGCCATGCCGCTGCGGTGATTGACGATGACGGAGAGAAGCGGGATGAACGCGGGCGGAAGGTGTGGCGCTCTCGCAAGCACGATATCGAAGAGTTCTACGCCATTGTCAACCGGCACGGATGCTACAAGCGCGACCTGGAACTGTTTGCCGAGGCGCTGTTAAAGAAGCGCAAGACGCCGCTGCTGAACGTGGAGGAATAGCGATGGCGCGGAAATCTAAGATCGCATGGACGGACGCGACCTTTAACCCATGGCTAGGATGTCTAGAGGTATCCCCAGGTTGCGATCATTGCTACGCCAGAACGCTTGTTACTGGAAGAATGGTCAAGCAGGTGTGGGGTAAGAACGCTCCGCGCCTGCGGACCTCTGAAGCATACTGGAAGCAGCCATTGAAGTGGAACCGTGACGCTGATGCTCCCATGCGGGTCTTCTGCGGTTCTCTTTGCGATGTAATGGAGGACCGTGCCGACCTTAATTCGCATCGGGAAGATCTATATGACCTAATTCGGAAAACGCCTAACCTAGATTGGCTCTTGCTGTCTAAGCGTCCGCAGAACTTCCGAAGGTTCCTGCCTTGTGGATGGCTAGAAAATCCCATGCCGAATGTATGGGGGATGACCACCTGCGAGGGACCGGAACAGCAATGGCGGATTGACGCGATGGCGAATACTCCGTTTGCCGTGCGTGGCGTAAGTATTGAGCCGCTGATAGCGCCCCTGCCTGACCTGAACTTGGATGGCATCGACTGGGTGATTGTGGGCGCGGAGAGCGGTGGAAACGCTAGGCCGATGGATAAAGACTGGGTGCGCTCGATTCGGGATCAATGTCTTGCTAGCGGGGTGGCGTTCTTCTATAAGCAGGACGCCGTGAATGGGCGCAAGATCGAGACTCCCGAACTTGACGGCAGAACGTGGATGGAGTTTCCAAAGGGGCGGCTGTGAGCTACGACTACCAGCATGAATTAGACTGCGACTATCCCGATGAGCCGGATGGCGATGACGATGGTTCGTGTCCATTTTGCGGAGCCACCTCATGCGATGAGTGCGATGATGACTGTCCTGGACCGGAAGACTTAGATGACTGGCTATGATCTCCGAAGCCGAATACAGCGAGATGCTAGCCCGCACGCTGGCAGAGAAAGCCAAGGAGCGGGTAACGCCCGAACAGGGGAAGGCGCTTTTGCGGGCCTCACTGCCGAAGATTACTCCAGGTAAACCGCCTTGTCACGGAAGGCCAAAACAAGAGCGATGCGACCGCGAAGGACCGGGCGGATTCATGGGGCATGCTTGCGAGCCAAAACAGGCGCTTCCGCCAGCTATCGGCAAACTGTCAGATCCGGGATTTAAGAACAAGGGAGAGGCTGAATATGACGCCTATCTGGACATTCAACAGAAACTTGGCTTAATTCTCTGGCATAAGTACGAAGCTGTGACTTTGAAACTGGGGCAGGATTGTAGGCTCACACTTGACCAATTGGTAATGTACCCTGACGGACATCTGGAACTTTTGGATACCAAGGGGGCTAAGAAAATCAAGACGGGCAAAAAGGCTGGCAAGAGCACCTTCTATGCAGAGGAAGACGCCGTTATCAAGGCGCGGATTGCGGCTGGCATGTTCCCGATTCCTGTGTACTTCGTGTTCAAAGATAAGGGCACTGGCGAGTGGATCAAGCAAAGGATAGGAGCATCCGAATGAACCTCGAAGACGCATGGGAACTCCAAAGAGCACAGCAACGCATCCTTGAACTCGAAAAGGAAGTGTTCGATCTTAAGCGCCTCCGCGATGAGCAATGGGCCACGAACAATCGGGACCTGGAGCGGAGACGGGAGGCAGAGCGCCGCCTTTCTGCCGTGATGAAGGCGCTGTGACCGGCGACGAGCCGAACGACCAAGAGGCCATGCACGTATGGGATGGTCACAGGTGGATGAGTTGGAAGCAATGGCAGGCGCAGATGGTTGGGCGTGTGTTCCGCGAGTCCAGCAGAGCGCCGATTGCGCCCACACCCCCGCCTGCTCGCCCACCGTCTCGGAAACGCGGCAAGTAACTCTTTCCGTGAGCGTTGTAACTGCGGTATAATTAGAGAAGGGAATTATGACGCTATCAAAAGTTGAGCGTGCCGTTGAGTTTGCGCTGCGATGTCACGCGGGGCAGGTTGATAAAGGGGGCTGTTCCTATATTTTCCATGTCATTTGCGTGGCTGATGCCATAGCGTGTAGGGGACTTGGAGATGACGCAACTGTAGCAGCGGTCCTCCATGATGTGGTTGAGGATTGTGGGGTTTCGCTAGATGTCCTTCGGAGCAGGTTCGGGGATGGGGTTGCGGACATCGTAAGCGTCATTTCACGGCAACTTGGCGAGGATTATCTTGAGTACGTTAGACGAGTGAGCCGCAACTACACCGCCACACAAATCAAGAAACAAGACTTGTATCAAAACCTACGGTCAGATCGGATACTACCTGATCCTGACAGAGAGATGTGTAAGCGGTACCGCAAAGCACTTGCCATCTTGGAGGGGATTGTCCAATGACCCCACAGACCATATTGTCAACCTTCAAATATGCCGAGATAGCAGACGTTACCGATGAGTACGTGCTGATTCGGATACCGCTATTCCCGGAGGAAAGCAAGCCGCCATTCGATCCGCCTGAATTTTCGCTGCAGCCGCCAGATCCAGGGGCGGCAGAAACAACGTTCAATGATTGGTTTGAGAGGGATTTATGGCCGTGGGCATGGCGCAAGGACGATAAATTTACCGCTCGACAACGAGCCAAGGTTAAGGGCTCTACGCCAGCCATTCGCGCCGCAATAGTCAAAGGGGCCAAGGCGCAATATCCATCATTCATGCTTCGAGAGAAAGAGCACCGCCCGCACATGGCTACCTGGATCAGCCATGAGCGTTGGAATGACCCGGTAGGGGACGTGGGCACTCCTGAAAAGCCAGTGAAATACTTTGATATTTCCGAAATTACGGGGTCTCGGTGACGCCTTCGGATACAGGGTTACCAACCAACACAGATGCAGAGAAGTTTATCCTTGGCTCCATCTTATTAGACGACAGTTTCTACGTAGATGTCATCGCCGCGCTACTGCCAGACGATTTCAGTCTAGAGAAACACCGCCGCATTCTACGGGCCATGGGAGATATCCATTCTCGTGGACAGCGCATAGACCGTGTTGTGGTGGCTGAAGAGCTAATGAAGTCCAACGAATTGGAAAGTGTCGGAGGACTAACCGCGCTTGTTGATCTAGACACAGGAATCCCACGCATTCCACACCTCGACAGTTATGTCAGGATCGTAAAAGAAAAGTCCATCCTCCGCCAGATCATCTTTGCGTCTCAGCACATGATGAATCGCTGCATGTCTGGGGATGAAAGCCCAGACGAGATTCTGTCCGGTTCCAGCGAGACCATACTGAAGCTTGGCGAGAGCGGAATAAAAACAACGCTGATGACGCCCATGGAAATCGTTACCGCTGCCGGTGGGCTATCATCGTATCTCAACAGAAAAACCAGGATAACCGGACTCCCTAGCGGGTATAAGTCTCTCGATATGATGACTGGCGGCTTCCGCAAGGGGGCGCTCTACATCCTTGCCGCCCGTCCCGCAGTTGGGAAGACGGGGTTGGCATTGAATATCGTGGAAAAAGTCTCCATAGATCGTGGAGATACTAGCCTTGTTTTCAGTCTTGAAATGCCGGGGGAGTCGTTGATCGACAGGCTTATCTGTGCGAGGGCACGGGTAAATTCCAGGAAGTTCGATGGTGGATTTTTGGATCACGATGAGGATCACCGGATTACAAAAGCTGCCGGTGAAATTGTCGGCAATAAAAACCTGCTAATTGACGAAAAGGCCGTTACGAACATTGGAGAGATCCACGCCAAGATACGACAGAGACAGGCGAAGGGTCCAGTTGGGCTTGTTGTTATAGACTACTTGGGCCTTTTAGTTGGCGGAAAAGCTGGGGACCGCACGGCTGAAACATCCTTGGTTTCTCGTGGGCTAAAGATAATCGCCAAAGATTGTAAGGTGCCCATGCTCGTTTTAGCGCAACTAAGCCGTTCCTGTGAGCAGCGCGGGCACTCCATGGACAACTATCGTCCAGTGCTTTCCGATTTAAGGGATTCGGGCGGAATAGAAGCTGACGCCGACGTGGTGATGTTCGCCTTTCGCCCTGAGATTTACTTTCCCGACCGTGAAGACTTGCGTGGAGTTGCTGATTTGATCGTGGCGAAGCAGCGCCAAGGGCCTACCGGCACGGTCCCCTTAGTTTGGCTCAAGGAATACGTTCGCTTTGAGGAACGCGCAAAGGAGCACAGTAAGCAACCGCGCGGCTGAAGCCGGCGGCTTTGTAACTAAGCCATGCTAAACAGCAGCACAACTCGCTACGTTCGGCCCGCTTACGGCGGCCCTACCAGAGATCACCCTGGCAGCGTTGGTATCCGCGTGCATCGCGAAACCACAAGCGGTGCAACGGAAAGTCGATTGGTTGGGCCGGTTTCGCTTTTCGGTGTGTCCGCAAGCGGAACACTCCCGGCTGCTGTTCCTGGGATCGACGGCGACCAGGCAGATCCCCGCCAGCTTCGCCTTGTACTCCAGAAACGCCCGCAACTGAGCGAACGCCCAACTATGCAGAACTCCCCGTTGCCGCCGTGTAGCCCTTATCCGGTCGCGTATCCCCGTCAATTCCTCGACGGCGATTCCGCGCCCGGTGCGTTCTGCGGCGGCAACGATCTGCTTACTAATAACATGGTTGACGTGTTTGGCAAAGCGGAATTCTTTGCCGGACAGCTTCTGCAATCTGCGCTTGGCGGAGCGTGTCTGTTTGGATTGCAGCTTTGCCCGGAGCCTGCGTTGGCGGTGTCGCACGGACTTGATCTCGCTCCCGCTGTAGAGCTTCCCGTCCGAGTCGGCCGCTATCTGTGCCACGCCGAGATCGACGCCCAGGAATCCGCGCGGAGCAGCAGCCTTCACATCGGGAGTCGAACAGTTAGCCATCAAGTACCACTTGCCGCGCACGAATGCCAAATCGGTTTCGCCTTTGCGGTTCGCCAACATCTTCCGCTGATGCTCGCCACAGACGAAGGACATCTTCAAGCGCCCATCGAGGGCGCGTATAGAAACCGTGGCAGCCAGCGGATCGTAGGCCAGGATGCGCTGGTCGTATGCCGCCGAACCCATCGGACGAAACGAACGCTTCGCCTTCCGGTCCAGCTTGTAGGCGTCCGCCACTTTCGAGATACAGCGCACAGCCGCTTGCGCGGAAAGATCGAAGCGTTTGCGGACTTCGCGGTAGCAGAGGCGGTGAAGATCGAACTGCCGAAAGGTCTTCAATTCCCACGCCACGCCGCTGATGTAGTCGCACGCGGCATTCGAGGCAACGAGCGTGCGTCTGAGCGCGAACGCTTGGTCCGCAGTGGGTTCGAGCTTGAGTTGCGCCGTCAGGTTCACTCAGGATTCCTTCTGCTGCTCGATGTACTTCTGGATCGTGTCGGCGGAAACCGCGCCAGCGCTGCCGACGTAATAGCTTCTGCTCCAGAGCGAAGGCAGCCGCGACTTCAGATCGGGAAATTCTTCGCGCAACGTATGCGAAGTGAACCCCTTCACTTGGTTCGCGATGTGCTGAGGGGCGAGCGTAGGTGGCGCCTTCAGAAACAGGTGGACGTGATCGGGCATCACTTCCAGCGCCACTATCTCGCAATGCAGTTCTTTCGCCTTGCGGTCAATCAGCCAGCGCAAGCGCGTCTCGATGCGTCCGACCAGCACTTTGCGCCGGTACTTCGGGCACCACACGAAATGGTAAGTCATCGCCGAAACACTGCCGCGAAGATGCCGGTAACGCTCGACGCTCACATCTTCAATTATACGTCAGTATTCGATAGTTGTCAACGAAAAACTACAACGAAA
>QGNH01001684.1_pt1 | contig 12351 bp, 19 predicted proteins | sample 1735481 | NCBI WGS metagenome assembly QGNH01 (sample SAMN09239004, study PRJNA386568) | Viral metagenome, whole genome shotgun sequencing project. | reverse complement strand
GGATTATTTAAATACTTAATAGCAAAGTTGCCAGTGCCCTCATCTCTCTTCCACTCGCGCTCTAAGAATTCATAGTTCAGGCGTTCGGGAAACCAAAGAACATAATCGCTCTTGGTCATCTCATCGTCTACCTTTCCAGATTTCTTGGCCTCATCCGTAGGCCACCATGCAGAACGCAAATAAACCTTGACAAATACACTGCTATTAAAAATTCCACTATCCACTGAACCGTGGATATTATTTGTTAATCCCTCTTCTTCAGCAAACTTCTCTTCCTGTCTTACCGTAATTCCATACTGGTCGAACTCGTCATACCAAGTACCAATTAAGTCGAAGAATCCATAAGGATTCAACATAGCTTTGTTAATACTGATTTGATTATTAATGGTCCTAATTCTATCCTGATTTTGGCTGTTCTCATTTGTTACCACATCATCCAACTTCAACACACCAAAGTGCATTCCAGATAGGGCTTGTTCAATAGACGCCGCTCTAATTGTTGGCTCTTTGTCATCTCCACCAGCCGGTGTCTGAAACTCAAATTGTGTTCCAGTATTAGGTGAAATGCAGTGCTCAGAGAAAAGAACCTGAAACATGCTATCGGACCATTCACCAGTTTTCTTATCCATTATTTGACGAGGCTGTAAAATTACATCGCCCTTATCGTCTTTCTGTCCACTCTCATCATGTGTAAAATGTTGCTTCGCTTCCCCAAGAAAATCTCCTGATAGTTTATAAACTCCCGTAAGAATAAGAATTGTAATTGCTGGAAAACAAATGGTCCATTGGACGCAATCAGCAATGTCAATCGAACTTTTATATCCTCCACGTGGCACTAACAAAAGCCTTTCCTTTAGGGCTGAATACTGATTAGCAAATTCTTCAAATGTTGAAAATGTTGGGTCTTTATGTACGAAGAAGTCATTACAAATCTCTTCGTGTGTTTGCAGTGTTGTCTGGTCATACTTCTCAAGTAAATGACATAAAAAATAAAGGTTAGTCTGGGCCGCAAATCTGTAAACAACAAGTTTACGAATATCTGCTGCATCCAACTCACCGCTGGACTTTCCAAGTTTCTTGCTCCAAGAGTTAAGGACTATGTTTCTATTTTTCTCGTTCAATCGCCCAAAACTAGTTACTGCTCGTTTGGAAAACTCTTCATCATCCATATCTCTGTATTGATAATGAGGGAGATGTCTGCACTCTTCATAAAGTTGTTCTAATTTACTGATCTGCATGACCCTCCCAGATATGCATTACTTTTTCTTCGGTTCCTTCTGTTCCTTCGGTCCCATCACCACACCGGCGAGTCCGGCCATGGTCTTTACGTGGTCATTCTTGCTTCCAAGCGCCGTTTCCACACTCTCTCTGGGAATTCCGTCACTCTCTTTAAGACCTAGCGCCCTGTGCAATCCACCATGGTTAAGGTGCATAAGTGCTCTATGGGTAGAAACCGTTCCTTCAGACTTATTTTCGCTGGCCGGAATAACTGCTTCACCTTTATGTAAGATCGCTGGTCCAGTTTTGGGAACGTATGCCGTGCCTGTTTTGTAGCTTGCTGGCTCAAAATGATGAGCCATTTGACTTTGACTTCCAGAGCTATCGGATGAAGCACCTTTACTGGCCCCGCTTAATGCCGCCCCAATTATACCAAGAGAATCCTTTGCTACCGTTTTTCCTGTTGAAGCAGGTTTTGGAGATGCCGGTGCCGGTTTACTTGCTGCCTGTGTCGTCACTTGATTTCCGTTGTCTAAATTTTTATCACTGGGTGGTAACAGACTCATATAACTCCTTACTTCTTCCAACTCTTCATTGTCTTTGCAAGGGAAGCCATTTTTCTGACATGCTCATTCTTGCTATTTAAAGCAGTATCTAACCTTTCTTCGGGAATATCCTTATCTTCAGAAATCCCCAGTGCTCGATGCAATCCTCCCTTGTGTAAATGCATCACTACCCTATGATTGGATAGTTCAACTTTTTCTTTTCCTGCCATAATATCTCCTTACATTCCCATAGGAGATGCACCTGCTGGCGGTGCTCCTGCTGCTGGTGGAGGAGTTGCTGATGCTGCTTGTGGCGCTCCTGCACCTGCCCCTGCTGCACCGGCCCCTGCTGCGCCCGCGTCTCCGGGAATACCGCTTTGCCCCGCATCTGCCTCTGCTTCTCCGGGGTTAGGCTGTCCCATGTTCTGCAACATATGGTCTGCCATTGCATCTTGGTCCTTTGAGATGTGTTCCTCGTCTGGATGATGCTCTGGATGTGTGTGGTGGTGAGTGTGAATATACCCACCGTTCTTTGCATGGCGAGTATGAATGGATTCAACTTCTTTCTTGGGCTTCTCTTCTTTCTTTCCTGCCATGGAAGAGGTAGCTTCCTTCATTACACTTTCTTTTGACATGTCATTTCCTTTTTCCTTACGATGTTCTTTAGCATCCTCTTTATTTAAAACAGCTTCACCTTTGTGTAATTTAGCTGGTCCAGTTTTAGGAACGTAATCTGTCCCGTCTTTGTAACTTGGTGTGTGAGCGGGGGGAGGGGCAGTTTTATTTACATAAGCTTTTGCTTTGTCAACAAGATTTTTCCCTGTATTAACTGCTTTCTCGGCTGTATCGGAAACTGTATCTAACGCTTTGGAAATATCAGGCACATGAAATGTATCTGAAAGATTTCTCTCTACATTTGAAACTTGATCCTTTATGCTGTCTAATGCACTATCATTTGCCATCTGAAATCTCCAAACCGTCCAATTCTGACCAATGTTCTCTAATAATCTGTCTTATGCCCATGTTTGGACTATACTTAGGATATATTGTATGATAAATAGTCTCGCTTCTACCAAAACTATAAGGCATATCACCTACCGAACGCAAAAAGGCAAGCCCCGTTGAGGGGCTTCGTGAATGTCCTGCATTACAAGTAACCAAAACTTTTTTCCCTTCCTGTAGTTTCGCCTTGATGAAGTCTAGTGCGATCTTTATACATTCGAAGGGGACGAAGTTCGGATCAGTTGCATCAATAAGATTTACTGCAAGATGATTTTCTTTTTGAACGGAGAGATAATTTTTTCCTTTGGGTGCTCCCCGTGTAGTATATCCCAATGTTTGTTGGTGACCTCCGGGACCATACTTACACATCCTTGCTGCTGCCCAACCATCTCTGCCTTGAATTTTTAGATAATCGTTATCATCGCCTACCCAAACAGAGCCGTGATTTTTGTCTTTATAGATTTCTTCCATTGGCTCCTCTCACATGCTCTGCCATTGGGCCGGAGAAACATCCTAGTTAGCCGGAAGTTCTATCACCGGTAATGGAAATTCTCCCGAATGCCCGTGGCGATCTTCTTGGTAATGTAAGTAAGTCTCAATAATTCCAATCCTCTGCCCAAAAAGAAATATCTCATTATTTTCTTTAACATAGATTTGAGACATTTCTTGTTGCTTGGCTTCAATACCTGCCAAGCGTTTATCAATCGCTGTGTTCTGCGCGCTTAACCACCAAGTCATACTAAGTAACCCAAAAAGAAGAGGAGTAACAACTTTGACCCACTCTGGAATACTCTGCTGCCATTTATTTTTAAGTTGCTCTACCATAGTTTCCCCTGTGTTTTTTTTTTAAACTACAAAAGAGTAACCTTCTTTAACTCTTTCTTTTCCTTTGCTTGTTGCTGACAAAGTTCAATGAAGTTTCGTATAACTACATTAGCAAAATCTCTTGCAAAATATGCGGCTTCGGGAGGCAGCGGAATAGCTACCCCCCGGAAGTCCCACACGCTTTGAAATTTCTGCGCTTCAACTATGTCTACTTCAAAAAATGCTCCCATATTTCCTCCGAATTAATCAGGAACATCTTATGCCGACTGGGTAACTGTTACTGTGTATGCTTGAGCAACAGGAGTAAGGGCCACGGTAACAGAACCACTATAAGTTATACCGTCTGGACCTACAGTTGAGGCTGTAATAGTCACGCTAGTCCCAAGATCACCGGCTGGAACCAATGCTACTACAGTAGTTGTATCCGTGCTTTCAGTAAAGGTTACGGTCGCATCAGACGATGCCCATGCGAAAGTTGATGTAACGGGCAGAGCAATAGGCGATCCGTTATCGTTAAGAACTGCTACAAAAGTGCCGGTACTTCCGGCTGAAATATTTCCAAGTGCCATTTGAGTCTCCTGATAAATACTAACTGTAAAACTGTGATGCGCTAATAGCCAATTAATTCTATGGCTAACTTGCTGGAGTAATATGTTGTTTGCTTCTAACAAACTTTCTATGCGATCTATTGTTCTAAAAATTCGCACTATTCCCCTCCCACAAGGCCCGATGCAATATCTGCTAATATCTGCTGCACACGTTGATTGGTTTCTTCAGAGGCAATAAGAATAGCTTCATCTGCGGGAACCTTAACTTTTATTCTCTTTTTAAGGTGAGTTTCAATCCTTTTTAATTCGGCTACCCATGATTTTACAATATCTGGGTGAACTAAAATCACCTTCTTTTTAGCCTGCTCGATGCGCTTTCTTAAATACCCGCGCCTTACTCTTAATCTTTCCTTGTCCCTGTTTTTAAACAACTCTTCATAAGCTTCATAATATTTCTTCTGGCTTTCTAGAATTGTTGGTGTTGTACGTTTTACACGATGTAACAAACCTTCCTGTACATACACATAGTTGATCGAGGCAATTATTCGACACGCTTCAAGAAGTTCAAGATTTGAAACTCTTGGGTTATCCAGAATCTTTGTCTTTAAGATGTTCTTTAACTCTGTATTCTCAACACGCATCTGGTCCCAAAACTTTTGATCTTCGGGATACTCTGGAATACTGGGGTCAGAAGATACATCCTCTTCAGATTCCTCTATAATATCGTCAATCTCTTCTTGTGTGTTCTTTAATAACACTGGATTTGGTTCTATCATAAACTCCCTCCAGAGTTAAGTGATTTCTTAAATGTAGACTATCTGGCACTCTAACGCTGAATTTGGTGTCCAAAAATGGATACGTGTTCTCTTTTTATTACTGACAGAAACAATCCCTTGTATAGAATACGACTCTCTTATGCAGACAGCATAATCATCCTTCGACATCACTGCATCCCATGACGGGTGACTGTGTATGTCTCCAACGATAGTCTGACCCATCTTACTGGCTTTAATTTTTGCTGCATTTAAATCAGACAAATACCAACTGACACTCCCACGAGTCTGTACACCATACTCTGTGGTATAAACAATTTTGGTAACATCGATTTCATTGACAGACACAATCTTTCCAATCATGTACGCCTGAATCTCTAGGGGAAAGGCCGCTCTCGCTTTTTTCCTAAAGTGATCCAATGCTCCCCTTTTTATTTTCACTCTAGAAAACATCTGGCCCTTTTACGTCCATGTTATACCGTGTTAAGGGGGAAGAACATTTATCCTTCCCCCACAAAAATCGGGAGTTTTCCTCCCGTGGCCGCAATTTTTAAGCATGTTAAGATGCAGCGGTCCTGTTTAAACTAGTTAAAAAACAAATGAGGAAGCAAAAATGGATGTCCCAAAACAGTTAGCAGCAACAAGGCAGCTAAACCAAGAAAAAACATAATCCTTCCAACATCTGTAACCCTTGCTACCCTTGGATTAATAGGGGTTGGCACTGGAGTTAGCAAATACACCAACAGACCCACAAGACAAATAATGATTGAAAACATTTATTCTCCTATTACATAACCACTGGGGCATTAGATGGAACATGCGCAACTTTTGGATACTGGCTTTCCACTTTAGCAGAAACTACTGGTGTTTCCTTATACTCTGCTACTTTTTGTGAAGATTTTACAGCATATGGCGACTGTGAAGGAAAATTATTCTTTGCCTTCTCTTTAGCGATTAGCTCTTTGGTCGCGGGTGCACTGACTATTGGAACTACTGGTGCGACTACTGGAATAGCAACATTTGTCATTTTGTTTCTCCTATTATTACTCTTTACTTGTCTGACTTGTTACAAAACTATTAGGGACAATTGCATCTACAACGTGGTCAGAAGGGAAAGAGTTCTCTTGGGCTTTCGCCTGATCCTTGATAGCCTGCCTCATTTCGGCAGCAGCTACGTCTCGGTCTGTGCCATTTAAGTTGTGATTACAAACTGTGGCATGTATCATATACGCGTCCTCTTCCTAACTGTATGGTATACTTCCCATTGCCGCTTAACCCACTCCTGTGAGACGTGGGGGCAATCGTTGGTGGGATTCATATTAATTAACACGGGGATAGTGATGATGGTGATTGTAATGATGATGGTGGTGGGGATGTACAACAACCACCACCTGTGCCTGCGATGCAACTGGAACTGCAAAACAGAAAATTAGAACAAGTCCTAGCAAAAATTTCTTCATATTGTCTTCCATACTACTCAATCCTTGGGGGAAGAGCATTGCACTCTTCCCCCCGCCTCCCGTATGATAATAAATTCAGACAGCAGGTAGTAGTTGTGAGAACGCTTGCGCGCTTAAACCCACAATGACAAATACACTACTAGGAGGAGCCTGCTGCCCGTGCTCTATAATTATTTTTCTCTATATTTTAATTATAACATGACCCATACGCACTTGTCAAGGGTTTTTCTGGTAAATAATTGAATCAAAAGGAGTTAAAAATTTCTGCGTTTTGCATTCGTTGCTGCTCCTGTTTACATTTTTCTACATAGGCTAATCTAGAAAGTCGCATTTTTGCTCTTGTTTCAGCAGAAAAAACCCTTCCTCTTTGCCAAGCAGACAGTTTTGCTTTCCATTCAGCAGACCTCGGTTTTCCTATATGAGCAGAAGACATTTTAGCCTTAGTTTCGTCTGAATGCACCTTTCCTTTCATTCCTGCATGATTTGTAGACATTTTTGCTCTTGTTTCTAGAGAACACTTTCTTCCAAGACAGTTAGTATTTCCTCTTTTCACAGCAGATATTTTAGCTCTTGCTTCAGCAGAACAAATCACCCCGCTTGATCCTTCCCCACCATCCGTGTGATTCCTCAAACAACCGGTCCCCAGATCAATCCTTCCATACAGTTTTATAAGAAGTATCTCCCAGAAGAAGGCTTCCTTCTCAGTCAGACCTGTTGCATAAAATTCAATTCGTTCTCTTTCTTTCGGAACTGCAACATTATGCCGTTCACGGAACCTTTTTCCTTTACCTTTGCCCACATAATATGGCGTACCCGCAGCACCATGCTTAGAGTCTTTCTTTCGTAAATACATATAAACATAGAAGTTATTCATTTTTTACCTTCTGGCTCAGGAATTTTAAAGACCCGTTTCCATAGGTTCGCCTCTTTTGGGTAATGCTCAACAACCGGGTCAGGTTTTAGTAATTCAACTTCTGCTCGTTTTCGAAGTGCTTCTTCTGTCTTTGATCTAGCATTCTGATTCCCAAATCTAGCTTTCCTAAAGTCCTTCCCAATCCAACCCGTCATTAACTTCATAGTTCTTCCTTGTTAGATACTCCATACTACACAATGGACTCAATATTTCTATATTGTACCACAGAACTGCCTATTTGTCAAGTTTTATTGCAACAAATAATCCGGATAATCTAACCAAACTCCCCACAACTGATCAGGCTTCGCCAAAACGTACACACCCCTGTTATTACATAGTTGGGGTTTCGGTCACGAACAATATTATTGTAACACGGTAATTGAAATTTGTCAAGTCCATTTTTTAAATATGTCTCCCATAACCCAGATATGTCTTTGATTATAAAAGACTTATTAATTTAAAAATAAAATTTTTTGTAAATAGAGAAAGCGAACAAAAAGCGAAAACACAGAAAATATTAATATATGGTTTTTAATATATTATCAGTTAGTGCCCCTCAAGTGCCATACAGTTTACACTGACTCCCACAGTAACCGTAAATCTAAAGGACTTAGAAGATTTAAATTTTTAAATCTTGACTTTAAAGCCATTCCATGGTAGAATGGCTCTATGCTTAATGAAGAACGCACACCATTGATTCTCAATCCCCCACCTAATATAACGAGAGTTGTTGACGATGAATCAGTAGCAAGTCTATGCAGCTTCCTTTCGACACATAAGGAATATGGGTGGGATACGGAAACAACGGTAGTTAACGACTTCTATTGGCGGCGAGTAAGGACCATACAGTTTGGTGATAGTAAGGAGCAGTATGTTATTGATTTAAAGGAGTTTTGTGATGGTAGTTCAGATATTCTTTATGATTGCCAAGGTAATTATGGCAAGAATCTTGACAAAGCCCCCCGGCTGCAAGACTTACTAAACAAGTTGGTTCCGTTTGTATGCTCACATGAGATCACTAAGGTCGGCGTGAACTTGGCATTTGAATATCAATGCTTCTATTGGAACTTTGGAATTCGTACTAATGGATTCTATGATTGCATGATGGTAGAAAAATGTATATATTCTGGGTTAGGTGGACAAGCATCTTTAAAGAACTACGGGTTTTACTCTATGGAAGAGATGTTAGGAAGATACTTTCATAAGAGTATTGACAAAACATTACAGACATCTTTTAATCTGGATGATGAACTATCTGACGCTCAGTATGAGTATGCTGCATTGGATACTCGCATCCCATTGGCGATAAAAGCGGTGCAAAATCTAATCACAGCGGGTTGGCTTCCGGGAGCACTGCGTGACGCAGGTTATCCTGAGAAAGCAAAACTGCTTACTGAGTTGGATCAACTTCTTTTGGGAGACAATCTTAGGGAGATTTGCCAGATTGAGAACGATGCAATTGGATCATTTGTGGATATGCACGTTCATGGCGAAAGAATAGATCGAGAAAAATGGCTTGAAAGGGTAGCTAAACGCAAGATTCGATTCACAGAAGTTCTTCATGAACTTGATGAGTATTTTTTGCCGTTGGTCGGCTCAAAAACCGAGAGCATCAGTCAAGAAGAGGTTGATACTCTTGAGGCTGCATGGAAAGCACTAACTGCTCCTAGTCAAAAAGAGATTGAAATAAACCTTATAATTAAGGCCACGCTACGTGAACAGAAAAAAACCGGAATAGTCGATTTAAACTGTGCTTCTTTAGAGGAGAAACTTGTTACGCTTGAGGAGAAGCGTAAAGAAAACAAAGAAAACCTGAAAAAGAAGCATGGGGAGTTAAGAAAAAAGCGTACACAAATTCTTAAGCTGATTGACCAGTGTGAAGGAGATGCACTTATTAATTACAACTCTGGCGCTCAGCTTTTGAAAGTCCTTGTTGAGAATGAGCCGCGTTTGGTTATTAAGGAAAAAGGACAAGATAAGAAATTTACTGGCAAAACCAGGCCAGCAATCGATAGCCTTGATGATGAGGTTATGGAGAAATGGAAGCTAATTGTTCCAATTTTAGGTAAGATACAGGAATATCACGGCCTTGCTAAAGAGATTGGAACCTATGGCGATGCGTGGGCGCAAGAATGGAAGACAAAGCCGAGCAAGGAAGAGGGATGGCTGCACCCCGGCGATGGAAGGCTGCACTCTGAATTTAACCAATATGACGCTGAGACGGGTCGTAGCAGTTCCTCTAAACCTAATGGGCAGAACTTACCGCAGGACACAGAGGTTCGCAGTTGTTTTATAGCCGATCCTCCTGATGAGTCGATACGAATCAGCGATTGCTGTGAAAGCGAAACAGAGTGGAATGGTTCTGCATACTGGTGTAATAAATGTGGGCAAACATGTACAACTCACGCTGAAGAATATGTAATTATCACTGACGATATGTCTGGAGCAGAACTGCGAATTATTGCAGAGGCAGCAGATGACGCCCGTTGGATTGAGGCGTTCTCCAGAGATGAAGATGTACACTCTATGGGAGCAGAACTTCTTTATGAAGTTGAGTGGCCAAAAGAAGCACTTCCGGATTGCGAGTACTTCAAGCTGAATGCTACAGGAACACCGCAAAGGAAGAAATGTAATTGTCCTTTACACAGGGTCCGCAGAGGAGACAATAAGAGCACAAACTTCTTGCTAGCATATGGTGGAGGTCCGGGCAAACTTGCTACAGAAATTAAGAAGACTCTGGCACAGGCTAAGGTTCTAATGGCCCTACACGAGCAGAAGAACCCCAATATCTGGGCCTATCTTGAGAAGTCTGGAACCGACGCGATGCAAAAGCAGAAAGCGTTTGATCTCTATGGGAGACGCAGAATTCTTCCTGTTCCAACTAAAGCACGCACATTAGAAAACTGTAAAGAGTATAATGAAGACAAGCTTCGTTTGCCAATTGCGGACTGTGAGAAGAATGTTGAAACCTTCCTAATAATCAAGAAGAGAAAGCCGAATGCTGGAGAGATGTATGAGCTATCTCATCGCCAGCCGAACGCAAACGAGATTGGAAGAAGCTATTACCAAATGTCTAACGGTTCCAAGCGCCAAGGGAAGAACCATGCTATTCAGGGAACGAATGCCACAATTGCAAAGCTGGCGATGTCTTCCGCTGTTGATGCCAATGGTATACCGTACCTGTGGAATACACTGCCTCTATACAAGGCTAAACTTCTGAAATTTGTTCATGATGAGTTAGTGGTTCAATGTCCAAAAAGATTTGGTAAGATCGTGGCCGAGCTAATCAGCGATGCGTTCAAACGTGCGGCAGCAGTTAAGATGCATAAAGTGGAAATGAAGTCTGAGTTCCATATTGGCAACTGTTGGGAGAAATAATATGAAGAAATCTATTATAAAAAAAATACCGGCAATTGAGGCAGAGACAATGATTCCTTTTCCTCCATATAATTACAGGGTTTACCTGTTCTTCGTGAATGATTTGAAAGAGGCAATAAGGATTATCTCAAAAAGAGCGGGAATGCATATGACTTCTGAACGAATAGAACAAATTGCTGATTCTGGCGGGTTCCACATGTATCGCACAGATAAAGCGATAAGCTACCTGTTTTTGCCTACCAATGCTATCTCGAACCCAATCGTGCATGAAGCGTACCACGCTGTTTCTAATATGTTTAGATGGATAGAGGCCGCGCATGAAGAAGAAATTTTCGCCTACCACCTCGGATATTTGGTGCAGGAAATTGTGTCAGACCAGAAAAAAATGTTGGAGAAGAGGCAAAAAAGGCTTGACAAGAAGAGAAAAGTGTGATACAATGTACTTATAGTCAGGAAAGGGGTTGCTAGACCATAATAACTAGCTGGTGGAGGGCGTGAAGCCCCCGTTGTAGTAACATTAAGGAGAGAATATGGTATTTGAAGTTGTGGCAGTAGCCGCCCTTGCAATCGGGGTATATGAATACTTCTCGAACGCCAGCTTTAAGGCGAAGGTGACGGCAGATTTTACAGCGTTGCAAGCAAAGGTTCCCAGTTTTGTTTCAACAGTCAAAGCGGATGTTTCAGCAGTCGTGGCTGACATCAAGAAGTTGTAAGCATATTAATATCAACAAGTTTCTAGCCCATGCCTTTCGGTATGAAGGCTAGATTACCGGGCGCAATGCCCGGAGTGGGAATCCTCCGGTGGACGTAGGGCAGAGGCGCGGGGCGGGATTTAAGGGGTTGGTCGCTCCACCAAAAACAAACAGGAGAATAATGGCAGCTAAAAATAAAGCAGCAAAGAAGGGTCTTGTCGGAAAGTTTGAGAAGGAAGACAAGAAGGCCGATGCGAAGTTGGTCAAGAAACTTAAGAAAGAATCAAAGTAGTTTAATCTTCGGGGTTCATCCAAGTGCAGGAGAAGGCTATTAGTATTGCAGACCTAATGAATAGTCTAATGTTTAGTGTGGCGGCTAGCACCCCGAGTAAGTAAGCATGTATGAAGCAATAATTAGTAATATTGGACACGGGTTCGACTCCCGTCGTGTCCACCAATAAAATTTATGGGCACGTCAAGGTTTCGACAGTATTGGTTAAGTGTTGTGGACATGCAGGTAGCCGACTACCTTAACAGCGGAAAACACTAACTGCGAATGAAAATTCAACGTTACTAGAAGCACTTCTTGCAGGAATCGCTGTCAGTAATGACAAGGGTATCAGTAAAGAAATGTTTCCAGAATTGGTTAATGTAAGTTAACCTGAGATTGGCCCACTTGGAAACAGAACGGGCCATTAAGATTTATTATGAATAACTTTTACGTGTATCAATATTTGCGAGACGTGGATGATGAGTATGGATTGAAGGGTACACCATACTATGTGGGAAAGGGGAAGGGCTTCCGATTCATTGAGAAGCACCGGAAAGATATTTCTGTCCCGGCAGACGAGTTCATCTATATCTATACAGATAACTTATCCGAAGGTGATGCTCACTTTCTGGAAATAATTCTGATTGCCAGATACGGTCGAGTTGATAAAAAGACAGGGTGTTTAATCAATAAGACGAATGGTGGAGGGGGAGTAAGCGGTTGGAT
>QGNH01000990.1_pt1 | contig 12368 bp, 21 predicted proteins | sample 1735481 | NCBI WGS metagenome assembly QGNH01 (sample SAMN09239004, study PRJNA386568) | Viral metagenome, whole genome shotgun sequencing project. | reverse complement strand
ATTTTTATTTCATTTTTATTTCATTTTTCATAATTATTATTTTTAAATATTTTAATAATTTTAAACATGTTGTCCTACTATGATGTTTCATTTCAGACATTAGTACAATTATACAGACCAAGTAAATTATGATCTGATCGTATTACATGTTTATTATAATACTTCAACTAATGCATTTAATGCTTTAATGCATTTTTTATAATCATCATTTTTTTTAAATTCTTCTACTATAAAACGTTTAGCATAACCATAAACTTCTATACGTTTACCACTATCAACATCATATACATTATATCTAATCTCAGATATAATGTTTTGTTTTTGACCTTGTGACGAACGCATTAATATTTCAATGCTATTGAAAGTTATTGTAAAACTTAATTCATTATTTGTTATCATAATTTAAAACATATTAAAGTGTTTATTATTTTTAAGTTTATTATATTCTTTTGTAGATTTATCAACATCATCTTTTGCTTTTTCAAGTTTTTGCTTTGCACGTTCTAAATTGTATTTTAGTTCTTTATTTTTTTTATCTGAAATTGATTTAGCAACTCTAGCTTCTTGATTTACTATTTCAAGAACTTTACCTTCAATTATGACTAATTTAGGTGTACCATATTCCGGATAATTTTTTGACCAAAAAGTAATTTGAGATTGAGCTGGACCACTTTTAGTATAGATTCTAGCTTTACTTAATGAATCTACCCATGAACCACCACTACCACTAAATCCTTTATTTTTTAAAGAATTTACCTTCAGTATTAATTACCGCATATAATTTAATAGTATGATTTATATTGCCACCACCAATATATAATATTTCGGTAGCATCAATACTATGTGGACATTTCAAAGGTTCTTCTAAACCCAATAATTTTTTTCTATGATAACGTGCAGATTCAATTTCTGCAACTTCAATACATTCACAAATGCCATGATGAACTAATGATATTGCGTATTCTTCTATTTGTTCTTCTTTTGATTTCATAAAATTAATTATTTTGTTTAGCTTTTTTAAATGCAAAATTCCAGGACATGCCATCACGTAAAGCTTTTTCTAAAACAAGATATTTTTTATAATTAAAATATCTCCACATTAGCACTGTAAATAACTGTGATCTTGTAGCAAACAATTTATGTTTATCTGTATTAATAAGTCCCATAATTATTATTGTTTTTTCAATAGTTCTACAAATTCACAATGATATTCAATAGTAACTTCATCTCTTTCAATATCAATATATTTTCCTTCTTTAATCAATTTAATATTTTTAAGATGAAATAATTGTTTTTGATTTTCATTTTTATCAATAATAACTTTTTGGAAATCTTGATTGTATTCAATATATTTTCTAGGTGGTATATCACTAACAGATAAACAAATAATATCATCTAACTTGAAAGGATTACCTGTCATTTTATACATTGTATAAATATGTGTTGATGAATTAGTATCATCTTCATCATTTAAGTAAAATTGTATTATCATAACTATAAAATTTTATTATTTTTAATTATTGCATATCTATTTAAATCAAAACACCAACCTCTAGTAGAATCAGGACTATCAAAAAATGATATTAATTTAAGATCATAACATTCTTTAACTCCAGGCCATAATCCAGTCCAAACATCAGTTTCACCATCTTCACAATTACAACTTAATCTATGAAAACCACAAGATGTACATCTAGCAACATCACAATTTTGGTCATGTTGTTCTCCAGGTTTAGCTCCACAATCATGACAATTTCTATTTGCCCTAGATTGTTCTTCACTCCATAATCTTTCACAAATTTCATCAATTTGTTCTTGATTTAATCCTTTTTGTTTTACTGTAGTCCATCCCATGCTTTTAATGTTTTTCTTGGTTGTTTATATTCTATAAAATTAAAATCAATTATATCTTCAACTACATCATAACTTGCACAATGCCAACATAATCTTTGTAATTTATTGCTTATACATGTTTCACAAAGTGAATGTGTATGTATATGATTATTATCGTAAAATTGTTTTATTGCAAATTTACCATCTTCATATTCATATAATATATGTTCTTTCATTTTATCAGCCATTATATTTAAAAAATCATGATCAGTAATAGCATAATATATCAAATATATCAAACCAATAACCATAAATATTATACCATCAAATAAATATCCAATTAAATAATGTGCGAGTTTAGATCCAAAATTAATATTTGGATCATCTAATGTATGCATAAAAAATGCCATGAATATTGGTATAATTTGAGATATTAATATACATATCCAAGTTATAAATCTTTTTTAGCTTTTTTTTCTCTAGGACGAGAAAAAGAATAATCTTCGTTATAACTATCCATAATTTAAAATTTATAATTATACATAAAAATTTGTAATGCAATCATGAAGATTATTATACTAATCAAAATAAACCCTGTTGATTTTTTATAATATATACGCTCACTAGAATCAAAATATATTAATACTAAATTAAATAATAATATACTTATACTAAATAAGGTTGTTATAAATAACGCACCTAATGTACTTTGAATTATAATATTCATAATTAATTACCTTTTATTTGATCCTTAATTTCTTTTTTAACAGCATCTCTGATAATATTTTTCATATCATCATCAATAACTTGATCTTTTTTTGATTCAATAACCTTTTCGACATCTTTAGTTGTATGTTTAACAGTATCAGAACTCATTTGTTTTAATTCATTTTCAAGATATTTAGACAATAATGCAGTTGATTGACCAGGAATTTTTGATATACTTGTATCCTTTTCAATATATTCTATTGTTTTACCACCGGCTACAATAAATATAACTTCTTTTTTTGTTGGTATCAAACATGCTATAATAATAGTTAAACACATAATTGAAAAAAGAATCCAGCCAGTTGATTTTGTTTCAAACATACAATCATCATCATCACCACATGTCCATAACATAAATTTCACTGCTAATATTACAGCAATAAGTAAAGAAGCAGTTACAAATAACCCGAATATACTATCAAGTCGTGTTAACCAATAAAGTTGCGAATAAATACTCATAATTATAAATTTTTAATTGTTTATACTATTTTATTTTTTATTATTTTACAAAGATAATGCATTTAATTACAAAAGTCAAGTGTTTAATTATTTATTTTTGATGTAATCCATTATCAATACCATCATTTTCATATTTAGCTTTTAATCTCTCATACTCTGAACGTTCATCAAAACATTTATTTCTAATATTTTCAAAATTTTCTTTTAATCGTTTAACTTCTGCAAGTCTTATAACTTCTGCATCATGCTTAATTTTTTCATATTTAGCAATAGTTATATCTAAAGGATTAACTAAATCCTCAAAATCTATATCAATATAATGTTCTAATTCTTCACAGAAACATTCATCATCAGGATAAACTAATATAACTGAAATTTTTGTTCCATCAATTGCAAATTTTATTTTCTTAAAATTAATAGTATAAAATGCTACTGGATCAATATTTTTAGCAATATCAATAGACTTATTAGTTATACGTAAAATATCATTAATATTTTTATTATCTACAATAACTCCATCATTTTTTATATGTGCAAACGCTTCTGCATCTTTAGTTCCATCTTCCATAACTATATCATTTTTTGAATTAATCTTAATTCTTCAATTTTATCACTTAACATTTTTATGTAATCAGCTTGTTGTATAATCAATTCAGATTGTAAACCACATTTAATTACAAAATGATCATATTGTTCAAGTAATTCAATTTGCGAACCTTTAATTGCAGCTAAAGCACAATTATAAGTCAATCCAAATTTATTCATAAAATCAGATCTTACATCTTTTGGTACATTACAAAATAAAGAATCAATTTCTTCATTTAAAATATTTTCTGCTATTCTCATAACTATAATAGGTTTATTGATGTTGAGTTTTTATTACTAATCGTTTTAACTTACCACAATTTTTACATCTATAATCTGTAACATATTGACGTGTCATACTACTCCATGTATTTTGAGCATATCCAGCTTCTTTTAAAATATCAAATTCTGATTTAACTTCAAAACTTTTAACTTCAGTATAATCATGTGTACAAAATAATCTATTAATCCAATTCATATTTTTTATCTTTTTTAATTATATAGCAAATATACAACAAAAAAAAAGACTTGTCAAGTAATTTATGACAAATCTTTTTTAATTTTAAATATTTTAAATTTTTTATAAAGTTATCTTTTCGATACGCTCTCTAATTTCATTAAAATTAACTTCGTATACCATTTTACCATCTTCAAATATTGTTTGAAGTAATCCGGTTGCTTCTTCTTCTGGTGTACATTCATCTTGTAATTTAATTTCACCATCAACTTCATCAATGTATACTCTTAACAAACCTTTAGGTGACTTTTTAGTACCGTCATCAGTTATTGGATCTTTGTGAATATTATATCCAATTCCATTAGATTCAAACCATCCACCTTTTGCAGCGAAACCTAAAGTATCACGAGTGTTAAATTGATAGGTAAATGAACCTACACCTAAAACAATATTAGTTGATGCAAAACCTTTTTCAGCTAAACGTTCGTATATTTCAACCTGACGTTCCATTGTGATTGCATCACCATAAATACCTCCGATGTGTGGATCCAAAACTTTATAACCTTGGTCATTAATAGTTCCACCAAAAATATCCCATAAACATTCAACTAAACCTTTATGATAAAATTCTGGATAATCAGCTTCTAATTCTCTTTCAGATAATTCATTATTATGTCCACAAATTATATCAACAGGTGTTAATCCAGCAGGACTACTATCAGGACGAATTACAAGTTTACCATCTCTTTCAAGAATTTGTTGTTTAAGATTATAAACATATCCACCTTCTACAGGTTTAACAACTTTTGTTAAATCCATTGTATCAAGAACCATTGATAAAATTCCTTTAGGAAATACTTCTAACCAATCAGAAATCATTTGTTGTTCACCAACTGTAAAAATCTTTGTTGTTGATACACTATGTTCAGATGCATTTACTGAATTAATAATTACTTCACCTTTTGGAATATTATAAAAATATCTTGATGCAGGTATAGTTACAATTGTATCAGAACCTCTATGACATGTAGCATGACCCAATCCACTTGCAATCATATCCCATGGTGACAATCCTCTAGCACTAAAATCATGACACATATAATCAACCAAACATAAGTTATTGATATCTGTTTTATTTACCCATTCAATAGCATTTCTTCTGTATTGTAATGCAAACGTTGCAGATGTTTCAGGTTTCCAAGCTAATGAACTAATAATAGTTTCCAAGTATAATGTTAACCACGCATATCCATGAAATGTATTAATAAATGTCATATGAGGAATATTTGCAGGTGTTTCAATTCCTTCAGGTAATGCTTTAATTCTAATTGGTAAATAACCAAGTTTATGTAAAGCAATAAAATGATCTCCATCATAGTCCATACCAAGATATTTACTCATATCTTCTGCAAATTCAATTGCTTCTTCTATTGGTTTTTTGAAGAATTCTTCTTCCCATTCATCACGAATCCACTTCGCTGTAATTTGTTGTCCAAACGATAACATTTTCTTTATCATTTTTGGAGCATATTTTAAACTTCTCGGAATCCATGTTCCGTACAATCTTGTTGTTCCTGGAGCTAACATTTTTTTGTGAGCTACCTTATACCCATCGGTATAATAAGGTGAAAATACTGTAAATTTACTCATAATTTTAATTTTTAATTGTTAATATTAATTTTTATTCATACTTTGTTAAATAATTAATTGCTGATATCAATAGATTTTTATCATCTTTTAATAAACCTAATGATCTATTACATCTATTACATAACAAACCTCTAATTTTATCAGTTTTATGATCATGATCAACACATAATACTTTATTTCTATAATAAACTTCAGGTTCACCACATATTGCACAAACACCATTATGTTCAGCCAACATAATATTATATTTTTCTAATGTAATATTAAACATACGTTTTAAATGTGCTCGCCTAGAACTTTCAATACCTACATCCGAATTATAAAATTTAAATCTATTATCTTTTTGTTCATCATTTTTCAATTTAGCCTTTTCAGGATATTTTTCATAATAACTATTATAATGTTCATTTCTACATTTTTTACATCTACAAGTATAACCATCTTTTATATACTTATCTTTTGAAAATTCAGAAACATTTTTAATTTCTTTACATTTAGAACATTTTTTTTCAATAATAACATTTTCCATAATAATATATTTTATTATTATTTATTTCAGGAAATGTTATAAAAGATGGATATTTATATTTAATTTATATCCATCAGTATACTTATTTTAATTTATTTTTAAGAATAATTATAAAATTTGTTATAGCATGTAATATATTATATGCTTCACCTAATCCAGCTCTATCATCTAATAATAGATTGTAATAAGGTTTTCGTGTATTCATTATTGGATTTTCATTAACATAATCTGGCTCATATCCTCTTTCTTTACAATAATTAATAGCAAAATCAAGTTTTTCGCCTTCACGAGCAGTGAATAATATAAGTTTATATTCAGGCTCTTTTTTTAAAAATAATAACATTTCTTCCATTTTTGGAAATATTGAACCGTCTTGATTGAAATCATAAACAGTATGATCGAAATCAAATGCTATAAATAAATTTTCATGCTTAATATAATCCATAAATAATCTATCTACACTATTAGGAACACTCATAAATTGATCAATGTTTGAAGATTTAACTATATCAACAATCTTTGTTGCGAACATACGATCAAGATCTTTCATTTCTTCAGATAATTCTGAATATGGTTTGAAACATTCATTTTCCCATCTTTCAATTCGTGCAGGAGATAATTTCTCATGTTTTAACATTGTTTTAGCCCAAGTCATCCATTCTTCATGGATGTATTCCGATACTTTTTCTTGCATATTTATATTATTTTTTATTTTTTATTAATAAATGAATTGTATCACCTAGATTATATAAACCTTTTTTAGCTATAAATGATGCTTTATCGCTAAATAATTCTGAAAAATTAGAACTAGTATTACTTATATTTGTTTGATATATAGCAAAACTTTCACTATATTCTACAATACCACCTACAACAAATGGTTTATCGCAATCAAATCTTGATCTTTCATAACCACATGAACTAAGAATACATCCAAGTATTACAATTTTTAATAATCTATTTTTCATATATTTCTATTTTTTATGTTCTTTCATCCATCTTTGAACATGAACTAATTGACCACAACCGCCAAAAACGCTGTCTTGACCAGCAGGATCAAAAACTCTAACATTATATCCATCTTCAACAAAGCTTTGCATAACTTCATTTATAACATCAAGATTTCTATATCCAGCGTCTTTCATAGTTTCGTCAGATGAACATATTACACTAAATGTAAAATTGAAAACTGTTGGTGGAAATAGGTCTTTTAAGCGATTAATTTCGCCATCTGATATGTTTGTACCATCAATACAATAATTGAGGTATACAGGTCTATTAGTGACGCTATTCCAAACGATTCCATAATCTCTTATTTCTCTAAGAGATAATTTATTTTTAAATGGAATTAAGATATTACGTTTTTCATCATATGCTTGATGAATACTAAATTGCAACCCAACTTTATCAATATCTTTACTTAATTTTAATAAATGTTCTAAAGTTTTAGGATTATTAATACCAACAGTAGATAATAATAGTTGTGCATTTGGATATTTTAAATGTAAGCGTGTAAATGCATCATCAACAGCATCAAAATTTAGCATATTTTCACCCATGCTCATAGTCATGATTTGAAGTTTTTCACATGAATCACTTAATGATTTTATACAATTATTAGTTTGTATATCTTTAATGATATCATAAACTTGGAATTCAATTTCTTCAGATGTTAAATTTCTGATAAATTTCTTACCTGTTCCGCAAAAATAACAACCAACTTGACATCCACTTTGAACAGAACAGCATATTACAGTTCTTTTTTCAAAAGATTCATATTTATATAATACTGCTTCAACAATAGCATTATCAAATTCGTATACATATTTCCAAACATTTCCTTCAGGACTTGGATAAACGTCTTTCTTAATTAATACCATATATTATTTTTATAAATTATTCAATTTCATTTGACAATTCTGTTAATATTTTACCTAATAAATTTTGACCCCAATCATTAAGATTTTCGATAGCATTTTCAACATCATATCCAATACCCCAAATTTTATCATATGGTGAAGCTTCAACAAAAGTTTTACCTTTATTTTCTAACAATTTACTTTTAGAAAATGAATCTTGTGAAAATCTAGCAAATAACCCTTTTTTAACAAGTTCATATTTATACTTATCCCACACATCACTTTTAAACCCAGATATTTTTCTACCAAGGAATTTATGATTTTTTGGTTCTTTTTCGGCAATTATTTCAGCAGCTGTAGCAGTATCATTGAATAATATTGCTTTAATATACATCATATATTGTTCACCACAATTAAATGTAATTCCGTCAACTACAAAATCACAAAGATACCAATTACTCAATGGTCCTTTCCAAAAAAATTTATATTGTTCTCTCATATGGTTATATTATAATTTTAATTAAAATTTTATAGAAATAATAATTTCTTCAGTACAATCTGAATATCTAGCTCTTTCTCTAAGTAATATGACGACTTTATCAATATTATCATTTATCAAATGTATAGTATCATTTACACTAATATTTGCACCTTTTTTATATTTTTCTCTATATAATAGAGTTGGTTTAATTTTAGCCATATTAAAATTCTAATTTTGTATTTTTAATAAAATCACTTGAATGATCATTCATTGAATTTGTTTTATAAACACATTTTATTCCAGCATCATTTAATTCATTTTCATTAGCACAATTTTCATAATGAGATACAACTAAATATATATCACCTGCATTTTTAGCTTTCAATTCTTTAGCTAAACCCATAAATGTTCCGCCACGACTACAAATATCATCAACAATAATACAAATACGACCTTCTAAATCAGCACTCATTACTTCGAATCCACCTAATGATCCATCATCCGTATTTCTACGTTTATCACATTTTATGATTGGTAATGTAAATAGTCCCATATCACGTAATATAGGATCAATTGTTGATTCATTAATATAATCATGTAATTTGTTTATTTTTTTATTTGCTCCTGAATCAGGGGCTATTAATGCATAATGACCTGAACGTATTGTATTTTTAATACTAGCTATACTTGTAGGATGTGAATTTGTATATGGAATTATAGTTTCAGGATTATCAATTATGATATCAATCAATGATGACATAACATATGCATGATTTTTTTTATTAACACAATTATCAATCAATGCTGGAGCAACATCAGAATGGCTATCAAAAACATGAATAGTGTCAAATTTAGCAGTATTAATTAAATTTGCAAATACTTTCAAAGTAAATGATTCACCTGCATTTTCAAATCTATCTTGACGTGCATATGGAATATACGGCATAATCAAATCAAAATGCTTAATACCTAATCGTTCTAATGCATCCTTAACTACTAAAACTTCCATTATATCTTCTGCATCATTAAATCTATTGGTTATAACAACTCTTTCGATTTTAGTATAATCAATATTCATATTCAATTTTGGATGTAATTCACCACCTTTAAATTTAACAATTTTAAATTCTATTTCAGATAATGGTGTTGGTAAAAACATACCATCTAAATTCACAGCTCGTATACTCATATTATTATCGTTTTTAATTATAACATAAATATACACAAAAAAAAAAGATTTATCAAGTTAATAGATAAATCTTTTTTATATTTTAAATTATTTAATATTTTTAATTATTTTATAATTTCATCAACAGATTCTTTTAAATCTTTAAAATTATCCAATCCTTTAACGTCACCAGATATTTCTACATTACCATTAGATGATACTTTACGTATACCTATAAGAGAACTACCCATTAAAACTAAACCAGAACTATATTGAAAAATTGATAATCCAGCACCTGTTTCTTTTGCACCAAATTCAGTTATTAAAATTGCTGATAAAAATCCAATAAGTCCCACAATTATACAACTAAACCCGGATATACCAGATAATGAAGTTTTACCGTTATTATTGCTGAATCCCTCAGCCCAGCTAAATTTAGAAATATCCATAATACATAATTTTATTTTATTTATCATGGATATTTCTAAATTAAATTAAGCCATATTCAGTTAGCATTTTTTCTACTTTAACCCAATCAACATATGGACGATCTGATATAGACGGATCATATTTAAGAGGGGATCCTAAATTTATATCATCAATATTTAGGTTACTATGAGGTTTAACAGAATCTGTCCATGATTTTTGGGTCGGATTTTCACCAATGCCATATAATTCAATTCCATTTTTCTTTAAATACTCAACTGCTTCTGTTAATGTTGCACGATCTCCTTTTTTATCACTTCTCATAGTATTAAGAATGAGTTTGTGTCCTTTATCCGTAAGTTTTTTTAAAATTGGTAAAGCTCCTATATCTTTACCAATTTCAGGAAATTCATGTGTTGTAATTGTTCCGTCAAAATCAACGGTTATTATTATTCCATTCATATTATATATTACTTTTTTTAATTATTCATTCATTATAGCATTTAATTCATCTTGATCAAGAATTGTTATACCTAACGCTATAGCTTTTGTTTCTTTATCAGATCCACTACCTTTCTCTTTCATAACCAAATGTGTAGCTTTCTTACTAATACTATTTAAAACGTCTCCTCCGTTAGCTATAATGTACCTTTCAGCTTCTTCATCTCTATATCCAGTAAACACATATTTATTTCCGGCTAATTTACCACCTTCAATTGCAACACGTTTAACATAAGGTTTAATTGTACATGGTATAGTTGCAACCCAATCATTGAATTTATTTATTCCTCTAAAATAAACATTTGCTGATTTTGTTGAAAATCCATCAATTGAAACAATATGTTCCATAGTTAATTCAGATTCTTGGATTGAATTATCACCACAGTATTTTTCAATTAAAGCCAATTTTTTACTACCTAATCCACTGAAAAATCCTGAAGCATGTTGTAATTTAGGCAAATCAATATTTTTAAGTTTAGAATGAATACCAGTATATACATTTTGAGATTTTTTATCACCCATACGATCTAATAATATCATATCATCGGTTGACATATTTAATATTTTATTAATATCATCATATCCTGCTTCAATAAAAATATCAATCATTCCACGTCCAAATGAATCAGCTCCAATTGTTTCAAAAAACATATAAACACGTTTAACTAACACAGCAGGACACTCAACATTTACACAACATAAATGGGTTTCAGTTTCATCCCATTCAACTGGATTTCCACAAACAGGGCAATGTGTTGGTAATATCGCAGGTGTAGGATTTGTAACTGATACAATTTTAGGAATAACCATTCCACTACGTTTTATTTTAACTTCAGTGCCAATGTTTATACCTGATTCTAAAATATATTTAGCATTATACAATGTTACATTACTAACCATAGCACCATTACAATTTACTGGATCAACTTGTCCAACTGGACATAAGTTACCATTTTTTGAAACTTCATAAGTGATATCATTAAATTTAGTATCACGAACTTCTTCAAAATTACCTTTAAATGCTCTAGCATAACAAGGGTTCGGTTTTGATGTTTCTCTACCAAGACTTTCTCTAACACTTGAATCATCAATATCTATAATAATTCCATCAATTTCATAATCAACTGACCATTCAAAAAACTTTTCAGTTAATTTTTCAATTGTAACTTCAGATGCTTTACAAATATAATATGGAACTTCGACAGTATTTATAATATTACAAATATCTAATTGTTGTTTTTTAGAATATTGTTTACCAGTCTTATCAACTATACCATATCTAACATAATCTAATTTTGATACAAATTCTATTTTTGGCATTTTATCTCCAAATAAACCGGAAACCATATTGCGTCCATTTGCATAAATTTCTGAAAAATGTTCCTGGAATGTATCACGTCTACAAATAGCTTCACCAAATGAAAACAATGGTCTTTTTTTACCACCATTTTCATTAATAACTAATTTGAAATGATCGTTTGAATATTGACCTTTAACACCATCACCTCTTGTCCATGCATCTTGTGTTTCTTCATCAACACAAAGTGATATAGCATCATATTTTGGTGTCCAAATAAGAACTGTATCAGCTGGAATATTTTTAGATTTTAACCAAGCAAAATATTGTTCTATGGTTTTAATTTTATTCATAG
>QGNH01001634.1_pt1 | contig 12374 bp, 17 predicted proteins | sample 1735481 | NCBI WGS metagenome assembly QGNH01 (sample SAMN09239004, study PRJNA386568) | Viral metagenome, whole genome shotgun sequencing project. | reverse complement strand
AAGAACACGATGTCGTCATCGATCTTCACGAAGAGACAGTCCTGGTACTCGGTATCCTTATAGTGCCGATACACCCGCTTGAAAGCCTGTGGGCCGCCACCCTGGTCCCACGGGTTCTCATGCACCACGATCCGATCACCGGAAATGGAGCGCACATAGGCGTCGTCGGTCTTGTTGCCGGTCAGATTCCAGACGTGATACTCGACGTTCGGATGCTCATCCAAGATGCGGCGGACCATCGGGACCTGGAGTTCCAAGTTGCCCTGACGGCCGGCGAACACGAACATGATCACGCGAGGAGGCATGGTCCCATCCTCCTATAGGGAGCCCGCTATCAGCAGCAGGGCACTCCGAGTTCGAGGATCAGCTCGGCTATCAGAGTAGGACAGGAGGTATTGGGCGGCATCTAATAGGCGGGCGGCGTCGTCATCGAAGCGGCCCAGTCCATTGTTGCAGGCACTACAAAGGAGTCCTCGCACGGCACCCGTCTTGTGGTCGTGGTCCACGGCCAACCCCCGCCCGGTCTTACAGACCCGTTTACAGATTGCACACACCCCGTCCTGATCAGCCAGTTTTTCGTCGTAAGCACCGGTCGGCAGCCCGTACTTACGCTTCCGGTTTCTCTCCCCCGCCAAGTCGGCTTCGGCGTGGTACTTCGTTGAGCAGCACATCTTGCAAGTACTTAAAAGGCGCCCCGGCCCCAAGGTTTTCCGAGGATAAAACTCACTCAATGGCTTGACCTTGCCGCACTTCGAACACCATCGTTGGCCGTCCGGGACACTGGCCCTCAGCCGACTTTTCTCCAGTGCTGTAGCCAAGCCCTCCGGGTCGTCGGCATATAAGCGCTCCAAGTGCTTCTCGGACATGCACTTCTTGCAGTATGAAATCGGGCGCCCAGTCTTCTTGTTCATCGTAAACTGGTCCCAAGGCTTTGTCTCTTTGCAGCGTGGGCACTTCTTCTCGGTCATGCATTCGAGTGTATATAGGAAAGCCACCAGCAAACAAATCGTCGCCCACGAGGCCGTGGGCGACGATTTGCTGATATTTGCGATGTAGTTGTGATTCAGACCATCTACGCAGGTCAGAAAGCCGGCGTGCTCAGTCCGGTGATGGTGACCACCGACTGGGGATAGCGGGCTGCCGAAAAAGCGAGATAATTGTAAATCTGAAGCAAAACGGTCAGGTTGCTTGCCTTCGTTTCTGGAAGGACCCTGGCCCTTATCCCGCTTTCCCAGAGGACGATGTCGGAGGCGCGTAGGACGTATATAACGTCTTCATTGCCATAACTTGCGTACTCGGAGCCGCTAGTAATGCTAATGTTCGGGTCGGTGACAACCGGCAGTCCGAACATCTGGCCGACGACCTGCTGCGACGCGACGTCGGTGAGAACACCGGCTGCGTTCCAGAAGTTGTTGGCCTGCGGGAGGAACAGAGGGCGGTCCTGCGTGTCCAGGAGCGACTGGAACCAACCCCAGCGCCGTGGGTGCATGACGATGACCTCGGGCGGCAGGAAGCGCTGAGTGTGGACCAACTGGATCGCGTTGGCGATCGCGCTGTACACACCCTGGATCGTGACCGAGTCGACTGCGACGGTCAGGATGCCTGGGGTGAAGTTCACGCCCAGTACCTGTCCGCTGGAGCCCGATCCCGACAGCACCTGCTGGTCGGTGGCGGCAGCGTGGGCTGCGACGAGGTCGCGGAACACGACGTCGTCGAAGGCGATCGGCGACTGGTCGATCAACTGGATCGCGACACCCTGCTGACCACTGATGGTCCGCACTGGTGCGTTGATGAAGGTGTCGGTCAGGTCGACGTCAACCACCGAAGCGTTGTCCGAACCTTGGATACCGACTGCGGTACCGGTGAGGATCTTCGGGATGTTGATCGAGTCAGTGCCACCAGGAAGCGGCTGACGCTGGACCAGGTTCGCGAAGGCGCGTCCAGGACGGGCCAGCTCGATGTACTGGTTCATGAGCCAGGCCGGCGGAACTGCGTATCCACCCTGACCGTCAACGCGGCTGATGTCACGGAATTCCATGTACTCCGGCAGCGTGGCGACGTCCTGGGCGTGACGCATCAGACGGTCGCGGCATTCGCCGGTGTCGTCAACGTTCAGCGCGACCTTGATCATGTCCTGCATGTAGGACCGACGCGGGTCACCCTTCTGGTAGATCGCCTGCTCGCGGACCTTGGTGATGGTCCCTTCTGCACGGCGGATGCGGGCGAGGCTCGAGTTGATCTGACCCGAACGCTCAACCTCGGCGCGGATCTCCTCGATACGCTCATCGAGGCCGACGATCTCGGCTCCGAGGTTGCGCATCTCGTCCATGTACTTGCGGAACTCGGTGTCTTCCTCGAGCTCCAGCTTTTCGCGGCCCTGCTCTTTGGCGAGGAGGAGAACGGCTTCACCCTTTTGCTGGGCGCGTGCACGCTCTTCGTGGACCTGCCCGCGACGCTTGATCAGCGTAGCGAGGAAGTCCTCCATGCCACCGGCGGCGACGAGGCCGCGGTTTTCAATGGAAGCTAGCTCGGACATTTTTGTGTCACCTTCGGGTTTGAAGTGTATGGGGGGCGTGGATTCTCGGTTCCACTCCGGCGCGTAAACCCAGTCGGTGACACGTCTCGACGGCCCGGTAAAGGCTTCGCGCCCCGCCTTAGCGGGGAAGGTCGGCCTGACCTTCTGTCTGACATGAAGGTTACGATGGGTTTGCCATTAACCATTGGCAATGGCGCGCCATTGGGCGTGTCGGTTTTGAGTTTTTCGACAATGGCGAGATAAGGGTGGGACGATATCGGCATGATCACTGGATTTGAGGGTTTGGCGGCACCGCCGAATCCGCCGTATCAATACGTCCAAGATCCGTCCGAACTTATCGACTACGTGATGGACTGGACGATCGGTGATGGGTGGGTTCTGCCGGAGGGCGACACGATCGCGTCGGTAACCTACACCAGTGAGCCTGGATTGACATTGAGTCAGATCTCGTTCACTGGGACCACGACGACAGTGTGGGTATCGGGCGGCCAGTGCGGTTATCTCTATAAAGTCGTCTGCACGATCACCACGGTCGGCGGAAGAATAGTCGACAGGAAATTGCTATTCGGGATCAAGCCGACCTAATCGGCGTGCCTACCTGATTTTCACGGGAAATCGGTGCCACCCTGACGCCAGGAGGGGCCATGTCCCGAGAGTTGGAAGTGTGGCGTTGCGCGCCATGTGATACCAGTTGGGTCGGCGCTGAGATGGAGCCTTGTTTCAGTTGCGGCGGCCGGCCCACGCATGTCAAGCCTTACCGGGAGTCCGTGATCATCGGTAGCGCCGTATGGCGGGCCAACAAAGCCTCGTGACCACGGCGTGGCACCTCTAATTACATGGCAAACCGGTGTCAATCTGACGGTGATGAATCATCAGATCGGACCACAGGAGCGCCACAATGGTTAACTGCACCGCAGCCCAGAATTATCTCGCGGCACAGTACGCGGGCTTGGGCAGCTGGATCGGCGTGGCCTCCACTTCGCCGGGCACCAGCTCCACCCCCACCGGCGAGGCATCGGGCGGCTCGCCGGCCTACGCCCGCCTCGGCACGACTTGGTCGGCTGGTACCACTGGCGTCCAAAACGGCACCGCAGTCACGCTAAATCTCTCGGCTGCTACGTACACCTATATGCTGATCGCGTCCGCCAGCAGTGGAAATAACATGCAAGACAACGCCAGCATCGCTGCGGTCACATTGGGCAGTCAAGGTCAGTTAGTGATCACTCCGACCTTTACGCAGACCTAAGCCACCTAATCACAACAGCCCCTCGCCGAGGGGCTGTTTCTTTTTGGGCACCCGGCCAGGGGCGCGGGGTACACACCTCTCACTAGAGTCAGACCATAATGACGTTGCGTATGTGTAGAAGCGGCACGGAGTCAGCAGCGCCGACCTTTCAAAGGTCAAAATTTTTTTGGGGGTGCTGATATGGTAGTTGGGTGCCGTTTCTGTTCATCGCGACGCCGATGTTCGCTGGTCAATGCCACGCCTCGTATGCGTTGTCGCTGTTCAGACTGATTCCGGTGTTCATGAATGCCGGGATGGCGATCCAGTATGCGTACACGACGAATGAGTCCTTGGTCCCTAGAGCGCGGGACAGTCTGGTCTATGACTTCTTGGCGACCGAGTGCACGCACCTGATGTTCATCGACGCCGATATCGGCTTCAAGGCCGAGGACATCCTGACGATGATCGAGGCGGACAAGGAGATCATCTGCGGGGTATACCCGCGCAAGGAGATCGACTGGACGGCCGTGGCCGAGGCGTCGAAGGCTGGTGTGCCGCCGGCTGAGCTGCACAAGTACACGGGCGCTCCGGTGGTCAATACCTTAGCAGGATCGCAACCTATTGAGGCGTCGGCTGGTGGTGAGCCCGTAGAGGTGGCCAATGCCGGCACGGGGTTCATGCTGATCAAGCGGATAGTGTTCGAGTGGCTGGCCGATGTGGTGCCGCCTTATGGGAGCCAAGGGAAGTTCTTCCGGCAGTACTTCGGGATCTCGATCGATCCGGACACGGGAACTCTGCTGTCCGAAGACTTCCACTTCTGCGACTTGGCGCGCGAGCATGGATGCAAGGTGTGGGTGGCACCGTGGGTGGAGTTGACCCACACGGGGCCGTACACGTTTGGAGGAGACCGATGAAACCTACCTTTGGGATACTTGGCTCCCCGTGACAGATACCGCATATTGACTTGGGAGGAGTTCAAGGGCCGAGATGACGAACGCTGAGCAGGAGGAAGACCCGATGGGTTGGTTTAAGGACGCTGCAGCTAGGGCGAAGGCGCGCCTTGCGGCCGCCCCGCCTGGGTATCGGCCGGTGGTGATTGCGCGGCCAAACAGCACCCGTGAGAGCACACGGTTCGTGTGCAGGTGCGGGCATCCGGGAATGGGGTGCTACTGCCCATGACGAACGCTGAGCAGAAGATCGTGGTGGCCTTCCCGCTGTACCGACAAGTGCCGGTTTCGTGGTTCTTCAACTGGGAGGCCATGTCCAAGACACACCTCGCGGCCACGGTGGGAACGGAGGCGATGTACCTGCCGGCCGCGATGAACCACCTGGTCTACACGGCGTTCACGGAATGCCCCGACTTGGACCGGATCGTCGTGTTCGAGCACGACATGATCCCCCCTCTCGATGCGCTGGACCGGGTCGCCCAGTACCGCGATGAGCACGACATCGTCGGGTGTATGTACTTCAAACACGACTATCCCTACCATGTGATGGCGTGGATGCAGGTCGACGCGCCTTTCTATTCGCCGTTGACAGCTGAAGTGACGAAGGAGATGTACGATAATCCGGCGCTGTATGAGGTGGATGCGGTGGCGATGGGTTTCACGGCGATCAGCCGGCGGGTGTTTGAGCAGTGGGATCCTGCCGTGCCGATGTGGGATCCGATCGCACCCCTAGTCGGCCATGACTTGCACTTCTGTAACGAAGCAAAGAAGCAGGGGTTCAAGGTGTGGGTGGATTCCGGCATTGGGGCCGGGCACCTGACCACGATTCCGATCGGCTATCCGCACAGTCAGATCGCGTTGAACGAGTCGGATCCGCCGCGCTGGGAGGAGGGCGGGAGCCCGAGAGGTGAGCGGTGAGCGGTCTGATGCTGGGCGCCCCCGGCCCCCCGCCGGATGTTCCCATCGTCGGCGGTGGACAAGGCCAATTGCAGGCCATTGTTTGGCCTCCGTATATCGGACTGTCCAGTAGTGATCCTGGCCTTGGTCCGACTGCACTAGGGGAGCCATTCGAGGACCCCTACTATGCACGGGGCACGATCAAATGGCGACGCGAACCTGACGGCGAGGTCGTCGGGGGCGCTATCGTGCGCGTCCCGAAGGGAATCTACCGGTTCATCGTGTTTTTCTCGGGGCCAAGACGTGAGCACCCGTTGATGTTGCCGGTGAATCCGATGGAGCATCCGATGGTTTTCGACCGGCCGGGTGATGTCGAGATCGATCCGATCAACAACTTGGGCTACCTACAGCGGAGGATGCAATGATGGATTCCAAGAGCAAGGACTACTGCTGGTGTGGGTCGAAAATGTCGTACCGGAACGGCGAGTACGTTGGCTTCTGGTGCCACGCACACGGTCCACAGGAACGCGTCTATGGTCCAACGCCAGCCGCGCCGACACTACCGCACGCCTGACGTTTCGCCCACAGGAGCACACCCATGAGCGACCTACAACGAGTCTTCACTGTTAAGCCCGCTTACGACTGTATCGGTGTGCAGCCATGCGTTCATGGCTCAGCGAGTTGCAAGCCGGGATCTGGCGGCTCGCACGGCAGGCACAACGCCGAAATGCATTTCACCGTGCGAGGTCCAGATGCGGAGGTAACGCTTGTCATTGGCACGGGCTGGGATCTGCCGACCGTGCCTGACCATCATAATCACCGTGGGCCTAAAGGGTACTTTGTCGAGTTCCACACCGCGCGGCCCCGTTACGAGGGCCAGGACGGAGGGCCTGCGCGGCCCGATGGGACATGTAAGAACTGGTCAGCTTGCTACGTTGATAGCGGATACATGATGTCAGATGAGCCCACCCGGCTGCTTGTCGCGGCAGGTTCAGATGCCGTGTGGGCGTGGCTTGAACAGCAGTACGCCGCTGCACAAGACGAAATGAAGCAGTTGACATGACCATCTGCAATGCCAAAATCGACTTGCAACCATTCGGCACGCTTTCATGCACCTTGAGCAAGGGGCACAGCAGTGACCATCAGTGCATCACACTGAGCAGGCAGCATCTCTGGACTGATGAAATCGACGAACTAGCGGAGTGGCGCAACCTTCCATAACGAAACGCCCATTTATCGGTACTCAACAGAGGATGACATGACCAACCACTACCGGGTAAGCATCTTGATTGCAGACGACAACGACGCCGATGACGTGCGGGCCACTGTTCAGATGCTGTTGAGCGACCACGACTTCTGCGTTCGGGAACTGTCGGTGATTCCGACTTCTAACCCGACGTAAGGTCGCCTTATCGGCTAAAGCGGGTAGTGGCCGTTGGTCAAGCCTTGAACCATCAACCTCAATGTGATACCGCTGTATGCGACGGCCGCGAGCCGATGATGGCCATCAATCAACCGGCCACGGTGGAACGTGATCGGTGCGGCGATGGAGCCTAGTGCACCGGGTGCCGGCCACTGCGCGGCCCTCATGGTCCGGGCATACGACTCCACTGTGCGGGTGTCGATCTTGTGGGTGCCGTAGGCCAGCCAGTCGCGGGCCGTAGCTGGTGAGACGGTCATCTCGATAGGGCGCTCGCTCACGGTCTCACCAAACCTGGGTCGTGGGGGTTGTATACATGGCTGGCGGATTGTTCCATGGCACCTGCTCCCCGATGATCGGGTTGGCGTTGCAGTCACAACTGGTGCAGCCCGCTTCGCAGACGCAGTCAACCGACTGCGCACCACAGCAGGGGCACACGGCCTTTTACCAGGCGCTTGTGTGCGACGTCGAGTATGACACTGGCGGCGGCTCGTGCCGAGGCTCAGGCTTGGCCTCCTCGGCCTTTTGGCGTGGCTCAGGCACGCTGGTGTCGCCGAGGTCAAGGCTTTCGCTGACGTTCAGCGCCGACATCTGCCGGACAGCCTCGAAGCGGCTGGGGTGGCAACCCGCGACTTGTCCGTTGCCGTCGATGACAGCGAACGGCTTGCCCGGCATATCAGCCGGAACTATGTGCCATGCCATTTTCAGAGTCCTTTACGGTGGCGACGGATAACGGCGTTCAGCTCTGCTTCACGCTGGGCGGCCTTGACGCGCTGGGAGGCCACATCGGCTTCGGCTGCAGCGTCACGAGCGCGGCGGTCCTTCGCGAGAGCTTCCTTTGCGAGACGCTCGGCCGGCGTCTCCAAGTGGACCCCAGGGTCGTGGTCCAGCAGACCGCGATACCCAACCGGTGCAGTTCCCTCGCTGCGCAGGTAGGCAAGCCCAGCCGATACAGTGCCGGTGTCGGGTGCGCCGACCACCGAGCGCAGCTCGCTGAGCCGCTTACTGATCTCGGTTTCGCCAGTCGTCTTCACGCCGGCCAAGGCCTTGAGCTGCTTGCGGGCGATGGCGAGGCCGCGACGAACCTCTTGGTTATCACCGGCCAGTTTGTAGGTGTGGACGATGGTGCGGTCCAAGGCCTCGACCAAGCCCATGTCGAGCTTGACCTCGTCCATGCAGTCCATTTCTTCGTCGCCGTCATCATTGCGGCTGGCCATTTCGTCGTCGGAGCAGCATTCGGCGCCAGCACCACCCGATTTGGGCTTCACGGTGCTGCTCATTCCGGTTTCCGGGTCGTAGGCGTCCCACGATCCCGATGCTCCATGGAATGCGCCGCTTGAGCCGGCGGGCTGGTTGTGCGGGTCGTCCATCGACATTCCGCGCGTCCCGATCCCCGGCCGCATCGCGGGTGCGTTCAAGTCCTCTTCGGGATCCCAAGGCTCGCCGATGTCGCCGGCGGTCCAGTCATACTTGGCGTCACCACCGACCGGCTCCGTCCCAACCCCAGCAGGTGCCGAGATGGCCGGGAGCATCTTGCCGCCGAGCGGGGCACCCGTAGTACCGATGTTCGGTGCCACCGGCCCTTGGGGGAAGTCGCCGTAGTTGGGGCGATCGCCCGGCACGCCGCCAACTTGGGCGCCTACGTTATAGGGCGTGTTATGAGGATCGCCGCCGTCGGTGGCGACCCCAGCCTGTGGTGTCACCTTATTTCCGCCGGGGTACGCCCCGAAGTCGTACGGGCCGTCGTGCGGGTCCATAGCGTCCATAGCAAGCATCTCCTGATCGATCGATACATCATGGGGGTCGGTGGCCGTAGCCGGTGTTTTGAATGTTGGTTTCTGGCCGGTGAAGTTACCGCCCATGATGTTGTCCGGTACCGGACCAGTACCGGGTACTCCTACCGTGCCCACCTCGTACGGGTCGTCGTGAGCATCATCGGGGGAGGCATTGGGTTCCCAATCTTCGACAGCGTTCCCATCGAAGGTGCCCTTGTCATCGGGGAACCGTTTCGGCGCCGGACGGTCTTGTGGCGCCATGACGCGCTGATCGTTACTCGACGGCAGGAGCACTTTTGTTCCGTCCGGCATCACTGCGACAAGCGAGGTACCGCCATCGGCGCGCTGAATCTGCTCGATGCCGACATCTGCGGCGGACTTCTCTTCGGACACGGTGACCCCGAATTTCTTGAGCGCACCTTCGATGCGGCCCTTGATCGACTTGACTTGGGCTGGCGAATAACCCTTTTGGTTTTTCGCCATATTTATGTAGCTCCAAGCGGCTTTCGCCTTTTCTTTACTGTCGATCGGGTAGCGCTTCTTGCCATCCTTCTGATAGCCAGGATCGGCATAAGGCACATCACCATAAGGCTCTTTACTCTTATCGCCGTCGGCACGTTGAGCCGGCCGCGAGCCCGCCCGTCCAGGGTTGGCGACTTGGGCGAGGACCGCCTGGGCGCGACGCACCTTGGCAACATCCACCACCGAGCGCAACTCCACCAGTTCTTTATTCGACAACTGGGCCAACATTCCGACCGCGTCGGCAATGACAGCCTTGGTGGCTGGGTTCATTCCGTAATTCACCACACTGACATCGCCCTTCTCCAGTGAAAGCGAATTGATGGTCCTGTGACTATAGGAGGTATTCCACGACTGGTCGTTGACGCGGAACGCGAACGACATCTCATCCATGTCCCCGCGACGCATCTTCGGGACCAATGCTTGAACGTCGGGGTCGGATTCATCCAGCGACGCCCAGACGCGCAGCCCGTGGCTGTCGCGGGTCAGCTTCAATGTCCCCGAGGTGGTGCGGGCCAACGGTGTGCCGGTATGGTTGATCAGTAGCTGCACATCGGGCTTCGCGGCGAGGGTCTCATCGAACGCGGTCTGGGCGAGCTGCTCGACCCAGCCTCCGCCTTGTGGGCCGCCATGGCAGTCGTACGGGTCGTACGTCGCGGCGTATCCCTCAAGGATGATCTGGCCATCGCGGCTCTCATCGGAGACGCGAAGTTTCCCGGCACCTTGGCGGCGCTCAAAGGTGCCGAGCAGGCTTTCGCGCTCGCTACGCAATTCAGACATAGACGACTCCATAGGTCACGGCTCGATCGTCCCATCGGTTTGCCAGTAATTACTGTTAGCGGCACCGGACACGCTGCGGAATTCTGCTTCAGCCGATTCCGTCGATAAATCACCGGCCGCGCGATGGCCGGTGCCCGATTCGCCACCGCCAGTCGGAGGCATTGGATATGCAGTAGGAGTGACCGGCTTTTTCACCGGAGCCTTGCTGGGCGGCGGTGATGATGGCGATTCCCCCGCAATCGCGGGTGGGGTTCCCAGCGGAACGGAAGTTTGAGGGCTCAACAGCTCATCGCCATTGGGCTTCGGGTCCATCTCCTCCGACGCCCTTGCCTCATTCGGCGTCAAGAACGACCCCGCAATACCCTTGGCCAACGTCTCATACCGGCCCTGAACATCGCCGCGGAGAAGGGCGTTGTAGTCGAAGCGCACGAACTGTCCGCGCGGCAGGCATGAGGAAAGAACGGACTCGATGCATGACGTCCATGGACGAAAGGTATACGTCACCGCTCCTTGGGTAATTTGTTGGACGCCGGTGTTATGGACAACGATTCCATCGGCGACATAATGCGCCGATCCGGCGACTTCAATGTCGTAAACCGGCACTTCTGTAGTGCCATGTTCAATCGAAACGACCTTGTGATAAACGGTTCCCTCGGGAGGCTTGCCTATCGGCACGCGGTTTCCATACGAGACGCCGGTCCAGTCATCGTCGTACCGCGTGCGTCGTTGCTTCTGGATGGCGACGAGCCGTTCCGACTTATGGGGGCTATTCGACCCAATGCGAATATTGTGACCAGGCGACGACAGCGACAGTTCCCACTTGTCCTTCGACTGGAAGGCCTGTCCGCGAATCATCATCAGTCCGGCTTTCCTGCCGAGCTTCACCTTGTCGACCGGAACGCCGAGTTGGATGCACAAGTGCCGGACGTCCTCAAGCATCAACTTACTGACCGATGAGTAGATGATATGCCCGTTCTGCACGGAGCCGTCGCTATCGAGGTAGCCACGCAGCAACGCCAACTGCAGTTCTGGTGCCAGCCTGAAGGCCCATCCCGGCAACCGCTTTGTCGCAGCAGTGCCGGTAAAGCCGGCTTCAATCAACGCGATCGCTTCGGGGCTGGAGAAGCGCGTCCGCGTGCCACGGCCGTCGGTGTAGGGAACTACCCCGAACTCACGCTCGATGACTTGGCGGTAATGAGGCATGTGGTCCTCGTCGCGACCATGACCGTGGGAAATCTCGATGCGCCCCTTGTCGCAGTTGCCGTCACCCAAGTAGAGGCCTGCGAACTCCATACGACCCACAGTGAGATCTTGGCCGTCCGAAGTGACACGTCGCTTACTGCCGCAAATGCCGTGCGGCACGATCAGATAATCACCCTTCCGTATTTCCCCTGCGGAGATCTCGATGGTTTCCCAGCCGCACGTACTCTTACCACGCCGACCGTCACGCCCGTCCGCGACACCGAAGTAGCGGCGGACCGGAATGCGGTGATTGGCGGTGACATCCAGTTGACGTCCCATCGTCTTAATCGTCAGCAGCGGCTTATAGCCGGTCATCGTCCAGCCTGTAACCTTCGCAATTTTCATTTGCTGGCCGTCAAATGACCAAACCTCGTCGCCATTCTTTACGTTGGCTATAGAAACAGGCCCATCCGTCGTAAAAATCTGCGCTGAACTGGGCAAACATCCCCATGCCGTTGTCTCAACCGTATCCCCGATTAGAATAGGAGGCACTCCATAGAGCAAACAAATCTCACTTCTTTGAAATTGCCGCGTGCCCAGGAATTGCGCCTCGTCAGGCTTTAGGCTGATCGGAGAGAACTTAAAGCCCTTCGTTAGAATGGCCGGTAGACGCCGACCACCATGGGACTGGATCCAATTCTGTTGCAGTCTTTCAATGGCGTCGTCATCGAGAGGCTGGTCCGTTGATAAAGTACCAGATGGTGTCGCAGATTCTTTATAGAAACGGTACCCAAAGTCCTCTGCCGATAATCCCAGCCCGATCGCGACCCGCGCCTGGGCGATGGGGCTCAGTCCCCACGGCTCGCCAGGCATCGTGAACCGCCGCATGTGAATCATGTCCTGTTTGGGGACAGCTTCACCCATAACGCGGTAGATTGGGTCGAACCACATGAGGATGTCAGGCCGGCGCTCCAAGAAGACGATGTCTGGGTGCAGCGGCAGGATCGCCGTCGGATAGCCTAGCTTGTCCCGGCTGGTGATGTAGCTGTACGCGTTGCCACGCAACGCCATGGAGGCGACAGTCATCCATTTC
>QGNH01001398.1_pt2 | contig 12381 bp, 16 predicted proteins | sample 1735481 | NCBI WGS metagenome assembly QGNH01 (sample SAMN09239004, study PRJNA386568) | Viral metagenome, whole genome shotgun sequencing project. | reverse complement strand
AATCGGCATGTGCTCATTTCGTGCTCTTTGACAGCCGCGCTTTATGAAACCTAGTCGTTGAGAATGTTCAAGCTGATGCAGCCGAGCGCCTGCCGGTACTTCCAGACGATCACCTCGCCCTCGGGATCGCACTCGACGCCCGAATAGCAAAACGGCTGCCGGTTGCCGAGGGTCGTTTTCAACGTCTGCGGCATCCGCTGACCGGGGCGAATCCCTAAGGTCGATGCCTCGATGCAAAACTTCATGTGCTCGAACTCGGTCGCGGATTCTTGGGTGATGATGGTCATTTGCGTTCCGTCCTTTGTTGGCTGAAAAATCTGTACCCGATGTGAGGTAGTATATAGACTTAGACGCAAAAATAAACAACTCTAATCGCTTTAAAATCAATCACTTACGCACTGCTATGAAAAATATCGCCTTTTAGGGGGGCGTAAAGTACCGGCTGGGGCCAGATCCCGGCCTATGGCTATCCGACCCATCACCTCATCCATCGAGCGCGCCACGATCACCCCCGCCCTGGTCTCTAGCTCCTCATGCGCGATGCCGACCCAGCCCTTGACGAGCAGCAGGGCGGCTTTAGGCTCAAGCAGCACAAAGCGGCGCCAGGTCCGGGGACCCAAGACCCCGAGCAGCAAATAGCTGCGTAAGTTATTTGAGGGCTGATGATGCGAGAGCAGCCACGAGCATTGCGCCATCGTGAAATAGCTGTGCAGGAAATACTTTTTGCCCTTGAGCGGCGGGCTTGCGGTTTTAATTTCAATCCAGCCATTCGCGAATGGCGACACGTATTCGACATCCGGAATGCCGCAGACGATGGGCGACTCGATACGGGTTAAGGATTTGAACTGCTCACGGTAGCGTGACATTGATCGCCATAGCTTGCTTTCGGTGCCGATCATTTGGCTTCGCCCCAATTAGCGCCGCTCGACATTTTAACGAGCAAGGGAACCCGCAGCTTGATGCAATCCTCCATAAGGCGCTTGGCTTCTGCGAAAGCTTGCGCCGAGCGTGGTGTGCAGGGGTCCGACCAATCAAGCTCATCATGCACGGTTAAGTGCGGGATACCGCAGGCATCCTCCGCAAATACCCCAGCGCGGTAACAATCGAGCATTCCTTTCTTTAGGATGTCCGCCGCCGTGCCTTGCAAACAGGCGTTGAGCGCTGCATGAGCGCCCACCCGCTCGCCGTCCACCATTTTTGTGAAGCGTCGACGGCGGCCAGTGATCGTGCGGATATAGCCGCGCCGCTGGGCGAGGCGCATCGCGGCGCGGTTCGTCGTCTTAACCGAGGGCAACGCCTCGAAGTAAGCATCGTACAATCGCTTGCCAATCTCAGGTGAGACGCCTAAAGAGCGCGTCAGCTTGTATTCACCCATAGAATACACGAGGCCAAACCCAAGGTTCTTAGCGGGCGTGCGGTCGAGCAAAATGCCCGTAATCTTATCGACAAGCTCGATAGCGAAATTGTGAAAGTCGGTATTTGGGTCGTTACGGTACCGCTCGCGCAGCTGCTCGGCGCCCTGCCCCACGGCAAAATGCACCAGTGAGCGGTATTCTATCTGGCTGTGGTCCGCCCTGACCCAGCGGCAGCCCTCCTCGGGGATAAACAACGAACGCAGCAGCGGCCCGATGACTTTGTGGCGGCTAGGGATATTTTGCAGGTTCGGATTTGAGCTAGACATGCGGCCTGAGACCGTACCGAACCTATCGCCGCGCAGCGGATGAAACTGGCAATGCACCCGCCCGTTGTGCATATTGTTAAGCAGATAGCTTTCAACAAACGGGTTTGCGGCCTTCTCGTACAGCCTGACATCAAGCACACGAGAGGCGAGCGGATGGGTCTGCGCCTCTAGCCACTCCTTGGTGAACGAAGGGTTACCTGCCTCCGTGTATTGCAACTCGATTCCCGCCGCTGTGAAGGCGCGGGCAATGGATGCTGCCGACCACACATTGACCCCCGGTATCTCCTCTTGCGCGATCCTCGCCTGCTCACGCAACCACACAGCCGTCGTTTGCGCCCGCTCCACATCAATCCTTACCCCGCGAAACCGCATATCGAGCAGCAGCGGGATTAAGCCGCATTCAAGTTCGAACACTGCTTCGAGGTTCTCCCCTCGGAGCAGTATTCTCTGCTTCTCAAGTATCTGTAGCGGCAGCAGCGCATCGGCTTCAGCATATGGGCCAACGAGCGATGGCGGTGAGCGCCAGATATTTGCTCGTTGCGATCCGTCCGCTGCTCCACCGAAACATTGCGAGGCCCAGGTATACAAGTCACTGGTGACCTTGCCGCGACCAAAGTAAATGTTCCCCAGCGCATCGAGCGAGTACGATGGGCGTTGCTCATCAATCAACGGCTCCGCATACTGCACATCCCACAACGGCCCCTGCGGGGTCGCGACCCCTTCGGCTCGCAACACTTCAAGGTCGTACAGTAGGTTCGCCCCGACGATGGGCCGCTTGACGCGCAGCTGCTCGGAGAGCCATGCAAAGCATTTCCCCGCATCAAGGTTTAAGCCGGCCTGCGCCTCATACTCGTGGCGCAGCGGGAAGTACCAGGCACGATGATCCTCGGTCGCGATACTGAAACCGACCGCGTGCGCCGCCCCGCGTACCGATCCTGGGCCACGGTCCAATAGCTCTAAATCCTTGGTCTCGGTATCGAGGCCAATGATCTTTGCCCCCGATAGGTTCGGGAACTCTGTGGGGGGCTTCCAGTTTGTTGCTGGGGGTTCGACGTAGCGAATTGGAGCCACGGACTTCACACCGCGAGTGCTGACATACTCCGCATCATCCCAAAACATGCCCTGCAAGTCGGCTCTCATTTCAGCATTCCGACAAGTACGCCGCGCAGTGCTTTATTTGCGCAGCGCCAGGGAATGCGCGGGAAGCGGGAGAAGTCCGCTTGTGCGGCCGCTGTGAGCATCGTAACAAGGGGTTCGGCCCGAAAGCGGCACTGACCGAGTCCTGAAAACCCCGTCATACGACCCTGTACCTCGGACTCAACCGTTCGCACCACGGTATCCTCAAATTCGATAATCGGTGTCTTAAGGTCTGCGGTAAAGGGCAACAGACGCTCTACCGTTGTCAAAAGTCGCGCGGGTAGGTCTTTGAACTGCGCACCCTCTGACAACTCTTGAACGAGGTCGCAATACTGCACCAGCAGCCGCGAATAGGCGTAAGACAACAAACGGGCAGCCCCACGTCGTATTAGTAGCTCGTTCACTCGCCGCCACACGCCCGTCACCCCACCGCCCGAAAAATAGATAATCAAGGTGCTGTCGTCACAGTTGGCCAAAAGCGTATGCCGCCTCGCGGTGAGAACTGCCCTTCAACCCGAAGGTAGTTAGGTGTAAGCAGCAGTGTATTAAGGTCACTAAATATACGTGCCACACATGCCTCGTGAAACTCACCGTGCATCCGAAAGCTGCCAAGATACAGCTTGAGAGACTTTGATTCAACGCATCGCAGCCTTGGGCTATAGTCGATGACGATGGTCGCGAAGTCGGGCTGTCCTGTCATTGGACACAGCGATGTGAACTCAGGCGCCTCAATGTGTACAGTGCCCTCGATACATAAAAACGGTGAAGGGAATGTGTCGAGCAATGAGGCGTCAGGCTTATCGTAGCTATACGTTGTCGACTGTCCTAGGTGTTTCATCGTACTAACCCCATAAACTCCGCGCGTGCGGAGTCCTCAGTTTTAAACGCGCCAAGAAGGCAACTTGTCAAAGTCGTCGAGCCCATCGCCCGCACGCCGCGAGATTCCATGCACATGTGGCGGCATTCGATCATCACCGCGACCCCAATCGGAGCAAGCACATCCTCGATGGTGTGAGCAATCTGCTGGGTCATCCGCTCCTGGACCTGGAGGCGTCGTGCGTAGGCATCTACGAGACGAGCGAGCGTACTCAAGCCCACCACCCGCCCATTGGGGATATAACCAATGTGTGCCACGCCAAAAAATGGCGCAAGGTGATGTTCACAATGGCTGTATACCGGAATGCTCTTGACGAGCACCAATTCGTCCACCTTCTGTGCCCCATCCTCAAAAGACTTTAGCAACGTGGCGGTGTCGACATCATAGCCTTGGGTGTAGTGCTTCCACGCCTTTAAGAACCGGGCGGGGGTTTCTAGCAATCCCTCCCGCATCGGGTTCTCCCCCACCATGTATAAAAGCGTTTCCACCATGCGGTGCCCTTGATGCAGGTTCACGGTTGTGCTCGACATCACTCGTACTCCAATGGGTCGACTTTGCCGATCATCGCGAACCCTTCAAGGCGCTCCTGGCACGAGCCACACTTCCCGCACGCCTTCTCCCGCCCGGCGTAGCAGGTCCAGGACTCAGCGTAGTTGAGCCCGAGGTCATAGCCCACCGAGAGGATTTGTGCCTTATTCATCCACTGATAAGGCGCTTGCACCGATACCGGATGCCAGTTCGCAAGCCTCCCTACGGTATCCATCGCCTGGACGAACTCATCACGGCAATCAGGATAAATGGCGTGGTCGCCGGCGTGCGCGCCAAAGTACACCGTATCGAGCTTGTGACTGACGGCAAACGCGATAGCGACCGATAGCATGATCGCGTTGCGATTCGGCACTACGGTCAACTTCATGCTCTCCTCCTGATAATGGCCCTCGGGCACGGCCATCTCGGTGGTCAGCGCGGAGCCGCCGAGAACCGGTTTCAAGCCATGCAGGTCAATGACATGATGCTCAATACCGGCCTTGGCTGCATACTGAATGGCGTAGTCCAATTCCTTCACATGGCGCTGCCCGTAGTTGAAGGATAGGGCAGCATATAGCTCACCCGATTGATGCAGGTCATTAACGAGGGTGAAGCTGTCCATCCCCCCTGAGTAAATGCAAACGGCGGATTTGTCTCTCATCACGGAACTCCTATTATCTTGTGCTGTTGAAGGGAAAGGCGGTAGCCGAACATATGGCTTAGGTCGCGGCACAGGTCGAAGTCTCGCACCGGCCGCTTTAAAATTCGCACCGGGTGCCCGACCGACACGCACAGCATGTGGGTTCGCCCCCGGAAACATAGCGAGGGCTTTTGCCCCGCCTCCATCTTCTGGCCCCCTGGCCTGCGGACCATCTGATAGACCCATTTGACACCTGATTTCATCATCGCTCTGCTCTTTTGGTCCTGATCCTTCGTATGCAACAAATAAATATCGACAACTTTAATCGGTTAATAATCAATCACTTACGAGATACCAGCAAAATTCTTTCAAAACCCCTCCCCCGGACCTTTCCGGGGGAGGGGTGCCACTTACCCGAAATACCTCTCATAGCAAATCGGCCCAATGCCCCGCTCGACCGACTCGGGGTTCGTCAACTCTCGGCCGCAGCAGGCGCACTGGCCGGTCTTGATCCCATGAGCGAGCACCGCGCCCAGCGGATCGCGGCCAATCCGGGTCACCTCGGCAATGATCGCCGGGGTTGCATCCCTGGAAGGGTCATAGCGCCCCTCGGAGGATACCTTGCCGTAGTAGGTCGAGCCGTAGGACTTGTCCTTCGTCACGTACAGGGAGCCGTGGTTCTTGCCACCGGCTTTGGCCGGCTTGAAGGTCACGGCCTCGAAAATCATCGCCGGGTACTTGAGGGTCTTGCTGGCCTTCGTAAACGCTGCCAGCAGGGCGGTAAAGCCTTCCCCGGAGACATCCACCGCCCGCTCATCAGCGGCCTTAGAACGCTCCTCCGTGCNNGTGCGAGCCTTGCTGCGCTCGATGCAGCGGCGGATGGCGGACTCCTGGTTCGGGGTCAGACTGCCGTACTTGTTGAAGGCGGCGCGGGTGGAGACGGCGAACTCGAAGTTCTGGTTCGCATTCCACCAGTTGACGATGTCGGGGTTCGCCGCCATGAAGGCGAGCTTATCGGCGGCGGCCTGCGCCTCCCGAGCCACCTTCTTGTTCGCCGCTCGCTCGCGGGTGGCGACCGCCGTCGGAGCCAGGGAGAGGCCGTTGCCGGTGCCGTTGCACTTGAAGCACTTGCCGACATCCCGGTAAGTGTAGGAGGTAAAGCGGCCTGAACCCCGGCAGCCCTTGCAGGGGGCGAACATCTGGGGGTTACGGGGCATCTCACGGGCGAGCTTCGGGCGGCGGAAGGCGGCGCGCTCGGCGGTATCAGCGAGGAAATCCGGCTCCGAGGCCGGAACCGCGCTATCGAGGTCATCGAGGTCCGAAAAATCTACTATGGTTTCCATGTTCGGTGTCCTTTGTGGGGGTGGAAATGCTTGACTCACAGCTAGTATAAGGTATCTACACACAATATAAACAATTATACTCGCTGTAGAATCAAGCACTTACGTATTACCCCTCCTTTACCGGCACGAGATACCCGTCCCGCACGAGGTTGCATAGCATGCTCGTATTCGACCCGCCGCCAAGCTTCAACGAATCAAGCGTCACCATGATTTCCTCATTCGTGACGATTTCTCGTTGCCAGACGCGCTTAAGCTCTAGTACCACCCGCCACGTCTTGCTTGTGATACGGATAGAGACCTTGTTGGTAATGCGGTACCTGGCAGCTTTCGATGTACTGACACGAGGAATGCCCCGGCACTGGATAACATCCTGCGGCGGTTTATCTCCACCCAAGGTCTTGAAGATGTAGTCCTGTATCGCCCCTCGCAGCACGCCTGGCATCCTCGGGTAATACTCGTTGAGGTCGATGTTGACCTCTTTGTGGTAGATGATTTTACGCTCATGGCTATTGATGCTCCTCCATTATCCTTTTGACAAACAAAATGCAGAGGGCGGTAGCCGCCCGCCCTCTGCATACCTTCAAGCGGCTGCTAGAGCCGCGTCAGTAACCTGCTTCCAGTCGCTCTTGCCCNNATAATCGGCTTCGTCTTGGGATTGGCGGGTGATGGCGTTCAGCACGCCATAGCGCGTCAAATCCCCGCCCATCAACAGGTGCTTCAGCACACCGTGCTTGGTGCCCTCCGTGTACCCCAGTTGCTTTGAGATAACCTCGACCGCGCCGACGATGTTGGTGCCCTCGATTTTCTGCTCGGTGCTTTCGCGCATCTTGGCAACGATGGTTTCCAGGACATCGCGGTTCAGCAGCCCCTTGACGGTGTCCCTGATCTTCGCGAACAGGACCGCATCATCGAGACGCTTGGTCTCGTCGCTGTACATTTCGTATGCGGCCTCAATGCCCTCCGCCTTCTTGCCGACGTGATACCGCTTGTGACCATACTCCTGCACGATCATGCCATTGTTGCATACGCAGCGGTCAATCAGTGGGTCCACCGCGAGCGACCCCATGCCGACCTCGCTGTTCGAGATGGCAAGGCCCATCTGCACGATGTCACCTTTCTTGATTTCCGCCTGAAGGCGGGGAAAGACGAACTTCATGTAGAACCGTGAATCGGTAAACTGACTCGAAGCTAGGGTTACTCCCTCCTGCGCAAGCGCGACGGGCAGCACCGCCTCGGCAAGATCGTAGTTATCGAGCGGGCGGAAGCGATCCGAGCGAAAGGCCCGAGCGGTACCATCCAGGGTGCGGACCATCTGGCGTGATGGCTGCTTTGCAAACATCGTATTGAAGGTCTCGGAGTACAGCGGGCGCAAGGCCTCAGTGGTACGCAGCCGCTCGGCGTAGTCGTGCGGCACGCGGTAGTGCTCGCTGATCTGCCGGCGGAAAATGGGATTGGGGTCAAAGTTCTCATAGCCCGAGGGCAGCCGCATCACAAGCTGCTGGTTCTCGGGGTGCACCTGAAGCTCACGGGTATCGGCGATGAAATCGCGCTTGGCGTTCGCCTGGCGCTCAAGCTCGGTCGCCATTGCGGTTAAGTCTAATCCTGGTTTCATGTCAATCTGCTCCTTTGGGGTTTGTCGAATCAACCTTAAAAATGGGCGCGGGGGTTGCCCGCGCCCTCGTCCATCACGAGAGTTGCTTGTTTAGGGACACCTTGCTGCCGTACGTCTGCCCCGCGCCGTACGCGCCATAGTCGACGCCCTTCGTGCGGGTGTGCTTAACGCGCACGCTCATGCCCGACGCTGCGAGGAACTTCCCGTTCTCGGTCTCCTCGTTGCGGTAAATGACAGCAAGCGCCATACCCGACTCGATGGGAACGGCACCCGACGTTGCGGGCGTCGTCGTCGCGGATCGCGGCGCTTTGTTCTTCTCGGCTTCGGAACGCAGCGCCGAGCAACGAGCGTGGATTTTGTTCATCGCGCCTGTTGCAAAGCTGCGGTACTGCTCGTAAGAACCGCGCACTGTCCTCTGATACGCCTTCGCCTCGCGATGCACAGAGTTGATGAGGTACTGACTCATCTCACGCGCTGTGACGACGTTCGAGTGGCGACCGATGAAATAGTGCTTCACGTTGTCGGTGTTGGGCCCGAGCTTCGTGTAGAAGTACATGCAGAAGAAAAGCTTTGCAGAGGACTGTGCAATCTGCCGCGCCCACACGGTGCCAAGGAACACTTCAGCGCACTGCTCGCGGGCTTCGGTCGCTGCGGCGTTTGAGTTCTGCGCTAAGGTTGCATCGGAGAGTTCAAGATTATATTTCGCGAGCGTTGCATGCGCCATGCGCAGCGCGTTATCACGCTCTCCTTCCGTCGCCCCCGCATCGTTCGCGAGGTTCATCATCTTACGGACGCGGGAGAGGATGCGGGATTGTTCGGTGTTGTCCATTGCTTTTTGGTCCTTTAGGTTAGAGAGAACTTATCCGACGAAAGATAGTAGATGCCATGTTTAGCGAAGATCAACAACTTTAGTAGTCGAAATTTTCAATGTCGTCGATGATTTCCTGCACGCGATTGACAAAGTCTTGCGCCTCGGTATTGAAGTCATCCGCCTTCATCGACGCGGCCACGTCCACCACCCCGATCAGCAGCGCGATGGCGCGGTCGGTGATATCGTTTTGATCCGGCTTCCGAGGCAAGGAGTAGACCATTACAGTCTTCTCCTTGTTGGCTGCAATGGCCTCTGGGATGATCAGGTCGAAGGAGTGGCCGACCAGGATCTCGATGGCGATCTGCGCCTGCTTGATGGCATCACTCACCGTGTAGTATTGCTCGCGCATGGTCAATGTCCTTTAGTAAGATTGCAGAATGCGACCGTCTTTCTCGACGATCACGTTATAAGCTTCCCGGTCATGCCGACGGGAAAGGGTGAACTGCTTCATCAAAGTGCTTCGATTAAGGCCGACCGACATCAACGCTTGGGCGAACTCCTGAATGGAAGTGGTCGGGTTCAAGGCTGCCACATAGCGCATGGCGGCGGTCATGGAACCCTGGAACTCTTCGCTGCCGACAGCGAACTTCCAGTCATCGATGATCTGCGTGCTGATGTCCTGGTCCATGCCGAGTATTCTACAGAGGATACCAAGATAATAAACAATTTTAATCCCCTTACAATCAATCACTTACACGCGACCCACTCGATGGCATCATATATCCCCAACGATTTCCAGCGGCCACAATGTGCAATTCCACGCTCGCGCGGGTGGCTCCGACATACCACACCCGGTGCTCATCATCGGGATTTTGCTGCGACTCATCCCATACCCGGCGTGATTGCTCTAAGAACAATGCCACGCGCGGAGCCTCCGCGCCCTTCGCCCCGTGGATCGTCTCAAGCTGCACCTGTGGCTCGACTTTGAGCGTGCCGTGCTTGCGTAACAGCGCCCGGTAATAGGCGCGCCGGTCTGCGGGGATATCGGTGAACACATCGTACCAAGTCCCCTTGGCTAACAAGCCGTGGTATTCGTCTAGTTCGACCATGAGCAATTCCGCACCCTCCTCAACGCCGGGGAGCAGCTTGTGACCCCGAGCGATCTGCGTTTTGGTTTTAAGGTGTGAGTACACCTCGCGGATTCGATCCGCACGCACGCGCTTGCCCGCACGCAGGCGTTCCCAGTCGTAGATTGCGTCACGCTCAGAGTCGATCACCGAGGATGCGCCATGTTGACTGTAGACAACTCCTCGTAGTTCAAGGTACCGCTGTAACCCCGCGAGCAGGTAACGATTGCGCACTAGCCACAGCCAACGCTCGGCGCCCAAAGATAAGGACTCGTGGGTGGCGTGATGTTGCACGAGGCCGTCCGCATCACGGGCGCTGAAGGGTTTCAATATACGAGTCTTGACTTTGGCGATGACTCTTGCCGCGAGTGCATGCACCGCTTTTGGTAGGCGGTAGCTTTGCGAGAGCACCTTGCGTGCTCCAGGGAGGTCCATGAAGAACTTCACATCGGCCCCTGCCCAACGGTAGATCGCCTGGTCATCGTCCCCAGCCACATACTGGCGGTGGGAGTTCTCGACCGCCGAGAGTGCCGCATACCATTGAAGGGCGGAGAGGTCCTGCGCCTCGTCAATGAATGCAACGTCCACATCGAGCTTCAATCCTTGGCGCACGAACTCAACCAAGACATCGGTGAAATCAAGCAGCGCCTTATTCTTCTTGAACTCGTTATAGGATTTAACGAAGTGCTCAAGCTTCGGATAGTCGATCATCGTTCGCGCATCGTTCCAGGTCTTTCGCAAAGGATCACCGCGCAGCCGCGATAGGTTCTCTATCGCGAGCATTTGATCCCCTTCGTTCTGCGTCGAGAGCCCCTCGGCGGCAATCTCGCTCACCCCCGAACGACCGAACGTCAAACCCATCGCCGCGCCAAATTCTTTAAGCATAGGGAAGGTCAGCACGTCCCCATCCTGCAAATGCAACGCTCGAAAGCACATGCTATGGATGGTGCGAAAATGCGGCAACTCCTTGGCTTTTATATTTAGTACCTGCTCCACCCGCTCGATAGCTTCGCGCCGTGCTCGACGGGTGAAGGTTAAGAAGGCGATGCGATTAATGGGGACCCCATCGGTTAACTCTTGCTCAAGAAGTCTAAGCAATGTGGTAGTTTTCCCTGTGCCGGGCGGACCATGGAGCACAAAAAAATCCTTCGCCGCGAGCGCCCGTTGTACCGCTTCGCGCTTANNCAAGAAGATCGAGCGGTGCATCACATAGCTCTTTCATCTTGTGGGAAAGACCTTGGCTTAATCTCGGGCGTTGCGTACTTGAACTCCTTCACAAACCACACCCTCACGTTCTGCTCGCCGATACGCAGCTGCTTATCATCAACCCCGTACTTGCGCAGTGCCGCATACAGTTTCACCCCGGCGAGTGCTCGGAAGTGCTGGGCCTCTAAGTACTTTTTAAAGTCCGCGGAGCGAAAGTGAGTGTACCCGTCCTCGGTGAAGGGCTTACCTGTCAGTATTTCCTCGCGCGTCTCGGCTTGCGCCATCACCGTGCAGAACTGCTCAAGATAGTATTCAAGTTCGCCCGAGGGGGAGGCTTCAGGCGGTGGGGTGATCGGGGTAGCAGTTTCTAAAATACTGTTGACCGTCTCGCGCCAGCGGCCCGAGGAGAGTTTGCCAGGATAATAGTCAGTGTGCTCCATGCATTTTTTAGCGAATAACGTTTGCGATGACCAGTCATCCGCGGTCAAATTAATGCGGTGCCCATTGATGCCAATAATCCAGAATGGCGGATCGGTCAGCACTTTGAACACGCTCGATGGGTCAATGGCGATGGACCACTCCTCTTGCCCTATGCCGAACATCCTTGTGCGGCATAGAATCTTGTTGCAGTGATTGCATATCGGGGCTTTGGCACAGGTGTAGTTGTAGTCCTTCTTTTTAAGGCTCTTGGTGGTTGCTTCAACCAAGTCATCCGAAAGGGGTGGTTTTAGATGCAGATTAAAAGTCATCATGTAGGTTTCCCAGTCATCGGGATAACGCTTCTTTAGGTAAATGCCAATGTTAAATAGCGCATCCTTATTCGATCCTGATGGGAACCCTAGCTGATGCAAGGTCTGCAAACACGGCGGTCCATTCTCGAACAGTTCCCCTGCTGGTGAGTGCACACCAGCCACACCAGCAGGGTCTTTACTCGCCCTCGACTCTCCGTACTTCTTATGAGCGCTTTTAGCAATCCCCTCGACCCGCGCCCGCAGGTCAATACCGTCCTTATTTTTAGGGTCAATGTTCGCTGAATCAAACAAAACATAGAGCGATGATAAAATATCATCGAGCGAAAGACCCCGAATGGCCCAACGCGCCGAGAGTTTGAGCATGGCTTGATAGCGATCACGCCCTGCTATGAAGGCTTCGCGCAGCTGGGCATCGGTCGTTTCATCAATCGGTCCCTCACCCGTGTTATTGGCATCTACCGGGTACAAGGGCGGAACGTTCACTGTCTCAATGGTGCGCCCATGAGTCACTAGGCACTCATACGCTGCGCCTTGTACTTGCCCGATGTAGAAGGACTGGGAAAGGGTGAAAGACTCGCGCGATACGATGCCGTTCAGAAGCCTATTGACGCGGCCCACGAGGTCCCTGCGGGCTTTGGGTTCATGCGCGGTACTTAAAGGCAGCAGC
>QGNH01000449.1_pt2 | contig 12382 bp, 17 predicted proteins | sample 1735481 | NCBI WGS metagenome assembly QGNH01 (sample SAMN09239004, study PRJNA386568) | Viral metagenome, whole genome shotgun sequencing project. | reverse complement strand
GCACCAATGCGCAGCGCCCATCGTTGAGCCAATCCTGAATCAGTACTTTGACGGCATCTATGACCTCCGCAAGGACGAGTGGAAGCAGGTCTTTACTGAGTCGTTTGCCACAATTCAGCGTGCCTACTTTGAGGAACCCGTGGGTTATGGCTTTGGTGCCGCCCCTGAGTTGCCTGATGGCATGCCCGTCACGTACCAGCAAGGTGGTATTCTCTTCACCAAGCGTTACAACTACAAGGTCTTCGGCCTTGCGTTTGCACTGACCAAGATCTTGGTTGACGATGGTGACCACATCAGCATCGGCTCCACGTTCAGCAAGCACCTGGCCCAGTCGCTGATTGAGACCAAGGAAACCCGCACCGCCAACGTGATCAACCGTGCGTATAACAGCTCGTACCTGGGTGGTGACGGTGTGTGTTTGGGCAGCGCAAGCCACCCGATCATCAACGGCACGTTCAGCAACATTCTGTCCACAGCCGCCGCGCTGAGCCAGACGTCCCTCGAGCAGATGTTGATCCAGGTCCGCAAGGCCGTGGACAACAACGGCAAGAAGATTCGCCTGACCCCGCAGAAGCTGGTCATCAGCCCGGACAACACGTTCCAGGCTGAGGTGCTGCTGAAATCGGTACTGCGCTCGGGCACGGCCAACAACGACATCAACCCGGTGAAGAGCATGGGCTCGCTGGACGCTGAGGCCGCTGTGTTGTCCCGGATGACTTCTGCCACCCAGTGGGGTATCAAGACCGATGCGCCTGAAGGGTTGAAACTCATTGTGCGCACTAAGTTGGCCAAGAACATGGAAGGCGACTTCGAGACCGACAGCATGCGCTACAAAGCCACCGAGCGTTACATCGAAGGATGGACCGACCCTCGGGCCTTCTACAGCACCGCAGGCGCATAAACGACCTTAGGGGGACTCCGGTCCCCCGCTCACTTTCAAGGAGAAATTTATGCAATTCGGTCAAACAATGTTCACGGGCACGGTCAATGGTTTGTCCACTGACCCCATTTCCCTGACCAGCGCGGCTAGTGTCAACCAAAGTTATGTGACGAGTTCAGCCACCAATGGCGACACTCGAAATACATACCTCAAGACGACATTTACTGCAGCCGGTTCTGGTGAAACTCTTCGGGCTTACACAATCCTAGCAACGGGTGCAGGAGCAGTTGCTCCAGGCGGCGCAGTGAACGGGGCTCACGTCTCGTTGGATATTAATGGCACGGCCACAGTATCCGGCGCGGGCAATGCTTTTAGAGCGACTTTGGGCGGCACTTCGACCAACCCAGGCGGCACGTTGGCTGCGATTCAGGCGGACTCCAACTTTGCCACTGGCGGCACTTGGACCAATGCGGCCTTCATCCGTTTCACCAACTCAGGTACGGGCACGGTTGCTAACCTGTTCAATGTTCCTAAGGCGATGGTTGCTGCGGGAGTGTTGGCGGCTTCGTCTCACGTCATCAAGATTGTGGCCGATGACGGTACGCCTTACTGGATCCTGGCTAACTCGGCAGCGTCCTAATCGTGGTAATCACTGAAGACTTCCTCAATTCTGAGATTGAGGACCTTAAGCGCGAATCAGAGAAGGCACGGGTCTTCCTGATTCAAGCTGATGCCACCATCAGGGCTTATCAGGTGATGATTGCAAAGCTTCAAGAGCAACCCAAAGAAGAGGCGCCAAAGGCTCTTGCCACACCTAAGAAGGCGCGGCGTCGTTAGTTTAGGTCATTAGCGCTTGAGTCCTCTGACAAAGAGCACTCAAGTTACTCATCAAGGAGAACAGACATGCGTCCCATGCAACTCGGCCCCTTCTCGCCTGTAACGGCAAACACTACCGCTTTCAACGCGCAGACCTTCAACAGCACGGGGGCAGCAACCGCTGTAACCACCCCGGCAACGACCGATGGCCTTGCGCACCTGGTGACCCTAACGTCTCCGGTGCAAGCCACCCTTGCAGGGGTGACGTTCACTATCGTCGGTACCGACGCCAATGACTTGCCTTTGACTTCAACTGGAATCACTGGCCCAGCCAGTGGAGCTACAGTCACCAGCACCAAGCACTTCAAGACCATTTCCACAATCACTCCGTCGGCCACGATGGGGGCGTTGGTTATGTCTGTCGGCATTGCTGCTGAGTCAGTGCCCCCGATGATTGCCCTAGAGTGGCGCAGCGTTGCGGCAGCAGCCATGACGGTCAAGGTGACGGGCACCGTGAACTTCACGGTTGAAGAAACCTATGCCAACCCGTTCAACAACGCGATGGAAGCGTGCCCTTGGGTGTCGGTCACTGCGTTGGCATCCAAGACCGCTACCACTTCAAGCACTGTGACTATCGGTGACCAGGCGGTGAGGCTCAAGATTAACTCAGTCACTAATGGGGCCACGCTGACGTGGTATATCACGCAAGCTGCGGGCTATGCGCTCTGATCAATTATGGCAACCTCTGGAACCGTCAGCCAGACCGTCGTCGATGTAACGGCTCTCGTTGAGCACGCTTTCCGTCGCTGCGGCAAACTGGCCTCTACAATCTCGTCGGAGCTGCAACTCTCCGCACGGGAAAACCTTTACTTCCTGCTCAGTGACCTCGCCAATCGGGGTTTGAGCCTGTGGTGCATTCAGAAGTACGTTCTAGGGGTTAGCCCCTACAAGACCTCGTACACGCTGCCTGTGGGCGTTGTGGACGTGATGAACACGCTTTATCGTACCAAGACCGACCTGACGGGCAGCACGATCAGTGGCGCAGGGTGGCAGGGCCAAGACCTGACCACCGCTCAGTTGGTTCACACGGCCTCTGTCAGCTTTGTCTCTAATGCTACAGTCACTCTGGTTCTTGAGTACTCGGCAGACAATGCTACCTGGGTAACCTCAGTGGCGTTTCCGGTGGCCCAAACGGTGTTGGCAGGTGAATGGCTGGCCGTTGACCCTGACAGCGCGGTAACAGCGCGCTACTGGCGCGTCCGGGACACTTCTGGCACGCTCCCTGCTGTTTCTATACTTGTGTTCAGCAAAGACCCGTATGAAGTGCCGATGGCCAAGCTTTCGGGTGATGATTATCAATCCCTGCCTAACAAGACGCTTTCCGCACCTGCGGGCAGCAAGAGCCTGCAATACTGGTTTGACAAACAGATCACTCCGCGTATTGTCATCTGGCCCGCATCGCAGGGCAACGTAGATCAGATCGTGCTGTGGTCACAGCGTCACATTCAAGACGTAGGGGCACTGACAAACACGCTAGACATACCACAGCGCTGGCTTGAGTCAATCATCCTGACGTTGGCTTGCCGGTGTGCGTTAGAGTTGCCCGCTGGTGAATTGCCTCCGGGGCGCTATGAGTTGCTAAGTGCAGAAGCTGAGAAGCACCTCCTGCAAGCGGAAGACAGCGAGAATGATGGATCTCCGATACGCATTGCGCCCAACATTCGCGGGTACTCGGCATGAGTCCTATTTCTGGAGTCTACAGGATACTTAATACTGTAACAGGTAAGTCTTATATTGGACGATCTGTAAATATAGAACTTAGATGGGCACAACATAAGATTGATGCGAAAAAAGGTTCTCCTTTTCCTATTCATTGCAGTTTACGAAAGCACGGAGTTGATGCCTTTGTCTTTTCAATATTAGATCGTGACTGTGCTATAAACCTGCCAGCTTTAGAACTTGAGTATATTCTTAAGTTTCAGGCATACGATAGGAAAAAGGGCTACAACTTAGGTGGGGCTAAAAGCGGTTTTCCATCAAAAAGTGAAATAGCAACCATGCCTGAGGTGTTGCGTTTGAAATGGAAAAAAATGTATTTAGTAGCCGGAAAATTAGGTCATGATAAAGTGACTGAGTTAAGAGCTAACCCAGAATACGAAAAGCTATATCTTGAAGTAAAGTCTAACGCATCAAAGACTCGAGAAAAAAATATAGCCGTGCATCGGGTTATTGATCCTGTGTTTGATGAAAAGATAAAGTCACTAAGATCGAAAGCTACTCAGCACAGAGTAGAGGGGTATCAAACCCTAGTTGGCATTGAGTTCACGCGTAGATTTTTAACAGACGCGAGCTACAGAGAACGGATTTCAAATAACAGGCAACGAGCGAATATTGCAAGCGGCCTTGTTAAGAACAAATGGAATTGGTTTGACAATGCTATAGCCCAACATATGCACAAGAACGGAGCTAAGTTAAAAGAAGTTGCTTTAGAAGTTGGAAAAACGGTATCTTGGGCTTGCTTAGCGCTACAAAAGGAGAGCCATTATGCCTTTGTACCTTGACACTTCTGGGTACTCCTCTTGCGCAATTTCCGTGTGCGACAGATGTCATGCCAAGCGCCCATACAGCACTCTTGTGTCTGACAAGAACGCACCCGGTCTGCGTGTGTGTCCTGAGTGTGCAGATGACTTGGATCCATGGCGGCTCAGCCCCCGCATGCCCGAAGACATTACCCTACGATTCCCACGGCCAGATGAGCCGTTAGACGCTTGAAGGACAGAAAATGAGCTATATAGATGTATTTGGAGGTTCCACAGTCCAGCCCTCTGATGTAGGTTTCCGGGCGGTGGCGCTGTCCGCCAGCATCATAACCGTGTGGCCGCCCTTTGCGACGTCTGGAAATCAGGTGGCTCGCATAATGAAAGTGTCAGCTAGCGCTGGCTCACTTACCATCACCCTGCCCGATGCGACACTGACTAGCTTAGGCCAAGACATATTGTTTGACAACGCAGGGGCCAACACCTTCACCGTGCTGGACAGCGCGGGCAACTCTATTGCTACGCTGACTGCGGGACAAATCAAGTACCTTTACCTCAGTGACAACTCTACCTCAGCGGGCACATGGCGAGTGACGCTGTTTGGCGCTTCGTCAAGCACTCTTGACGCCTCACAGTTGAAGGGCTATGGGCTGAAGGCGCTTTCAAATACGCTGAACTTTGCCCCCGCAGTGAGCCAAATTTCAGGTGACACAACGGTGACTCTGACCGACCGGGCCAAGGTGTTTGTGTGGAACGGCGGCAGCGGTACCGTCACCCTGCCCACGACTTCGGCGTCCACAAGCGACTTCAACATCGAAGTGCGTAATCAAGGCTCCGGTACGCTGACCGTTGCGCCCGTGGGTGGAGCCTTGATTGACGGCTCGGGCAACATAGCGCTATCCGTGAATGAAGCGTGCTTTGTGCACATGGGCACGAGTGACTGGTATACGGTGGGGCTAGGCAAGAATTCAGCCTTCAACTTCACGCAGCTGGTCAGGGCCGTTACTGGCGGCACGTTGGCGCTGAGCCTGACAGAAGCGTCTAATGTTGTGCAGACTTACAACGGTACGCTGGTCAGCAATCAGACAGTCAACCTGCCCGCAATCGTGCAGGTTTATTACGTCTCCAATGACACTTCTGGCGCATATACACTGACCTTTGGTTGTGTTGGCGGTGGCACGTCAGTGTCAGTGAATGCCGCACAAGCAGCCATTTTGTTCTGCGACGGCACCAATGTCGTCAACGCTAACACGCAGATTGCGGGCGGGCCGCTGACTCTGTTGCTCAATGCCGGAACTGCTGCAGCGCCTTCTTTAGGGGTTGGCTCAACGGCTACTGGGTTTTACTCTTCTGGAACGGACGAGATTGGGATCACAATCAACGGCACTTATCTTGGTAAGTTTGCAGTTGGCGGGTTGACACTCGACGGATTGACCGCATCGAGTGCCCTGGCTACTGATGCGAGCAAGACGCTTATATCTGTGACGAACACAGGCTCTGGCAAAAATGTGCTAGACACATCCCCAACGCTAGTCACCCCGACCTTGGGAGTAGCTACAGCCACCTGCATCAACAAAATCACCCTGACCGCACCAGCAACAGGCTCGACGATAACCGTTGCAGATGGCAAAACCCTGACCGCATCCAACACATTGACGCTGAGCGCAACCGACGGCAGCACGCTTGCCATTGGAACTGGCGGAACTTTGGGCACGTCTGCGTATACTGCAACAGCCACGCCGACGACGCTTGGCCTAGTCATCGGCACCAACGTCCAAGCCTACGACCCTGATCTCACCACATGGGCAGCCATAACCCCCGGCACAGGCATAGCCACAGTCCTAGCAATTAATACTGGCACTGATGGCGCACCAGTAATCAAAGGCGGGGCTCTCGGCACCCCAAGCAGTGGCAACGGCTCCAACATCACCAACGTCAACGCCGCAACCCTAGGCGGGGCAACATTTGCAGCACCAGGCTCCATCGCAGGCGTCACCATCGACACCACAATGAACAAACCCGTAACAGCGGCAAGTTTGGCTGGCGGGGCGCTACCGGCGTCGGTTACTACGCTGAGTGCGAGTGGAGCTATTACGGGGGGTACCGGAACTTTTGCGGAAGTCGCCATCACAAAAAGTGCGGCAGCGGGGGAAGCTAGAGCACTAGTAACCAATGTAGATACAGGTGCCAGTTCACGCGCTGGTTATCAAGTGCAGACCGCAATATCCCCAAATATCTGGCACTTTTTTGCTCGTAACGGTTCTGGGTGGATCGGACAAGATGGTGTTATTGATTCGGTAAGTTTTGATGCCACCACAGGCAAAACAAACGTATTGGCCGACCTAGCAGTCACAGGGGCGCTGAGTGCGGCAACCACAATAGCTCCCGGCTCGTACACATCCGGCACGCTTCCCACTAAGGCGCTCGGCGGCATCATCTTCAACACCACCACTAACAAAACCATGATCGGCGGGGCGTCGGCGTGGGAAACGGTCACGTCAATTTAAGGACAAATCATGATTACCAAAACTCAAGCCCCCTACGAATTTTTGATCCGTTGGACTGATGGCAAAATCAGCGGCGCACACATCAAGTTTCTCGAACGCATCATCGACGATGACGGAGTGACTGTGCTGTCTGAAAAAGAGGGTATGGCCCAACCCGTGAGTATGGCTGGTGAAGTGGGCTATCCCATTGCGGATATCTGGGCAGCAATTACAGTTAGTTCTGTCGCAGCCGGTCAGCAGTCCTTAACCGACATGGCAGACGCTCTGGCGAAGCAAGCCGCTGCTGACGCAGCCAAGCTAGCCAGCGAAGCCGCCCAAGCCGCAGCCAAGCTCGCCGTCGATGCCTGTGAAGCCGAGACCACACGCCTCAAAGCCGCACAAGAAGCCCAAGCAGCCGCAGAGAAAGCCGCAGCGGACAAGGCAGCGTTTGATGCAGCAGTGGCGGCGGCTGTAGCTGCGCAGGTGGCAGCATGATCTACCTTCGCATCCTGACCGAGCGCGTAGCCGCCAATTACGGCGCTCAGACCTTTGGGCCGCTGATCCTGATGCGCCCAAAGTACAAGGACGACCGTGGCTTGCTGGAGCACGAACTGGTGCATGTACGGGACTGGTACTGGAGCCTCTTGCCGGGGCTGATTGTCTCGGCGGTAATGCTCTATCTTGGTTTGCCCTACTTCTACGCACCGGCAATTGCTGGACTATTTCTTCTGGGTGGTCTGTACTACGTGCCATCAATCAGGTTGGCTGAAGAAGTACGGGCTTACCGGGAGCAGATCAAGTACTACCCGGATGATCGTAGGCTGTTATTTGCTGGCTTCATAGCCAATAAGTACGGGCTGAATATCATGGCAGAGCGGGCGTTGAAATTACTCTAAGGGGCCAGTGTGGATATTGACCCTACTAAAATCATAGGCGCTCCGCTCGCGGCGGGGGTGGCTGGGGCTTTTGTCGGCCTAAAGTTTGCTCCAGGTATCAACTGGACCGAGCGCCTGGTCAACGTTGCCACTGGCTCGGCCTGTGCCGGGTTTGTGGCTCCAGCAGCGGGGGAGGCGTTCCGGCTGACGTCACCCTCCATGCTGTCTTGCTTATCATTTTTCTTGGGGATGTTTGGAATGAGTCTTGCGGCGGCAATGATGGTCGGACTGCGCGACGTGAAAATAGCAGACATTATTCAATCTTGGCTCTCCAAAAGAGGTCGTCGTGATTGATTTATTTAACTCAAGTATATCCCTAGTACTCTCGCTTGTAATTGGTTGGACTGTGATGAGCAAGCATGTCAAGGATGGTGTCATTGTCAAGATCGGTCTCATATGCCTGTCCATTGGGTTCCTGGCCGCATGGATGATTACTTTACAATCTGGCTACAAAAACTCAGACGCGTTGGAAGTTGTCCACTGCCTGATCTACACCGGCATGGCAGTCTGCATCGGCGGCTATAAATGGCGCACACACGATGGCGGGCGTGGCCGCAGGATGAACGACTGGATTTCAATCGAGTGGGCAGAGAAGTAATGACCCCACAAGAACTAGCCATCTGCACTGGTGCCCGCAGTGATCGTGCTGAGGAATGGTTGCCTTATATTGAGGCCGCTATGACCGAATTCGGCATTGACACCCCTGAGCGCCAAGCCGCGTTCCTGGCTCAAATCGGTTGCGAGTCTGGCGGGCTGCACTGGTCAAGCGAAATCTGGGGGCCAACTTCTACGCAAGAACGCTATGAGGGCCGAGTTGACTTGGGCAATGTGGAGCCAGGGGATGGTTCCAGGTTCAGGGGTCGCGGGCTTATTCAGATAACAGGCAGAGCCAATTACGCCAGTGCTGGCATTGCGCTGGGAGTTGACTTGATAACAGACCCGTCAAAACTGGCTCAGCCTGAGTTGGCTGCTAGAAGCGCTGGTTGGTACTGGCAGTCGCACCGACTCAATGCGCTGGCGGATTCTGGCGAGTTCGAGAAGCTGACCAGGCGCATTAACGGTGGTTTGAATGGCTACGACCTGCGCTGTGCCCTATGGGACGCTGCCAAGGGAGCGCTGACATGACTACTATCTTGGCCTGGTTCAACCCCGAGCGCTGGATAATTTTAGCCCTGATTGTCTTGCTACCTGCAGGTTACTTCAGTTGGCGCTCACATGAGCGAGGCATAGGGGCCGCGCCTTACATCGAGGCTATCAAAAAGCAGAATGAAGAAGCCGCCAAGCTGCTAAAAGTAAAAACCGACGAAGCCAATGCTGCAACGCAAGCGCTTAAAGACTTTCACATAGCCCAGGAGAAAACCGATGCGATTAATGACCAAGCTATCTCTATACTTGCTGACAAGCTACATGCTACTCGCCTGCGCGACCCCGGTGCAACCCGGTGTAGTAGTAACCCCGCCCAAGGTCCAAATACCGCCAATGCCAGCAGTAGTGCAGCAGACGGAGCCCAAGACAGTGGGTTACTTTCAGAGCGAGCTTCTGACTTTCTTCGGGCTCAAGCCTTCCAAGCCGATAGGATTAACCTTGCCTATATCTCCTGTCGGCAATCTCTCCAAAAATTAAGTGACCCTGAATCACTGTTTATAAACTAAAATTAACCTGTTCTTTATTGGGGAGATCCGTGCAAGACTTTACGTACACAAACTTGATGACGTTGGTCCCTCAGTATGCTGAGCGCCAGGATGCGGCCTTCAGCGCACAAGTGCCAACGTTTATCGCATTGGCCGAGAACCGCATTGCCACCGATATGAAGCAGCAGGGCTTCCAGTCTGTTGTGTCAGGAAACTTGCCCACGACGCCTTCATTGGCTAAGCCTGCCTTCTGGAAAGAGACAATCAGTTTCAACTACACCAACGCCGCAGGCGAACGTGCCCCGCTGTTCTTGCGCCCCTTGGAGTACCTGCGCAATTACTGGCCCAATGAGACGCTGACGGACATGCCGAAGTTCTACGCAGACTACAACGCAACCCACTTCCTCTTTGCGCCAACCCCCGCGTCGGCGCTGGCCTTTGAGTTGGTCTACTACGCTCGGCTGCAACCCCTAAGCGCCACCATTGACAGCAATTGGATGACCCTAAACGTACCCCAGGCTCTCTTCTCTGCCTGCATGGTAGAGGCGTGCAGGTTTATCAAGAATGACGCTCGTAAGGCATCTTGGGAAGATATGTATCAGTCCTCTGTGGGCGGACTCAAGTCCGAAAACGCCGAGCGCCAAACAGACCGCACCACCGTGTTCACGAGGCCGTAGCGTGGACGCACTTTATGAATTTACCTCTCAACCCGGTGTCCGTAGAGACGGTACGGATTTGGACACCCCCTATTACTCAGACGGAGTGTGGGTGCGCTGGCAGCGGGGACGTCCGCGCAAGATGGGTGGCTACCGGGCCATGACCACTAAGGCCAACGGTCCGGTGCGCTCAGTCATGCTGGACAGTCGCGGTGGGGTCAACTCCACCCACCTGTTCAGTGAGTGGGGCGTTCAGCGGGTGCAATTCTCAAACGACGGTGCGGCCAGCAACATTGAAGACCGTACGCCTGTTGGCTTCATAGTTGACCCCCTACTGAACTGGTCCCACAGTTCTATGTACTCGGCCACGGGAGGTACTTACTCTGCAATCATCGCCTCTTCTGCCCCTGATCTTGAAGACATCGCTAGTGACGCAACAGGGTACCTTTACACAGGAGACATTGCCACCAATGACCCATTGGTTAAGATTAGCGATGGCAGCGGGGACATTCGGACCAGTGGCGGAATTTGCGTGCTCGCGCCTTTCCTGTTTGTGTACGGTTCCAACGGGCTTATCCGCAACAGCAACGCCAATGACTACTCAACCGCCACTGGCTGGACTACGGGAGGCGCAAACCTAGCCAATAGCAACAATGTGGCGGGAACTAAGGTCATCTTCGGCGCTCCATTGCGCGGCGGTGCTCAGGCTCCTGCAGGACTGTTCTGGGCACTGGACTCACTAGTGCGGGTTTCATTTGTTGGTGGCACTCAGTTGTGGGCCTACGACACGCTGTCTAGCCCTACGACCATCCTCAGCAAGCGCGGGGTGGTTGAGCATGACGGCAAGTTCTTCTGGCCAGGCACTGATCGCTTTCTGTTCTACAACGGCGTCGTGCAGGAACTGCCCAATCAAATGAACTGCAATTACTTCTTCGACAACTTGAACTACGCGCACCAGAACAAAGTGTGGGGAGTCAAGTTGGCCCGTTGGGGTGAGATTTGGTGGTTCTATCCGCGAGGCGCAGACACTGAGTGTGGCAATGCTGTCATCTTCAACTACCGGGAAAATACCTGGTATGACGCGGTGAAGCAACGCTCGGCGGGCGCACCCACGGGGGTGTCTAGGTTTCCCGTGTGGGTTGGCGCTGAAGACGCGCAGTCCACAATCCTGCTCACTACGGGGGTGGCCTTGCAGGCCTCAGCGCCTACAATTTCAGGTTCAGCGGTACTGACATTTACGTCAACTACGGGCGTGGTCGACGGTATGATGGCGTCAGGCACGGGCATTGTCAACGGGTCGCTTGTCAGTTCTCACAATGCTACGACAGTAACGCTTGACACCAACACAACAGGGGTGGCGTCAGGCGCGATGCTTTCATTCACGTCAATGACCCACGCGTTCACTGAAGGGTATATGCTGACAGGCTCACTTTCCGGTGCTACGGGCACTGCTGTGCGCGTGCTGACCAACTCTGTCAACGTAGCCGATGTCACAGGTACCTTCGTGATCAATGATGTGATAACAGGACTGGCCTCCTCCACGGCCAAGGTTCAATCAGCTCCAGTCGCACAGCAACTTCATGTACAGTATCAGCACGAGTATGGCTGGGACAAGATCATCGGGCAAGACGTCTCGGCGGTTGAGAGTTCATTCACCTCACGCAACATCGGCTTTGCAGTGGGGACGCCGTTTGACGACGCGCCTAAGACTGTTGACGTAATGACCCGCACAATGCGGTTTGAACCTGACTTCAATCAGGTGGGCGACATTGTGCTCAATGTTGAGGGACGGTCATTTGCTCAGGATGCGTCCGAGACGCTGTCCTCACACGTTATCAGTCCAGGTGATTCGTTTCAAGACCTTGTGGACCAGGCTCGCATACTGAAGCTAAAAGTAATCTCAAACACGCTGGGTGGGTTCTATGAGCAAGGACAGGTGATGGTTAAGTTAGAACCTGGAGACGAGCGCTCCACAAAGGCCATTTGATGACGGCCTTTTCTACACAATTCCCGGACCCAACAGGGATGACGTTTACGCAATGGGGTGCGATTGTAGCGGAGCAACTGGCAGAGTTTGGGGTCTCGGCCCCGATGGACGAAGAGGGATGGAAGACATGGGTGTGTGCACTGTTCTATGTGCCCGAGCTTGTCGCAGCAAACATGCCCACTCCGGACGGCCTTGATGGCTGGCAAGAGTGGGCGCAACGGTTTATTGGATCAGTGAGGTAAGCACATGCAAGATATAAATGGTGGTGATGGCGCGTACACGACTGCGGCCGCGCCCACCACACTCCTGAGTCAGATACAGCAATATGTACCGTGGGCCCAACAGTCCGATGCAGATTACTTTGCAAGTCAAGGCGGTTTTGACGCGTGGGCAACGGCAGACAACGGCGTTCACGGCGCTCCTATCCCGGTGAAAGCTGCTGTTCAATCACCGG
>QGNH01001734.1_pt1 | contig 12386 bp, 16 predicted proteins | sample 1735481 | NCBI WGS metagenome assembly QGNH01 (sample SAMN09239004, study PRJNA386568) | Viral metagenome, whole genome shotgun sequencing project. | reverse complement strand
GGCTGGTTGTATATGTCATAGCCACGCACCGTGAACGTGCCGCCGACACCACCGGACGCGCCAGTGACGGACACGCCGCGACAAATTGCCTGGCGCGGGTCGAGCCAAAGGCCAGGACCGGCGCCAAGCCACGGCAGCGCCGCAGTCGGGATTTGGTTCGCCGTGTTATACCAAGCCTCACTAGGCCCCCAGATGTTGCCCGTGCCGATCGGCGTCGGATTGACGGTCGCGAGCGGCGTAGCGTTGACCGTGATCGAAGGCGTCGCGGTATTGATTGCGGTGACGTTGCATAGCAGCGGCACGGTGCCGGCCGCATTGCCGCACCCGGCGATGACCAGCGGCATACCGATGAAGAAGTCTGCCGCGTTCGCCACCGTAATGGTGGCATTGCCCGAGGTAACGTTGCCGAACTCAAACCCGAAGTCTAGCGCCAGCGCCGCAGTGACAGGCGCGGAGCCGTTGATCGCCGCCGAAAACGGAATGATTGGGATGTTGACCGCAACGCCCGTGGAAGCCGCCGCCAGCGTCATTGGGACGCCCGAGGTTACGCCCTGGGCGGCGCAGATGTTGTTTGACGCGAGAGCCGCCGGTATCTGGCCAGAACCACGAACATATGGCATCGAAAAGTGCCCCGGCTGAATGCCGGTGTAGCCCTGGATTTTGTCCTTCTGGAACAGGTAGCGGCAGTCCAGAAACCCGTCACCCTGAAAGCCGCCGTTTGGCCCGGCGTCAACATTGGGATCGGGCACGGCAAAGCCGAAAGTCGCGGCAAGAACCGCAGCCATGTTGCCGTAAGTAAAGAACGGCCCGTCAGCAGATGTAGCGCCCATCTGGGTCTTTCCTCAGTTGGTGCTATAGATCCCGACGCCCAATCGCCAGTCATCCCAGCCGATGTAATACCGCTCCGTGCCCTTGACCATCAGGTTGTTGGTCGCAAAGTCGGTTTGGATTTCGGTGCGGAATGGTTTGCGATCGAGGCAGATCAGGCCGCCGGAGTCGGAAAGCACGAAAAACGCATAGGGCGACGTGAGGAAGTCCAGCACAACGTAACCGTCGCGGAGATCGTCGCTTTCTTTGATCGACCACGTATCGTTGTTGGTGGTGCCGGGCCGAATTTCGGTCTCCGTGAGCCGCTTCGCGACGTGGCGAAGTTCGACCGGGACCACCAGCTTCTTGCCCTGCGAACCGTAGAGCAGCCCGGCTTCGTCGCGGAACCGGCGAATCATGTTGTTCGCCATCGCCAACGTGTTCTCGTTCAGGCCGATCTGCACGGTTGGCGTGTTCGCGACGGTGTATCCATCGACCGGATGCGACGGCGAAAACAGGGCCAGGTTGTCGCCACCGATGGTTGCGTTCAGCACGTTGCCGGTATTGAGCGGCGCGGCGCCATTGATCTCCTTCATCTGGCGGAACGAACGCGCCAGGCCGAGGTTCGCCGCGTCGAAGGCCGACTTGTAAAGGTTGTCGTCTAACGCCTCTTCGGTGAAGGCGTAGCCCAGCGAGAACACCACATGAAGGTGGTTCCAGGTGAACCGCTGGCCGGCGAGGTTGTCGAACTGCGTGGGCGTGCCGGCAAGTTTCAACTGCGGCAGCGGCAGGTAGCGCACATGAATGGTGCGCTCGGCTTCCATGTTCGACGGACCGATCGCGTAAATCTTCTTCCATTGCGCCTCCATCTCGCGATAGAGACCCTTGACCTTGCGGACGCCAGGGAGAAGCAGGCCGGGAATTTGTGAGGTTGTGATCGCCATGACCTAAATCCCCGTGCCTTGCAGCATTTCAATCCATGCCGGGTTGAAACTGACCTCCACAAGCGGATTGGTGTTGGCCGGGTCTTGCGGGCCGCCCGAAACGCCGACGACGCCCTCGATGCGGAACGGCAGCGTGTTCGAGGTGCCGATCGTCGTGCCGTCGAGCGCAAGGGTGGAGATGCCGGCAGCGTTCGGAACGCCGTTGGTGCCGGTGAGCCAATTCACGTTTTGGCCGCGATAACTGTTCAGCCAGGTGACGCCGCTCATCTGGGCGCGAAACACCGCGAAAGGGTCCGAGATCACCAAGCACGGAACAGCAGAGCCGACAGGCGGCAGCGCAGTCGAGACATACGACCCATTGAGGCCGTGCATCGTCTGCATCACGTTGATGTCGTAGTAGGGAAGCACCCCGGCAAAAACACCCAACCCGGAGGTGTCGTTGAGTGCCGAGATGACGACGTTGCCCTGGTTGGTGCCGGTGCCGGTCTTTACCAGATCACCGATGCCGATGTTCGACCCGTAGCCTCTGGTAATGTTGTAGGCGTTCGCTTGCGCGGTAGGCGCCGCACCGATCTTGTTACGGCTCCAGAGGAGGCCGTTCGGCGCAAGAACATTCGTCGCCATGCTTGAGACTTCCGCCTCGACCTTCGACTGCCCCGGCTCAGGGCGACGTTGGTCCGGTCACTGGAAGCCCATATGCCGGCGCGGCTGGGGCAGGGAAACTCAGGTTATGCACATATCGGTGAGCAATGCAAGGGACTATCCTGCCACACCTTCAAGGCTGATTTCCAACGGCACGACCCGCGTGACCCGGCCGGAAGGCATACCTTCCTCGCCCCGGATCGCTGATCTGCCCGAGGCAGCGGCCACCATGCGGTCGCGCTGCTGTTGAACAGCGGCCTGATAGTCCTCGGCCCTGGCCTCTTCGGTGAGATGTAGCGGGCGGCCCACAAGCATCTGGCCACCCGTTTCCACGGGCGCGTCAGGAGCATCGCTCGGGTCGCCATACTCCGGCCAGTCCTTGATAAGCTGCACCTGCCAGCCCCCATTCTCGCGGAAGTCGCGGATATTCGAGCGGTCAACCGGCTGGGCGAGCACCCGGATAGTAATCCACTGATAGTCCCAACCCGGCTTTTTGCGGTGCATCGGCAAGTCATCGAAAACGCCAACCTGACGATCGACTCGGCGGCGGCGGACAAAATCACCGGCCGGCAGCGCCTTCTCCCGCGTCGGCTCGGCTCGCGCGGCTGGGCCGGGTTGCGCCGCAACGCCCTGACGCGCGGCATCGGCGGCGGTGCGGCTGTTTGCCGTGCGCTCGGCTCTCCTCTCGTCTCGCGCCATGCGCGCTTTCGCCATGTTGTAGCGGCGCTGCTGCGCGATGGACCGCGCCCGCAGATCAGCCGCCGACGCTATTTTTTCAGGCTCCGGCTCCGGGACAGTGATGTCAATGTCGCTCATTCGTATCTTCCTCCGTCACCCACAACAAGATCGCCGCTGCCACCGGCGGCGCGTTCCAGCCCGATCTGCACATGGTCCATCGCGTAGTCAGCCAGCGTCCGATCGGGGTCGCTCTCATACCGCTTGTCCAACTTGGCGCCCTCAACGAAATTTTCGTGCTGCGCCGAACTGGTAAACCGCACACCGGCTATTTTGCCGCCTTGATATCGCACGTCCACGGGGCCAAACAGAGTGCTGACCCGCTTGTAGCCGCCCGGCGCCGCACCGCTCTGACTGCGTGCCGGAGGCGCCGCAGATGACTGACGTGGTTGTTGTGCCATCGGTGCCGGTTCCTCCGTTCGCGCGGCGCCACCCGACTGGCCGTGACCCTCGCCGTAGAGCCGCGTCATGGTTTGATCAATGTGCCGGATGTATTCTGGACTGCCATCCCGCAGGCCGCGCCGCAACGCCGCCGCGTGAGCATCGAGCGCATCGCCTTGGTAGGTGTCGTTGGGATCGTAAAAGCGGGGATGCTCATCCATCCACCGCTGGGCCGCTTCGCTCGGGCCGCCACCATTCTGCTGCGGCGCAACAGGCTTGGGAGCGCTCTTCAGCCGCTCAAGTTCGCTCGTCGCCTGGACAATCCGGTATGTCGCGGATTGCAGTTGCTCGTCGGCAGTAAACTCGGCATCCAGATCACCAGCCTCGCGCGCAGTCCGCTTCGCGATGCGGGCAGCGGCCTGGTCAGCCCTGGCCGCCTCGATTGCCGATGCAGCGACAGTCTGGTGGTCGGTGGCACGCGCCGCCTGAGCCTGCCGCGCCTCGGTCTCCGCCGCCTCGCGCCGCTGCTCGGCATCTCGGGCAGCGCGCCTCGCGTCCGCAACCTGGCGATCCTTCTCGCCAAGCTGCCGCGTCACATCCGCCAGCGCATCCTCGGGGCTGATCGAAGTGGGCGCTTCGACTATCGGTGTTTCGTTGGTATGCACCTCGCGTTCGGGACGTTCGGCGCGCGAACGCCGCGTCGGCGCCACGGTGTCAATCGTCAGGGATTCGCTCATAGTGCCTCGACCTGTTGGAGAATGTCGGCCAGCGCGCGATGCGTCTCGCGGCTGATCCAGCAGCAATCGACCAACGGAACGCCGCCCCGCTTGCCCGACAGGCGCACACGCTCGGTCTTCATCGCGGCTAGCAGTTCCGGGTCGCCTTTAAGCACTTGCACCGCATGGTCACGCGGCATCTTGCGAAGGCGTGGGGCGTAAAGGTGGGGTTCGATCATCAAACCAACTCATGCGGCCGGTCAAGCCGCCCAATAATCGACTCGTCCGTCACAATCCGACACGGCCACCCGTCCCACTCGAACAGGTCCATCGGCTCGCCACGACGATCCACCGCCTGCGGCCGGGACGCACCCTCGCCAGCCATGTTTACCTGGATGCCCGCATTCGCATTCGCAAACAGCCATTCGCCCACCTTGGGCGCCACCCCGCTCCGAAACATCATATCAAGGTAGGACTGGTCGCCGGCAAACGCCCCCGGTCCCATTCCAAGAACCAGCATGGCCTTGTTCTGCCACCAGTCCTCCTTGATCTCCTTCACCGGCACGTAAAGCGCACCCACCGTGCCATCCGGGCGCCTGATCTCCATCACATTCGGCCGGCAGAACACCGCGAGCAGGATTTGCCGGCCGAAAACCTCAAAGCCAGTCAGATCGCCAACTGCCTGCATAATGTGCATCTTGGCAACGGTGTAATCATCGTAAAACGGCCGATGGTGCCGCGTGATCGCGTCCCCGAAACGTGCCGCCTGGGCCAGCGGCGCAACGTATTGGTCGCCGTGGCGCCGAAGCTCCCGGCTCGCATCGTCGCGCAGCGCAAGGTCCGTTGAACTCATCCACCTATCTCCTTGTAAGCTTCTTCCATCAATTGCAGCGCGAGCCGCATCCCCCCGATGGCTCCCTGGAAACTCCGCAGCGCGTCAAGTCCATCGCTCGTCCGCTCAACCAAGGCATCAACATACGTGTCGATTTGCTTGCCAACCTTGTCGCGCGTCAGGGCCTTAAGTGCGTGCGCGCTCATCAGATCGTCTCGAAAATATCGCCCACCGGCTGCGGTCGGCGGACCACCAACTTGCCAAGGCTGGCAGGCCAGACGATTTGCCCGGTCGCGATGTTGACCGCAGTTCGCGCCGCAGTGCGAAGCGTGATCTCGTCCATCGTGTTCAATGCCACCGGCTGCCCCGAGGTATAAACCAACGCCTGCGCGGCCCGCACAATCTGCTCCATCAACACACGCTCGGTGACTTCGGACAGGACGAGAAGATCAGCCATCAGACCGCGCCGCCTGCAAACCGGCCGTCATTGTGCCGCCGCACCATCGCCCCACCGCGCGCCATAGCCCCCGGCATACCCATTCCAGGCCGTTGCGGAACGCCCTGCGGCATCGGCCGAGGCGCCATCCCAACGCCGCCCGGCAACCCACCAGGCGCACCGCCAGGGGCCGCCATACCAGGCCCAGGAGGCGCCATCGGCGGACGCGGCGCACCACCAGCGCCACCCATCTTCTGCGCAGCCATTCGCGCGCCAAGTTGCAACCCCTGCTGCATACCAGTCTGGTGCGCCATCTGCTCCTTCTCGGGATCGCCCTGCGCCACGTTGACGATTACCTTCGGCTTTGCCTTCGATCCAACGTGGCCGCCGCGCGCTCGCGCCGAGTTGGCATGGACATTGCCATCCGCGTCATCGGGCTGGTCGAACGCGATATCACCACCCCGCGCCCGGCGATCAACCCGCTCGCGCGGCTTTTCGCCCTCCACCTTGCCGCCACGCGCACGCTTCAACGCCCCCGGCTTGACCATGCGCTTCACCAACGCCGCGTCAGCTTTCGCGTCGGGATGCTTGTAACCAGCCTCCCGCAGCATCCGGCCACCACGGGCGCGGGCATCGCACTCACCTTCCGACACGGCAAATCCTCCGAACAAACAGGCGCAGTCTGGCAAGTAAACGGTCGCGGAACGAGATCGAGCGGCGGTCAGGCCACTCAGGCAACGGGCCAGAAATCATCTGCCGCCTCCATCCATACTCAGCCTCGAACGCCTCGGGCGACATCTGCGCAACATCCCGCCAATCCAGTTCACTCATGCTCCGCAGCCTCTGCGGCATTCAGGAAAGGTGCCGCCCACTCTCGTATTCCTCGCGCCGGTCCATCGCGTGGTGCACCAGCACGCCGTCGTCGTAGGTCGGCGCACACCAGCACTCGAAGTTGTCCGGGTCGTGCTCGCGCAAGTCGTCCATCGGGTAGACCGCGGCGCAGTTGAACTCCGTCGCCGACAGCGCGCCACGCTTTGCTGAAGATGCGGAGGTTGTCACGAGAGGCCACGCGAACGACGTCGCCCATCACGCTGCCATCCAAGCCGAGCCGGGAGACCCCAGTCCGAGCGGATTGGAACGCGGTGGTTCTGGCGCATCCACCAGACCCGCGATCACGATCAGTTGGACGATGCCGCGTCTCGGGATCGTCATCACGCCGTCAACGAATGGAGTCGCAGCGGCCGTCGCCTGGACATGAGCGCAAATCGTGACACGATCCTCACCGTCTTCGATCAGCCACCCGACCGATTCGCATGTTAGATCGTGCGGGCTGGTAGCTTTATCTAAAGCCACCCATCCGTGCGGGGCGACGCTGTCCACCCATGTAATCCTGACCAATGGCCACCGCGCCTCGCCCATCAGCAATCGTCCCGCTCTGTCATGCCCTGCGTGCCCTGCGTGCCCTGCGTGCCCCGCATGCCCACCACATCCACCACCGGCGTCCCGCGCCGCAGGATATCGTCGCACTGGTTCAGCAGCCGCGCGTGCGCGTCNNCCGGCACAACCCAATCCGCAGCCTCACTGCTGGCCCCCATCCTGCCCCTGTGGCGCAACAAGCGGAGCCGTCAAGTTCGCCACATGATCCATCGCAGCCAACCCTACCTCATGCGCCCTATCTGCGACACCTTGCCCAACCTCGTGTTGCTGCTGCATCGCGTCCCCCGCGTGGCTCGCCGCCAGCTTCATCGCGTCCCGCCGCTCGTCGCTCTCCCGGTCCTTGTCCTTGTCGTCAGACGCAACCGCAATCTCCTGCATCTTGTCCTGGTGCTTCTGGCCCTCGATCCCAGACTGCGCCTGGCTCTTCGCCTGTTCCGACGCAGCCTTGATCTGCGCCGCCACAACCCGAGGATCAGGCGGCGGCGCACCCTGCTGCGGCGGCTGCTTCGGCATCGTGTATTCATCGGCATCCGTGCCAACCAGAACCTCAATCGCCCGCCGGTAAATCGCCCGCTGGTTGACGATCGGCCCGTCCTTGTCCCCCAACGCAAACTGCTGCTGCCCACCCAACGAAATCAGCCCCTGCACCTTCAGCAATCGGTGCATCTGCGAAGGCGTGTTCGGATCGGCCGCCGGAGCCAAATCAGGCGACATCATCTCTTCCGTCGTCTGCCACCGCCGCGCTGGCGACTTGTTCCCCCGCCACAGAACCTCCGGCTCCTCAGCCAAAAGCTCCCGCAACAACTCAAACTCCTCAGCCTGCGCCGTGTGGTCCGCCTTGTGGACCGCACCCGGCACCATCGACACGCTCTCGATGTAGGACATGATCGTCCCGACTGGAGTATTCCCAAGCCGGCCCTCGCCCACCGGCAGGTTCACCACGCCCGCCACCGATTTCACGTCCTGTTCCAGCTTGGCCTGCATCGCCATCGACTGCGCCGACGGCTCCTTGTAAGGCCACGGCATCATCTGGTCGCTGATCTTGGTTCCCGCCGTCCCCGGTATCCGCACCACCTCGCCAGGGCCGGGCCGCATAACCGTATTCTCAAGCCGCGACGCCGCACCCTGCGCCATCGCCCATGCCGGGAAATTCGCAAACAACCCGGCATCCACACCCGACCGCAACAGCATCGTCGCCGCCTGCGTCGGATTACCCACCAGATGCAGCAACCCCCAATCGTAAAAACCGCCACCAAACGCCGGGATCATCCCATACTTCACCAACCGGCGGCGCGGCCTGTAATCAGCATCCCCCTTTTTCCAGTTGCGCCGGATCGCCAGAACCGTCCGACTATCAACGTCCAACGCCACCCGGTAGGGCAGAGGAAACCCAACCTTCCGCCCGCGCTCGTCCTTGTCCAGCATCTCCAAGCTGCCGAACAAGTCGTGCGACGTGCCAGACCCAATCTCGGTCGCGCACTCATAAACGGTATGGTCGTAGTCGCGTGGCAAACTCGGCGTCGGTGACACGCCCTCGGTCTCGCCAACCGCAATCTCGGTCGCCGTCGTGATCCCGGTCGGATGCACCAGTGGAACGTCTTTATATTCCCCAGCTACCATCATCCGACGCATCACCGATGGCGCCACCTTCTTCCGCAATGTCACACGACGGCCAAGTTCACCCAAATGCGCCGGAGAACCCTGCACAATCACGTCCTGCGCCATCACCCACCGCGACAGCGGCTTGCGCTCAATCGGACAGCGATACACCTCCCGGCACGCCAACCCGATCAGGTTCCGGTTCATCAACATTTTCGAGAAGTCGGGATAATAACCCCGGTCGCACTTCGTCAGATACCAATTCATGTCGCGCTCAAGCGCCTCGGCTAGATCGTCCCCGGCAGCGTCGGCCTCAGTGACTGCCGGCTGTCCCGGTTCCGCTGGCGAAGGTGGCGCACCCGAAATGCCAGCACCCGCCGCCGCTCCGGGTCCAGGAGCGCTGCCTCCCACACTCCCGACCACCGGAACCGGGTCGTCCCTCTCGACCTTAACCGGTCCTCCGACGGGCAGGAGTTCGGCATAAGCAGTCCCCCACATCTTCAACGCGGCTTCGATCATGCACGTCGCAACGTCCTGGCAAACCGTCCCATCCGCCGCAACCGTCACCGCCGGGTCGGTCAGCTTCACCCCAAGGTAAGCCGCCGCCCGGTCAACCGTCTCCTCCCACTCGGCCCGCCCCTCAAGGTCAGCCTCAATCCCCTCTAATAAATGAGACGCGAGCGCCGTCAGCGCAGCATCGTCCAAATCCTCCGCTAGATTTCGGTCAAAGCTGTCATCCCCCGAGGAAGGCTTCGCTTCCGGCGGCGGCGCGCCAATACTGATCTCGGGCAAACCGTCATCGCCAACCGCAATGCTGACAGAACGCGCGTCAGGCTCCGCAGCCCTGAGCGGCAAAGGCCCGGCCCTATCCCGCCGTAATGGTAAGACAGCCACAGCGCATCCGCACGGTTGTCCGACCACTCAACATACGACCACCCAGATTGTCAAGCCCCGCCAGCATCGGCCAGGCGCGTGCCAGTCATCCTCTCTTGCTGATCGCATACGGCGTCCCCATCGGCTTGCGATAACGCCGACGCTCCGCCTCCTCCGCCTGATACTCAACCTTCCGCAGCACCACTCCATTCTTCCGAGCAAAGGAAAGCGCCTGCGATACAGTGTCGCAATAGTCATCGTGCGCCCCATACGGAAACGCCCCAACCTCCGAAATCACCTCCGCAGCCCAGTCCTTGTCAGGCGCAAAGATCAACCCATTGCCCTCCCACACCTCCATCCCGCTCGGATCAGCCCTGACCGGACCAAAATGGCGGCACGTCGGGCACTCAACCTCCGTCGCAGGCTTCCGGTTCACCCGAACCACATCCTGCGCCGACAGAACAAACGTGTGCCGGCATTCCCCGACCCACATCGGAGATTTGTGCATATCCCCGCTAAACAAATGCGAAACCGCCCGTAGCCGGGCCTCCTTCGACTTGTCCGGGTCAATCAGCACCACTTCCCACCGAGCATCCGCATTCAGCCGCACAATCTCGTCCGCCAAGTCCCTCCCCCGAGATCGCTTCTCAATCAACAAGTAATCCGCTCCCCAAGCCCGGCACGTCAACGCAACCCGCGTCTGCAACTGCGCCAACGGTATCCGCGCCCGCCAAGCGTGCAGCAGCAGGAACTGCGGTTGCCCTTCTTCCCCGGCAAACGCGCCCCACGCCGTGCAGGCGTTGTAATCGTTGTGCGCGCCCTCCTCGGTCGCCGTATCAACCGACACGATCACGGTGCCCAAGTCCGGATACGCCTCACCCTGCCACAACTTCCACCAGTCGCTTCTGATAATCCCACCGCCCCGCACGCCAGGAAACTGATTAAATTGAGAATCCCAAGCGTAGTCCGTGATGTTTAGCGTTCGACGGTATGACCCCGGCGGATCGTCAGGGAACCGCTCCGGCCAACAAATCGTCCCCTCAGCCCGCGCCATTGGCGATCCCATTTTGACTATAGGCTCGCCCCGGCCGTTCACCCCCAACCCAGCCAGCAACTTCCCGTCCGGTCCCAATGCCCGAGGGTCAGTCCAGACCCGCGTCGGTTCGCCATCCTCGCCAAACTCCAGCGGAAACGAACAAATCCGCAGCGGATCGAACTGCATCGGCACGCAGACAAACGTGTAGCCCTCGGATTTCTCGATCAGCGTCCCGGTCGCGTCATTCTGGTGCGTCCGCTGCTGCAAGTTGATGATGGCAGACTGCCGGATATCGTTGATACGAGATGGCATCACTTCCAGGACAAAGCGATTGGTAGCCGCTCGCACCGTCTCGCTTTCAACGTCCATGGGATTATTGATATCGTCCAGCAGAACCCTATCCCCACGGAACCCGGTCACGCCACCGCCGGTCGAACTGACCATCTTCCAGCCGGTCGCGTCGTTTGCGACCCATTCCGCACCCTCCCGCGATATCTTCACGACATCGCCCCAGCATCGTTGGTAAACCGGATGCTTGACCAGCTGGACAAATCGCAAGTTGTCGCGGATCGGAACCGCCGTCGAGTAGCTGATAGACAGATACCGGAGATTCGGCCGCGCGCACGGCCCCCATTCCCAGGCGGGCCACATGACGTTCAGCAGCGTGGACTTCGTTGATCCTGGCGGCACGTTGATGCACACTCGCGCCATCCCGCCGTCCGTGATCGCCATCAGGACATCGCAGAGCAGATCGAGTAGCCAACCCTCGATCAGCGGCTTCTCTGGTTCCAGCACCGGCCAGAACATCCGCACGAACGCCAGCAAGTCCTGCTCGGCTTCTTCTTTTTGTTCCGCCATCCGCGCCCGGCGTGCGCGCTCGGCGCGGACTACAGATAGCAGGCTAGCCGACATCCGCGCTCCGTCCTGCCGATCGGTCATCGCTCGGAGCCGGTTGGGGCACGTCCCAATAGGCCCTAAGCGCCTCGATGGCGAGAGCGGTATATGGGCGCCGCTGGCGTTCGGCCTCGGTGCGGAGCGCGTCGAGAAGATCGTGCGGCATCCGCAGCGTGACCTGCTCCGACCGGCCGGTGATACGGACTGACATGCGGCAGATATAGCAGACATGCCACGACATGCATATGCGGGAATGGCATACCAGCCATGCCCAGACAGTGCCTAGGCACAGGCGCGGGGAGGGGGTAGATAGGGGTCATCGAGACCGAACCGAAAGGACACACACAGATGACCCCCACAAACACCCCCATCCACGGCGTCGTTATGTGGAACACGACAAAAGTAGACGGTGGGTTCCGCTGGCAAGTGATAGCCATTGCCTACCGGACGCCCGTGAGGGTGCTGGACTACGGGCGGTGTCCCACACGCGCCATCGCTACGAGGGTCGCGCGGAGTTTCGCTGGGAAATACCGCCGGGCAGCCGCTTCCGCGAAGGGAGAGTGAGATGACACTTTTCACCAAGCGAGGGAATACCGCCGGCTTTGACGCTGCGGGCCGCACGGTCATCGGCTGGTATGGCAAGGACAAGCGTTGGCATGTGGCGGCCGTCGGTGAGAATAACGCAGAATATCTCACGAACGGCACGCATCGGGTATTTGATACGCTTGACGATGCTTCCGCTCATGCCATGACGCTGATTGACCCGGTGCGGACGGCGGAATTGCGCTGGTGGTGACTGACCGATTACCCCGTGTCGCCAGCCTGCGGGCTGGCTGCATGGCGTATNNACACGGGGTAACCGAGAAACGAGGGAGAGTGAGATGACCGAATACCTGATCCGGAATGCCCGCACGGGAAATTACACCTGGACGCCTGGGGAAACGATGAGCGCTGCGCTGATCCAGCATGAGAACGATCGGCGTCTTGCTGCTGGCGAGCCGATGTTGCCCCGCTTTGCGAAAATCGGGCGCGAGGATACCGGCGCATCGGTATT
>QGNH01000328.1_pt1 | contig 12391 bp, 17 predicted proteins | sample 1735481 | NCBI WGS metagenome assembly QGNH01 (sample SAMN09239004, study PRJNA386568) | Viral metagenome, whole genome shotgun sequencing project. | reverse complement strand
ATGCCGCGCATGACCCGGTCAAAGGCTGTCGTTTCTCCACCGAATCTCACAATTACTTCTTCGTTCATGTCAGTTTCTTGCCGCCCGGCGGCGTAAAAGGTTTACCAGCGTCACCCGCTGATTCCGCAAGGTGTTGTGAGCGTTGCGGATTTTGTCACTCGGATTGATCGGAGTATATTCCCGGTCGTTGTCCACACGGATGCAGGTCAAATACTGATACAACCGGCGAAATGGCGTCCGCAATATCTTTTCTTCCGGCCAGCCATAGGTCGAGGCGATACGGTTGACGTAGTGCGCTGCGAATCCGGCGAACGGCGGCGCGGATGTCCCGCCGCTGCTGGCCGGCCGGTCTTGAAACGTCGCCTCGAAATAGCGCGCCATGCGTTCGCGGACGGCGAGATAAGTGGGCAGGCATTTTTCATCCCGCAGAAAATCAAACTGCCGGCACGCGCGGGCGAATTTCCAGCGGCGATAAAAGCGCCACGGATTTTTGAGCCGATACCACGGCGAGAGAATAAACAGGTCGCGGGCAAGCTGCGTCGGATGCGGAAAGCCGCCGGCCAGAATTACAGAGTCCAGCCCGTCGAGGATGATGAAATCTTCCGGCGCCATCTGCCGGATGACCACGCCCGGACATATGACCGTCAGCGGGTCAATAAACGCCGCGTCCCGCAGTTGATTTTCCTTTTCAACCGCGTCCGCGTAACCGGGTATGTCGTTACGGTTCATCGCAAAATTAAGTCACCGTGAACCAGCCGAAACCAGTCCACGGTGAGAGTTGCCGCGACGGTCAATTATGCCGTGGTGACAGTCACGCTGTTTGTAATCGCCACCATGAATGAGATGGGAATCTTGGACTCGCCCGCCTTGGTCATAGTCTTGCCGACTTGCGTGATGTAGCACGCATTGGAATCAGCATCGGTGAACGTCAGGCCAATCGTCGGGATCGGCGTGTTGGCCGCGCTGAATTGCAGCGTCGCGCTTCCGGTCGTGCCGCCCTGAATGACCTTGCGCCCCGTCAGAATGTCGAGGCTGTTGGTGCGTTCAACGCTCTTGGTTGACGTGTCGAATTTGTAATCGTCGGTCGCGTAAGTGTAACCGTTGGAAAGCGTCAAGTCCTGGCTTCCCGCCACTACCGCGCCGTCGTTGATGATTTTTGCCATGATGTTTTTCTCCTTTTTTATGGGGTTAAGCAGACATTCCCAGCACGAGGACGTTGACCGCCGCAGTGTCGGCCTTCGCGTAAATCGTCGCCGTTTCCGGCGCGAGGATGATGAAGCCGCCCGCCACAATCTTTTGCGGAAACTTGTCAAACGTGCTGTCCGCATCAATCTGAACGAAGTTGGTTGCGTCCAAATTTTTGATGAACAGATATTGCGGCGTGCCCACGTCGCCGAGCAACAGCGTTTCCTGCGTGATGCCGATGTTTTGGATGTTTTCAATCGTGGCGTTGCCCGATTGCGTTGCCTGCGCCGCGCCGCTGGCGGAGACCGCCGCGCCGTTTTTGCTGACGGAAACCGCCGCGCTTAATTGGATTTCGTTTGCCATAATTTATTTGTGTTGTGATTTATGTTTGCGGGAAATTTTCGGGGCGGATGAACAGCCATGTTTCCCATGCCATGATTGTTACGTCGTGAATGTCATCTTGAGAAAATGAGAGGGACGTGGAATTTTCCAGCAACCGCCCGACCGAATGAAATTTCAGCTTCGCGGAAATCGCCTCGGTATCCTGCATCAGCCAGCGGCAGAGGCCGACGAATTGCGCGTGATCAAGGTCGCTGGCGTCTTTTCGTTTGGTGACAACCTTCAAATAAGTTGTGCCGCGAAATTCATCAAGCCATTTTGTTTTTGTGGCCTGCACCATCGTGAAATGTTCCTGCAAGAATCCGCTTCCGACAAATTTAACCTCCACGCGCGGCGTTCCAAGCAGCCCCGTGCCCTGCTGTTTCGCCGGATCATTGATGCCGTTTGCAATGAGCCACGCGGCCAGCCCCATTGCGAAATGGTATTCAAAAGCATAAATTTGAGAATTATTAGCGCTCATGCGTCAACCTTCAAGCGTTGGCTTTTGGCGATTTTCAAACCGCGTTTCCAGTCGGCGTTGTGATCGGACAAAATTCCTTTGATGAGCCGGCCGAGCGCCTGCCCTCGGATGCGAACGGCGTCGGAAATGATTCGCGCGTCGTCTCCGACACCAGGGGCGAAACTAGCCGCCATGAATCCAGGATGCGACGGGCTGGAAAGTGTCTCGATGAATTTCCCTTTCGGCGTAGGGATGTGCCGCAGAATCCAGCGCGGGACTTCTGCGGAAACGTGCATCGCCCGCGAGAGGCCGATCAAGGCTTCCGACCATGCCGCCTTGCGCCGGCCAACGCGCGCCTTGATTTTGTCCGCGTAGGCTTTGAAATCTTCATGGGTGACGACGTAGGGCGAATACCACGCCGACGTGCCGCGCTGGCCTTTGGATTTCAGATTGGCCGTGCGTCCGCGTGCGTTGCGGTTGGCCGCGTGAAAACCGGCCATGCCCGCGCCCGTGCCGTCCAGCCGGTCAAATTGAGCGTGGACTTTTTCGCCCTGCTTGTTTTCAAACCAGAAATCCAAATTGGAAACCCCGTGCGCGCTGCCGATTTCGTCCAAGAAATCCTGCTCAACCGGCGTGAAAATCTTTTTCAGGTCGCGGTCAATAGCAAGCTCACCCTGCGCCCGCGCGTCGCCGCCCATGCCGCTTTGAACCGTGTTGCCGCTGTCCAGTATTCGTGTCGTCGTCGGCGGCGTGATCTTGATGATTTGTTTCATCAGCAACCGACCTTGAAAGCCAAACGCCCGCTGCAATTCGCTTTCCTTGCCCTTCGAGTAAAGAGCATCGGCAAGCTGATTCAGCCGGTCATTGAGCGGCGTCACGTCTATGGTCATTATCTCGGTCACAAAATCAAATGCTCTGGTTCATCCCGAAATGAACACAAATTCCATCCTGTGAAAACCAGCGCGAACCGACTTGGCACGGTATCCATGCCGCCCGCGCCGGTTCAAAAGTCTCCGCCGTGTCCCGCACCGCCGGAATAGTCACTTTAGCCACGGTGAACGCGCTCACCGCGAACATGATTTCAAAATCAAACCGCTGCAAAAATCCGGCGTCTTCCATCGCCTGCGTGTCGCGCATCGGCACGCGCGAGCCGGTCAGCACCGCCCCGCCGGCTCCGCCAATCCGCAACTGCGCCGGAATTTCACCGATCACCGCCGCCACGTCGGCGTTAAAAATATCTGTCAGCACGCTCATTCAACAAAAACCGCCGCCACCCTTTCGGACGGCGGCGGGCCATTATGAATAACCACCCCGAATCAGTAATCCAAACGCTTCCGGCTCAAAACCGCCTTGACCGGCGTGATTGCGTTCGTGTCCGCGCTCGCCCAAGATGAAATTTTTACCTTGTAAGCGCCATCAAACCAAGCCGCCGGCAGATTCGTGCCAACATCATTTGTCGCGCCCGCGCTGGTCGCAAAAGAAAACGTGCCGACTGTGTAGAAGTTGGTGTTGTCAATCGTAGCCTGTGCAGTGAACGTCTGTGCGGCAACAGATGATGCCCCAGCCGAATACCACGACGCCTCAAACGCCATGCCGTCGCCAGGATTCACAATCATGGTCGCGGCGGTCAAATTGCTCGTCGCGCTGGCCGCGATGGTCGCCGGCAATGTTAGGTTGGTGTAAACATTCGGCACAAGCCACGTCTGCTGCGCCTGCGCGCCGATGACAAGTGCCGTGAAAACTGCGAGTGATGCGATGATTTTTTTCATGGTCATAAAATTATGCGCCGGGTTGGGTGAACTGCGTCAGCACCGCCTGGTCGAAGCGGCCGTTGCCAACAAAACCGGATTTTTCCACGCTAAACAACGCTTCGTTGTTTTTGAATTCGTGGTCGCTGCCTTCCGCGAGAACCTTCATGGTCAGGCCGTAACCGACCGGCAGAGAATCATTCTCGCCGAAGGTGGATTCGTTGGCCGAGTTCGGCGTCAGCGCTTCCACCTGCCGGATGAGCGTCTTGAACGCGCCGTCCGTGCGAAAGAGCGCGAACTTATCCGTCCACGTCAAACGCGGATTGCTGATGACGGTGAAAGTCGGGCGACCTTCCGACGGTGTAACGCTGAACTGCAATGGATTGCTGTAACCCAAAGCCAGAAAAGCCGAATTGATCGCCGCGTTTGCAGAACCGGAGAGCGAGGGCGGCACCATGATGATGAACTCACGGGCGAACTCGTTGAGCGGTTGGCTCTGGTCGTCTTTGAAAGCGTAGAGAGCGGATAGCGCGTTCTGAATCGCGAGCGAGAAGGCCGCCGGGCTGGGATTCGTCGGCGTGCCGGTGCCAGTTACCTTGCCGAGCGTGCCGGCGGCATTCGAAAGGTTAAACGTCAAAGAGTTGCTCAACGCGACCGAGCCGATGGTATGAGTCGCGGAGAAAAGCGGTTGAGCATCGTAACAGGCGACGGTGACATTGCCGCCGCCGGGAATCGTGATGGTCGTCGAAGTGCCGCCGTCAATCAGCGCGGAGAGCAAGAGTGCGTCATGCGAGAGCGCACGTTGCGCGAGTTCACCGATGCGCGCCGCCACTTGGCCGGTCTTGTCGCGCCGGCGGTCTTTGTTTTTGATGGCGAGAGTCGCTTCAAAATCACGATTGCCGATTTTCACCGATTGCTCGATGAAGCTCTTGGCCAGCTTGCCGCCAACCCACTCGCGCATCTGCGGCACCATGCCGAGGCCGGCATAGGTTTCCGTGTCCTGGTTGGACTCGAACGTGTTGGCGATCTTGTTGATCCAAGTCTGCCCGGAGTATTGTTCGAGCGATTGAAAGAACATCCCAATGATGCCCCTTACGCCGATGGTGTCGAATTGCTGCGCTTGATTTGCCATATTTTTTTGGTGTTAAATTTCGGTTAGGAAGCGGACTGAACGGTGATGTCGAAAGCGACCTGAACGACGCCGGTGGAAACCCAGCGGATGACCCGGCCAATCAGCGTCGCGCTATTGGCGTTGGTGAATTGGAAAGTGTTGCTGTCGAGCGCATAAACGGTTTTGTTGATGTCCGTGACGGCGGCGCCGGTGATGGCAAGCGTGGCGATGCCCTTGCGGACAAGCGGAATGCTTTTCGCGCCGTCGGTCGCAACGTCGTTGTTGACGTGCTGCTCGGCAAAGCCGGCGAACAAGTCGCCGGCCACAAGCTGCCGGGCGTAGCCGGAGGTCAGGCCGACCGCCGCGCCTTTGAAAATTTCGGTGCTGGCCTTGACGGGCGCAGAATTGAGGAAGGAGTCAACTTCCATCACGACGAGAGAATTTGCTGTGAGTGCCATATTTTTTGATTATTTGCTGACGTTGATTTTGACCGCGCCGGAGTTGAACGCTTTGGAATAAGCGGCGAACGCTTTGGCGCTCGGAAATTCTTTGCGGATGTTTTCGTCGGCCTTGAACGCTTCATCGAACTTGCCGGCCTTGACCAGCGCGGCGGTATCGGATGCTTCCGGCGCGGCGGGCGCGGGCGCGGGCTTCACCGGCTGCGTGCCGGTCGCGGCCATCGCTTCGAGAACGGTCTTGCTGGCGGACGCACCCAAAACTTTCTTGCCCTCCTCGCTGCCAATCCATTTGCCGATTTCAGCGGCAATCATCGGCGCGAGCGATTCAGCGGTGACGGCGGCGGGAGCGGCGGCTGCCTGCGCCTTTTTCTTGGCCTCGTCGTCCTCCTTTTTCTCGTCGTCTTTGTCTTCCTTGACTTTTTCCTTCAAGGTGGTGTTTTCGGCGGAGATGGCGAGCAGCTTGGCGGAAAATTCGGATTCGTCTTTCGCGCCCACGGCGGCAAGCATTTCAGGAGTGATTTTGAGAACAGCCATAAAATTTATTTGCGTTGTGTTTTTTCCATTACTGCTTTCAGTGACGCAACAATTGTTTGTTGCCGGAAATTTTGCAAGACAAACGATTACGCAACTTTGCGTTTCACGCGAAGACAAGTTTTTTTGAAAGCGACTCCATGCGGCGAAGAATTTCCGACATGGCAAATTGATTTGGATAATGCTCACCGACTTCCCATGCCTGATAACTGCGAAGATTTACGCCGAGTTTGTCGGCGGCTTCCTTTTGGAAAAGTTCCAAACCGTTGCGCCAATCGCGCAGAGTTTTTGAAAATTCTGCTTTAGCCATTTTTCAAAACGTCATCGAGCGTTGAGATTTCATCGGCGAGTCCGGCGTCAATCGCCTTCTGTCCAATCCACACCTGGCCGGTGCAAACTTTATTGATGTCAACCGCCTTGCGACCGCGTGCGACGGCGGCTTCAAACATGTCGTGATAGGTCATCGCCTGTTCCAACACGCTCGCATATTGGTCGGTGAAGTGCATCTTTGACGGGTCGCCCGCCTGCTTCAAGTTGCCGGTGACAAATTCGTTGATGTCCGTTCCTTCGTTTCGTAAAGCGCGGTCAGAACTTTCGGCTCGGAGAATGACGCTGATCGAGCCGAGCATCGAATCGCGCCCGGTGTAAATGTAATCCGTCTGGCTCGCCAGCAGATAAGCGAGCGAGCAGCATTGTCCCTGAACCACCGACAAGACGGGAATGTCCAGATCGCGCAGCGAAAAGATTTTGTCCGCCACTTCAAAGCCGAGCGACACCGAACCGCCAGGCGAGTCGAATAGAAAAACAATTTTCTCCGGGTCTTTGGAAAGAGCCTCGTCAATGGATTCAAGAATCCCGGTTGACGACGTGAGATTGCTGACCTGCGAAAACCAGTTGGCGCGCGGGATGATTGGCCCCAGCACGGAAATGACGGCGGTGTTTCCGCGCATTTTCAAATGGTCGCTTTCCAATTCCTGCGGGTCGGCCGGGTTGCCAGCCGCCTTGACATAATTTGAAACGAGTCCGTTTTCCTGCGCCTCGACGATTCCGCAAATCAAGTCCATGCCGGATTTTGAAATCGCCATCGGCTGTCCGTAAATCGCGGCGCGGACGCGCGGATAAGATTTGGAATTTTCTTTTTTCATGCGTCTTTGGGATTGGAAACCACCTGCAATTCCGGGTTGCCGTTCGGCGTGGTGAGCCGGATTTCTTCGAGCGCGACGCCATATTTTTTGCACATAGCTTGGCGGAAAGCCGCCTCTTGCGCGAGGCGTTCAGTCTGCTCCTCGAAATCTTTGTCATCGTCGGCGAACCAATCCGACGCCGTGGACAGACCGGCGATGTTTTCAGCCACGCCGGACTTTGAATCGCGGCCGAGGTCAATCGTGATGCTCTTCGGCCGTGGAGTTTTGAACTTGAACCAGTTCGCGTCAAACGGCAAGCGGCCTTCGGCGATTTCTTGCGTGATCCACGCGCCGACAACCGGCCTGAACCACATTGGCTCAAGGATGTTAGTCAGGAACGCCATGAACACTCGGTTGGCTTGGTTGATTTCAAACCGCACCGCCGGCCCGCCAAGGCCGGCCATGTTCCACACGACGCCAAACGGCAGGTCAAGGCCGGCGGCGATTTCCCGCACAAGCCAGTTCATTAGGTTGAACCAGCCGTCGCTTGGCCGGTCGGACTGCATCACCTTCGCATCTTCCGACGGCAGTCCATAAACGTCGGCCAATTCGCCAAGCGGCGAAACCGTTCCGTTCGGTGAATCGTTGCGCGATGATTCGGGATTGTCGCCGAACAGGTTCACGCCCGGCCCGCCCGCGCCGCCGGAAACTGTTTTCCAGAAAATTCCCCAGCGGCTCATTTTCTTCGCGGACAACCTTTCGCTCGTCGTCACTTCCTTCAAATCACGAATCGCGTTCAACACCGCGTGATAATGCGACGGAGCGCCATACACGTCGAAGCGGTCGGAATCGTAAACTTGAACCAACTGCTCGAAAGGAATTTCCTGCGGGTTTTGGAACTGCCCGTAAAAAGTGCGATCCCAAACCTTGGCGAACTTGGGCCGGCCATTGCCGTCAATGCCGATGCCCGCGAACAGGTCAGGGCGGTCGGCGTTGAAAATTCCGTCGCTGCTCACGCGGTCGGATTCAATCATCGCCAGTTGCAAAAATCCGTTGCGCCGATCAAGCTGGCCGAAAATCCGCCCGTCATTTATCGCGCGGACAACGACGTTTTTTGTAATTTTCGGGAACGTCAACCGCCCGCTTCGATCACACATGTTCATCCACGAAAGCCAGGCCTGCTCGTAAATCCGATCAATCGCCGGGTCGCCCGTGTGCCACTTCATGCGGCACGAACTGACAATGTGGTTCGCGTAGGAGCGGTTTATTTTGCGGACGATTCCGAAATTCTGTTCAAGGTTGCGCGCCTCGGAAAGTTGCGATTCGCGGACGCCAAAATTCAAACCCCAATCCACGGACTCCGTTGCGCGCCCCGGACGGCTTCTCATGCGGTCGTTCTCGCCGCCTTCCCAGCGTTGCGAGCTTGCGGTGAAGCCCGACTTCACGCCGCCCGCGAAACTGCCCAGCACTGCGCCGACGCGCTCCAATGCGCGGGCGGAAAGTTTTGTCGGCGTGCCGAATGAAGGCCGGTCGGGGCGAGGTTTCTGAATCATTCCACTCATACGATTCCAGTATAGACCGTGCGCCGGAGCCCGCCGGAGTTGACTTTCAAAGCGTATGCCAATTCCGCAACCATTTCAGAAACTTCGGCGAGGTTTGCGCGGGTGAATGAACGGCCGGCGAGTGAGTAAGCCTGATTGCCGGCGGCGATTGTAGTGAGACACGCCTGCCATTGCGCGAGCATCGTGGTCAGTGTCGCCACGTCAAGCGCAAGAAATTTGCCAACGATGCCGTAACTTCTCGCCATTTGCCGCAACCGTTAAACGGAGCGGCGCAAAATGTCAAGCACCGATTGGACATGCCATGTCCAAGGGGTTAGACATTTGATGTCCTAGCGACGGCCAAAAAGAAGAAACCCGCCAAATATTTTTTCTTATCACGCATAGATGTATTCTGGTATTTCAAATTTAAGCTTGAGCAGCCGGCTCGTCCGCGCCCGGATATAGCCGGATTTTGGATGCTGCAAAACCAGACCTTCGCCGCCGCGCGCCAGAATTTCCTGAACCATTTCGGCGAGCTGGCGGTTGGATGTGATTTTTGTGATACGCGGAAATTTGGCGTTTTTCAGAACGAATCCCTTTTTTGGAACAACTGTCTGCGCTCGTAAAACCCGCCTGAAATAATTGCCTTCAAAGTTTGGCGCGTCGTAAATTGCAAACTTCGCCGTCGCTGGAAAACGGCCAAAATTCACCGCGTCCGTTGCCGCCCGGTCGTTGAGTTCGCCGGGGATGAAAACGCCGCCGTCCAAGTGGCAGTCGGGAAGCCCGGACTTGAACCAGTCCGGCGCGTCAATGATGTGGCCGCCGCGAGTCCAGAATTGTTTTCCGTCCCAATACGCGCGACAATCCCAGAGTTTGGAGCTGGCATACCACCCAACAACATCATGCCAGTCCCAAGAATTGCCAAGCATCATGTCTTTTTCGGAGATCATTTCGAGCCTTTGGGTTTGTGGAGTTTTCCGTTGCGGCGGGCTGCGGCGCGCTTCGCCGCCGAGGTTGACTTTCCGCCAATCTTACCGCCGCGCCGTCCGAGTATTTGAGCCGCTTTGTTCATCTGCCCAAAACATAACCCAAAGCGGTTTGGATTGTAAGAATTATTTTGTCAGCCCGTTAACGCCCGCCAGAACCAACTGCATCAATTCGCAGTCCGCGTCATCATGCCGCCCACGTTCCACCCATTCCCGTTTGACGATGCGGCCTTCCGCGTCCAGCACGTCACGCCGCTCGGTGCAAGAAAGTTGTTTGACGTATTCGGCGGAAACATTTTTGGGAATTTCCCAGCGGGGGCCAATGCCTTTGATGCGCCGGAAATAAAGTTCTGTTTTGTAGTGCGGATTTGACCACATGAATTTGTAAATTGGCCGCTGCTTCCCGGAGCGGCCTTCGTTCGCGTTTATCAAAACCGCCTTCCACGCCGTTTTGATTGCAACTTTGTTGTTGGTCTTCGTGTTGTCGAAAATCCAGCTTGTGAAATCTTCCGCGTCATCGCCATTCAACGGACGCCAGCCGTTCCAAATGTGATTCGTTCCGCCGGTCTTGTCAGGAATCCACGCGCCATATTTCAGACACTCAACAAAAACATCGGCAGGCTTGTGGGCGCAGTCCACGCCAACGCCGGCGTCCATCACTTTTTTCGCCAGTTGGAACGCGCGGATTTCATCCAGCGTCGCCAGCTTCCCAGTTTCCACCGTTCGCTTTTCTCCGCCCCGGTTGAAAATGGAATAGTTATACACCACAAATCCGTGCTGAATGTCACAGGTGATTTGACGCGCACATTTTATTTCCGACGGCCATTCCTCGCCGATGGAATACTCCCCGCAACATTTCACGATGTCGCCCGTCTCCGGCTTCTCGCCACGGTCTTCCCAAGGCTCGCCCAAAGTTTCGGTGACAAAAACTTTCATCGGCAGAATGTTTCCGTGCCGCATCGCCACTGACGCGCGTAGAAACTTCATCACGATGTTCGCCCACGAGCAACCGCTGAACGGCATGTATGCTTCCCAACAATGGACGGAAATATCGTCAGGCCCCGCCATCGGATTTGTCTGCTCAAATTTCACGTCGCGGATGAGCGATATTTTTTCCGACTCCGCGAAACTTTTTTTGCAGTGTTCGCACTCGTAACGAATCGTCGGCGTCAGCCTGGCGAAATCATAAACGTCATCACTCGGATGCGTCGTCGCGTTGTCGTCCCAAATAAATCCGCCCGCCTCGCGCCGCGCCGGGTAAAGCGGCGACTCGTTCCGGCCAAAACGGAATGTCTGCTTGTGCTGGCACGCCGGGCATTTCCAAAAACCAAGATGCCGCGTGCCGCGCTCGAATGACGGCCACGGCTCTTGCGTCATCTCGCCGGCCGATGAAAAAAGGATGCGCCGATAATTCGTGATCGTCTTGAAACGGTTGTCAATCTGTTCCATCGCGCCCGGCGGATAATTTCGGCACTCGTCGCAAAGCACTTCGGAAATCGTCTTGCCCTCTCGGTTCGACCTGGACTCCGCGCCCATCACCCGCAGATTCATAAACCCGAACTGAATCAGGGTGTTGTTTTTCTTCGCCCGGTCGGCCGGCAGCAGCCCGACCACCGGGCCGCAATCTTCCAGCGCCGGCAGAATCTTCGTCTTGTAATCGTGTTTTGCGTTGATGCCGGTGTCGGTATACCAGCCGACCGACGACGGGCGGTTGACGATCTTCCAACATAGATACGCCAGCACGGTCACGGTTTTGCCGACCTGCGCCGACAACATTTCCGTGAACCGTTTCAACCTGGGGTTGTGGCAGAGATTTTCGAGGACGAATTTCGCCAGCGGGAAAAGCTCAAAATCGAAATTTTTCAGCTCAGAATCCGCCGGCAACTCGACATTTTCGGAAATCCATTTCCACGCCGGGTCGTCGCTGACCGGCTGCCACGCCGCGCAGATTTCCTTTTCCTGCTGGTTCACGCGGAAATTTCTTTCGAGCACGCCGGGCAGACAACCTTACCCCACTCGCCCGCAAATAGCTCCTTCATCGCCGCCCGGTTGTGTTTCGCGTGGATTTCTTTCAGCGCGGTGATCTGGTCGGCAGTAAAATTCAACCGCATCGCCGCCTCGACCGCCACGGCATTCTCACTCGTCGCCAGCTTCGTTTTGCAAGCGATGACATTCCTCGTCCACGCCTGACGGATTTTTTCAATCGGCCAAACCAACTTTTCCCGCTCGCGAAGTTTTTGCTCCTTCAACATCCGGTTCGCCCGAATGTCTTTCGCCCGTTCCAGATAATAATCCGGCGCATCGTTTTTTGCGGCGGGTTGGCTCGCCAGGTCTTCCAGAAGCTTGTCGCAGTCCACATTCCCGTTCGCGCGAAACGCCTTGCACCCGGCGGCCTTCGCCGTCTTCAAAACCGTCGTCGAAATTTTCAACTGCGCGGCGGCGGCCTCTAGCGTCGCGGCGATGTTGTGTGAGGTTTTCTTTTTAGCCATAAAACATCAATACGAAACTTGCGTAATTATTTCAAGTGACAAATTCGGCGAACTGGCGGATAAATGGGGTGATGAAAGTTTGCAACATTTTTGAGACGATGCGCCCGGCAACGGGCAAAGCCGCCGCAAACAGCTTCATCAGCATCGTCTCATTTTCTTTCTCCGCTCTAGTGGCCTCACCAAGTCTTTGACTGGTTGACCGGCACGCGCCGGATAAACAAGTGCCGTCGTGCGCAACGAACACAAAGAGTTTCCGCGCCGTTTTACCGCCAGACCTTTCCGGCCAACCACCAGTTGAGGAAACACAAATCCACCCGCCTGCCAGCCGACGCGCTGGGGTGACGTGTGTGCTTTCGGGTTTTGAGTGGTCAAAAAAATAG
>QGNH01001668.1_pt1 | contig 12397 bp, 15 predicted proteins | sample 1735481 | NCBI WGS metagenome assembly QGNH01 (sample SAMN09239004, study PRJNA386568) | Viral metagenome, whole genome shotgun sequencing project. | reverse complement strand
CGCGGCCGCAAACAGCTACGGGCTCAAGCCGCTGTACGAAGTCAAACCCGAGCTTCAGGGGATGCTGGGCGACATTGAGCAGATCCAGAAGCGCATCGAGTCGGGCTGCTACACCGACGTGTTCCAGATGCTCAAGACCATGGGCGAACAGCTCAAGAGCGGTATCACGGCCACCGAAATCAGCGCGCGCCAGCAGGAGCGGCTGCTCGAGCTGGGCCCGCTGCTCAATCGCCTAAACAACGAGCTCTACGGGCCCACGGTCAACCAGCTCCTGAACATCGGCTTTCGCCGCAGTCAGCTCGCTTGGCAGGCCCTGCGCGCCGGCAAGAAGCCGAAAAACCTGCGGATGATCTTTCCGCCGCCGCCGCCTGCAATGCAGGGCAAGGCGCTGAAGATCGAGTACGTGAGCATCTTGGCGCAGGCCATGCGCATGAGCGAGATCAACGCCATGCAGCAGCTCACGACCTACGTGCTGTCCATGGCGCAGACGCACCCGGAAGTGCTCGACAAGCTGGACTTCGACAAGGGCATCGACATTATTGCCGACCGCTTATCCGTGCCGCCGGAGTTCATCATCAGCACCGAGCAGGCCAACAAAGTGCGCGATATGCGCGCCAAGCAGCAGGCCGCCGAGCAGCAGCAGCAGCAGCAACTGCAGACCGCACAGGTCGGTGCGCAGGCTGTGAAGAATTTGGGTCAGGCCCCGCTGGGCGGGACCAATGCCTTGGAGCAGATGATAAACGGAGTGCAGGCTGGCCCACGTGCCGCGTAAGAGGCCCTACAGACCCGTATCGCGCGAGGGCGTGCTGGATCCAGCGCTTGAGTCACAGTTAGTCGTGACGGACGCGCCCGAGGAAACCCGCGAGGAACGCGAGGAGCGCGCGGTATTCGAGCGATTCAAGGAGCTCGATGATTTGCGCGCCATTCTTGTCGATGAGCGCGTGCGCCATTTCCTGTGGCGCATGATTGCGCGCACCGGGATGTTTGCCGAAACCTTCACCCCCAACGCGAGCGTCCACTCGTACAACGCCGGCCGCGCCAGTGTCGGCAGGATGATGTGGGGCGAGATCGAAGAAGCTAGTCACGATGCGTTGTTGCAGATGCTAAGTGCCGGGAGAGCACAGCGCCTAGAGCAGAGCGCCGAGGCGCAGCGCGGCCCGATTCGCTCTGAGCCAGAATCGTAGTGGAGTCCAGCCACGCGCGGATCGCAGCGCGCGTCCAGTAGATTTTCTTGCCGATGCGCTGGCCTGGCGGCCCCTGATGGTTGCGCAACCAGCGCGTTAGGGTGTGCCGATGCACGCCGAGCATCGCGGCGACTTCGCCTTTCCCGATCAATTTGCGCTGGCTTTTGTTGGCCATTAGCACGCTCCCTATAGCGCCACAATACGCCATTTAACCATAACCCTGTAGTCCATCCGCCCAACGGCGCTTACCGTGCGCCGCGATGGCTGACACAACTCCTGCTGCTGCTGAAAAACCCAACGACGCGCCTGCCGCGAGTCCTGCGGTCCCTGCTACCCCTGCGGTGGCAGTCACCCCGCCAGCCAATTCCGATCCTGCTGCCACCCCGCCTGCGGCTGCGATGCCTGCGGTTGCCGAGCCTGCGAAGCCTGTAACGGAGCCCACGGCTGCAAAGCCCGCGACGGATCCAGTACCGGCGACGCCTGCCGTCGACCCTGACGCCGTGCCTGAAGGCGACTACGAAATCAAACTTGAGGGCGATCTCAAGGACGTGGCGCTCAACCCCGACTCCATCAAGGCGATCACGCCTGTGCTGAAGGAGCTGGGACTGAGCACCGCCAAGGCCAGCAAGCTGGCCGCGGCTTTCGTGCAGTACCAGATGGGCGTGCCCGCCGCGAAGAACCAGGCCGACCTCGCAACGCTGCGAGCGGATCCTGAGTTCGGGCAACTCAACTTCGGGCAGACCCGGCAGCGCATCGACGATGCTCTGGCTGCTTTCACGACCGCAGATGAGCGCGCCACGCTGGTGAAGATCGGAATGGTCAACGACCCGGCGCTCGTGCGCATGTTCGTGCGCATTGGAGCGGCAATGTCCGGCGCAACCCAAGAAGACACGGGGCGGCCGGCACCACAACATCAATCCACAGCAAAGAAACTTTACGGCGGCCGCGACGCAGTGGCCGGCGGCAAAGCGTAGGAGACACCATCATGGCGACCGTCGGCGGCACCGTACTGACTCTCTCGGACTTCGCGCAGCGTCTGGACCCGGATGGTTCAGTGCCAGACATTGCCGAGCTGCTGAACGAGAAGAACGAAGTTCTCTCGGATATGCTTTGGGTAGAGGGCAACCTCCCCACCGGAATGCGCACCACGCAGCGCACTGGCCTGCCCAACGTCACCTTCCGCCTGCTCAACACCGGCGTGCAGGCCAGCAAGAGCACCGTCGGCCAGGTCGATGATGCCTGCTGCATCCTTGAGGCATGGAGTGTCATCGACGAGAAGCTGGCCAAGCTGAACGGCAACGTCGAAGCGCTGCGGCTGTCGGAGGCCAAGCCTTTCCTCGAAGCGATGAACCAGCAGTTTGTCTCCACGCTGTTCTACGGCAACATTTTCGCCAATCCCGGCACCTTCCTGGGATTCTCCCCGCGCTACGGCGCGATCTCCGGCGCAGTCAACCAGCAGAACATCCTGTCGCTGGCTGGCACGGGATCCAATAACACGAGCGTATGGCTCGTCGGTTGGGGCGAGGACACCGTATGCGGCATTTTCCCCAAAGGAACGATGGCGGGCCTCAACCACGAGGACTACGGCATCCAGACCGTGCAGACGCAGGTGGCTGGCGGCGCAGTGGGCGTCACGTCGGGCTTTATGCGCGCCTACCAAGACCGCTTTGTGTGGGAGCCTGGCCTGGCGCTGCGCGATTGGCGCTATGCCGTGCGGCTGGCCAACATCAACATCAGTACGCTCGTGACCAACATCACGACGCCCGATGTTATCAGCGCGATGAGTCGTTCGCTCGATCGACTGCCGAGTCTCAAGGGCGTGACGCCGGTTTTCTACATGAACCGGACTATTTACTCGTTCCTGCGCCTGCAGGCCCTGAACAAGAGCAACGCGGCTGTGACCATCCAGCCCGCCCTCAACCAGTTCGAGCTGGGATTCGAGGGCGTGCCGATTCGTCGGTGCGACCAGTTGCTCAACACCGAAGCGGCCATTTCGTAAGGAGCGCGCCAGCATGTATATCGACAACGAAAATTGCTTCACCACTGGCGCAAGTTCGCTGGTGACGCCAGGCTTTGTGCCGAGCCAGGCGATTCCGACGACGGTGGCCACCACGGCACTCAACAACGTGATCGACTCCGGCCCGCTGGGCGGACAGAACACGCAGGCCCCTGTGGCCAACGCCGGCCGCGACTTCGGCATGGGCTACCCGAGCTGGCTGTACGTGCTCATCATCACGGCGCCGACCTCCGGCGGCGCGGCGACGATCGACCTGCAGCTCGTGAGCTCCGCGGCCGCGGCGCTGACGACGCCAAACCTGATGCTTGATATCACGGGCGGCGCGCTGGCCTACAACAGCACCAAGCTGGCTGCAGGCAGCGCCTTTCGCGTGCCATTGCCGCGCGCGGGTCCCTACGTGGCGACGATCAACCCGAACGGCTGGCTGCGATACATCGGTATCAACGCCATCATCGGCACTGCGGCGCTCACGGGTGGCACGATCTCGGCATTCCTGACGCGCGACATACAGGACAACGTTCTGTATCAGGCTGGTTTCACCCTGTCCTAACCCAGGGTGCGCGCCGGCCGCCCATACCCCCGTGGCGGCCGGCGCAATCTCTCTCTCGCAGGGGAGGAGGCGTGATTCATGGCGAGTTTTTTGGTTCGAGCCACACAGCGCGGTTACTACCGCTGGCTGCGCGCGGCAGGGGAGGAGTTTGTCGTAGACGAGAAGTTCTACGCGCCTTCCGACAATCCCTCGTTCATCGGCGGCTGGATGGAGAAGGTCGTCGCGCCGCCTGATCCTGCTCCCGAGCCCGTGGTTGAGCCGGCAGCGGTGCCTGCGGCCGAAACAGGTGCGGGCGAGCTCAAAGGCGTGCGGCCACCGGAGGCAAGCTGATGGCGAGCGATAACGATAAGTGGGTCGTTCAGGCGACCAAGCAGGGCTTCTACGATCACATCCTGCGCGAGCCAGGCGAAGTGTTCGAGCTCATCAACAACCCCGATGGCAGCGTACCTCAGCGCATGAAGCGCACCTACATCAAGGCCAGGCGCGTGCGCAACGGCATCGAGGAGGAGTACGCCACGCATCAGTACACCGAGGAGCCGTATCTGGATGCGGATGGCTTCGGGATGCACGCCGATTTCTCCCCGCACAGCGAGGAGTNNGCACGGCACGGGCAACGAGTTCGGTGGCGAGACGTTTAGGGAAGGCTGGATGCGGCGCGTGCCGTCGGACACACCAGTGGGAATATACCCAGCAGAACAGGTGTTCGGAGAGGAGCGGCGCGCGCCCATTCAGCGGCTATCTGGCAAAGCGGGCGCGACCAATGCGCCGCGGCATACGCCGTCTCGAGGCCCAACCCAGCGGCAAGTGCGCGCGTAGGTGACTCGTGGATAGGATGCAATTTCAGACTGGGACGATCGTAGGGCACTACCGTGCTCTCTTTCAGACCGGCCTGACCGCAGGCATCGCAGCCAACGGGACCATCTTCTCGTTTTCCATGCAGAACCTGACGCCCGTGCGCGCCGTCGTCACGGCGCTCAGTGTCGGCGCGAGTCTGGTGACGCCATTCACCGCAGCACAGGAGCTGGGCGCGCTGGCCTATGTTGCGCGTGCTTTCACCACCGCAGACAGCGGCGGAACTGCGGTTAGCATGGCGGCCTCCGTGCAGACGCTCAATTCCTTGGCCGACAACAACTCGCAAGCCACGATCAATGTGGCCACCACGGCCGCGCTCACAGCGGGCGCGCGCACCGTGGACGCCAACCCCTTCACCGGCCTTGCGCTCGCGCAGCCCGCAGCATCCGGCAGCACCAACGTGCCGGTTAACCAAAGCGTGGGCATTCAAGTGCAGTCGGACCAGCAGTTCGGTCAGGTACTGCAAAGCGCATTCAACCCGCTGAACCCCTCAGCGGCCAGCGGCACTCAAGAAGGCATCATCGTGCGCCTGCCCGTCGCACAGGGCGCTGGCGGCTCCGTGCGCTATCAGGTGTACATGGAGTGGCTGGAAATAGCCTACGGCCCCGGCAACGTTCCAGGGTTCACCGGCTGATGGCCTTGGTGGATATGCAACGTGAGGAGGGTGCGCAACAGGCTTACCCGACCCTCGAAGGCTGCGCCTACCCATATGGCCTATGTTTGCGCTTGGACATGGAGGAGCTGGCCAAGCTGGGCATCGACCTCGACAAACTGCCCACGGCAGGCAACGGATTTCATCTGGAAGCAATGGGCGTCATCAAGCGCAGCGCGACAGAGGACCCGGACGCCGACGGCGACATTGACTGCGTGTGTCTGGAGCTGCAGATCACCCACATGGCGCTGGAACACGAGGCGGCTGAAGCAGCCCCCAAAGATCATGCAAAGCGCATGTACGGGAAGCGCGAAGAAGGGGAGTAGCCCGTGAGCGGCGCTGCGCCCGTCGACATTTATAACCTCGCGCTTTCCGCGCTGGGCACATCACTCACTGTCCAGAACATCAACGAGCCCTCAGTGCAGGCTGGCGTGTGCAATCGTTTCTACGACCGCGCGCGCAAGAAGGTGCTCGAGCAGTGCTATTGGAGTTTCGCCACCAAGACCGCAGCTCTCGCGCTGCTGCTTGACCAAGAAACGCTGACCTCAGACGCAGACATTGTTTTTCCAGGCTGGCGCTTCATCTATGCGCGGCCCGCAGACTGCCTCAAGGCGCAGGCTGTGACCACGATCTATGGCCTGCGCGTGCGGCCCGCGCTGGGCTACTGGTGGAACAATCCGAGCATGTTGGGAGGCGTGCCGTCGTGGGGTCCATGGCGACCCCCGTGGGCGGAAATGCTGGACGAGGTAAACTCTCCCGTGCAGCAGTCCACGGACATTGTGACAGACCAAGATGAAGCTTGGCTGGTGTACACCACGGACCCACCGACGTTCCTGTATCCCGAAACCATGGTGGAGTGCGTATCTCTGCACCTGGCCGAGCTCATCGCCGGCCCGATCTCCTCCAATGGCACGCGCGTGAATGACGTGACTAAACTTGCCGCCCTGTCACTGTCTCGCGCGCTGGCGCAGAACCTCAACGAGCAGCAGACCGACCCTTACCCGGATTCGCCCTCGATCCAGGCGAGGCAGTAATGTTCGAGCAGGCGCTCGAGCTCGTCCAACCCAGCATGAGCCGGGGAGAAGTCTCCCCGGATCTATTCGGTCGTGTGGACCTACAGGCCTACGGATCCGCGCTGCGCACGTCGCGCAATGCGTTCATCAAGACAGAAGGGGATTGGGCCAACCGGCCCGGTTTCAGCTACGTCGACAATGCGGGAGCGCAAAGCGCACGAGGCTCGATTGCTGTGCCTTTCGTGTTCAGCACGTCGCAGGCGTATGCCATCGAGATCATTGGCGGCACCAACGGCAACCCAGGCTCGATCAATGTGTACGCCAATGGCGCGCTTGTCGTGGCGACTGCGCTGCAACCCCCGTATCAGGTGGCCGATCTGCCCATGGTGCGCTGGACGCAATCGGCCGACACCCTGACGCTGTTCCACCAGAGCTACCCGCCGCAGGAGTTCAAGCGCACGAGTGCCACCACGTTCACCCTGGCCGCAGCCGCTTACACCTTCGGGCCCTTCCTGACGCAGAACAGCGACGGCGTGACCTTCGTGAAAGCCTCTGCCGTGTCCGGCACAGTCACGCTGACAGCAACTTCTGCCATCTTCAACGCCAACCACGTCGGCGCATTGTTCCAGCTCGAGCAGCAGGACCTGTCGCTTATTCCACCGTGGGAAGCAGGCAAGATCATCGCCACAAGCGTCGCGGCAAGCATCGGCGTCTTTCGGCGCTCAAATAACAAGAACTACGTGTGCGTGGGCCCGCAGGGTAGTCCCGGGACCAACAACATCACGACGGGCACGATCGCCCCGGATCACACCTTTGGCACCCAAGCGGATGGCGATGGCGGGGAGATCCCCAACGGTGGCAGCAACTACTACGGCGTGAACTGGCTGTATCAGGACAGCGGCTACGGCATTGTGCTGATTACGCAATTCGTCAGCGCCACGCAGGTTGTCGGCATCGTGCAGCCCAACTACCAGGGCGGCCCTGGCTTGCTGCCACAGGCTGTCATCGGCGGCCCGAACGTCGCCTTTGGGCCCTTCAACTTCACCACGACCGCTAACCAGACGGCATTCACTGGCCTTACTGGCGTCACGAGCGCAGACCCCACGCGCTTTTTCATCACGGCCAACGGTGTGTACCAAGCACCGAGCACGTACTCGGTCAGCGGCACGACGATCAATTTCCAAGTCGGATTTGCCGCCGGCATCGCCGTGGTCATTGAGCAGATCACGACGCTGGGACAAACCACTTTTTGGGCATTCGGTGCCTTCAGCCCCGACCAAGGCTATCCGGCCTGCGGCACCTACTACCCTGACCGGCTCGTGATGGCAGGAACGACCAAGCAGCCCGTGGGCCTGTTCGGTTCGCAGACGAGCAATTACCACAACTTCGGCGTCAGCAACCCCGTGGTCAATTCGGACGCCTTCACCGAGTTCCTGAACGCACGCCAGCTCAACGCCATTGGCGACCTCGTTCCATTGCAGGACCTGATCGTCGGCACGACTGGCATCATGTGGCGCGTCTACCCGGGCCCGCAGGGCAACGCGCTGGGTCCGCTGTCGATCGCCGCCCTGCCACAAGGTTTTGTCGGAGAGAGCCCGGGCTGCGCCGCAGCGCTTTACGCAGACTCGCTGGTCTACGCCACCTACGGCGGCCGGCGGCTGCGCGATTTCATGTACCAATTTCAGTTCGACAAGTACATGGGCCAGGAGCTCACCGCTTACAGCCGGCACTTGTTCCCCATAGGCACCACGATCGTGCGCCTGTACTACGCGCCAGAACCCTGGACGCAGCTCTTTGCGCTGCGCAGCGATGGGGCGCTCATGGTGTGTACCTACGTGCGCGAGCAGCAGATGGTGGCGTGGAGTCGATGGGACACTGGCACCGGCAGTGCGAGCAGCACCCTTTACGGAGCCAGCGCGGACACGATTGAGGACATTTGCGTCATCCCTGAGAACAGCAGCTATGCGCTGTACCTGCTCATCACCCGCACGGTGAATGGGGCCAGCGTGCGCACGCTTGAGCGCGTGAGCCAATGGGAAGTGGCCAGCAACCTCGACTGGTCCTTTGTCGACTGCTCACTCAAGTACGACGGGCGCAATACCTCGAGCACCACAATGCTGTGCCAGCAGGGTACGACATGGCTGGCCGGCGATATTGGCGTGCTGACCGCAGACTCTGCCGCAGGCTGGGCGGGCTTTGTGAGCACCGACGTATCCGACAAGAACGTCATCCAGATCTTTGACGAGGACGGCAACCGCGCGCGCGTGCTTATCACTGGCTACACTTCAGCGCAAGCTGTCACGGTTCGATTCCTCGACCCCATCCCTGTCTCGCTGCAGAACGTATCTACAGCCGTGTGGACCTTTGCCCGCACGCGGTTCACCGGCTTTACGCAGCTCGCCGGAGCCACTGTGTCGGTGCTGGCAGACAGCAATTGGGTCGGCGGATCCGGCGGGACACCGAACATCGTGGTATCGAACACCGGGCAGATCACGCTGCCGATCGCCGGGGGCGTCGTCACCGCTGGCCTGCAGTACCTCTCGGACTTTGAAACCCTTGCGCTGAACCTGCAGGGCCAGATGACCATACGCGAGCGCGCCAAGGGTGCGCCGTCCATCTACTTGGACGTGACCAACACCCGCGGCCTGATGGTCGGGACCAGCTTTTCTGACCTGTGGGATTTCAAGGAGCGCGCGTTCGAGGACTACGGCGCTCCGACCAATGTGCAGGAGGGCATCATCAAGACGCGCATCGACACCGGCTTTGATTCTGAGCAGCACCTTTGCGTGAGACAGGCTTACCCATTGCCCGCTACGATCCGTATGGTCATCCCGCAAATCAGCGTTGGCGAGCCCGTAGGGTAGGAGCGTGCAATCATGTCCAGCAATTCGACTCAGCCGTCCATCAGCGCAACCTTGGTGGTCAATGCTGACGGCACCTTCAGCGCGAGCATAGACGTGCAGGTTCCAAACCAGACCTTTCAGATCCAGGCGACGCCACAGCGCATTCTGGATTCGCGGTATCCGTCGGGTTCAATCCCGCCCATTCCGCCGGCCAACTCGATCGCCTGGCAGACGCTGCCGAGCCTGCCTAACGAGCAGCAGGGCACGGGGTTTACGTACAACTTTGCCAATTATCTGACGATCACAGGCACAGTCACGGGCATCACGTATTCGATCGTCAACGGCACGCTGCCGCCCGGATGCAGCCTCAACGCCAGCACGGGCCTGCTGACCTACAGCGGCACGGGCGTGGGCAGCTCGATCTTTCAAATCATGGCCAGCGCCACGGGCGTTCAAAGCGCCACGAGCGCGCCATTCAGCCTGCAGATTTTCGCGCCTGCCGCGCCCGACACGTTTGCGCCGTCCATCCCGACGGGGCTTTCGTGCGCGCCAGCGGCAGCCTCTTTGACGTGGACGTGGGACCCATGCGTGGATCCCTTCGTCGGCAGCCAGCACAGCGGCTTGGCGAATTACCTGGTCAAAGTCGATAGCGGCGCACCGCAGACGGTCGCTGCTGCCGCAGGCCTAGCCAACAACTGGCAGTACAACGACGTGGGCGCGGTCGGTGCGACGGGCAATTACCTGTTTGCAGGCGATGGCCTGGAAGTCGGCATCAGCAGCGCCGGCAGCGACATATACGGCACGGCTGATGCTTTCGGATGGGTCAACTCGGTGGCCAATGGCGACGACGAGATCATCCTAGAGCTCACGGCGTTCACAGCCACAACCGAGTACGCCAAGGCCGGCGCGATGTTCCGGCAGAGCCAGTCGGTCGCCAACGATATTACCGTGCTGCTGGTGTACCAGGCTGTGGCCGACACCCTGCAGCTCATGAGCCGCCCCACCGTGGGCGGCAGCATGGTCATAAACGCAACCATCAATGCACCGGCCCTGCCTTTCTGGCTCAAGCTGGTGCGCACGGGAAACAGCTTCGCTGGCTTCTATTCGACCGACTCGCAGAATTGGGTGGCAGTCAGCGCGCCCATTTCTGTGCCGATGAACACAGCCGCCTACGCAGGTGCGTGCTGCTGCTCGCACATCCTCGGGTCGCTTGCCAGCATGAGCGTGCGCCAGCTCAACAACACCCCTCCCGCGCCCACGCCAGCGCCAACCTTCTCGCTCACCGGCTTGGGATCGAGCGTCACGCACGCCATTCAAGTCGCCGCGCAGGACGCATCAGGCAACATCGGCGCTTACTGTGCCGCTGTGTCGGGCACCACGTCCGCAGCCAGCGGCGGCGGCGGGCCTCCTCCCACGGGCGTATTCGGCGTGAAGCGCTCCGGCGGCGGCCTGGTCAGCACGCTCGATGGCTCCAAGGTGCAACTGCGCGGGGCGAACCTGTCCTGCCTGCAGGGCAACTACGCTGGAGCCACCACGCCGATCAAAGCGCAGAACCTGGGTTCCACCGCAAGCGCTGCAACGATTCAGGCGTACATGGCGGGGGCGAACCTGGGCTCGTATCCCTATTGGGGCTACGTGAAAAACACGTTCAAGATGAACTGCATTCGCATTCCCATGAACGAGGCCACGTACCTGCGCACGTACACCGGGCAGGACATTTCGACCCTTGCAGGCTTGCAGCTCCCCGACAATGCGAGCTCGCAGCTTTCGGGCCAGTACCGCAGCGTCATCAAGCAGATTGTCGCGGACATGAACGCAGCCGGCATCTACGTAATTTTGGACCTGCATTGGAGCGCGCCAGGCCCGTATCTGAGTGGCGGCAACAACGGGCAAGTGCAACTGCCCGATGCAGACCATTCCCCGGCCTTCTGGACGCAGCTCGCGCAGGACTTCGGGCAAAACCCAGGCGTGATCTTCGAGCTGTTCAACGAGCCGTATCAGGGCGGCGGCAGCCAGCAGCAGGCCTTTGAAAACCTGCGTGACGGCACGACCGAAACCACGATCAGCTTCAACTCGGGCAAGAGCACCATCAGCTATAACTGGACGACGGCGGGCTACCAGTCGCTGGTGAATGCAGTGCGCGCTGCCGGCGGCACTAACCTCATTGTCGTGGGCGGCGCGCTCGCAGCGACGGACCTTTCCGGCTACAGCGCGGCAGGGGGAGTCAACGGCGGCCCGTACTTCCCGATCGATTCTCTGAGCAACATCGCAGCCGCGTGGCACAGCTATGGTGTCTCAAGCGCCAACAGCACCGTGAATAACGGCAGTTACACCGGGACCATCAACCCGACCACTGCAGCCAAGAACTGCATCGCCGCTGGCATCCCCGTAATCATCACGGAATGCGGCGCGGGCGATTCGGCGTCCGCCGACTACGCCACGCAATGGGCGGACGCCAACAACGAGCAGGGTCACGCGCTCATTTGGACTTACGACAATTGGGGCGGCGGCGGCGCGATCGTCGGCAACAACCCGCCTGTGGCCAACGGCTGGGCGGCCACGTTCATGAGCTGGCTGCAGAACCACGCATGACAGTCCAGTTCTACACCACTTTCTCCGGGGGGAACCAGAACCCGATCTCACCGGGCGCGTACACGCAGCTCGCCTCGCACAGCGCTATCCAGCAGATTTCAAACAGCGCGCAGTGCACGGCGCTAACCAACTGCGCCGTTGCGGTCACCACGATCGTCTCACCGAACGATCAATACGCGATCGCCACCGTCGGCGGCACGTGGCTTAACTCGGCAGCGTTGAACATCCTGCTTCGGTGCAACCCTTCAGCGGATTCGTTCGCAGCGGCCAAAGTCAGCGCCGGAAGCACTGCCGCGACACTCTTGTACCGCACCAGCCCGACGGCCGGATCCACCATGAGTGGCGGCAACCTGACACTCAGCGTGGCGGCTGCTCCTGGCGATACGTTCGAGTTTCACGCCAATGGCACGCTGTACACATTGCTGCACACGCCTGTTTCCACGGGCGTGCAGTACACCGTGGGCGACACCAACGATTCCAATAACACGGCGGGTTCCGCCGGGTTCAACCTCACGACCTACACCAACATCACGGACGTGAGTATCGTCGCTTTCACGGTCGGCAACTTCAATGCGATAGGCGGCACACCCGGCGATAACCTGGGCGGCAATCTTCAAGGAGGCTTTCAATGATTCTCGTCTCAGGCGTCACAAGCCCTATCGTGCGCATAGCGCTCAAGCGTTCGGACCAGACC